>Ga0316630_10000655_pt1 | contig 11467 bp, 11 predicted proteins | sample OWC_May_M1_C1_D6_FD_207658 | JGI IMG/M metagenome (GOLD analysis project Ga0316630, IMG submission 207658) | Wetland soil microbial communities from Old Woman Creek delta, Ohio, United States - OWC_May_M1_C1_D6_A | ecosystem: Environmental > Terrestrial > Soil > Wetlands | place: USA: Ohio...
GTCCGGTGTCTGGTGGTATGACTATGGTTTCGTCATCCCCGCACCCCGCCAAAAAAGCGGCCAGCAGTATGGCCATAAACCACCTCAGTGGTTTGGTAACGCCTTCGAATCTGTTCATTTGCTTCTTCCTTGATATCTGATTCGGCAAAGCATCGGTGCCATCGACCGATGGTTTGCCGGCACTCATGTTGTTAGGCCACGTCAACATTCGTTGTTGGGCCGCTTCGCGACTGTGCGCGCCTTGGCCAATCCATTCCAATTCACAATGGGATCAACCGGAACCAGGCAATCCGTCACACCGGATACACTATCCGGCATTTGACAACACCGCTCTGTGCGTTGACCAACGTAGAGGCAGCTGTTTCGGGAAGACCGGATGGAAACTGTGCTTGCGATGCAGTCGGTGGCACACTTGGACGATAACCACCAGGATCGGGGCTGCGTGCTGCATTCGCCCGTTCGCGCGCCAGGTTCCCGGACGAACATCCGAACTGCGGTTGTTTGAAGCAATGCACTATGTACCGGCCTGCTCAGTAATCGCTCTGCCCCCGGGATTTCTGCGGCGTGTTCTGTGCGATGTCGCACATATTGTCCCGGCAATCTTGGTTACCATGGTGAGGCCCTTGCGTTGTCCTTACTTCAATAAGCCGTCCGCACCAAACCGGGAATGCCATGGGTGAGCAGGAGCTGACAAACGCAGGCTGGTTCATCCTCATCGGCGGCCTGTTGCTCGCCATGGGTCTCATTCCATCGACCCTCAAGCGCCTGCCGATCACCTCGGCCATCATCTATCTGGCGGTGGGCATCGTGGTCGGACCCATGGTCCTTAACCTGTTCCATTTCAACCCGCTCCAGGAATCGGCACTGCTGGAGACGCTCACCGAAGCAGCGGTGCTGATTTCGCTGTTCTCCGCCGGGGTAAAAATGCCCGTGCCCGTCCGCCTCGCGCACTGGCGCGCGCCGATTCGGCTGGCGGTGGTGTCGATGGCCGTGACCGTCGGGCTGATCGCCGCGCTGGCCTACTATGCGCTCGGGCTGCCACTCGGTGCGGCGGTGCTGCTCGGCGCCATCGTGGCGCCGACCGATCCGGTGCTGGCCACGGATGTCCAGATCCGTCACGCCGATGACCGCGACCGGCTGCGCTTCATCTTGACCTGCGAGGCGGGCATCAACGACGGCAGCGCGTTCCCGTTTGTCATGCTGGGACTGGGGCTGCTCGGTCTGCACGAGATCGGTGAGCTCGGCCTGCGATGGGTCATGGTGGACGTGCTGTGGGCAACGTCTGCCGGCATCGCCATTGGCGCGCTGCTGGGCCACGGGCTGGGCCGTCTGGTATGGAAACTGCGCCGCAACCGCTCCGAACGGAAACTTCTGGATGACTTCCTGGGGCTCGGGCTGATCGGCCTGGCATACGGGCTGAGCGTGTACGTCGGCGCCTGGGGTTTTCTGGCGGTGTTCTTCGCCGCCGTGGCGTTGCGCCAAACCGAGCTCAAACTCTCCGGTGACCATCCGGAACCCCCGCAACGGTTACACGCGCGCGCGACCGACCACACGGATGCGCAACTCGCGCGGACCAGCGAGGGGTCGCTGATCTTCGGGGAACATCTGGAGCGGCTCTCGGAAGTGATGCTGATCCTGTTGATCGGCGGCATGCTGTTCATCGACTCCTGGAGCTGGCGGGCGGTCGGCTTCGCGCTGTTCCTGTTCCTGGTGGCGCGCCCGGTCAGCGTTCTGGTCGGCCTGGTCGGCACCGGCACGCCGTGGAAGATCCGTGGCATGGCGGGCTGGTTCGGGGTGCGGGGAATCGGTTCGCTCTACTATCTGATGTTTGCCATACAACACGGTCTCGCGGAAGACCAGGCAATGCAGCTCATGCACCTGACGCTGATGGTGGTCGCCCTGTCAATCCTTGCCCATGGCACCAGCGTCAAGCCGCTGATGGAACGCTTCTGGCATCCGCAGAAGCGGGATCAGGAGTAGGCGCGCGCCGTCTTTTGCCCCGCGGCGGGGTGATCGGCCCCGGTGTTGGACTGCAGCGGCGTCCGTTACTGAGTCCGCCGGGGTGGCACGTGGTTTGCGCCCACGCGGGGAAATTATGGAGTGAGCGCGTGGGCAGTGTGTTCCCGTCTTGCCTGGCTGCCCAGACCGATCCGGTGGCGAAAACCAGTCTGACGATTTCGCCGGGCAAGCCCGCTGGCCCAAGGCAGTCATTGGGCGACGGTGGTCGTATCCTGGCGGTACCGCACATCGGACAGCAGACGGCTCAATTCATTCTTGACCACCGTGTAGCACTCGCACACGCGGGTCTCCAGTCCGGACCGCTCCAGCACGGTAATGTGGCCACGGCGGTAACGAATGAAACCGGCCTGCTGCAATTTCCCGGCGGCCTCCGAGATGCCTTCCCGGCGCACGCCGAGCATGCTGGCGACCAGCTCATGCGTCATGATCAGCTCGTTCGAGGGCAATCGATCGAGGGTCAACAACAGCCAGCGGCACAGTTGCTGCTCGATCGAATGGTGCCGATAGCAGGCGGCGGTCTGGGTCATCTGTGTCATCAGCGCCTGGGTGTAGCGCAGCAGCATGCGCTGCATCAGGCCGGCGCGATTGAATTCCTGCTTCAGCAGGCGGCCCTCCAGACGGTAAGCGTGGCCCGCGGTCTGCACCACGGCCGAGCTGGGCGTGGTATCCCCTCCCATGAACAGCGAAATGCCGACCACACCTTCATTGCCCACCCCTGCGGTTTCGGCCGACGCGCCCGACTCCATGACATAGTGCAGCGACACGATGGCGGTGGTGGGGAAATAGGCGTGCTGCAACTGTTGGCCGGGTTCGTAGAGGAGCTCACCGAGCCGCATCGGGACCAGCTCCAGATCCGCAGCCACGCGCTCGAATTCCGCCGCAGGCAGGGCGGCGAGCAGATGGTTTTGATTCGGACTATGGGGTGACAACATGGTGAACCATCGAAATCCGGTGTGTTATTGTTATGGGGCGAGTTCCACGCCGATGCCGCGATAACCGATGAAGCGGCTGGCCTGGTTGAACATCGGTTCCCCGCTCACCCGGAACTTCTGGTGCGAGCCGTCGGGATTGACGCGGCTGAATGTGAAATCCAGGAATGGCTGCCGGGCGGCAATCATTGCCTGAAGCTCTTTCCGCTCCGCCTCATTCCAGCCGGTCACCTGGGCGCCACCCGGTTCGTCCACCAGGGCGCCGACCCGGATTCCGAGCATCTCCAGAACCGGCCCCGAAACCTTGGTGAAGTTTCCGTCCTCGTCCTGCTCCCAGTACCAGTCGGAGGCCAGTTCGGTCAGGCTGCGATAGCGCGCTTCGCTTTCGCGCAGTTCGGCGGTCCGTTCCTGTACCGTCTGTTCCAGCACCTTGTTGAAATTTTCGAGTTTCTTGTACAGCAGCCGTACTTCCAGCATGTTGTGGATGCGGGTCTTGACCTCGACCAGGTCGAACGGCTTGCTGATGAAGTCTTTCGCGCCGGCCTGCAATGCGCGCAGTTTGTGTCCCGGTTGGGCGGTGAGCACGATGACCGGAAGGTAGGCGTCGGATTCATTGGTCTTCAGGCCCTCCATGACCTGGAAGCCATCCATGCCGGGCATCTGCAGGTCGAGCAAAATCAGGTCGTAGCGGTTCTTGCGATGCAGTGCGCACACCGACTGCGGATCCATCGTCGACGTGACCTGCTGGTAGCCGTCCTCACGCAGCATTTGCTCGAGCAACTGCACATTGGCATTCTGATCGTCGACGATCAGGATGCTGGCGGCAAGAATGTCGGCGGCACTAATCATCACGGGATCCCGGGTTACCGGCGCTGTTCAATCCTGTTTCCGAGAACTCCAGCGCCTTGTCCAGCGCCTCCATGAATTCGTTGACCATGATCGGCTTGGTGAGGTAGCGGAAGAATCCTGCCGCCAGGCCCTTCCTGATGTCGTGGGGCATGGCGTTGGCGCTGATGGCAAGCACCGGGATGTGCGCCGTGGCCGGATCGGCACGCAGGATTTGCAGCGCCTCGATACCGCTGATGCCGGGCAGGTTGATGTCCATCAGGATCACCTCCGGCTGATGGGTGCGCGCGAGCGCGATGCCGCGCGTGCCATCCCCCGCGCTCAACAGGCGCATATCGGGACGACGCGCGATGAGTTGCTCGACCAGCTGCAGGTTGGCCCGGTTGTCCTCTACGTACAGCAGGGTGCGCAGCGCCGCGCCACGCGCCGCGTGCGCCTGAATCGGCGCCAGCGGATCGCCGAAACCGGCGTCGGGCTGTGGTTCCGGTGCCATGTTCAGTTCGATCCAGAACGTACTGCCCACCCCGACGGTACTTTCCACGCCGATGGCACCGCCCATCAATTCCACCAGACGCTTGCTCACCACCAGGCCGATGCCGGTGCCTTCCTCGGCGCTGGCCTCCTGTCCGAGCCGATTGAACGGCTGGAACAGTTGCGCGAGCTTTTTCGGCGACAGTCCTTCGCCGGTATCCTGCACGCTGATGCGTATGCGTTTCGCGGTGTTCGGGCGACACGTCACCTCGACGGTTCCCCGCGGGCGGTTGTATTTGATGGCGTTGGAAAGCAGGTTGATGAGCACCTGCTTCACCCGGGTGCGATCGGCTTTGACGAAGTAGGGGGCTGTGAACTCGGGGAAGCTCATGCGGATGCCGCTTTTCTGTGCCTGCGGTTCGATCATGGCCTGGCATTCGAGTATGACGTCGACCAGCGACATGGGCTCCTGCGAGATCGAAAGCTTGCCGGACTCGATCAGCGCGAGATCGAGGATTTCGTTGATCAGCTCCAGGAGATACCAGCCCGCCTGGAGGATCTGATCGATGCTGGCCTTCTGGGCCGGAGTTGGCGGCGGCGAACCCGACTCCAGGAGCTGGGCAAAACCGAGAATGGCATTGAGCGGGGAGCGCAACTCATGGCTCATGCTGGAAAGAAAATCCGATTTGGCGAGGTTGGCTTTTTCCGCCGCAGCCTTGGCGTTGATCAGCTCGGCTTCCACCTGCTTGCGCACGGAATTGTCGGCGCCGATCAGCAGATAGCCGATGATGTCGTCCTGGTCATCGCGCAACGCCGTGATCGACACGATGGCCGGGAAGCGGGTGCCGTCCTTGCGGATGTAGGTCAATTCATAGCTGTCCACGATCCCGCGCGATGCCTTGAAGGCCAGTGCCTGGAAGCCCGGCGCAATGGAGGTGGCGAGTTCGAGGCTCAGTGCCTTCGCACGTGCCATGACTTCCTGCGGATCATGAATGTCGCTGGGGCTGAGCTTGTTGACGACCTCGGTGGCCCGATAGCCGAGCATGCGCTCGGCGCCGCTGTTGAACAGCTGAATGACGCCTTTCTCATCGGTGGCAATAATCGAGAAATTGGCGCTGTTGAAGATCGCGTTCTGCAGGGCCCCGGTCGTGAGCAAGGCCTCCTGGCGCCGGACATCGGTGATGCCTTCCACTGCGCTGGCGGCGGGGTTGCGAATCGCGGAGTCGTGGACGTGTTCTGACATGGCCGGCCTCTCATAACGCGCGAATGGATCCGGCGGATCGCGTTGGCCGAAGGGGCGAGGCGCCGTACCTGCCTGTACGCTCATCCTGGAGGAAAGAACGCGGGTTCTTGCTTACAGGTGCCGGTGGTAAATGGAGGTTGTGGGCGAATCCTGAGAACGATTTCCACTGTAGTGGCCAAGCCCGCCGCTCTCTGTGCGTTGGCGAACATAGGGCGGGGACGGTGGCAGGTTATTGAAATTAGTAGGGTGGGCACGTCGTTTGTGCCCACCTGCGGAAAAATTGGGAACGAGCGTGTGGGCACTGCGTGCCCACCCTGCCGGCAGCCCGGTTTGAAGAGGGGCGGGAAACGGGATGACACTATAGAAGCGGGCGATCCGTGCTAATCGCCGAGCAGTTCGCCGACCGGCTTCAGGTCTTCCACTCGATCGCATATCGCCTTGATGATCATGATGATGGGTATACCCAGCAACAACCCCCACACACCCCACAACCAGCCCCAGAACAGCACGCTGATGAAAATGACCACCGGGTTCATCCGGCTGGCCCGGCCGGTGAGCCACGGTGTCAGCAGGTAGCCTTCGAGACCGGTGATGAGCAGCGAGATGCCGGCGACCCCAAGCGCCATGCCGAATGTTCCGAACTGGAGGAAGGCAACGAGCGACGTACCGCCGGTGACGATGACCGGTCCGAGGTAGGGGATGGTATTGAATACCGCGGCGGCGATTCCCCAGATTGCTGCATGCTCCAGGCCGATCCACAGAAACGCGAGCCAGGTCGCCACGCCGACCAGGATGCTGGTGAAAATCTGCACCAGCAGAAAGCGTTGAATCTGCCCGGTGATCTCATCCAGAACCCGGAGGGTGATTCGCTTGTTGCTCAACGTGGGGCCGGCAATCTTGACTATTTTGCGCCGGAACGTGTCACCCGACACCATAATAAAGTACGCCAGAAACAGCACCATGGTGATCTGGGCGGCAAACCCGATCGCCCCCTTGGTTCCCATCCAGAAGTAGTCTTTGACATCGAGCTTGCGCTTCTCGACCTGCACGCGCGTCACGCCGCTCGGTGCGGTGGCTGCCGGGGCGCCGGCATCGCTCGCCGCCTGTTCGAGCTGGGTGGCGGCTCTTTGCATTTTCTCCATCGTGCCTTCGGACGTTCCCTGCTCTTCGAGCAGCGCCAGGCGGAGCTTGTGCGCCGCTTCGGGCAGGGATTCGATCAGTTCGCCGGCGTCATCGCCGAACGAGTAGACCGCCGAGCCGGTCCCGCCCACGATGGCGAGCAGCAGCACTGCGGCGCCGACGGCCCGCGGGATGTGCCATTTTTGCATCAGGTTGACGGGAGCCGAGAGCGCGTAGCTGATCATCACGCCCAGCATCATCGGGATGAACACCGCCTGGGCCCAGTGCAGCGTGAAGACGACCGCGAGTACCGCCAGCACCGCGAGCGAGACACTGTACACATCCACCGGCGTGCGCAGCGCCGCCACCGGTTTCGCCATATCCGCCTGGTGTCGGCTACGGGCACCCTTGGTTCTGGGCGAGAGTTTTTTCTTCATTGCCGAGCCCTCTTTACGCGGATGCCAGGCGCCACCTGACAGCGGTATTGGTAAGCAAACTTCTGACCAAGACCGATCTCTTCCTGTTCGTCATTCCGGCGAACGCCGGAATCCAGGTTTCCAACGGGATTCTGGATGCCGGCCCCCGGCCTGCAACACGGCGGGGCAGGCTCTGCCGGCAGTCGAACGAACCCGGTTCTGGTCGGCGGATTATCGCTCATGGCCGATACCCCCGGGGACTTCGAGCAGGCTTCTGGTTGGCGCTGACGCACGGTTCCAGCCGCTGCCCGGATCGCTGTTTAACGGCGATCCGGGCAGCGGCTGGCCGCCCGGTCAGGCAATCCGTACAGCGGCTAGCTCTTCCTGCCGCCAAGAACCAGGAGCACGCCGCCGATGGCGATCGCACCCACGCCGGCCCAAACCGGGACGTTGACCGTCTCCTTGTCCTTGACCGACAGCTCGAGCGATCCAAGCTTGGCCTCATGGGTTTCCTTGGTGTAGCTGAAACTGCCGTACACCAACCCGAGGATGCCGGCTAAGATCAGCACGATTGCGGCAATCTTGACTGCGTTCATCTTGTCTTCTCCTGATTAGGGAAACTCCTGGATCCCCGCCACGAACCGGGTGGCGGGGAGTGACAACGAAATGCCGGATCCGCGTGCCGCCGGGCCACCCGGCCCGGTGCCCGGTTCGTACCTGATCGATCCACGGTCGTTATACGCGTCGCCCCTGAATGAGGCGAATCAGAATCACCACGACCGCGATGACCAGGAGGACATGGATGAGTCCACCCATGGTGTACGAGGTGAAAAAACCCAGAAGCCAGAGGATGATCAGGATGACTGCAATGGTCTCGAGCATTTTGTTTCTCCTGTTTCAAGGACCTGGCGAATTGCAGGTCGGGTGACCTGCTGCCGCCTGATCGTCGGGTGCCGCTGCGCGGTTCTGCGATACCCAAGTTTCCTGTTCGACGCCGCGCACCGGAATCGGGTGCCGGACGGAACCGGGAAAGCATGGATAGTCGGTATTCATTCAATAAGCACTCAGTAATTCAAACCGATCACAAGATTCAGGTTTCGTCCGTCGTACGCGAAGCTGGCGGCGTCGAACGACGGGGCGCCGAGAAAACCTTTGGCATCTCTCGAAAAGCCGTAGCCTTCCGTTGGCACTCCCAGCCAGTTGGTATCCAGCTCGCCGTTCATGTTCTCGTCATGAATGACGGCAAGCGCATAGGTTCCGGCCGGGATGTCTTCGAAGTCGCAGCGCGCCTGGGACTCCCGGATCTTGATGATCATGATATTGGTCGCGAACACCAGAAACTCCCTGGGGAAACCGACGTGCGACTCGAAAAGCGCGCAGGCGACGCCGCCGGTGCTGTTTCTGATGTTCAGAACCTGCACGTGAATTCCCGGGCACGGGGACTGGGCCCGGGCGGGAAGACTGGCAAACGCCAGCACGGCCAACAATGCGACGCATACGATTCCCCGCGAGATCGATGCCCCCGGGTTCTCGATCCTGGAGATTGGCGCGTACTTCCAGCTGCTCGGGCTCACTCATGACCCTCCTCACCGCTCCACCCAGCCTGGGCGCAGCCTGAGTCGATCGTCAAGGAACTCCCGGTTTCCTTCCACGGAGCTCGCCTTGCCTGCTGTAGCTGCCTGCTCTCTCCGAACCGGCGATGATGCGCCAGCCTGCGCAATGCTGCAGCGGATCCTGTGTGCCGGCCTCGCGCTGCCCGTCCCAACAGAGCAGCCTAGGTCCGCATGATGTGTCGGCCGACAGGGCGGTCCTTGATCAGGCCTTTCCCGCCGGCCCGCTTCGCGGCCCGCTTTTTGGCCGCGGTCATTCGACCGCCTCTGCTTTTCTTTGCCATCTGAATTTCTCCTGATCACGATTCTGCATGAGATTGGAAACGCCACCATCGCACAAAGCCGCGCCTCGCTCTGTACGCCAAGACACATCAACAGGAATGTGTGGTAACCGACAGGCTTCGCCAACCCCCGGGTTTGCCACTCCCCCGGTGTCTGCGTCGCGGAAGCATACAGGGATGTATTCGCGTTGATGCAGGTCACAAGTTGTGCGGCGAGCCATCGTGCGGTCGCGGTCCCGCAGGCGGAGTGAGGGGCGGGTGCGCGGCACTGCCGGTGCGGGTCTCATGGCAACTCCCGGGCAGGCTCGGCTGGGGCAACCGTCGCGTTCAGCATGCGGTCACGAATGTCGTTGACGGTCTGATAGCAACGACACGAGGCGTTTTCCAGGCCCAGGCGATCGAGGACCACGATGTGGCCACGGCGATAGCGGATCAACCCCTTTTTCTGCAACTGCCATGCGGCCCGGGTGACACCGACGCGTCGGACGCCGAGCATCTGGGCGAGAAATTCCTGGGTAAGCAGGAACTCGTCTGACTGCACCCGGTCGTGCGTCATCAGCAGCCAGCGGGCCAGGCGCGAGTCGAGGAGATGGTGGCGGTTGCAGGCGGCGGTCTGCGAGACCTGGGCCATGAATGCATAAAGATAGTGGTTCAGTTCGCGCTGCAACAGCGGGTTGTGCTTGATCTCGGCGCGGAATTGCACCGCCTCCATGCGCATCGCGGTGCCGGTACCTTGCACCAGCATGCGTACCGGTGAGGTGTCGATGCCCAGGAAGACACCCATCCCTGCCATGCCTTCCCGGCCAACCAGCCCGACCTCCACATTCGCATGCCCGTCCACCGGGGTCAGCAAGGAGATGACCCCGCTGTTGGGAAAATAGACATGCCGGATCCGTTCGCCGGGCTCGCAGAGTATGTCGCCATAGGTAATGCTCACTTGTTCGCAGCGCGCGAGCAGACGTTTGGCGTTCTCGTGCGGCAGGGCGCGCAACACGCCATTGGCCGCCGGGGCGTCACTGGATATCGACATTGAATCCCTCTTCGTGCTTGCACCAGTTAATACACGCGGCCGCGTGTATGCTGTGCGCTAGCGCACATAGGCGGTGCAAGCGGGGCGGTAGCCGGTCGGGCGGGCCAGCTGGCGGCAGGGCAGGAGGACGAGATGGCCGGATATCGAGGCACAAAAACCAGAGAGACCTCGCCTGGGGCGCGACACACCCGAAGCGGGAATGATCGGCCTTGGCCGGGCGTGGCCTTCCGCCGGGGTGAAGATGCGGGAGCCAGCCGAACGACGGCCCGGGCAGATCGCACTGAAGACTTCTCTAATGGGCGTTCCCGGTGCGAACCTGGATCCGGAAAGTTGTTGATTGATCCGGACGCGGGCTGTCGCTGGAGCGACGAACTCCGGATCTGATCAGAGGTTCCTCAGTGTGCACTCACTCGCACGCCATGCGATCGCAGCGCGCTTGCGGACAGTGATGTCCAGACCCGTGCCGGAATATCCGCGGAAGGCGCCGGTGCGATCGTTCCGCGTAGTCACGGGGTAACCGTTGAACTATTCCCTGCGCGTCGAAGAGCGGTTCGCTGCCGTTGTTGCCGCGGCGCAGTGTGTCGATGCGGCCCGGGCGTGTCAGCGCTTGGCCATGTAAAGTGGCGAGACGCTCTGGTCGCGTTCGGCACATCGGCCACGGATCAGGCGATCGTATTCCCCTTTCACCACCGCATAACACTCGCAGACACTGGCCTCCAGTCCCGCCCGGTCGAGTACGGTGATGTGGCCGCGGCTGTAGTGAATCAGGCCGAGCGCCTGCAGCCGTCCCGCCGCTTCGGTAACGCTTTCACGGCGCACCCCGAGCATGTGCGCGATCAGCTCCTGGGTCGTGGTCAGCTCGCTGCCGGGCAGGCGATCCAGGCTCAACAGCAGCCAGCGGCACAGCTGCTGTTCCACCGAATGCTGCCGGTTGCACACGGCGGTCTGCGATATCTGCGTGATCAGCGCCTGGGTGTAGCGCAACAGCAGGTGCTGGAACCCGGTATGGTGCGCGAATGCGCGTTTCAGTGCCGCTGCACTGAGCTGCCAGGCCTGGCCGGCGCTTTGCACCAGCGCGCGGCTGGGCGTGGTGTTGCCGCCCATGAACAGGGCGACACCCACCATGCCTTCATTACCGACCATGGCAATTTCCGCCGGGGCGCCCTCGGCTGTCACATACAGCTTCGAAATGATGCAGCCCGACACTGGAAAATACACATGCTCGAGCTGCGCGCCGGACTCATAGATCACTTGCCCGAGCGGCATCGTGACCCATTTCAGGTCAGGACGCAGGCAATCGAATTCGGCCGCCGGCAGGGCGGCGAGCAGGCGGTTGGAACCGGCTTCAGCGACAGCGGGTGCAGGCATGGTCGTAGTCCTTTACCTTGGCTATGTTCATTAGGAAAGCTCTGAACAAGTCTGTTCGTGATGAGCCTGTCGAACCCCGAACGTGCAAAATCTCCGCATTTTCGAGGGTGCTGCCGTTCGCCCTTCGACAGGCTC
>Ga0316630_10000656_pt1 | contig 11465 bp, 9 predicted proteins | sample OWC_May_M1_C1_D6_FD_207658 | JGI IMG/M metagenome (GOLD analysis project Ga0316630, IMG submission 207658) | Wetland soil microbial communities from Old Woman Creek delta, Ohio, United States - OWC_May_M1_C1_D6_A | ecosystem: Environmental > Terrestrial > Soil > Wetlands | place: USA: Ohio...
GGGGATGAACTACGCCGCCCACGCCGCCGAGAGTATGCGCGCCAAGAACTTCCCGGTGAAGATGCCCGAGGTGCCGGTCTTCTTTACCAAGGCCACCACCGCCGTCAATGCCCCCTACGGCGACATTCCCTTTGACCCCCGCGTCTCGTCCCAGCTTGATTGGGAGGTGGAGCTGGGGGTGGTCATTGGCCAGCAGGGGGTGGACATACCCCGCCAACGCGCCTTCGAGTATGTCTTTGGCTACACCGTCTTGAACGATGTCAGCGCCCGCGATCTACAATCGAGCCACCAGCAATTTTTCAAAGGCAAGAGCCTGGACGGTAGCTGCCCCATGGGACCGGCCATCGTCACCCGAGACGAAATCCCCGACCCGCACAACCTGCGCCTGCGCTGCTGGGTCAACGGCGAGATCAAGCAAGATTCCACTACCGCCGACCTGATCTTCGATATCCCGGCGATCATCGAATGGCTCTCGCGCGGCATGACCCTGCTGCCTGGCGACATCATCTCCACCGGCACGCCCAGCGGGGTGGGCTTTGCACGCACTCCGCCCGAGTTCTTGCAGCCCGGCGATGTGGTAGAGTGCGAGGTCGAGGGCATTGGCCGCCTGCGCAATCAGGTGGAAGCCGCTCGCTAGAGTCCAGTGCCAAAGTACAATGCACTTTGCTGGGACTTTGCTAGATCTTTACTGGGACTTCGTGAGCCACATAATATAAGATGGCTTTGCCCCGGAAGAACACCGGGATAAACTTCGAACGCTCGCGACGACTGAATAAGGAGACATGCCAGATATGGTCTCAGTCGATGTCAACTGGCAATATCATGGCCTGCGGGTCGTGCGCATTGAAAACGAGGTGCTTTGCATCGATATCTTGCCCGAGCTAGGCGCTAAGGTCTATAACTTTATTCATAAGCCCTCGGGCCGTAACCTGCTCTGGCACAACCCAAACCTGCCGCCAGCCCACCAGCACTTCGGCGCTTCCTTTGATGATAACTGGTCGGGTGGCTGGGATGAGCTTCTCCCCAATGATCTCCCCCGCCCAGCCCAGGGTGGGGATATGCTGCCTGACCATGGGGAGGTCTGGTCGCAGCCTGCCGATTGGGAGATCGTCGCTGCGGGTCCCACTGAGGTCGCGGTGCGTTTCGTGACTCATGGGCGAGTGCTGTCCACTCGCTTCGAGAAGGCGGTTAGCCTGGAGGCAGGCGAGCCATTTGCCCGGCTGAGTTACGCTTATCATAACCTCGGAGCGACCCCGATCGATTTTCTTTGGAATATCCATCCGGCCCTCGCCATCTCGCCGGATACGCGGTTAGATGTCCCTGCTCGCCATGGAATCACAGACCCCTGGCGAGAGATGCGCTTCCAAGGCGATAAGCCCTTCGAGTGGCCATATCTTACCGACCGCCTGGGGCAAACCGTCGACCTTCGCCGGGTTGACCAGCCTGCTGCCGGTATTGCCGATATGCACTACCTGGTTGGGGTGGAGGCAGGCTGGTATGCAGCGACCGATCTGCATTCCAGGGTTGGTTTTGCACTGTCATTCCCGATGGCGGTCTTCCCTCACATCTGGTTATTCCGCACATTTGGTGGCTGGCGCGGGCTTTACACCTTGATCCTGGAAGCCTCGACCGGATACCCCTATGATCTGGACGTGGCCCGGCAAAATGGCACCTGTGCCCACCTGGCGCCAGGGGAATCGCTCACCGCTGAGGTCCTGGCCATTGCCTATTCGGGAATATCATCAGTCAGCCGGGTCGAGTCGGATGGCAGCGTGATCCCTGGATTGCCGCAGGATTAATTTGCCAGGATCACTCGGACAAGTTGTCTGGACTGCTTTTTGATATAATCATCCTGTTCAACACATATTCCCTGCTGCCCGATTCACCTTACGGAGGAAAACCCAGTGACCCCACTACATCCAGACCTGGCCCGTGTCCTGATCAGCCAGGAAGACATCAATTCGCGCGTCCGCGAGCTTGCCGAGGAGATTTCCAACGACTACAGCCGGATCGAGCGCCTGTACATGATCGGTATTCTGAAAGGGGCCTTCATCTTTCTCGCCGATCTGACCCGTAACCTGCGCGTCCCTCACGTCGTCGATTTCATGGCTCTCTCCAGCTATGGTAAGACCACTTCCTCCGGCGCGGTGCGCATCCTGATGGACCTGCGTGAGCCGATTGAGGGCCAGCACGTCCTGGTAGTGGAGGATATCGTCGATTCGGGGCATACGCTGGAATATCTGAACCAGGTACTGCGCGGGCGCAAGCCTGCCTCGCTGCACACCTGTGCCCTGGTGCGCAAGAAGCGGGAGGGCATCAACGTGCCCATTGACTACCTGGGCTTTGACATCCCCGATGTGTGGGTGGTGGGCTATGGCCTGGATTACGCCGATCGCTTCCGCACCCTGCCCTACGTTGCTGAGCTGAAGCGCGACGCCTACGCTAGCTCGTAGGGGGCTATCTTAAATATCGCACAATGCCCTGAGCCCCGCTGTGCGGGATAAACTATGCGAAGAGTCTTTACATTAAGCCTGAGATGCTTCGCGAAGTATATCCTGTGTGCACTTCCACAGGGCTCAGCATGTGATATTCGTTTTATCTAGACAGTCCATCGCCTGTTGGAGGTTACATGACCAAAAAAACAGCACTCGTGCTTAGCGGTGGTGGAGCGAAGGGCGCCTTTCAATGTGGCGCTGAGAAGTACGCCCGTGAAGTGAAAGGCTACCACTGGGATATCATCGCCGGCGTTTCCGTGGGGGCGCTCAACGGGGCAATGCTGGCCATGGAGAAATACCAGCGCCTCTTCGAGATCTGGAACACCATTTCTAACGACAAAGTGTACACCGGTGGTTTCAATCTGCTCTCCCTGATCAAGCTGCTCTTCGGCGCTAAATCGTTTTATGGTAACGATCCACTCAGGCGCATGATGCTCCAGGAGCTGAAGCCGGAGGAGATCAAGGCTGACCTGCGCATCGGGGCGGTTTCCCTCGAAACCGGTGAATACGTTGAGTTTCGTGGTGATGACCCGAACTTAACGGAAGCTATCCTGGCCTCCACGGTCATGCCGATTATCTGGACTCCGCTGGATATCTCCTACGAACACCGCAGCATGGTGGATGGTGGGGTGCGCAACATCAGCCCGATTGGCGACGTGCTGGACGCTGAGCCGGATGAAGTGGTGATCATCAACTGCAGCCCGGAGACGTTTGACCTGTTGCCTGGTCCGCCGGAGAACATCCTCAAGATCGGCGAGCGCACGTTGGAGATCCTGCTCAACGAGCTATTCCGCAGCGACATGCGCGAGTTCATGCGCATCAACGCCCTGGTGTTGGAGGCGCAGGCGCAGGGCGTCACCCTGCACCACCCGGTGAGCGGCCGTCCATTGAAATATTACCAGTGTAAGATCATTGAGCCTACTGAAACATTGGGAGACACGCTGGACTTCTCCCAAGAAGCTGTTCAAAAGTCGCTCAAGGCGGGGGTAGAACGCGCCCGGCAGGTGCTGGAAGGTATACGCAGGGGAAGCTAATGGAGCCATCCACACAGGCCAGGACTTTGCCGGAAGATAAGCTGGATTTCAAAAAGCTGCTGCCCGTTTTCATCATTGTCCTGGTCGACCTGCTGGGCATGACGATCATCATTCCCCTGATGCCGCTCTACGCGACCTCATTCGGGGCAAACGCCTTCACCATAGGCCTCCTGGGTGCGACCTACCCGTTGATGCAATTCATCGCTGCGCCGTTGCTGGGACGACTTTCAGATCGCTATGGGCGCAAACCGGTCTTGCTCATCAGTCAGGTGGGTACCCTGATCGGCTTTTTACTGCTCGGTTTCGCCAACTCGCTCTGGATGCTCTTCCTCTCGCGTTTCCTCGACGGCTTATCCGGGGCAAATATTTCCACTGCCCAGGCGGTGATTACAGACAGCACCAATGAGAAGAACCGCACCCAGGGGCTGGGACTGCTCGGGGCGGCTTTTGGCATTGGCTTTGTCATCGGTCCGGTGATCGCTTTCCTTTCCCTGCTGGCAACTGCCAATAATTATCACGCCCCGGCTTTCGTCGCCGCAGCCTTTTCGGGAATCTCAATCCTGTTGACCTGGTTCTTGCTGGAAGAAACCCTGCCGGTTGAGAAGCGCAGTCAGGTGGCGGTGCGTGGCGCCATCTCCCTGGGCGCAATGTTTGAAGCTGTCAGGTTGCCCAATGTGGGCTTCCTGCTGACGCTGATGTTCGCCCAACAAATTGCCTTTGGCGGTTTCGAGCAGCTGCTGGCGCTGTTCACTCTCAACCGCATGGGGCTAAATGCCGCCGGCAATGCCATCATCTTTGTCTTTGTTGGGCTGATTGTAGTGGCTGTGCAAGGCGGTTTTATCGGCCCCTGGAGCCGTAAGCTGGGCGACCGGCGTCTGATCTACCTCGGGCTGGCAACGCTGGCGCTGGGCCTGGTGCTGGTGTCGCTCACCCCCCGCCAGCCGATGCCCAGCTATTCGAAGTCCGCCCTGGAAGCCGAGCTGTCTGGCAGCACGAGTGTTCGCAACCTGGAAAACCCTACCACTCAGAATCTGGCAGTAGAACTGCCGCCAGACAACAGCAACGGTTGGTTTGGCCTGGTGTGGATCCTGGCAGCTATGATCCCGACTGCTGTGGGCGGCGCCGTCTTGCATCCAGGTATCAATAGCCTGCTCACCAAGCGGGTCGATCCCCTGGAAGTGGGTGGCATTCTGGGTCTCTCCGCAGCTTTCCTCAGCGGGGCAAATGCCTTGGCTCCGCTGATCGGTGGGGCGATCTTCCAGGCATTTGGCCCCCGCGCTCCATTTTTCCTGGGGGGCCTGTTGATGGCGGCCCTCCTGTGGGCTGCCACCCGGGCCATCAAGCCGAGTCCGGCGGAAGCGCGCCTGGCGCCCCAGCCGGTCTCCCCCGAAGAAACTTAAAACTCAGGGGTTTTCCCGTACGAATTGCAGCGCGTACTGTGCATCCTGATAGTTAGGATTTTGTACTAGGGCATTCTGGAAGTCAGCCAGGGCTCCGGCTGTGTCGCCATCTCGGTAAAGCGCCCAGCCATGCCACAGTAAAGCTTCTTCGGCGTTGGGGGTGATCTGCAGGGCGTATTCGGTTAAAGCGAGCAGCTCATCATTCCGCCCGGTGTGGAAATAGGCAAAGAAAGGGCTGAACTGGTAGCGCAGCATGCGCTGGGGTAGGCCCAGCTCGCGCGCCTTGTCAAAGGCGGAGGCGGCGTCTGCATAGCGCTCAAAATATACCAGCTGGCTCCCCAGGTTGAACCAGGCGAAAGGATCGCTGGGGTGGCTCTGAGTTTCCCGCTGGGATCCTTCCAGGGCGCGCTGGCGGTTGGTCGCCGGGTCCCACTGCTCGCCCAGGATGTCGCGTACCGTCGCTTCCCGCTCCGGTGGGTACACCATCAGGTAGACGTGGTTGAAGGTGTGCCAGTATTCTTCCAGCGTGGTGTAGGGAATCTTCTGGTCGGCTCCATGGAAGCTGTCCTGACCGGTGAAAGTTTGGGAGGCGTCGTCGTAGCCGGTGATCAGGTTGTAGTGGGCGGCCCACAGGTCGTCATTCGGCCAGAAAGGCTCATCGAAATAGAAGCTCTCTTCAATGATCACCGGGATGCCCGCGGCCAGTAGTTTCTTCAATGTGGTCAGGTCGCCGCCCACGCGGTATTCGGCGTTCAGCCAGCCGGCGCGGGTGCGCACGTAGTAGGCCAGCTCGTCCACGTTGACATTGCGATCGTCGCGCTGGGGCTTGAGCAGGTTGGCAATGTCGAACTGGTCTTTGTCCCAGCCGTAATAGCGCAGGTACATCGCCAGGCTGGCGGGACCGCAGTTGTTGATGTCCTGTTTCTCCCAGGCCGGGGCCGGCAGGGAGATGGAGCCTGGGATCTGCGTTGGTGAAGGCTGTAGGGTGGGGGTGCTACGGGTTTGCTCAGGGGTGGCTGTGGTCCTGGCTGTCGGCGTGCTGGTCGCACCCGGCCGGGTTACAGCCGGTTGATCATCCACCGTCAGCGGCGTCGGCATCCCCTCCACCGGGTTAATCACCCCACGCAGGTAGGCAAGGGCCAGGTCTATCCGCCAGGAGAGGCGCTTCTGCACCGGCGGTAGGGAATACACTAGACCAGCCAGCAGCAGGGCGCCAGCCAGCAACAAGATTAGACGCTTAACGGTCAGCTTCGGCACGGCGGCAATTGTATCACCGCTGGGCAGCCGGATTAGCCGTTGGATATTAGGAATTGGTGAGTGGTCTTCCTTAGAATGTTATAATACCGGACATGAAATATCACATTTGGACGGAAGGCTGCCAGATGAACGTGGCCGACTCGCTGCGGGTGGCATCCGCGCTGGAGCGTCTGGGCTACCAGGCGGTCGAACGCGCCGCTGAGGCCGACGTCCTCGTGCTCAATACCTGCGTGGTGCGCCAGAGCGCTGAGGATAAAGCGGTTGGCCACCTCTATTCGCTGCGCCCCCTGAAGGAGGCGCACCCCGATCTGGTCATCAATCTGATGGGCTGCATGGTCGGAGTGAGAGGTCACGATCACCTCCAGAAGCGCTTTCCCTTTGTGGATGTCTTCTCACCCCCGTCCGATCCAGGCCCGCTGCTGGCTTACCTGACCCAGGACGAGAGCCGCCAGCTCGAGCAGGCTGAGACGGAAAGTCGCTTCGCCCGCATGGACGGCGAGCTTTCCTTGCCCTTCCAGCAGCGCGGCAATTTAGTGGCTGCACACGTGCCGGTGGTGCTGGGTTGCTCCCACGCCTGCACCTTTTGCATCATCCCATACCGGCGCGGGATAGAGCGCAGCCGCCATGTCGGAGATATCCTCGGCGAAGTCCGCTCTCTGGTGGCGCAGGGCGTGAAAGAGGTCACCCTCCTCGGGCAGATCGTCGACCGCTACGGCAAGGACATTCCCGATGGCCCGGGCCTGGCCGATTTGCTGCGCATCGTCCACGGGGTGGATGGTCTGGAGCGCATCCGCTTTCTGACCTCGCATCCCAACTGGATGACCGATGAGCTGCTGGATGCGGTTGCCAGCCTGCCCAAGGTCATGCCGCATATCGAAGTCCCCGTCCAGGCCGGCGACGATGCCGTGCTGGAGGACATGAAACGCGGCTACACCGTCGACGACTACTGCCGCCTGGTGGAGGTAATCCGCCAGCGGCTGGATGGCGCTGGCAAACCCTACTCCGGCGTCTCGATTGCAACCGATATCATCGTCGGCTTCCCCGGCGAGAGCGAGCAGCAGTTCCAGCGCACCTATGACCTGCTGAGGGAGCTGCGCCTGGACGTAGCCCACCTGGCGCGCTACTCCCCCCGTCCTGGCACGGTCGCCGAGCGCCGCCTGGCGGACGACGTGCCGGACGGTAAAAAATGGCGGCGCTTCCGCCTGCTGGAAGAGCTGCAAGAGCAGGTTGCCGCCGAGATCAACGCCCGCTACCTGGGCCAGCGTGTCGAAGTGCTCTTTGAGGAGCAGGTGCGCGGTCGCTGGAAGGGCCGCACTCCGACCAACAAGCTGGTCTTCGTTGAATCAGACGATGACCTGCGCGGCCAGCTCCGCCAGGTGCAGGTCACCTGGAGCGGCCCCTGGTCGATGCAGGCCGCCATACCTCGCCAGGAGGGCGCCTCCTTGCCGCTCGAGCAGGTATCAATATCTCCTTAAATGGCGACTGAGTCCACCATCAGCTGTAAGACTCCCTTGTATTTATTCAGTCTCAAACTCCAAATTCTTGGGGCCGCGGCCCCTCCGGGATGATCACCCACAAAAGTTAATTGTAGGGTGTTATACGGAATGTAAGAGCTATTGGACGTGCCAGCGGAGGCCCCCGGCGTGACGGTCTATGGATTGACCGACCGGCGGTGGTTGTTTGGGTCAGGGACTTTATGGTTGTCATCCCAGTTCGGCGTGGATGGCTGTTGTGCGCTCTCCTGCCCAGCCCTGGTTCTAACGGGGTGTACCCCTGAATTTATATACCCTCGCGCCTGGCGATATCAATCTCAAATATGATAAACTGAAGCCGGAAGAACGGAACAGACAGCGTTGCAATTTCGTCTATAACCAAGTAGACTCTAGGGAAGGCAGGTCCCACAACGTCGCATCGGCCCATATCGAACCTATCGATGATTTGTGAGGAGGTAAGCTAATGAACCGTAAAAAATATGCTGCTGGGCAGGCGCTTATGTGCGCCTTACTGGCAATTGTCCTGAGCGCCTGTGGCGCAGCCGCGACCACGGAAGCCCCAACCCAGCTGCCCACAGGCGTTTATTACACCCAGGCGGCTGAAACGATCTTCGTCGACCTGACTCAAACTGCCCTGGCGCAGCCCACATCCACGGATACCCCCGCTCCGCCCACCGAGACCCCCGCCCCAGAGGTCTCCAACACGCCTCCCGCGCCGGCTACATCTTCCGTACCGATGATCAGCGCCAGCGTTGGCACCAACTGCCGCCAGGGTCCCAGCACCGTGTATGACCCGCCGGTGGGTATGCTCATCCCCGGGCAGAAAGCCGAGGTGCACGGGCGCAACGCAGACAGCAGCTGGTGGTATATCACTAATCCCGGCAAGCAGGGCCAGTTTTGCTGGGTGTGGGACCAGACTACTACGGTAGAGGGCGATACCTCCACCCTGCCGGTGATCACCCCTCCACCCCCGCCTCCCACGGCTACCGCCACCGCCACTCCCGGAGCGGTATTCGCTGCGACGTATGATAACGTCCACGATTGCGGTGGATCACCCACCGCTATCTTCAAGATCGTCAACAGTGGCGGCAACCTGCAATCGCTGAACCTGAAGATCGATGACTTGACCGCTGCAGTGGTGTTGTTCGGCCCCTCGGCAAGCGACGCTCCCTTCATGGGCAGCGTCACCGAGTGCCCGCAGGGAGCTGATATGCTCGCTGCTGGGGCCACCGGCTACGTCGGCGGATCGTTTGCCGCTGGCAACTCGGGTCACGCCGCCCGCGCCACCATCCGCCTGTGCACGCAGAATGGCCAGGGGGGAGTCTGTACAGACAAAACCGTTGACTTCACCATACCCTGAGGAGGGGATTTTATGGGATCAACTCGCAACCGCCTTGCGCTGATCGCCTTCCTGCTTCTGTTACCGGCACTTGCCTGCAATATGCCGAGGGGTGGCACACCCACCCCTTCGGATGCCGACGTGCTGCGCACCCAGGCTGCTGAGACGGTGGCAGCCCAGCTTACCCAGGTAGCTCAGCCGCCGGCCACCTCCATCGGTCTCACCCCTGGTGTCCAGACACCGCTGCCCACAATCTCCGTGCCCACCCTCACACCTCCCTTGCCGGCCAGCCCCACGGCGACCAGGGTTCCCGCCACGCCAACCGCAGTCCCCTGCGACCGCATTAAGTTCGTGAAGGATGTGAACTACCCGGATAACACCGAGGTCGCTGCGGGCACCTCCTTCGTTAAAACCTGGCGCTTGCAAAACGACGGCTCCTGCACCTGGACCACGGGTTATGCCCTGGTTTTCACCGGGGGAGATGCGATGGGTGCGCCTTCAGCTGCGCCCCTGCCCGGCAATGTTGGCCCCGGTCAGACGATTGACCTCTCTGTCTCGTTGACCGCTCCAACGGACGGCGGCACCTATCGCGGCGAATTCAAGCTGCGCAACGCCTCTAATGTTGTCTTTGGCCTGGGAGACGGTAACAGGCCCTTCTGGGTGCAGATCAAGGTACCTGTGGCTACCGGGTTGCTGTTCGATTTTCTCGGCAGTGCCTCGGAAGCCGAATGGTCTTCTGGTTTTGGCGCTGGCGCTGGCTCTCCACTCGCCTTTGACGGTGCAGCGGATGATCCAAACGGGTCAGCCGGGATCGTGGACGGCGTTAAGATGGAGACCGGCGCCACCTCCGGAAAAATCCTGCTCAACTTCCCCAAGCACGAAACCGATGGCTGGGTGAAAGGTATCTATCCGGCCTTTACCGTCCAGAATGGCGATCGTCTCAAAGGCAAGCTGGGCTTTTTGATGAACCCTGGTGATGTCTGCGGCCTCGGCAATGTGACCTTCCAGATCCAGTACAAAGAAGGCGATACCGTCAAGTCGATCAGCGAGTGGAGCAAGACCTGCACTGGCAGGTTCACCGACGTTGATATCGACCTCTCCGGCTTGAAAGGGAAGTCCATCCGCTTCATCCTTACCGTGAAGTCGAATGGCCCCTTCACGGATGATTGGGCCATCTGGAATTCTCTGCGCGTGGTGCATTAACGCACCTGTTCGGCGATGATGCGTAAAGATCAATAAGGAGATTTCTGATGAGGTCGGTTAATCACAGGCTGCTGGCCTTGCTCGTTATTTTTTCCCTCTTGGCCGCTTGCAGCGGTGCGCAAGGGACGCCCACCCCTACACAGTTAAATCCGGATGCGGTGCTCACCGCGGCAGCTAACACAGCCCAGGTACGCATGACAGAGCTGGTCTCCAGCCAGCCATCCGCCACGCCCGTCACTCCCACGGTGCAAGGCAGCGCAACTACCACCGTCTCGGCAACGGTGTCGGTCACCCCCACCTTGAATCTGACAGCTTCTCCGGTTGCCGGTGGGACTAACAAGGCTGAGTTCGTCTCGGATGTCACCGTGCCGGATGGAACCATATTCAAGCCGGGTGAGTCTTTCGCCAAGACCTGGCGATTGAAGAACACCGGCACAGCGACCTGGACGCCAGCCTATTCGGTGGTGTTTGTCAGCGGATCCCAGATGGGCGGTGCATCGTCAACGCCCTTGCCCAATAACGTGCCTCCCGGGCAAACGGTGGATGCCTCTATAAACCTGGTTGCTCCCAATGATAACGGCAACTATTTTGGCTTCTGGATGCTGCGCGGTCCCAACCAGAACAACTTTGGAGTGGGACCGGCGAGTGACCAACCGTTTTACGTGGAGATTAACGTCCAGGGAGGCGGTGGTGGTGGGACGCCAGCACCAACCTCGCCTTCTGTCCCGGGTGGGAGGTTGATCACGGATGTCGGCCTGGGCGTCGATAACGCCTCAGTCGAGGGCAGCTGCCCCCACAGTTTCAATTTCATCGCCAAGTTCACCCTGACCAGGCCGTCAACCGTCTCGTACCGTCTGGAAGCGGAGACCGGCTTTCCGCTCACCCTGCCGTCGCCTTTCACCGGCGCGCTGGATGCTGGTGTCTATACGTTGAGCTATTCACTCGAGTTTAGCGACTCGCTGGATGGCACTGCCCGGTTCCATGTCACTGCACCGGAGAATGTGCTCTCGAATCAAGTTGCTTTCACCCTCGACTGCCCCTGAACCGCACCAGCGGGTGGTACTGACCAGATGAACCTGACGGACGCAGTCAAGGTTGAAGCCCGGCGCCTTGGCTTCTCTCTGGTGGGTGTTACAACCCCTGATCCGCCGCAGCATTATGACGTGTTCGAGCGCTGGTTGCAGGCTGGCAAGCACGGCGAGATGGGCTACCTGGACACGCAGCGATCGCGCCAGCGTCGCTAC
>Ga0316630_10000657_pt1 | contig 11459 bp, 9 predicted proteins | sample OWC_May_M1_C1_D6_FD_207658 | JGI IMG/M metagenome (GOLD analysis project Ga0316630, IMG submission 207658) | Wetland soil microbial communities from Old Woman Creek delta, Ohio, United States - OWC_May_M1_C1_D6_A | ecosystem: Environmental > Terrestrial > Soil > Wetlands | place: USA: Ohio...
GACCCGAAAGACTGCGAGCGCCGCAACACCAACCGCCAGGGCTCGCTGCTCGACTACATCTGGGACTTCACCGAGCGCTTCCCGAAGCACGTCGACGAGTACGAGACCCTGCTCACCGACAACCGCATCTGGAAGCAGCGCACCGTCGGCATCGGCGTGGTCACGCCGGAGCGGGCGATGGCGCTCGGGTTCACCGGCCCGATGCTCCGCGGCAGCGGCGTCGAGTGGGACCTGCGCAAGAAGCAGCCTTATGAAGTCTACGACCGGGTCGATTTCGACATCCCGGTGGGCGTGAACGGCGACACCTACGACCGCTACCTGGTGCGGATCGAGGAGATGCGCCAGTCGAACCGCATCATCCGCCAGTGCGTTGAGTGGCTGCGTCGCAACCCGGGCCCGGTGATGACCGACGACCACAAGATCGCGCCGCCGAGCCGCGAGCAGATGAAGGGCGACATGGAATCGCTCATTCACCATTTCAAGCTGTTCACCGAGGGCTTCTGCATTCCGGAAGGCGAGGTGTACGCCGGGGTCGAGCACCCGAAGGGCGAGTTCGGCATCTACCTGGTGTCGGACGGCGCCAACAAGCCGTACCGCATGAAGATCCGTGCGCCGGGCTTCGCGCACCTGTCGTCGATGGACGAGATGGCGCGCGGCCACATGCTGGCCGACGCGGTGGCGATCATCGGCACCCAGGACATCGTGTTCGGCGAGATCGACCGGTGACAGTTCGGTATTCATTCGCAGAGAACGCAGAGGCGCAGAGGACGCAAAGCAAGATGGGTTTTGAAAATGCCGGTTCTCTGCGTTCTCCGCGCCTCTGCGCCCTCTGCGCAATTCGCGGATGTGTGACTAGGCCGCACAAGCGCGGCAATGTAACTGAAGGCTGACGATGCTTTCAAAAGAATCGCTGGACCAGATCAAACGCGAGGTCGCCAAGTACCCGCCCGACCAGAAGCAGTCGGCGGTGATGGCGGCGCTGCGTATCGCGCAGGAGGAGCACGGCTGGCTGAGCGTGCCGCTCATGGACTATGTGGCCGAGCTGCTCGGGATGCGGCCGATCGCGGTCTACGAGGTCGCGACCTTCTATTCCATGTACGACCTGAAACCGGTCGGCAAGCACAAGATCAGCCTCTGCACCAATGTCTCGTGCATGCTGTGCGGCTCGGACACGCTGGTGAACCACCTCCAGAAGCGCCTCGGCATCAAGCTTGGCGAGACCACGCCCGACGGCAAGGTCACGCTCAAGGAAGTGGAGTGCCTGGGCGCCTGCGGCGGGGCGCCGATGTTCCAGATCGGCAAGAACTACTACGAGAACCTCACCCCGCAGAAGATCGACGAGATACTCGCGAGCCTCGACTGACCATGGCCAACGAAATCTGCTTCCGCACCCTGCACCTGGACAAGCCGTGGACGCTCGCGACCTACGCGAGCGCCGGCGGTTACGAGGTGTGGCGCCGGATCCTGAAAGAGAAGACCCCGGCCGACGACATCATCGCCGAGCTCAAGAAGAGCGTGCTGCGCGGGCGCGGCGGCGCCGGCTTCCCGACCGGGCTCAAGTGGTCGTTCATGCCGCGCTCGGCGCCCGGGCAGAAGTACATCGTCTGCAACTCCGACGAGGGCGAGCCCGGCACCTTCAAGGACCGTGACATCCTGCGCTACAACCCGCACCAGCTGATCGAGGGCATGGCGATCGCCGGCTACACCATCGGCGCCACGGTCGGCTACAACTACATCCGCGGCGAGTTCATCGAGCCGATCGAGCGCTTCGAGGCCGCCCTTGACGAGGCGCGCGCCGCCGGGCTGCTCGGCAAGAACATTCTCGGCAGCGGCATCGATTTCGACATCCACGTGCATCGCGGTGCCGGCGCCTACATCTGCGGCGAGGAGACCGCGCTGCTAGAATCGATCGAGGGCAAGAAGGGCCAGCCGCGCTTCAAGCCGCCGTTCCCGGCCAGCTACGGCCTGTTCGGTCGCCCAACCACCATCAACAATACCGAGAGCCTGGCCTCGGTGCCGGTGATCCTGAAGAACGGCGGCGAGTGGTTCTTGAATCTCGGCAAGCCGAACAACGGCGGCTCCAAGCTGTTCTCGGTGTCCGGCCATGTCGAGAAGCCCGGCAACTACGAGATCCCGCTCGGCACCCCGTTCCCCGACCTGCTCAAGCTCGCCGGCGGCATGCGCGGCGGGCGGCGGCTGAAGGCGGTGATCCCGGGCGGTTCGTCGACGCCGGTGCTGCGCGGCGAAGTGATGATGGGTCTCACCATGGACTACGACTCGATCGCCAAGGCCGGCTCGATGCTCGGCGCCGGCTCGGTGATCGTGATGGACGAGACCACCTGCATGGTCAGCGTGCTGGCGCGCATCGCGCACTTCTATTATGAGGAGTCCTGCGGCCAGTGCACCCCGTGCCGCGAGGGCACCGGCTGGATGGCGCGCGTGATCCACCGCATCGCCCACGGCCAGGGCCGCCTCGAAGACCTGGACCTGCTGGTCGACATGGCCGGCAAGATCGAGGGTCGCACGATTTGCGCGCTCGGCGACGCCGCGGCCATGCCGGTGGCGAGCTTCATCCGCCACTTCCGCGACGAATTCGAGTACCACATCCAGCACAAGCGCTGCCCGGTGGCGGCGTGAGGCGGGCGAGACCGTGAGCAAGATCAAGATCGAAATCGACGGCCAGCAGCTCGAAGTCGAGCCCGGTTCGACCATCATCCAGGCGGCCGACGCCGTGGGCATCTACATCCCGCGCTTCTGCTACCACAAGAAGCTGTCAGTGGCGGCCAACTGCCGCATGTGCCTGGTCGACGTCGAGAAGGCGCCCAAGCCGCTGCCGGCCTGCGCGACGCCGGTGACCGACGGCATGAAGGTGCAGACGCACTCGGCCCGGGCGGTGACCGCGCAGAAGGGCGTGATGGAGTTCCTGCTCATCAACCACCCGCTCGACTGCCCGGTGTGCGACCAGGGCGGCGAATGCCAGCTGCAGGATCTGGCCGTCGGCTATGGCGGCGACGTATCGCGCTACCAGGAAGCCAAGCGCATCGTCAAGGACAAGGATCTCGGACCGCTCATCGCCACCGACATGACGCGCTGCATCCACTGCACGCGCTGCGTGCGTTTCGGTGACGAGCTCGCCGGGGTCATGGAGCTCGGTGGCACCGGCCGCGGCGAGCACACCCGCATCGGTACCTATGTCGAGCGCACCGTCGATTCCGAGCTGTCCGGCAACATGATCGACCTGTGCCCGGTCGGCGCGCTCACCTCCAAGCCGTTCCGCTACAGCGCGCGCCCGTGGGAGCTGGTTGATCATCCGGCCATCAGTCCGCACGACTGCGTCGGTGCCAACATCAGCGTGCAGGTGCGGCGCAATCAGGTTATGCGGGTGCTGCCGCGCGAGAACGAGGACGTGAACGAGGAGTGGCTGGCCGACCGCGACCGCTTCAGCTACGAGGCGGTCAACGGCGCCGACCGGGCGGTGAAGCCGATGGTGCGCGACGCCAGGGGCTGGCGCGAGACCGACTGGCCGACCGCGCTGGCCGCGGCAGTGCAGGGCATGAAGAAGGTCATCAGTGCGCACGGTGCAAGCCAGGTCGGTGCGCTGGCCGCTCCGGGCTCTACGGTCGAAGAGTTCTACCTGCTGCAGAAGCTCGTGCGCGCGCTCGGCAGCGGCAACGTCGATCATCGCCAGCGCCAACGCGACTTCCGCGACGACGCTGTACTCCCCGCCTTCCCGGCGCTCGGCACCGCGATCCGCGACCTCGAAGCACTGGACGGCGCGCTCCTGATCGGCTCCAACATCCGCAAGGACCAGCCGCTGCTCGGGCTGCGGTTGCGCAAGGCCGGCCTGCGCGGCGCGCGCCTGTACGCGGTCAATCCGGTCGATTACGAATTCACCTTCGATGTTGCTGCCAAGGCGATCGTGTCGCCGGCGGCGATGGCCGCAACCCTGGCGCGCATCGCCCACGCCCTGGCGGTTGCGACCGGCGGCCGGGTGCCGACGGAAGTCGCGGCCCTGGCCGGTGGTGAGGCCAATTCCGCCGAGCGCGCCATTGCCGACGGATTGAAGAACAGCAAGAACGCGGCGGTGCTGCTCGGCAGTTTCGCTTACATGCATCCCGAGGCTGCACAGCTGCGCGCGCTCGCCGACCTGATCGCCGAGCTTTCCGGCGCGCGCCTCGGCTTGCTGCCGGAGGCCAACAGTGCCGGTGCCTGGCTGGCCGGCTGCGTGCCGCACCGCGGGCCGGGCGGCAGTGCGGCGCCGGCCGGGCGCAATGCCTACGCCATGCTGGAGACGCCGCTCAAGGGCTACTTCCTGTTCGGCCTCGAGCCGAGCCTGGACTGCTGGGACGGGCAGCTCGCGCAGCGGGCGCTGGCCCAGGCCGAGTTCGTGGTCGCATTCAGCGCGTTCCGGAGCAGCGCGCTCGAGCGCGCCCATGTGCTGCTGCCGATTACGCCGTTTACCGAGACCGAAGGCACCTATGTGAACGCCGAGGGCCGGTTCCAGGGCGCCGAGGCCGCGGTCACCCCGCGCGGCGAGGCGCGGCCCGGCTGGAAGGTGCTGCGCGTGCTCGGCAACCAGTTTGGTCTCGACGGATTCAATTACCAGACCGCCGCCGAGGTGCTGGCCGAGGTACCCCGCGCCCAAGGCGTGAGCGCCCGCCTCGGCAGCCGTCAGTTCGTGCCGGCAGCGGCGGTTAACGGTGTAATGCGCGTGGCTGAGCTGCCGATGTACACCATCGACCCGATCGTGCGGCGCGCCGAGGCGCTGCAGCACACCCGCGACAACCCGGGCGCGATGATCCGCATGAACGGGCAGGAGGCGCAGCGCCAGGGCATGGCGGCCAGTACCCGGGTGCGGGTGATTTCCAATGGTGAAGCGGTGACGCTCGATCTGCTGATCGACAGCCGCGTGCCGGACGGCTGCGTGGTGATTCCGGCCGGCTATGCCGAGACCGTCCCGCTTGGCGGCATGGCGGCAGTGCGGCTGGAGGTGGCGTGATGCAGACGCTCATGAACCTGTGGCTGCCGATCTGGGAGTGGTTCCCGTACTGGTTCCAGGTGCTGCTCCTGAGTGTTGGCGGAGTCGTGCTGATCCTGGTGCCGCTGCTGATCGCCGTGGCGTGGATGCCGTACGCCGAGCGCAAGATCCTGGCCTATATGCATGTGCGCGTCGGGCCGAACCGGGTCGGCCCGAAGGGCTGGCTGCAGCCGCTCGCCGATGCCCTCAAGCTGCTGCTCAAGGAGATCGTGCTGCCGGCGCGCTCCAACAAGGCGCTGTTCATCACCGCGCCGATCCTGGCGATGGCGCCGGCCATGGCTGCGTGGGCGGTAGTCCCGTTTTACGACGGCTGGGTGCTGGCCGACATCGATGCCGGCCTGCTGTACATCCTGGCGCTCAGCTCGATGGGCGTGTACGGCATCATCCTGGCCGGCTGGGCGTCGAATTCCAAGTATGCGTTCCTCGGCGGCATGCGCTCGGCGGCGCAGATCGTGGCCTACGAAATCGCCATGGGCTTCGCCCTGGTCGGCGTGCTGATGGCCGCCAACAGCCTGAACCTGGGCGACATTGTGAAGGGCCAGGCGGGCGGGCTGCACCACTGGTATTTCCTGCCGCTGTTCCCGCTGTTCCTGGTCTACTTCATTTCTGGCGTGGCCGAGACCAACCGCTCGCCGTTCGACGTCGCCGAGGGCGAGTCGGAGCTCGTTGCCGGTTTCCACGTCGAGTTCTCGGGCATGGGTTTTGGTCTGTTCTTCCTTGCCGAGTACGCGAACATGATCCTGATCGCGGCCCTGACCGCCACCATGTTCCTCGGCGGCTGGCTGTCGCCGCTGTCGCCGACACTGGTGCCGTCGGTGCCGGTTGTTGGCGCGCTGCTCGGCGACGGCATGCACTGGCTGCTCGCCAAAATGAGCTTCCTGCTGTTCGTGTTCCTGTGGCTGCGCGCCACCTTTCCGCGCTACCGCTACGACCAGATCATGCGGCTTGGCTGGAAGGTGCTGATCCCGGTGACACTGGTGTGGATCGGTGTCATGGGTGCGGCCATGTTCCTGACCCCGTGGGGCCACCTGTTCCACTGAGGGAAAGCCCATGAACGCAATCAAACGCTACTTCAAGACCTTCCTGCTGCTCGAGATGCTTCGCGGCATGATGCTGACCGGGCGCTACCTGTTCGCGCGCAAGATCACGGTACAGTACCCGGAGCAGAAGACCCCGCTCAGCCCGCGGTTCCGCGGCCTGCACGCGCTGCGCCGCTACCCGAACGGCGAAGAGCGCTGCATCGCCTGCAAGCTGTGCGAGGCGGTGTGCCCGGCGCTCGCGATCACCATCGAGTCCGAGGAACGCGCCGACGGCACGCGCCGCACCACCCGCTACGATATCGACCTGACCAAGTGCATCTTCTGCGGTTTCTGCGAGGAGTCGTGCCCGGTCGACTCGATCGTCGAGACCCACATCTTCGAGTACCACGGCGAGCAGCGCGGCGACCTGGTGTACACCAAGCCGATGCTGCTGGCGGTGGGCGACAAGTACGAAAAGGAAATCGCCGCCATGAAGGCGGCCGACGCCAAATATCGATGAAGACCATCCGTCGCAAAGACGCAAAGACGCAAAGGAAGCCGTAAATGAGCTCATTATTACTGAATTTCTTTGCGCCTTTGCGCCTTTGCGCCAGAGAATAGTTTATGGAATTCAGCCAGATCGCCTTCTACTTCTTTGCCACGGTGCTGCTGTTCGCGGCGTTCATGGTGATCACCATCCGCAACCCGGTGAAGGCGGCGCTGTTCCTGGTGCTGACGTTCTTCAGTGCCGCCGGCCTGTGGATGCTGCTCGAGGCCGAGTTCCTGGCCATCACGCTGGTGCTGGTCTACGTCGGCGCGGTGATGGTGCTGTTCCTGTTCGTGGTCATGATGCTCGACATCAATCTGGTGCGGCTGCGCGAGGGCTTCGGCGAGTACCTGCCGATTGGCGCCCTGGTGGCGGTACTGCTGGCAGCCGAGATGGGGCTGATCCTGGCGACCGGCTACGGTGAGCGCATGGCGCCGCTGGCGCACGGTGCCGATTACAGCAACACCCGCGAGCTTGGGCGCATCCTGTATACCGTGTACATGTATCCGTTCGAGATTGCCGGCGCGATCCTGCTGACGGCGATCGTGGCCGCGATCGCGCTCACGCTGCGCCACCGCCCGGAGACCAAGTACCAGGATGCGGCACGCCAGGTGCGCGTGCGGCGCGAGGACCGGGTACGGCTGGTGAAGATGCCGGCCGAGAAAAAGTCTTGAAGACGAACAGAAACGTCCGTCGCAAAGACGCGAAGACGCAAAGGACGAATGGTTCAATGCACAAGAGGGGAACGGTGAGCATCGCCCGCAATGCTGTTCTTGGCGTCTTCGCGTCTCTGCGACCGGCTTTACGTACCGATTCCGGGAGGATCTGATGCCGTTGTCCAACTACCTCGTGCTGAGCGCGATCCTGTTCGCGATCAGCGTCATGGGCATCTTTCTCAACCGCAAGAACCTGGTGATCCTGCTCATGGCGATCGAGCTCAACCTGCTCGCCGTGAACATCAACTTCGTGGCCTTCGCCCGCTACCTGGGCGACACTGCCGGGCAGGTGTTCGTATTTTTCATTCTCACGGTGGCGGCCGCCGAGGCGGCCATCGGCCTGGCGATCCTGGTGCTGTTGTTCCGCAACCGCCGCACCATCAATGTCGATGACCTGGATGCGCTGAAGGGCTGACCATGTTCGCGAATATGCAGAACGTCTATCTCGCCATCCCGCTGGCCTGTCTGGCCGGGGCACTGGTCGCCGGGCTGTTCGGGCGCGTCATCAGCCGGGTCGTGGCCCACACCGCCGCGATCCTCGGTGTCGGCGCCGCGTTCCTGCTGTCGCTGGTGGTCTACCAGGACACGGTGCTGGCCGGCAACGTGTTCAACGGCTCCGTCTACACCTGGGGCGTGTCCGGCGGCATCCCGCTCGAGATCGGTTTCCTGATCGACCCGCTGACCGCGATCATGATGGTGGTGGTCACGTTCGTATCGCTGATGGTGCACATCTACACCATCGGCTATATGCACGACGACCCGGGGTACAAGCGGTTCTTCAGCTACATCGCGCTGTTCACCTTCGCGATGCTGATGCTGGTGATGTCGAACAACTTCCTGCAGCTGTTTTTCGGCTGGGAGGCTGTCGGCCTGGTGTCGTACCTGCTGATCGGCTTCTGGTACACGCGCGAGTCGGCGATCTTTGCCAACCTCAAGGCGTTCGTGGTCAACCGGGTCGGCGACTTCGGCTTCCTGCTCGGGATCGCGGCCATCTATTTCCATTTCGGCACGCTCGACTACGCCGCGGTTTTCGCGATTGCGCCGCAGCAGGCTGCGACCACGGTGCAGATCCTGCCGGGGATCGACTGGCAGCTGATGACGCTCATCTGCATCCTGCTGTTCATCGGTGCCATGGGCAAATCGGCGCAAGTGCCGCTGCATGTGTGGCTGCCGGATTCGATGGAGGGCCCGACCCCGATCTCGGCGCTGATCCATGCTGCGACCATGGTGACCGCCGGCATCTTCATGGTGGCGCGGATGAGCCCGCTGTTCGAGCTGTCCGAGACGGCGCTATCGGTGGTGCTGGTGATCGGCGCGATCACCGCGTTCTTCATGGGTCTGGTCGGCATCGTGCAGAACGACATCAAGCGGGTGGTGGCGTACTCGACGCTCTCGCAGCTCGGCTACATGACCGTGGCGCTCGGCGCCTCGGCCTATGCGGCCGGCATCTTCCACCTGATGACCCACGCGTTCTTCAAGGCGTTGCTGTTCCTGGCCGCCGGCTCGGTGATCATCGGCATGCACCACGAGCAGGACATGCGCAAGATGGGCGGCCTCAAGCGCTTCATGCCGTTCACCTTCCTGACCGCCTGGGCCGGCTCGCTGGCGCTGGTCGGCTTTCCGGGGACCGCCGGGTTCTTCTCCAAGGACATGATCATCGAGTCGGTGCGCCACTCGCAGTTGCCGGGCGCCGGCTTCGCCTACGCGATGGTACTGAGCGGCGTGTTCGTCACCGCGTTGTACACCTTCCGTATGATGTTCCTGACGTTCTACGGCAAGCCGCGCATGGACGAACACACCCGCAAGCACCTGCACGAATCGCCGGCGGTGGTGGTGATCCCGCTGCTGCTGCTGGCGATACCGTCGCTGATCGCCGGCTGGCTGTTCATCGAACCGATGCTGTTCGGCGAATTCTTCAAGGGCGCGATCCTGGTCCACCCGGAGCACGACGTGCTGGCCGCGCTCGGCCGCGAATTCCACGGCAGCGAGGCCCTGGCCGAGCTGCGCATGACCTTCCATGGTTTCCAGACTGTGCCGTTCTTCCTGGCGCTGGCCGGTTTCGGGCTGGCCTGGTTCCTGTACTACCGCGAACCGCATCTGCCGGGCCTGCTGCAGGCGCGCTTCAAGTACGCCTACACGGTGCTGGTGCACAAGTACGGCTTCGACGAGTTCTACCAGCGCGTATTCGCCGGCGGCGCGCGCCGCTTCGGCACCTGGCTGTGGCAGTTCGGCGACGTCAAGGTGATCGACGGCACCGCGGTCAACGGCACGGCGCGCCTGATCGGCTGGGTCTCGGCCGCGGTCCGGCACGTGCAGTCCGGTTACATCTATCACTACGCCTTTGCGATGATCATCGGCCTGTTCCTGCTGATCACCTTTTTCCTGAAACGCTGACGGGCGCACGCGCATGCTGACGCAACATCTTCTGAGTCTCGCGATCTGGCTGCCGATCGTCGGTGCGGTGGTGGTGCTCGCCACCGGCGGTGATGCGCGCGCCGCGCTGGCACGCCGGATCAGCCTGGTGGTGTCGATCCTGACGCTGCTGGTCACGATCCCGCTCTATACCGGTTTCAACGTCCAGACGGCCGCGATGCAGTTCGTCGAGGGGCCCTATGTCTGGGTGGCGGCCTTCAACATCCACTATCACCTCGGAGTGGACGGCATCTCGCTGCTCCTGATCCTGCTGACCAGCTTCACCACCGTGCTGGTGGTGATTGCCGGCTGGCAGGTGATCCAGGACCGGGTGGCGCAGTACTACGCCGCGTTCCTGATCATGGAAGGGCTGATGATCGGCGTGTTCAGCGCGCTCGATGCGATCCTGTTCTACGTGTTCTGGGAAGCGATGCTGATCCCGATGTTCATCATCATCGGCATGTGGGGCGGGCCGAACCGGGTGTACGCGACCATCAAGTTCTTCCTGTATACGCTGCTCGGCTCGGTGCTGATGCTGGTCGCGTTCCTGTACCTCTATCACCACGCCGGCAAGACTTTCGACATCCGTGCGTTCTACGACGTCAGGCTCGGGCTCACCGAGCAGATCCTGATCTTCGTCGCGTTCTTCGCGGCATTCGCGGTCAAGGTGCCGATGTTCCCGGTACATACCTGGCTGCCGGATGCGCACGTCGAGGCACCAACCGGCGGCTCGGTGGTGCTGGCGGCGATCATGCTCAAGATGGGCGCCTACGGCTTCCTGCGGTTCTCGCTGCCGATCCTGCCGGATGCTTCGCACGAGCTGGCCGGGTTCATGATCGCGCTGTCACTGATCGCCGTGGTCTACATCGGGCTGGTGGCGCTGGTGCAGGAGGACATGAAGAAGCTCATTGCCTACTCCTCGATTGCGCACATGGGCTTCGTCACCCTCGGGTTCTTCATCTTCAACGCCCAGGGTATGGAAGGCGGCCTGATCCAGATGATCTCGCACGGCTTCGTTTCAGGCGCGCTGTTCCTGTGCGTCGGCGTGATGTACGACCGGATGCACTCGCGCATGATCAAGGACTACGGCGGGGTGGTGAACCGCATGCCGGTGTTCGCCGCGTTCATGATGCTGTTCGCCATGGCCAATGTCGGTCTGCCGGGTACCTCCGGGTTTGTCGGCGAATTCCTGGTCATTCTCGGCAGCTACCAGACCAGCTTCTGGATCGCATTCCTGGCTGCCACCACGCTGATTTTCGGCGCCGCCTACACCCTGTGGATGTACAAGCGGGTGATCTTCGGCGCGGTGGCCGGCGACAAGGTCGACAAGCTCGAGGACATCAACGGCCGCGAGGTGCTGTTCCTGTCGCTGCTGGCGGCGGCCGTGCTGGTCATGGGGCTGTGGCCGGCGCCGTTCCTGGACGTGATGCACGTGTCGGTCGACGAGCTGCTGCGGCTCGCCACGACCTCCAAGCTTTCCGTGGCGGCGACCGCTGCGGTCGCGCCCTAGGCCTCAATCGGGATCGGACATGAATACGCTTCTCGCAAGTCTCGGACCGGCGGCGCCGGAGATCTTCATCTTCTCGATGGCCTGCGTCATCCTGATGGCGGACCTGTTCCTGTCCGAATCGCGCCGCTTCGTGAGCTGCGGCCTGGCGCTGGTCACGCTGGTCGGGGCCGCGTGGCTCACGCTGCGCCACTTCGGCGCGCCGGTCAGCGCGTACAAC
>Ga0316630_10000659_pt1 | contig 11404 bp, 9 predicted proteins | sample OWC_May_M1_C1_D6_FD_207658 | JGI IMG/M metagenome (GOLD analysis project Ga0316630, IMG submission 207658) | Wetland soil microbial communities from Old Woman Creek delta, Ohio, United States - OWC_May_M1_C1_D6_A | ecosystem: Environmental > Terrestrial > Soil > Wetlands | place: USA: Ohio...
TCGCCCAGAGAATTCACGAAGGTTCCCGCGCATTCTCTGGGCTGGGCGGAATCAGGGCAGCAGGAAGGCGCTTGCAACGAAGTGGCCGTCTGGCCTATGCTCGGCGGCAGCGAGGTCAGCCTATGACTGCAGAGATCAGCGAGCGGCGTTTCACGCGGTACGACATCCGGCTGCCCGTCCTCTACAAGCGCCAGGGGACAGCAGCGGGCAAGGCAGGTGTCGGCTGGACGCGGAACCTGAGCGTCGGTGGTGCCTGCATCGACTTCGACGAAAAGCTCGAGCCCAAGACGGTCATCGGCGTGCTCTTCCAGACCGACCGCGGCCCCATCGAATTGGAGGCGGAGGTCGTGTGGACCGCCTCGGTGCACGGCCTGGACGGCGGGATCGGCCACGGGCTGTCCTTCACCCGGGTCGGGCCGCAGCAGCAGGTCGCGGTGGAGCGCCTGCTGGCGGGGCTGGGACCGGCCATGCGGACCGGACACCGGCTGCCGCTGGACATCCCGGTCAAGGTGACCCGGCGGGACCGTCCGGCAGAGGTCATCAGCGGGCGGACCGGCAATGCCAGCCGCGGCGGGGCGTTGCTGCTGCTTCCGCAGGCACTCGATGCGGGAACCCTGGTCACGGTGCGGCTCCAGGCGCCTCGCGGCCCCCTCCGGCTCGACGCGTCGGTCGCCTGGGTCGAGCCGCCGGAGAAGCGGCGCCCGGGCGAGAACGTCGGGCACGGGGTGCAGTTCGTGTCACCCGACTGGTCCACGTCTCTGGCCCTGGGCCTCCTGCTGACCGGGGCGTCGTAACAGGCTGCTGTCAGTAGCCGACGTCCCGGGCGGCCGCGAGCAGGACCGCGGCGCTGCGCTCGAGCGCAGCCTGCTCGTCGGGGGACAGGCTCGGGTGCAGCGTTGACAGGATGCCCCCGGCGCCGATCAGGCGCGGCAGGGAGAAGCAGACCTCGTCGAACCCCGGGGTGCCCGCTGCGACGCCGGAGACCGTCAGGAGCACCCGCTCGTCGTCCCGGATGGCGGCGATGATGCGGCAGACGCCCGCGCCGACCCCGTAATAGGTGGCCCCCTTGCCCTCGATGATCCGGTAGGCCGCCCGGCGCACGCCGTCGTCGATGCGGGTCCTGGCCTCCTGCGTGAGGGGGCGGCCCGCCTGCGCGGCGAAGTCGGCGAGCGGGATCCCCCCGGCCTGGGCGGAGGACCAGAGCAACGCCTCGGAGTCCCCGTGCTCCCCCAAGACGTAGGCGTGGACGGACTGCGGGGCGATGCCCAGGTGTTCCCCCAGGAGGGCGCGGAACCGGGCCGTGTCCAGGATCGTCCCAGACCCGATCACCCGGCCGGAGGCCGCCCCCGAGAGCCGGCGCACGACATGGGTGAGGACGTCCACGGGATTCGACACGACGAGCAGGACGGCGCCCGGGGCGTGCTGCAGGACCTCGGCGGTCACCTGCTCGAAGATCCGGACGTTCCGCTGGAGCAGTTGCAGCCGCGTCTCGCCCGGGCGCTGATTCACCCCGCAGGCCAGAACCACGACCCCAGCGCCGCCGAGGTCGGCGTACCCCCCGGCGGTAATCCGCACCGGGGCGGCGAACGGGGTGGCGTGCAGGATGTCCTCGGCCTGGGCCCGCGCCAGGGCGGCGTTGACGTCGATCAGGATGATCTCGCTCGCCGCCCCAGTCAACGTCACCGCATAGGCAACCGACCCCCCGACGAACCCGCATCCGACAATCCCGACCTTCACGCTGTATCCCCTTAGCCCGCGTTATTCGCGGGCGTGTTCGCGAATAACGCGGGCTAGATCCATGATCTCCATGCGGAAGTTGTCGTCCGGGTGCTTGGCCGAAGGCCCCTGGATCAGGATGACCAGGTTCCCCGTCACCTCGTGGGCCCGCATCCACTCCCGCGCGAACTGCTTCCAGTCCTCGGGGTCCTCGGCGAGGTGCTCCGGGTAGACACCGTAGGAGAACTGCAGGCCCTGGCAGATGGACTCGCTGGCGCTGATGGCGGTGACCCACACCGGCAGCCGCTGGCGGGCGAAGCGGCGGGCCGTGGTGCCGGTCCGCGTCGGCACGATGACGGCGGCCGGGCTCATGCGCTCGAGAGCACTCTCGATGGTCATGGCCAGCAGATCGCCGGGCGTGACCGTGGAGCCCTGGGCCACGGCGCGCAGGGCCTCCCGGACCCGGTAGCCCGGGCGAAACGGCTCGACCGCCGTGGCGATCTTGGCCAGCATGGCCACGGCATCCACGGGGTACTTCCCCATGGCCGACTCTCCCGAGAGCATCACGCAGTCGGTGCCGTCCAGGATGGCGTTGGCGACGTCCGTCGCCTCCGCGCGGGTGGGGCGGCGATTCTCGATCATCGACTCCAGCATCTGCGTGGCCGTGATCACCGGCTTGCCCGCCAGGTTGGCCTGCCGCATCAGCCGCTTCTGGACGACCGCGATCTGCTCGATGGGGATCTCGACCCCCAGGTCCCCCCGGGCGATCATGATGCCGTCCGACGCCTCCAGGATCGAGTCGAGGTGCTCGAGCGCCCGCGAGCGCTCGATCTTGGCGATGAGGAAGGGCTGGTAGCCGAGGGCCGACGCGGCCTGGCGGACGGCCGCGATGTCGGCGCCGGACTCGACGAAGGACTGGCTGACGGCATCCACGCCGGCGCCGGCAGCAAACTGGAGCCACTCCCGGTCCCGCTCGGTGAAGGCGCTGACGCCGAGCTCGATGCCCGGCAGGTTGAGGCCTTTGCGCGAGCGGAGCTCGCCCCCGACCAGCACGCGGCAGGCGACGCGGCAACCCTCGACGCGGAGGACCTCGAGCTGGATCACCCCGTCGTTCAGGAAGAGAGTATTGCCCGGCTTCACCGCCTGGGGGAGCCGGGTGAAGGTGACGGAGGCGTGCCGGGCGTCGCCCGCGACGTCCTCGGTGGTCAGCGTGAAGGGATCGCCCGGCGCGAGCGTGACCGGCTCGCCGGCGATCTGTCCGATCCGCATCTTGGGACCGGGAAGATCGGCCATGATCGCGACGCGCCGCCCGACGGCGGGCGAGGCCGCCCGCAGCCGCTCGATCACCCGCCGGTGACTGTCGAAGTCCCCGTGGGAGAAGTTGAGCCGGGCCACGTTCATGCCGGCCCGGATCATCTGCTCCATGACCTCGGGCGACTCGGACGCCGGCCCGATCGTGCAGACGACCTTGGTCTTGTTGGGCGGGAGCTTCATGCGCGTGCCTCCTGTCGGGCTCAGCGGAGATCCCGCGGCTGGCCGGTGCAGGCCAGGACACTGCTCCAGACCCAGCCCTCGGGGTCGATCTTCTTGCGCCGGCAGGTGGCCAGCGGGATGGGGACGTGGGTGAAGTCCTGGCCCCAGTAGCTCACGACCATGTTGGTGCGGCCCGTCATGCCGGCGTGGACGGCGTTGTGGCCCAGCAACAGGCAGAAGGCGGAGTCCGAGGCGTTGGCCGGGAGGCTGCGGATGGCGTAGCTCGGGTCCAGGTACTTCAAGTTCACCTCCATCGGGATGCGGCCGAAGTAGGCCCGGATCTGGTCGCGGAGGAACAGGCCGATGTCCCCGAACTTGACGTTCCCGGACTTGTCTCGCTCGCCGGAGGCTCCCATGAGGTCCTGCCCGGCCCCCTCGGCCACCACCACCAGGGCATGGCCCCGCTGCTGTAGCCGCTGCCGCAACGCCGCCAGGAAGCCGTCGAGCGTGAAGGGGACCTCCGGGACCAGGCAGAAGTTGATGTCGTTGCCGGCAATGGAGGCAAAGGCGGCGATGAAGCCGGACTCGCGCCCCATGAGCTTGACCAGGCCCACGCCGTTGCGCGCGCCGGTCGCCTCGCTGTGGGCGGCGTAGACCACCCGGCGCGCCTCGGAGACGGCGGTCTCGAAGCCGAAGGACTTCTGGACGAAGGAGATGTCGTTGTCGATGGTCTTGGGGATACCGATCACGGCGATCTTCAACCCGCGCCGGGCGACCTCCTGGCTGATGGCCTGGGCGCCCCGCAGCGTCCCGTCCCCCCCGATGGCGAACAGGATGCCGACGTTCATCCGGTCCAGCGTGTCCACCATCTCGCCGACGTCCTGCGGCCCGCGCGAGGAGCCCAGGATCGTGCCGCCGGACTCATGGATGCGGCCCACCATCTCCGGCGTCAGCTCCAGCGGCGTGTGCCCGTGGCGGTAGGTCAGGCCCTCGTAGCCGTAGGGGAAGCCGAAGATGGTCTTGACGCCGTAGTGGTAGTGCGCGCTCATGACGATGGCCCGGATGACGTCGTTCAGCCCGGGGCACAGCCCGCCGCACGTCACGATCCCGCACTTCAGCTTGGAGGGGTCGAAGTAGACCTTGGCCCGGGGCCCGGCCACTTCCATGCAGGGGGGCTGCTTCCCGGGGCCGAGAGAGGGTAGGAGGTCCTCGAGGTGGGTGTGGTAGAGGACGTGCTCCTCTTCGTTGACGTACCGGAACCCGCTCACCGGCGAGGGGATCCGGCATTCCCCCAGCCGCTCGATGGTGAAGTCAGGCGCGTTGGCTTCCATGGGTGTCCCCCGTTTCTTCCGATCCGGCCCCCGTGTCGGTCGAGCCGCCGGTCCAGGAGAATAATGCCACGACGGACCGGGCCTGCACCACATAGGTCGGCCCCGGCACCGGGGCTGCCTCGGCCCAGTCGGCTATGTCCCCTGGAGACTCCAGGGCGGTGTCGATCCAGCGCCGCCAGGGTCCCTCGGCCCCCTGGAGCGGCGGAGGCACCTCGAAAGTCAGCGGTTCCCAGTAGGCGTTGAGCATGAGGTGGGCGGCCCAGTTGCCGGCCAGACCATCCGCGGTACCCCCCAGGCTGCCGGCCGTTCCCGCCAGGCTGTGGGCCGTAGCCGCCAGGGCATGGGAATGATTGGCCCAGTCCGGCTGGTGAAGCCTGACGCCGTGCCAGTCGATCCGGGCCTGGCGCAGCACCTGGTTGAGGGTCAGCGCCTCGCGCTCGGGGCTGCCCTCGCGGGCGAGGCGGTGGGCGATGAGGCGCCGGACGAAGCGCAGGATGTCCGGGTGCCGCTCCGCGAGCGCCCAGTCAAACCAGCTCACCTCGCTGTCCTGGCAGTAGGCGTTGTTGTTGCCCCGCTGCGTGCGCCGGACCTCGTCGCCCATCAGGAGCATGGGGGTGCCCAGCGACAGCAATGTAATGGCCAGGAAGTTCTTCACCTGGCGGGTCCGGAGCGCCTCGATGGCCGGATCTGCCGTCGGTCCCTCCGCGCCGCAGTTCCAGCTCAGGTTCTGATCCGTCCCGTCCCGGTTGTCTTCGCCGTTGGCCTCGTTGCGCTTCGTGTTGTAGGAGACCAGGTCGTTCAGCGTGAAGCCGTCGTGGCAGGTGACGAAGTTGATGCTCTGCTCGGGCTCCCGCTCCTCGTGCCCGTAGAGATCCGGACTGCCGAGGAGGCGAGCCTGGAGCCTGGACACCGTACCGTCGTCGCCCTTGAGGAAGGCCCGCACGTCGTCGCGGAACTTCCCGTTCCACTCCTTCCAGCTGTCGCCGATGAAGGTCCCCACGTGGTAGAGGCCGGCGGCGTCCCAGGCCTCGGCGATCAGCTTGGTCCCGGCGAGGGCGGGGTCGGATTCGATGTCCCAGAGGATGGGCGGGTTCTCCAGCGGCCGGCCGGACTCGTCCCGGGTGAGGATCGAGGCCAGGTCGAACCGGAAGCCGTCCACGTGCATCTCCTCCACCCAGAAGTGGAGGCTGTCCAGGATGAGGCGCCGCACGATAGGGTGATTGGCGTTCAGGGTGTTCCCAGTCCCCGTGTAATTGGCGTAGCGGGACCGGTCGCCCTCGAGGAGATAGTAGGCCTCGTTGTCCAGGCACTTGAAGCAGAGCATGGGCCCTAAGTCGCCACCCTCGGCGGTGTGGTTGTAGACGACGTCCAGGATCACCTCGATCCCGGCCTGGTGGAGCGCCTTCACCATGTCCCGGAACTCGTCCAGGGGGCCCAGCAGATCCTGCCGGGCGCTGTAGCCCCGGTGCGGGGCGAAGAAGGAGACGGGGCAGTAGCCCCAGTAGTTCAGGCGGCCGGGGGGCGCGTCCTGCGGGTCGAACTGGTAGACCGGCAGCAGCTCGACGGCGGTCACGCCCAGGTCGCGCAGGTAGGGGATCTTCTCGACCAGCCCGGCGTAGGTCCCCCGCCGCTCCGGGGCGATGCCCGAGCTGGGGTGCCGCGTGAAGCCCCGGACGTGCATCTCGTAGATGATGGTCCGGAAGAAGGGCCGCTTGAGGGGAGCGTCGCCTTCCCAGTCGTAGGCGGAAAGATCCGCCACCACGCTCTTCAGGGCGACCGCGGTGTTGTCGCCGGGCCGGGCGGCGGCCTGGCGGTCGTATCCGTCGGGCACGGCGACGCAGCGGCCGTAGGGATCGAGCAGGACCTTGCCCGCGTCGAAGCGCAAGCCCCGCTGGGGCTCGAACGGACCCAGGGTGCGGTATCCGTAGATCTGCCCGGCTGTGAGCCCGGGGACGAGGACGTGCCAGTAGTGATACGTGCGATGGGTGCGCGGATCGAGGGGAATCACCTGTGCCGGACGCGGGGCATCCACGGCATCGAAGAGCAGCAGCTCGACGGCGCTGCTGCGCCGCGAGAAGACGCTGAAGTTGACGCCCTCGGGGCACACCGTGGGGCCGAGGGGAACGCTGCGGCCCGGGCGTGGGGCGGGGGACATGGGGCCTCCGGCCGATCCTGTGGGTGCGCGTGGCGAGTCCGAGGCATGGTACCGGTCCTCTTCCGCGACGTCAAGGAGACGCTTCGGGGAGGCGGGCGCAGAAGACCATTGACGTCGAGGGTTCGAGCCGCCGTATAATCCCCCTGGCCCGCTGAATCCCCGAAGGGTTTCGCGACGTGTCCGAGACGAATGATCAAAGATCCGAAAGGAGCGATCCCATGGCCACCCATCCCCTGGCCGGCACACCCGCCCCCGAGAGCCTGCTGGTGGACGTTGCGCGCCTGGAACGGGAATACCTTGCGCGAACGCCGGACCTCGGTGATCCCACCCAGCTGGTGAGCTTCGGGACCAGTGGGCACCGCGGGACGCCCCTGGACGGCACATTCACCGAGGCCCATGTCCTCGCCATCGCCCAGGCGATCTGCGAGTACCGGAAAGGGCAGGGGATCGATGGGCCCCTCTTCATGGGCAAGGACACCCACGCCGTCTCCACCGCGGCCGAGCGAAGCGCCCTGGAGGTGCTGGCGGCGAACGGGGTGGAGACCTGCATCCAGCCGGGGGGCGGGGCGACGCCGACGCCCGTCATTTCGCGGGCGATCCTGGTCCAGAACCGCGGTCGGTCCCGCGGGCTGGCCGACGGCATCGTCATCACCCCCTCCCACAACCCGCCGGCGGACGGCGGCTTCAAGTACAACCCGCCCGACGGGGGCCCGGCAGACACGGATGTGACCGGCTGGATCCAGACCCGGGCCAACGCGATCCTGCGCGGCCGCAATGCCGAGGTCCGGCGGATGCCCTTGGAGCGGGCGACGGGTGCGCCCACCACGCACCACGACGACTTCGTCGGTCCCTATGTTTCGGACCTGGCCCAGGCCGTGGACCTGGAAGCGATTCGCGCGGCGGGTCTCCGCATCGGCGTGGATCCGCTGGGGGGCGCGACGGCGGCCTACTGGGCACCCCTCGGGGACCGCTTCGGCCTGAACCTCACCGTGGTCAACCCGGCGGTGGACCCCACCTTCCGCTTCATGCGGGTGGACCATGACGGCAAGATCCGGATGGATTGCTCCAGCCCGTACGCCATGGCCGGCCTGGTCGGGCTGAAGGACCGCTTCGACGTGGCCTTCGGCAGTGATCCCGATGGCGACCGGCACGGCATCGTCACACCCTCGGCCGGTCTCCTCAACCCGAACCACTACCTGGCGGTGAGCATCGGCTACCTGCTGACGAATCGCCCGCAGTGGCCGGCGACGGCGGCGGTGGGCAAGACCCTGGTGAGCAGCGGGATCATCGACCGGGTGGTGCAGGGCCTGGGGCGGCGCCTGATGGAGGTGCCGGTGGGCTTCAAGTGGTTCACGCCGGGGCTCTTCGACGGCTCGTGCTGCTTCGGGGGCGAGGAGAGCGCCGGCGCGAGCTTCCTGCGCCGGGACGGGACGGTCTGGACCACGGACAAAGACGGGATCCTACTGGGCCTGCTGGCCGCGGAGATCACCGCCCGGACGGGGAAGGACCCGGGGAAGCACTACGAGGAACTGGCCGCGCGGTTCGGGGCGCCCGTCTACACCCGCATCGATGCCGCGGCGACGCCGGAGCAGAAGGAACGGCTGAAAAAGCTCTCCCCAGCCGCGGTGACGGCAACAGAGCTGGCAGGGGAGCCCATCCGCGCGCGGCTGACCAGCGCGCCGGGGAACAATGCCTCGATCGGCGGACTCAAAGTCGTGGCAGACAGCGGCTGGTTCGCGGCGCGGCCGTCGGGGACGGAGAACGTGTACAAGCTCTACGCCGAGAGCTTCAAGGGCGCGTCCCACCTGGCCGCCATCGTGGAGCAGGCGCAGGAGATCGTACGCCGTGCCCTGGCGGGGTAGATGCCCGTCTCACCGCCAAGGCGCCACCTGGGCACTCGAGGCCGCCAATGCATGATTTCGAGACCTGACCCCGGACGCTCCTATCGTTTTACCAGGGTCGCGGCCAAGGTGATCTGCGGCCCGGCGAGCGCCTTGGACACCGGGCAGTTCTTCTTGGCGTTCTCCGCCTCTCTCTGGAAGGTGGGCTCATCGATACCGGGGATCTCGGCCTCCGTCTGGAGTTCGATCCTCGTGATGCCGAACCCCTGACCGACAGGCTCGAGGTGGACTCGCGCGGTCGTATGGATGCGCGCCGGGGTAAACCCCGCCGACGAGAGCCCCGCGGAGAAGGCCATCGAGAAGCATCCGGCATGCGCGGCAGCGATCAACTCCTCGGGGTTCGTTCCCTTGCCCGCTTCGAATCGAGACGGAAAGGAGTAGGACCCCTCAAAGGCCCCGCTCCCCAGCTTCATCGTTCCTTGTCCGCTGCGCAAATTCCCCTTCCACTCTGCTTCTGAGCTTCGGATGGCCATGGTCACCTCCTTGCTGGTCTCAGCGCCTGTGAAGTCGGGTCATGCCCTCACGGGGATCCCCTTCTGGATGATCTCGCCGCCGAGCAAAGTTTTTCCAGGGTACAACCGGAGGCACGAAAAGGGAAGCGGTTTAGGAAGACGGCGGAGAGCGGCAAGGTGGGGTTCTTGCCGGCGCAGTGGGAATCAGTGAGTCCGGCAGAGGTAGGTGTGAAACGTGGTTGGCCCCGCCTGCACCATGCACGTGCGATGACCGCCCCGCTCGACGGCCTCGATCAAGGGCGCGGGGCGAAAACCGCTGACGAGCTTTACCAGCTGACCGACCTCGATCTCCTGCAGGGCGCGCTGCACGCGGGGCAGGGGGACTTCCCCGGCCTCCAGGAGCTTCTCGGCGTCGAGCGTCACCCGGACCTGCTCTTCCCGCACCCACGCCGGCGGAGCCTCCTGCGGGCCGACACTCTCGGCAGGCGTCGCGTCCGTTCCGGCCACAGGAAGCTCCGCGCCGAGGCCGGCCGCCTTCCGGAGGGTCGCTACGAGATCCCGGACCGGAACGCCCCCGACCTGCGCGGCCTTCTCGAGGGTCGCGACCTTGGCCACGGTCCGCCGCAGGATCGGGTTCTTCAGCGCTGTGAAGGCCGGCGCCTGCCGGATCAGTACCTCCTCGAGCTGGGGATAGGCGTCCAACAGCTCCGCGACACGGGTGGCCGGGGTGATCGGAACGCGCTCGCTCATGCCGCCTTCTCCTTGGCCTCGTCGTACTCCAGCAGCCGCCGCTCACCCTCCAGCGCCCGGAGCCGGGTCAGATCCTGCGTGACCTCCAGCGTGCCCAGGTACGCCCCGGACTCGCTGCGGACGGCGAAGTACCGGATGTGGACGAACCGCCCCTGGAAGGTGATCCAGAACTCGGCCACGGTGTGCCGGCCGTTCTTGAAGTCGTCGAGGATCTGCTCCACGATGTGGACGCTCTTGGGCGGGTGGCAGTGCTGGACCTTGCGGCCCAGGATCGCCTTGCTGCGGGCGAAGACCCGGTCCGGCCCCTCGGAGAAGTAGCGCACGCGGTCATCGGCGTCCACGAAGGTGAGATCCACCGGGAGCGCCCCGAAGAGGCCGCGGATCTGTTCCGGCGTCATGGCGCCGGTCGGGAAGAGCAGGCTCTCATTGGCGGCTACCGCTGCCACCTTGTCGGGGCCGGTGGGCTGGGGAGGCTGGTAGCCCGGGCGCGGCTCGACCAGGCAGTAGCCGTAGCGGGGGGACTGCTGCCAGATCTCGCCCCACTCCTCTTCCGTCAGCGCGTTCTGCGCCATGGGGAGCAGGACCCGCTCCTCCTTGTAGATCATCTCCTCCACGGCGACGAGCGCCGGCTCGGCCACCGTGGGGAGGACGAGCTTCCACTCCGCCGCCGTGGCCCCCTGCGCGCCCAGGGCCTCGCCCAGGGCCTTCAGCAGGGCGCGGACCTCGTCGTCCTTTCCCCACATGACCTTCGAGGGGCCGGTGATGCCGTGCCGCTCCAGGCAGGCGAAGAGCAGGTGCTCCTTGCGCTGGTAGTGCTTCTCGATGTCCATCAGGTCGTTGTAGGTCTGGCGCCAAGCCGCCAGCTCCGCGCCGGGCACCGCGGCGTCGGGGAGCGCTGCGACCGGCCGCATCGCCGCCCGCATCCGGCCGACCGCTTCGCCCAGGGCGACGTTCTCCCGCCGGAAGGTATCCACGGGATGGCCTGGCGCAAGGGGCGCCTCGATGGGCTGGATCAGGATCTCGCGCAGGACCGAGGTGTGCATGTCGCACATGGACTGCACCTCCTCGACCCGCATGCCCTCCGAGATCAGCTGCTGCTCCATGGCGGCGATCTCGGAGGCGTCCGTCTCGCGCACGAGCTGCCGCAACTGATCGCGCACCTGGTCCGGGGCCTTGCCCTGGTGCAGGTGGCGGATGATCTCCTTCATGGTCTGGATGCGGTGGGTCCGGTTATTGATCAGCTCGCTCATGGCTCGCTCCGATGGCCTAGCCCGGATCATTCACGAAGGACATGTGAATGATCCGGGCTTACCTGGCCAGTGGCAATTCCCGCCTCCCGCGGGAGGGTTGCAGTGTCACGGTCCACCGGCGATGCGTGATTCATCCCCGGCCGCCAACTCCGAGGGGTTGCCTTGAGCCCGCAGTATTCGCCCGCTGCATCCCCGAATGCTGCGGGCCAGGGACGATCGTGATGTTCCCTCGGGCAGCCACATCGTGTGGCGGCACCGAGGGAACCCTTACGGCACGCACGCAGCGTATGCTCCCAGCGGTCGGACGGCCATGATCTAGATCATGCGGCTAGCCCGGACAATTCTCGAGAGCGCTCGTGCATTTTCCGGGCTAAAT
>Ga0316630_10000661_pt1 | contig 11392 bp, 8 predicted proteins | sample OWC_May_M1_C1_D6_FD_207658 | JGI IMG/M metagenome (GOLD analysis project Ga0316630, IMG submission 207658) | Wetland soil microbial communities from Old Woman Creek delta, Ohio, United States - OWC_May_M1_C1_D6_A | ecosystem: Environmental > Terrestrial > Soil > Wetlands | place: USA: Ohio...
CGCCGAGGACGACGCCCGGCGGATGCGGGAGCTCTTCCGGACCGGGAGCGTCACATCCAAGCAGGCCGACGACGCCGAAGCGCGCCTGACCGTCGCCGCGGCCCAGCGCTCCGCCGCCGTCGAGGCCCTGGCCAAGGTCCGCCGGCTGGCCCGGCCGGAAGAGATCCAGGCGGCCGAAGCCCGCCTGGACCAGGCCCGCGCGGCGGCCGACCTCCTGGCCCGGACGATCGCCGACGGCATCATCAAGGCCCCGGCCGCCGGGACGGTCACCCACAAGGCCGTCGAGGCCGGCGAGCTTGTGACGCCGGGCACGACCGTGGCCACCTTGGCCGACCTCTCGAGCGTCTACGTCATGATCTATGTCACCGAACGGGAGCTCGGCCGGATCCGGCTCGGCGACGCGGCCGAGGTCCGGATCGACGCCTTTCCCGACCGGGCCTTCGCCGGGCGGGTCACTTACATCTCGCCCGAGGCGGAGTTCACGCCCAAGAACGTCCAGACCAAGGAGGACCGGGTCAAGCTCGTCTTCGGGGTCAAGGTCGAGATCGAAAACCGCGACGGCCTGCTGAAGCCGGGATTGCCGGCCGACGCCGTCATCCGGGTCGGGGCGGAAGCCCGCTAGAGACCGGCCGGCCCATGAGCCCGCTCGCCGTCGAGACTCGCGGCCTCGCCAAGCATTTCGATGCCGTGGAGGCCCTTCGCTCTCTCGATCTGGCCGTCCGGGAAGGGGAGATGTATTGCCTCGTCGGCCCGGACGGGGCGGGCAAGACGACGACGATCCGGATGCTCTGCGGCCTCCTCCCGCCCACGGCCGGCGAAGCGACCGTCCTGGGCTTCGACCTCCGCCGGGACGCCGCCGAGATCAAGACCCGTATCGGCTATCTTTCGCAGCGGTTCAGCCTCTACGGCGACCTGACCGTCGACGAGAACATCGAATTCTTCGCCGAGATCCATCTCGTCAGGGATTTCCGCAAGCGCCGCGAGGAGCTTCTCGAGTTCACCCGTCTCGCGCCCTTCCGCGGTCGCCTGGCCGAGCGCCTCTCGGGAGGGATGCGCCAAAAGCTGGCCTTGGCCTGCACGCTCGTCCACACGCCCCGGCTCATCTTCCTCGACGAGCCGACGACCGGCGTCGATCCGGTCTCGCGGCGGGATTTTTGGGCCATCCTGTCCGCGCTCCTCAGGACGGGGACGACGATCGTCATGGCGACGCCCTACATGGACGAGGCCGAGCGGGCGTCCACGGTCGGCCTTCTCGCCGCCGGCCGCCTGCTCGCGGCGGGGCCGCCCCGGGAGGTCAAGGGCCTCATGCGCGGCTCCGTCGTCGAGATCGTCTGCCCGGAGATCCGTAGGGCCTTCGGCCTTCTCAAGACGCTGGCCGGGGTCCGCGAGGTCCAACTCTTCGGGGACCGGCTGAACGCCGTCGTGGACGATCCGGAGAGGGAGGTCCCCCGCATCATTTCCGCCCTCGCCGACGGGGGCATCACCGTCCTTGGGACCCGGCGCCTCCCGCCCTCCCTCGAGAACGTCTTCATATCCGTCACCGAATCCGCGCCCAAGGAGGCCGGCCATGCTTAAAAAGACAGTGTCCTTCGCGGCCTTGCTCCTTATCCCTCTCGCGGCCTGGGCCCAAAGGAAGCCCCTTTCGCTCGATGAGGCCATCGCCAGCGGCCTCGAGCGAAGTCCGGGCCTCCGCGCCTCGCAGGCGGCGCTCGAATCGAGGGCCGCCGCGACCCGGGAGATCGCCGCCGCCCGCCTGCCGGCCCTCAAGTTGGGCGGAGGATACACGCGCCTGAGCGAGGTCCCGGACTTCCAGGTGACGCTGCCCATCGCGCCCGAGCCGATCACGGTCTCCCGGAGCTACTTCAACAATCTAAGCCTGCGGCTGGGCGTTCAGCAGCCCGTGTTCACGGGGTTACGCCTCGAAGCGGGTGAGCGGTCGGCCCGCATGCTCGAGGCCGCCGCCGGCCAGGACCTGGAAAAGGACCGGGCGGAGTTCGTATACGCCGTCAAGAGCGCCTATTGGGGCCTCGCCCGGGCCCGGGAATTCGAGAAGGTCATCGACGAGAACATCCGCCAGGTCGCGGAGCATCTCAAGGACGTCCGGGCCTTCTTCGGGCAGGGGCTCCTGACGAAGAACGAGGTCCTGCGGGCCGAGCTCGAGCTCTCGAACGCGGAGATGATGCGCATCGACGCCCGCAACGCCGCCGAGGTGGCCCTGACCGCCCTCGACAGCCTGATCGGACTGCCCCTGGCCACGGACGTCGAGCTGACCACGTCGGCCGAGAGCCAGGCCTCCCGGATCCCGGCGGACGCCGCGGAGCCCGCGCCGGCCGATGAGGCCCTGGCCCTGCGGCCCGAGCTCAAGGCGGCCGATCTTCGGATCAAGGCCTCCGAGTGGGGGGTCAAGGCCGCCCGCTCGGGTTACTATCCCCAGGTCTTCCTGGCCGGGAACTACTACTACCTCCGGCCGAACCCGCGCTACCTCCCGACGCTCGACAAGTTCAAAGGGACCTGGGACGTGGGCGTCTCCGTGTCCTTCGATCTCTGGGATTGGGGCCAGACGAGAAGCCGGGCCGAGCAGGCCAGGGCCCAGCTGGCCCAGGCCCAGAGCGCCCGCAGGCTCCTGGAGGACCAAGCGACCCTGGAGTTGACCCAATGCCGGCTCGCCGTCTCGCGGGCCAAGGAGAAGGTCCGCGTCGCCGGTCAGGCCGTCGGCCTGGCCGAGGAGAATTTCCGGGTGAGCCGGGAGCGGTTCCGGCAGGGGGTCGCCCTCAGCGCCGATGTCCTCGACGCCGAGCTGGCCCTGCTCGAAGCCCGCATGAACAGGACCCAAGCGGACATCGATCTCGTTCTGGCCCAGGCCCGGCTGGAAAAGGCGATGGGCCTCTGAGCCGGGGACGGTCAAGAGGAGGCGACATGCCCGAGCTCTCGATCGACGTCAGGTCCCTGACCAAGCGCTTCGGGGACTTCACGGCCGTCGACGGCGTCAGCTTCGGCGTCCGGCGCGGCGCGATATTCGGCTTCCTCGGGGCCAACGGCGCGGGCAAGTCGACGACCATCCGCATGCTCTGCGGCCTGCTCGACCCGACCTCCGGCGCGGCCACGGTCGGCGGTCATGACGTCGGCCGGGAGCCCGAGCGCGTGAAGCGGGTCATCGGCTACATGTCCCAGAGGTTCTCGCTCTACGAGGACCTCACGGTCGTCGAGAACATCCGCTTCTTCGGCGGCGCCTACGGGCTCTCGTTCAAGGCGGTCGAACGGCGCCTGCCCTGGGTCCTGGAACTGGCCGGCCTCAAGGGGCGGGAGCGGAGCCTGACCCGGACCCTCGCGGTCGGCTGGAAGCAGCGCCTGGCCCTCGGGTGCGCCGTCCTCCACGAGCCGGAGATCGTCTTTCTCGACGAGCCGACCGGCGGGGTCGATCCGGCCTCGCGGCGGCGGTTCTGGGAGCTGATCAATACGCTCTCCGAGCGCGGCGTCACGGTCTTCGTCACGACCCATTATCTCGACGAAGCCGAGTATTGCAACGACATCCGCCTCATCCACGACGGCCGCATCGTCGCGGGCGGCTCCCCTGGCCAGCTCAAGGACGAGGTCATCCGCAACCCCATCCTCGAGGTCGCGACCGACCGGCCCGTCGACGCCCTGGAGATCCTGCGGAAAGAGCCGTGGGTGCTGGGGACATCGATCTTCGGGACGGCCCTCCATATCAGCGTCGCCGACGAGGCCGAGGGCCGGCGTCTCGTCCTCGGACGGCTTGGCCGCGAGGGCATCCGGCCGGCCCGGGTCGACCGGATCGTCCCTTCGCTCGAGGACGTCTTCATCCACAAGATCGAGGAGCGGTCGGAGCGGGGGAGAGGGGAGGCCGTCCCGTGAGACGCCCTCTGCCTCTCGTCTTCATCCGCCCGGTCATGCGGAAGGAGTTCCGCCAGATCCGGCGGGACACCCGGTCGCTCATCTTCATGATCTTCCTCCCGGCCTTCCTTCTCATCATGTTCGGCTTCGCCCTCAACTTCGACGTCAAGCACGTTCCCCTGGCCATCGTGGACCAGGACGGCAGCCGGACGAGCCGGGAGCTCGTGATGAAGTTCCGGACGACGGAGTATTTCGACGTCAAGGCGGTCCTCGAGCGGACCGGCGACCTCGACGGCCTGATGGCCCGCGAGCGGATCCGGGCGGCGCTGGTCGTGCCGGAGCGCTTCGCCGAGGACCTGCTGGCCGGACGGAGCCCGTCGGTCCAGTTCCTCCTCGACGGCGCCAACGCGATGAGCGGGTCGACGGCGGCCGGCTACGCCGCGGCCATCCTCCAGAGCTATTCGCAGAGGATCACCCTTGAGGCCATGGCCCGTCGCGGCTTCGGCGGCGGGAGCCTGCCGCTCGAGACCGAGGTCCGCATCTGGTACAACCCCGAGCTCAGGAGCGCCCGCTTCCTCGTCCCCGGGCTGATGGCCTTCATCCTCATGGTCGTCCTGACGACCTCGACCGCCTTCTCCATCGTCCGGGAGAAGGAGCGAGGGACGATGGAGCAGATCAGCGTCTCGCCCCTCCGGCCGGCGGCCCTCATCGTCGGCAAGCTCATCCCTTACGTCCTCATCTCCCTTGTCTCGGCCCATCTCGTCCTGGGGCTGGGCTGGGTCCTCTTCGGCGTCGCGGTCAAGGGCAGCTATTTCCTGCTCCTCTTGAGCATGGTCCTCTTCCTCGTCTGCGGCCTGGGCCAGGGCCTGCTCATCTCGGCCATCACCCGGACCCAACAGGTCGCGTTCCTCCTGTCCATCATCCTGACCATCCTGCCGACCTTCATCCTCTCCGGGTTCGTATTTCCTATCCGGAACATGCCGGCCCTCATCAATCCGATCACCTACCTCATCCCGGCCCGGTACTTCCTGGTCGCCCTGCGGGCCATCATCCTCAAGGGCGCCGGCTTCCCGGCCTTCTGGGACCAGCTCCTGGCGCTGGCCGTTTTCGGCGTCCTGTCGCTGGCCCTGAGCTCGGCCCTGCTCGGCCTGGGCGGCCGCGGGACGCGGAGGGCGGCGCGATGAAAGCGATCCTGTCCATCCTCTGGAAGGAGTTCGTCCAGCTCCGCCGCGATCCGCGGCTGTTCCCGGTCATCTTCATCTCGCCCATCCTCCAGCTTCTCCTCCTCGGCTACGCGGCCAATCTCGACGTCAAGAACATCCCCGCGGTCGTCTGCGACATGGACCGGTCCACGGCCAGCCGTTCGCTCGTCGACGATTTCGTGCGCTCCGGCTACTTCACGGTCGCGGCCCGGGTCGGGGAGATGAAGGCGATCGACCGCTTCCTCGATCACGGCGACGCTTCCATGGCCTTCGTCATCCCCCGCGGCTTCGGCGACGACGTCGCGGCCCGGCGGCCGGCCTCGATCATGCTCATCGCCGACGGCTCGGAAAGCCAGTCGGCCATGATCGGCGTGAACTACGGGTCGATGGTCGCGGCCCGGGCCACCCAGCGGATGGTCTTGAAGGCCTTCGAGAGAGCGGCCGGCCTGGGCCTGCGGCCTGTCCTCGTCAACCCCGAGGTCAGGGTCTGGTACAATCCGGCCCTCAAGAGCCGGAATTTCATGGTCCCCGGCGTCCTCGGCCTCATCCTGATGATCATGACCATGGTGCTGGCGGCCCTGGGCATCGTCCGGGAGCGTGAGGCGGGGACGATGGAGCAGCTCATCGTCACCCCGATCCGTCCCTACCAGCTCATCCTCGGGAAGCTCCTGCCGTTCGTGCTCATCGGCCTCGTTGACGCGACGTTCGTCCTGGCCGTGGCCCGGGGCTGGTTCGGCATCCCGATCCGCGGCAGCGTGGCGCTCCTCTATGTCCTCTGCGTGGCCTTCATGCTCAACACGCTCGGCATCGGGCTGTTCATCTCGACCATCTCCCGGACCCAGCAGCAGGCCATGCTGACGGCCATGTTCTTCATCCTGCCCCAGATCCTCCTCAGCGGCTTCGTCTTTCCCATCGAGAACATGCCCAGGTTCTTCCAGACCGTGTCCCTGGCCATCCCCATCCGATATTTCTTCTCGATCATCCGTGGCATCATGCTCAGGGGGGCGGGCTTCGCCGATCTCTGGCCCCAGGCCGCGGCGCTCGCCGGCCTCGGGACCCTCATCCTGGCCCTCAGCGTCGCCCGCTTCCACAAGAAGCTCGACTGACGCCGGGCCGCGGCGGGCCTTATTCGACGACGATCTCGTCGACGAAGAGCCAGCCTTTGCCGCCCGCCCCGAAGTGCCAGTCGGGGACCGGGCCGATCGACCGGGCCAGGACCCGGACGAAGCGGACCCGGCGGGGCTCGAACGAGGCCCCGAATTCCTTGATCAGGATGTCGGCCAGGCGGGGCGAGACATCGTTCGCGACCCGGGCGACGGTCTCGAACTCCCGGCCGTCCGGCGAGACGGCGAATTCGACCGCGGCCGGGAGAAAGATCCAGGCGTTGATGTTCTGAGGGAACCGCACGGAGATCCGGCCGACCCGCTTCGAGGCGCCCAGATCGACGACGGCTTCGAAGTCGGCGCCTTCGAAGCCCTGCCAGCGCCCGTCCGCGTGGTTCCGCGAGCCGAGGAGACCGTCGCTGAGGGGCGTTTCCCCGGCGCCGGGATATTGCGGACTGGGTGGCGTCGTCAGGGCGGGCGCGCGGCGCGACGCGGCATGGACCAGGAAGCGCTCCGTCGAGACGGCCGGGCTCAGGCGTTCCCGGCCTTCGAACGCGGCCGCCCGGAGGTCGGCCGTCCTCTTGAGGACGAGGGGTTTGGCATAGCGCGTCGAAGACCGGCCCGGGTCGGTCCCGTCGGTCGTATAGCGGATCGTTAGGCCGGGGATCTCCGTCTCGAGGGTCACCGCCGCCCTCTTGGAGCCCGGTTCGGCTCCGGCCTTGATCGTGACGAGGAAGGCGCTCCGGGCGGAATTCAACCCGGCCGCCTCATAGCGGGCGAGGAGCCCCCGGGTCCGGGCCGCGAAATCCTCCCAGCTCCGCCGCTCCTTGGGCGACCAGACGGCTTCGGACAATGCGGCGAGGCGCGGCAGGGCCATGTATTCGGCGTGCCTCCCGTCGTGGATGTACTCGGTCCACAGGTTGACTTGGGCCCCGAGGATGTGCGGGGCTTCGGCCTCTGTCAAGACGCCCGGCACGGGTTCGAGGGAGTAGACCTGCTTGAGCGGGAGGTATCCGCCGATGGCCAGCGGCTCGTGGGCCGGGTCCCCCTGATAATAGTCGATGTAGCAGAAGGAGGTCGGCGACATGACGACGTCGTGTCCGGCCGCGGCCGCGGCGATGCCCCCTTCCATGCCGCGCCAGGACATGACGGTCGCCTCAGGGGCCAACCCGCCCTCGAGGATCTCGTCCCAGCCGATCAGGCGCTTGCCCTTGGCGCTGAGGACCTTCTCGATACGCTTGATGAAGTAGCTCTGGAGCTCGTTCTCGTCGGCAAGACCCTCGGCCTTCATCCGGGCTTGGCATTTGGGGCAGCGCTGCCATTCGGACTTGTCGACCTCGTCGCCGCCGATATGGACGAAGGACCCGGGGAAGAGATCCACGATCTCGGCCAGGACGTTCTCCAGGAACTCGAACGTCTTGTCGTTCCCGGGGCAGAAGACGTCGGTGATGGGCCAGTAGCCGCCCGGCGGGACCGTGAAGGGTCCGCCGGTGCAGGAGAACTCGGGATAGGCCGCGAGGGCCCCCTTGGCGTGCCCGGGCATCTCGATCTCGGGCACGATCGTCACGAAGCGGCTCGCGGCGTAGGCGACGATCTCCCGGATGTCGTCCTGGGTGTAGAAGCCGCCGTAAGAGGCCGGCTCGCCCGGCTGCTGGGGCTCGCGGGCGTTCCAGTGCTTGTCCTCGCGGTCAACGCGCCAGGCGCCGATCTCGGCGAGCTTGGGATAGCGCTTGATCTCGACCCGCCAGCCTTGGTCGTCGGTCAAATGCCAGTGGAAGGTGTTCAGCTTGTGCATGGCCAGGATGTCGATCCAGCGCAGGACGAAGTCCTTGGGAAAGAAATGCCGGGAGCAGTCGAGCATGGCCCCGCGCCAGGCGAACCGTGGCCGGTCCTCGATGGAGACGCAGGGGACGATCATGGGCCCCATGGCCGGCTTAGTGAGTGGCGCGGCTTGAGGAGGGATCCAGACGGTCACCAAGCCAAGCGGCTGGCCCTCTTCTGCCGTTGGCTCGATGGCCGGCGGCAGCAGCTGCCGCAGGCTCTGGACGGCGTAGAAGAGGCCGGCCGGGGCCGCGGCCCGGATGAGGACACGGTCCGGCCCGACGTCCAGAAGATAGCCCTCTTTCCCCAAGCGGGTTTCGAGCCCGTCGAGGCGAAGGACGATGGCGCCGGCCGGGCCAGCCGTCTCTCCCGCAGACGCCGGGATGGCATCGACCGGAAGGTCATATCCCGTCGGGTGGAAGAGCATGTCCTTGAGATAGTGGGCTATAGGCAGGACCCCGTCCTGGCCCTCGAAAGTGATGATCCGGGCCAGAGAGCCCAGAGAGAAGGTCCCCGGGCGGGCTTCCGCCTTGAGCGGAGCGGGGGTGATCGAGAGGCCCGATGGGCCCGTCGATCCATGCGGCCGCGTGGCCGTCCCGCAGCCCGCCGCGAGCAGAACGGCGGCCGTGACGGCGACGATAGGATAGAGGCGGGGTTTTCGAGCGCTTGGCATGATGGGCCTCCCGGGAGCGATCTTCGGACGGCGCCGATAGTAAAGGCCTCCCGGATACAAAGTCAAGACCGGTGAAGTCGCCTTGACAGTCGCCGCACCCGGGGCTAAGATTCAACCAAAACGACCTCCGGGAGAGAGGACCGCCATGCCGAGAACCGTCCTTGTGATACTGGCCGTCGGGATCATCGCCGCGGGCTGCCGGGAGAGGAGGGAGGCCCCCGTCGCCGCGACGGGAGCTGCGAAAGCGGCCGCCGCCCATTTCGTCAGGGTCGAGAACGGCCGGTTCGTCCTCGACGGAAAGCCCCATTATTTCGTCGGGGCCAACTTCTGGCAGGGGATGAATCTCGGCGTCGACGGGCCGTCCGGCGACCGGGCCAGGCTCTTGCGGGAGCTCGACCGCGTCCGCGACCTCGGCCTGACCAACCTTCGCGTCATGGCCTCCTCAGAGGGCCCGAACAGCGAGCCCTTCCGGACCGTCCCGGCCCTGATGACCGCGCCGGGCGAATACGACGGCAGCGTCCTCGACGGCCTCGACTTCCTGCTGGCCGAGATGGGCCGGCGCGGCCTGCGGGCGGTCATGGTCCTGAACAACTTCTGGCAATGGTCGGGCGGCATGGCCCAGTATGTCTCCTGGCATGAGAGGACGCCCATTCCTTACCCGGGCGATTACGAGAAGTTCATCTCCTATTCGGCCAAGTTCTATGCCTATGAGGAGTGCCAGGACTGGTTCCGCGAGCACATCGCCATGCTGATCAACCGGACCAATCCTTACACGGGGGTCAAGTACAAGGACGATCCGGCCGTCTTCTCCTGGGAGCTGGCCAACGAGCCGAGGCGCTATCCCCAGAGCTGGATCGACGACACGTCCGCCTACATCCATTCCGTCGACCCGAACCACATGGTCACGACCGGCTCCGAGGGCGCGCCGCCGGGCGAGCCGGCCCAGGATTTCGTCAAGACCCACGGCGCGCCGGGCATCGATTATGTGACCATCCACATCTGGCCCCAGAACTGGGGCTGGTACGACCCGAAGCGGCCGGCGACCTACAAGGCGGCCGAGCCGCTGGCCATCGCCTATTTCCAGAAGCACGCCAAGGAGGCGGCCTCGATGGGCAAGCCGCTGGTCCTCGAAGAGTTCGGCCTGGCCCGCGAGTGGCTGCCCCTCAAGAACAACCTCGACCCGGCCTCGCCGACAGCGAACAAAGACCTCTATTACGCCATGCTCTACAAACAGGTCATGGATTCCGTCGTGTCCGGCGGGCCGGCCATGGGCGACAACTTCTGGGCCTGGGCGGGCGAGGCTCGGCCGGGCAAGCCCTGGGTCGGTGACCCGCCCCACGAGCCGGCCGGCTGGTACTCGGTCTACGACGCCGACGCCTCGACCCTGGCCATCATCACGGCCCACGCCAAGGAGATGGCCGAGCGGATGAAATGACGGACTCGCTCTCGATCGCCGTCGCCGGGGACTGGGCGCCGATCCGGGCCCTCGACCCCGTCGTCCGGGAGACGCCCGAAGCCGTCTATGGGGACATGCTGACCGTCCTTCGCGGCGCCGACCTCCGGATCGTCAACTGTGAATGCGCCCTCGCGGCCGCCGAAAGGCCCGTCTGGAAGAGCGGCGCGGTTTTCAAAGGGTCGCCGGCTCACGTCGCCGGCCTGACGACCGTCCCGTTCGAGATCGCCTGTCTCGCCAACAATCACGTCTTCGACTACGGCCTGAAGGGCTTCCGGGAAACGCTCGATGTCCTGCACAGGAACGGCATCAGGACCGTCGGCGCCGGCCTCAAGCTCGAGGAGGCCCTGGCGCCGCTGACGGTCGCGGTCAAGGGCATGAGGATCACCATCCTCAACTTCGGGGAAGGGGAGGACCTGACGGCCTCCAGCGGCGGCCCCGGCGGCTGCGGCTGGGAGATCGATAAGCTCGCCGCTCATGTCCGCAGGGCCAAGAAGCGGGGGGACTTCGTCGTCGTCGTGGCCCACGCCGGCCTCGAATACATCCCTTTCCCTCCGCCCTACATCGTCGCGGCCTACCGGGCGCTTTCCGCAGCGGGGGCCGATTGCGTCATCGGCCATCACCCCCACGTCCCCCAGGGGCTGGAGCTCCGGAGGGGCCGGCTCATCGCTTATAGCCTGGGGAATTTCGTCTTCTGGCAGCCCGGCGACCTCTATTACCGGCGGACCGGATTCTTCCTCGTTCTCCATGTCCGGCGCGGCAGGTTGTCCTCTTACGAGCTGCGTCCCTACAGGATCACGGAGAGGGGGATCCGCCGGCTCGGCAGGCCGGAAGAAACCGCCTTTCGGAAGAAGCTCGACCACATCTCGAAGCCTCTCGCCTCGCCGACAGGCGTCTCCGAAGCGTGGCAGGCCTACCTGGCCTACTACGGGCCGGCCGGCTTCAAGAAAGAGGTCCTGGGCATCCTGGATAAAATGGAGACCGAGCCCCGGAAAGGCGCGGCCATGTTCCGCAACCGCGTCACGACTCTCCAGCACGTCGAGCTTTGGAGGGACGCCCTGACCCGTTTCATGGCTGAAAAACCGGCCCCCCCGCGGCCGGCCTGGACCCGCCTCATCGGCGAGTGGCTGACGAAGCCGCTCGAGCCGGAGACGCGCTGACGGCTCAGGCCAGCCCGTAGCGCCGTCCGGCGGCGTTGACGATGGCCTCGATGAGCCGGAGATAATCCTCTTCCTCCCCGAGCGGCGAGCCGTGGTAGAGGGTGAAGATCTGGGGGGCCCAGCTCTTG
>Ga0316630_10000662_pt1 | contig 11392 bp, 8 predicted proteins | sample OWC_May_M1_C1_D6_FD_207658 | JGI IMG/M metagenome (GOLD analysis project Ga0316630, IMG submission 207658) | Wetland soil microbial communities from Old Woman Creek delta, Ohio, United States - OWC_May_M1_C1_D6_A | ecosystem: Environmental > Terrestrial > Soil > Wetlands | place: USA: Ohio...
AGGCCACCGCGTCGCCGGCCTCGTCACGACGGCCGGCCAGTTCCATCCCGCCGACATCATTGTCTCGAACATGGAAGTGATCCCGGCGTACGAGAAATTGCTGGGCGAGGACGCGGCGTTTCTGCGCACGCTCGACAAATTCGAGCCGGCCTGTTCCGGCCTGGTGCTCGAACTCGGCCTCGACTGCCAGTATCCGCAGCTTGCGCACCACAACTTCTTCTTCTCGGAACACCAGCGCGAGCATTTCCACACCGTCTTCCGCCAACGCCAGTTGCCGCCCGACCCGACGATCTACCTCGTCGCGGCGTCCAAGACCGATCCGACGGTCGCGCCGCCCGGCTGCGATTGTCTGAAGATTCTGCCGCACATCCCGCACATTGACGACGCGCACCCGCTGGCCCGCCCGGCTTACCTGGCCTTCAAAGAGCGCGTGCTCGACAAGCTCGAGCGGATGGGGCTGAGAGACCTGCGGAAGCACGTCGTCTTCGAGCACTGCTGGACGCCGCTCGACATCCGTGAGCAATACTACTCGAACAAGGGCTCGATCTACGGCGTCGTTTCGGATCGTTTCAAGAACCTGGCCTTTAAGGCGCCCAAACAAAGCGTGAAGTATCCGAACCTCTTTTTCGTCGGCGGCTCGGTAAATCCCGGCGGCGGCATGCCCATGGTCATCCTCTGCGGCCAGAACGTCGCTAAGAAGTTGGTCGCCTGGGATCAAGGATGATCAGCGCACACCCGCAGCGTATCTGCCACAATCGTCCGTCTGTGCCGAAGCCAGGCGTGTCCGAGCACGCCGTTCACGCGCAGCACGTCCTCGCCTTCACCCGGCTTCGCCGTGCCGATCCAGCCGATGGTTATCTAGAGTCCGTTGCCGAGAACCAGCAAGCGCGACGCCGGTTGCGCCACATCCCAGCCGGCGCGCAGGGACTCGCGGAGAGAGAACATGGCGAAAGCAATCGCCCCGCCTACCGACCAGCGCCAGCAGATGGCCGGACAATTACAGATGTTCGAGGCAACGACGGTCCCAATCGCGATGTGTGGTTGGTTGCGCCAGGTTGCCAAGTGGGAGGACGCCATTTCCGGCAGGCTGGTTCATGGCCGCACTGGTCTGCCGACCGACGAGAACTCCCGCCACCAGAATTACTTCCAAGTTGGTACGCTTAGCCGACGGGCGTGAGCCAGGGCATTCAACTTCGTATTCATCAGTCGGGATTAACGCTTTGACCCTGGCGACTCTTGGGCCTCCTCACACTGCTCTGCTTCGACGGCTGGCTTGATCTCCTCCTGCAGCACTTGCGGCCCGCTTGACCCGGTGAAATGCACCGGCCGCTTCGGGCGCAGCAGCGAGGCGACGATGGCGAGAGCCAGGATGAGCACGACGATCCCCAAGGACACCAGGGTGTCAATCTTGTAGGTGGTGTGCGCCAGCAACATCTTCACGCCTACGAAGGACAGGATCACGCCCAGGCCAATCTTGAGGTAGTGAAACTTGTCCATCACCCCCGCCAGAGCGAAGTAGAGCGAGCGCAGGCCCAGGATGGCGAACACGTTCGAGGTATAGACGATGAACGGATCGGTCGTCACCGCGAAGATCGCCGGGATCGAGTCCACCGCGAAGATCAGGTCCGAAAACTCCACCAACAACAGCACCACGAACAGCGGCGTCGCCAAGCGGACGCCCTGCTCGCGCACGAAGAACTTGTCGCCGCGATAATCCGGCGCCACCGGCATGAGTTTCTTGAACCACTTCACCACCGGGTTGCGCTCGGGGTGGATCTCCTCCTCCCGCTTCACCACCATCTTGATGCCGGTGAGAATCAGGAACGCGCCGAACACATAAATGATCCAGGTGAACTTGGTGATGAGAGCCGCGCCAGCCGCGATCATGATGGCCCGCATCACCAGCGCGCCGAGGATGCCCCAGAACAGAACCTTGTGCTGATATTGGGCCGGCACCGCGAAGTAGGAGAACAGGAGGGCGAAGACAAACACGTTGTCCACGCTGAGCGATTTCTCGATGAGATAGCCGGTGAAGAACTCCAGGGCCTTCTGCGATCCGTAGTAGTGCCACACCCCCAAATTGAACAACAGCGCCAGCGCCACCCACACGACGGTCCAGGTGAAGGACTCCTTAAAGGACACGACATGCGCCTGGCGGTGGAAGACGCCGAGGTCCAGCGCCAGCATCGCCAGCACGAAGACATTGAAACCGATCCAGAGCCAGAGTTGGTCCATGGCAGTTGACGTTGAGCGCTCACACCAGGCGGCTGCCAGGCGCCGGTCCGCCGCGCCAGGAAGGCAACGGCGGCGGCACAATGGGAGACGTGGGCCGCACGGGGGGCACCGGTACCGGCCGGCGCGGGGCGCTTCCCAGCGCTGCCCGAATCATGAAGAATTCTCCGATGTTCTCCGCCGTGAGGAGTCCGACCAGTCGGCCCTGCTGGAGGACCGGCAGGGCCAGACCCTTCTCCGTGTGGACGTGGGCGAGGGCGGTGTCCAGCAATTCCTCGGGCTGGACCTCTTCAAAGTCGCGCCGCATCACTGTCGCCACGGGGACATGCTCACCGCGCTCGCGCAACGCCTGAAACAAGTCGGCGTGTGCGAGAATGCCGACGATCCGCCCCCCTTCGATGACCGGGAAATCCTGTTGGGATCCCGCCAGCAACAGCCGGGTGGCATCGGCCAGCGTTGCGTCAGCCGTGAGCGTCTTGAAATCGGTCAGCATCGCCTCTCGCACCGGCACACCGGCCAGGGAAGACTTCATGTCGGCCGCCGCGGCTTCCTGGCTCGCTCCAATCCACACAAACAGCGCGATGAAGAGCAGGAACGGATTCGCGAACAGGCCGATGAATCCGAACAGAAAGGCCATGCCCTGTCCGATCGTGGCCGCCACACGGGTGGCCCGGGCGTGGTCCAGGCGCATGGCGAGAAAAGCGCGCAGCACGCGCCCGCCGTCCATGGGGAAGGCCGGCAGGAGGTTGAAGAGCACGAGGAAGAGGTTCACCCCGAGCAAGCGCTCTGCAAACCCGCCGTGCGTGGTGCTGAGGTTCGACAGCGGCTCCCAGGAACCGCTGAGCGAGAGCCAGAGGGCGAGCGCGCCGGCGATGACGACGTTGACGGCCGGCCCCGCCAGGGCCACCCCGAGCTCCTGGACGGGCTTGTCGGGCATGCGCTCCAGGCGGGCCACTCCGCCAATTGGCAGCAGGGTGATATCTTTCGTCGGGATGCCGTAACGGCGGGCCATCAACGCGTGGCCATACTCATGCAGCAGCACGCAGGCAAACAGGGCGAGGAAGAAGACCACGCCTTCCATCGCCGCCGCTGCACTGCGCCCGGCCAGCCAGTGACTCAAGCCAATGAAGCCCAGCAGCAGCAGGAAGGTGAAATGCAGGTAAACATCAATGCCGAGGTATCGTCCGAGTTTGATCGACCATTTCATAGATTCAGTTTTCTTTAGCCATTCCAGCAAACACGCTGGGGCGGTCAACGCCGCGCCCGGTTCAAGCGCAGTTCGGCCGGCGAATGCCGGTGGCTGCGGACACGCCTCCCCCGCTTGAGGGCGCGTCGGTTGATTTCTATTTCCAGATCAGCCAAGACCTTGTCGATGGCGGCCCGAATGGTGTGATCGCAATCCTCAGCGACCACGTCCGGGCCGGGTGTGACCAAATGGATGCGCGCGCTGAAGGCGGGGCTTTCGTCAGGGCGGCACTCCAACCGCACGTTGGCTTCGTCAATCTGCAGGCGCGGCTCCAGCGCGAGGATGCGGTTCTCGATCAGCGAGTCCAACTCATGAGTGGACCGCAGGTTGTGATGTTGCACGTTCAGTTTCATGGTTTGCTTTCACTGTTTGGTCAACGCCGCCGCCTCGCCGCCCGAGAGACCGGAGCGGACCCTGCCTTGATGGTAACGTCCGTAAACCGATTTCACCCGCGCCGCCGCCCAGACCGACAGCGCCATCGTCGCCATGAACAGAATCCAAATCATCGTTGGCCTTTCGTTTCGTTTGGTTGCCGTCCGCCCCGCTGCTTCACCCGAAGCACCGAGTGTCCGGCATTCACGGCGGGAAACTAGGCGTGGGGAGCGCGGCCGACCAATACGCAATTCCGAATGGACTGTTCGGTTAATCCGAATAGTCTGGGCGCATGACCGAATGGCTGAATTACCACCACCTCCGCTATTTCTGGATGGTGGCCAAAGAAGGCAGCCTCGCGCGCGCGGCGGCCAGGCTCCACGTCTCGCAGCCGTCCATCTCCGAGCAAATCCACGAGCTGGAGGAGGCGCTCGGCGAGAGACTGTTTCGCCGCGAAGGCCGCGCGAACAAGCTCACCGACGCCGGCCAGTTGGTGTTCGGCTACGCGGAGGACATTTTTTCGCTCGGCCGCGAGTTACTGAACGCCGTCCAGCAACGTCCCGGCGCGAAGGCGCTGCGGCTTTACGTCGGCGTGGCGGACTCCTTTCCCAAGCTGGTGACGAACGAGATTCTCAAACCGGTCTTTGTCCTGTCGCAGACGGTTCATGTCATCTGCCGCGAGGGGAAGATGGGGGACCTGCTGGCCCAACTGGCCGCGCACCGGCTGGACATCGTGCTGGCGGATGAACCGGCGTCGAGCAGCACCCATTTCAAGACGTTCAACCATCGGCTCGGCGACACCGGCACGACGTTTTGCGCCGAGAAGACTCTGGCGGCGCGGCTCCGGCGGAATTTCCCGAAGTCGCTGCACGACGCCCCCGCGCTGTTGCCGGCGGAAAACACCGCGTTGCGCCGCGCGCTCGAGGCGTGGTTTCGCGCGCAGCACGTTCAACCGCGGGTGGTGGCGGAGTTTGAAGACCTCGCGCTGATGAAAGTGATGGCCGCGGAAGGACGCGGCTTTATCGCCGTGCCTACGGTGGCGGAGAAGGACGCGGTGACTCACTACGGCTTCCAGGTCATCGGACGCACGGAGCAATGCCGTGTGCAGTTTCATGCCGTGACCGCCGAACGCCGCATTGTTCATCCGGTCGTCGCGTTAATCACCCGCAACTCCTTCGAGCCGCGGAACACCGGATCTCATTGACCCGAGCACCGGTCCGTGACCGGCCGCGACGAGGCGCTGGCACGGCGGGGGGACGTGGCTGGCCGGGCCGCTTCAGACACCGTGCCGGGACGGGCCGACGTTGATTCGGCGGCAGAGAGCCAAGGCATTGCGGTCACGGAGCCGAGTCCCGCGCCGTCACGTGGGAGAAGGTCGCGTCGTCTTCTGATGGGTTTGTGAACGGTCACGCCCCGTAAATCGGCACCGGCAGTTTGCTCCTCCATTGACCGTCGGTGAAGTCGGGGAACTCGACCGGCTGGCCGCCTTTGGCCACGGACTCGATGGAAAGCGGAAAGACGGCTGACCAGGCCGCCGCGTCATAGACATCCTGCGGCGCGACCGCCTTGCTCCGCACGGCCTTCAGGAAATCGTGGAACATGAGGTATTCCGCGCCGCCATGGCCGCCGCTGCTCCGCGCCGGGCTGCGCAAGGCCTTCCAGAGCGGGTGCTCGAACTTCTGCCGGTAAGGCGCGAAGGGCTCCCACTCATGCGATGATTGGCCCTCCCCTTCCAAACAGATGCTGTCGTTGGTGCCGAGGTAGATGCCTTGGACGCCTTCCAACCGGAGGATGAGGTCGTAGGGCCGATGGGTCATGAGGTTCAGATAGAGGGTCACCGTGCGACCGTTGGCAGTCTTGAGCAGCGTGGTGTTCACGTCGCCCAAAGCATACTGGCGCTGGGCCGCCGGGTGCTCCGGGCCGAATTTCCTCGCTGCGTAGTGCTGCAATGCCTTCGCCGACGTGCTGATGCTGGACAGCGACACGAAGCGGTCGCCGCGATTGAGGTTCATCCACTGCGCGACCGGGCCGAGCGGATGTGTCGGGTAGAGGTTGCCGTTCTTGGTGGCGGCCTGGTGCCCGCGCCAGGTGAGTTCGCCCTTTGCGTCGAACATGATGGGCCGGCAATCGTGCTGGTAGCCGGCTTCGCAATGCTGCACCTCGCCGAACAGTCCCTCCCGCACCATGCGCAGCAGCGCCAGCGCGTTTTCGAAGTAGCAGACGTTCTCCAGCATCATGCAGGGCACGCCGGTCTGCTCCGAGGTCCGCACCAAATCCCAGCACTCGGGCACTGTGATGGCAGCGGGCACTTCCACGCCGGGACATTTGCCGGCCCGCATCACCGCCACGGCCATCCGGGCGTGCCATTCCCAAGGCGTGGCGATGATGACCGCATCAACGTCAGCCCGTTTCACCAGGCCTTCCCAGGCCAACTCACTGCCGGAATATACCTCGGGCCGCGCGCTGGTTTTCTTCTCCACAATACCCGCCGCCTGGCTGGCGCGGTCGCGAACCAAGTCGCAGACGGCGGGGATTTCGACTTGGGGAAAGAGCAACAGCGTTTGCAGCAGACCAGTGCCGCGTCCACCGGTGCCGATGATGCCGAGGCGAACTGGTTTGGTTTTGTCTCCGGTAAGAGCGGTGCCAGAGGCCAGCACCGCGCTGGCGGCCACGCTGGTTTTTAGAAAGGATCGCCGGTTCATGGTGATGCGAGGCTACACGCTTGCGCCTCCGGAAGTGAATCCCAGAGATTTCTCACGGAATCATGCTTTGAGCGGGCAGCAAGCGGACCCGCAACGAGTTCGTCGCGAACCCGTGTTGTGCGTCTCGGCGTCACACGCGCCGGTCGCCCACAGCAGAGAAACCAGACACGAAACGTATCGTCATGGCCGCAACCTTTCACTTGTCCGTCCGCCGCGGAACCGCATTCTGTCACGGGTGTTGGATTTCAGGACCAATACCGGGCGGGACTATGGCTGCAGGAGGAAGCTGGCCGGGGCAAACGCTCCAACCGCTGCGGTGAACACACCGGCTTTCACCGGGATCAATTGACCTGCGGAACGGCCGCGCAAGTCCACGGGTTGGACCGCTTTTGCCTTCATCGCTTCGGGCAACGTCACCGTGCAATCGCCAGTCGTGCCGGCCAGCTCCCAGAGACGGAGCAACGTGCCGTCGCCGTCAGGGTTCGGGCCAAACGCAGTCACGATGACCCCGTGGCGCGAAAGGGCGAGGCCCTGCGCCACAGGAGGAAGCGGGCCGGCTTTGTAGTTTCCCAGGCCGGTCAGCATCGGCGCGAGGGTTTCTTCGGAGGGCTTCACGAGGTCTTTCTCGGCGTCGAACGTCGCGATGGGCCAGAGGCGGACGCGGGCGCTGAACTCGCCATTCCAGAAGGAGCGAAAGTTGGTGTTCCACTTGTTGTTGAACAGGTGGACATAGAGCGACGCCTTCGGGCTGGGCCATTTGCCTTTGAACTTGTAGATGCCCGGTTCGCCCAGGCTCAACGCGGGCGCGTCGGGCGAGCACAGGCCCACGCCGCGGCCCGCCGCGTCGCAGACGCTCACGCCGCCCTGGGTCCAGAAGAACGCGAAGTTGCCGCCCTCGATCATGTCTTTCGCCGGATCGGTGATCGCGCCCGGCGTGCGGAGACGGAACCGCGGGCCCTGGATTGCGAGCGGGAGACAAATCCAGCCGGCTTCCGGGTTTTCCGTGGCGGGATGGTTGACGATGTTCACCTTGAGGTCGAGGGCCGGCAGGTCTTCGTAGAGTGTCACCGTCAGGCCGGCAGTGTGCGCAGTTTCGCACGCGGGCGTCGGCGGCACCAGCGTCGCCGTGATGCTGAAGCCGGTCTTTGTGACTTCGAGGTTCGTGTTGGTCGGCGACAACTCAAGGTGCTCTGCGCTGTCGGGAACGTAGGAGCTCTTGCCGGTGATCGGACCGTGCGAACCGCGATACGGACCGAGAATGTAGCTGTTCACGTAGGCGTAACACTCCTGGCGGTCGAACTGCTGATAAAGGTATTGGCCGAACCCGTGCGGCGAATTCGTGTCCACCAATTCCGCGCCGGTACCTTGCTCGATGATGCTGGCGATGCAGCCGCGCGCGGGATTGAACGTCACCTTGAGCCACTTGTTTTCGATGGTCGCGGATTGCGCGTCCCCGGCCAGCGAGACGGGCCCGGTCTTGTCGCTCGTGACCACGTAGGTCTTGTAGCCGAGCGGGGGAACATTCTTCGCCACGAAGCGGCCGTTGCGATGGCTGTGCGCGCCCCACGTTTGCAGCGCCTGAACTTGGCCGTCGTCCACCGACTTCACCGCCGTCTTCCCGGCGATACTGCCCATGAACGGGAATGCGAAGTCCACCACGCCGTCGCGCGGCCAGGGCCGCGGATTGAAGACCACCATTCGCAGACCGGCCACGTTCACGTTTTCCGCCAGCGTGTGCAACTCCGCCTCCAGCTTCGGCACCACGTTGTCCTCGATGCGGAAGGCGAAGTTGTCGTGCTCTTTCCACGACGCGACCATGTGCTCGTAGTTCGGGGGCAAACCGGCCGCGTAGGCCTTGTGGAACGCCTCACCGTGCAGGCCGGGAACGAAATGCTGATTCGCCAGGCCCCACGTGTGCTCCGTCCAGCGCAGGCTGCTGTCGTAGCCCGCGGCAATGGCGTCGGGCAGGTGCTGGAACTGGATGCCCCAGGCCATGCCCAGTGTGCGAAGCGACTCCAGCGCGAAGAGTTTCGGGCGGACGTTCGCGAGCGTCTTCATCGCCTGGGGGGAACTGGCGAGGCCGTGAATCCAACTGTCCGACACATTCCCCCGCACCACGGGCAAATCCGGTTTCTCCGCCAGGAGCGAGTCGGCGAAATCCTCCACCCGGCCCACCGTGATCTTCGCGTTGGGGAACGTCTTCTTGATCGTGCTGATCCAGCCGCGCACCGACGCGGCCGAGGGCGGGCCCTCATTGTCGCCCCCCATCACCATCGCCAGCCACGTCTGGTGCGGCCAGTCGGCGGGCGGCAGCAGGCCGCTGTCGTAGCCTGTCGAGAACATCGTCAGCACGCGTGAGCCATCCGGGCCTTCCCACCAGAAAATGCGCGGCTTCTTCACCTGAATATTCGTCGGGTTCGCGCCGAGGTGGAAGAACTTCACGCCCGCGTGGTGCAGGAGCGTGGGGATGATCCAGTCGTGACCGGGCACGTCGGTCATCTTAGCGTCGTTGGGCAACGCCAGGCCGTATTGGCGGGCGATGCGCGACGCGTAAGTGAAACACCGAGCCAGCGTCTCGATGTCCGCTGAGCCGGTTTCAATCGTGTAAGGCAGCGCGTGGATCACCAGGTTGCCGCGCTGAAGCGCCTCCTCGATGCGCCTTCTGCGCCTCGGATTCTGGCCGTCCCACAAGATCGTCTGCATTGGCCAGCCGGGGATCGTCCAGACGAACTGCTCACCCGGACCGGCGACCCTGGCGTTCTGCTCCATTGTCTCGAGAGCGCGATCAATCATGGTCGTGCGGTACTCATGCTCCACGTCGCGGGCCAGCGCCGAATAGCCGATGTCGAAATGGCTCTTCATCACGAGCACGAAGTGCATTGGGTCGGTGGACTCCGGTTTTCGTGCTGTGCGGTGGGGGCCGTAGTTGTCGGCCTGGGCGAAGAGCGTGAGCACATTGGCCGACGCAACCAGAGCCGCAATCAAGCCCGAGAGAACCTGGCGGATACGAATGGGACGCATGATGGGTTGATAGTCGTAAATGTTCAGACGTGCGCACAGGGCCGTTATCATGTCAAGCGGTTAAAGTCTCGGGGAGCCGCCGTCTGGTTCCCCCTCTTTATGAACCACACCGCCCTGGAGCGCCGGTTGGGTTCATGGTCCCAATGCGCGACTCGAGCACCTTGGAAGCATTCCATGAACCTGAATGTGCTGCCGGCGTCTCGCCGGCAGAATCCCGTTGCTAACCCGCCGGCGAGGACGCTCGCGCTGCGCGCCCAATCCCGGGCTTCATGGAGAATTCCTTGCCTGTGATGGGGCGGAGAGACGTGACTGGGTTGTCCTCCGGGCTGTTCTGCCAATGGGCTGAAGTCGGAGCTAACGGAACGCGCATCCGAATTTCAGCCAGGTGCCGTCGGCTGTTCCCTCTCCCCCACTGGGCGAAAGGGCCGGGGTGAGGGGGAAGACGACACCAACACCAGAGAGCGGCACCGACCCTTGACCTGCCATGCGACGGCCGAGAATTCGTCTAAGCTCACACACTCACGGTGCGACGCGCGCTGAGGAGCTTCTCCAAAAGTGATCTTTCGTCTGTCTTGATTCGCCCGCAAACCGCTATGCTCAGGGGAACCACGGCCGGTTAGGCTGGCCAACCATGACGAGTCACAGCGACACTGAAATCTGCAAACGGCGGGTGCACCACGCATGAAAAAGCTCATGGCAGCCACACCGTTGGGACTGGCCATCTTGGCGCCAGCCGTATTGGGAGCGTTGCTGCCAACCGTGTCCCCGGCCCAGGTCGCAACTCGGCCAGGGCTGATTCAACCGCCCATCAGCCTGCGCGAAACGGTGTCGCCTTCCCCGCTGATCGATTTACGGAAGGGCGATGTCACGATTGCCGGACAAGTCCACGCCCACGACTACTCTAACGTGACGATTCGCGTGACCGTGGGCCTGGGCCTGACCGCGCAAAGCCGGGTCGTGGTCACGGGCGGCAAGTTCCGTTGCCAGTACCCGGGTGATTTTAACGGTGCGCCGCGCCTGACGCCGGGCGCCCTCTTCATCGACGCCACCGCCGACGCGGATTTTAACGTCACGCGCCCGGGGCATTTCCAGGCCGAAGCCATGGTCATTGTCCACGGTGGCCAAGGCGCGATGCCCGATTTGCCATCGGCCTTCACCTGCGACCTGCTCGATCGAGTGGGACGCACGGACCAAGAGTGCACTGAGTGGCCGGTGGTGCGTGCGCTCGTCAACCTCTACGTGCACAGCCAGGCGGCGCGGACCGTGCACGTCGGCCGGTCGGACTTTGATCTGGCGAAGCCGGCGGACCTCAGATGGTTCAAGGACCACCTTGCGCTTTACGAGTTCGACCATCGCGACCGCGACTGGTCTCAGCCGCTGGGGCATCGCGTCCGCCGCACGTTCTGGCAATCGGTATGGAACGCGTGGTTCAACTCCAGCAACGACCATCCCCTCGACGGCAACCCGGCTAATCGCGCCTGGACCAACTATCGACCTTACGCCTTTGCCAATGACTTTGCGGACGTCCTGGTGATGTATGCGATGCGTCGGCGCTGCTCCCAACCGCTCGACGACAACCTGATCTCCCTCGGCCGCGAGGCCACGGAGAACCTCCTGGCCATGCAGCACCGCGACGCCAGCAATTTTGCGCTCCCGGACGCGAGCGGGCGGCGGGAGAATTACACGGCCGGCGCGTTTCGCTATGGCCTGTTCGAGAACGGTGACTTTTTGACCGAAGGCAAAGGCTGGTTCTACAATCCGAAGTTCCGCGATTACGCGCACGGCGGCGTGCTGAACGGACGCGCCGTATGGGCGCTGG
>Ga0316630_10000664_pt1 | contig 11386 bp, 12 predicted proteins | sample OWC_May_M1_C1_D6_FD_207658 | JGI IMG/M metagenome (GOLD analysis project Ga0316630, IMG submission 207658) | Wetland soil microbial communities from Old Woman Creek delta, Ohio, United States - OWC_May_M1_C1_D6_A | ecosystem: Environmental > Terrestrial > Soil > Wetlands | place: USA: Ohio...
TCGCGCCGAACACCACGATGCCGATACCCACGCACACCATCATGATGAGCATGTGCAGGCCATAAACTTCCTGCGCGATGGCCGTGACCGGTTTCGGGAAATTAAGCCCGTAATCGGCGGCGGCGAAGGTGGAAACGAGGGACAACGCGATAGCGGATATGACGGAAACCGGGCTGATCCGCTGCGCGGAGCCCGAGCGCTTGCTGCTTCTGGACATGCCTACATTCTCCCAGTGGTACTTTTAAGTAACCTGTCGCGGCGGGCCAGTAGCCCGCAACGCATCTATTCTTTTATATTGATTGACACAGGTGGCGCACGGTCGCGCTCATCCTGTCAGCCTGTTTTTTCTTTTAGGTTTCAATGACGCAGATCATTGATTTGCTGCGTCCTGCGGCTTTTTGTCGCGGGGCAAACTATCACAGCCCCTAGGGCACTGCAATACGCTGAATTGCTGTCTTGTGAAAAAATCTCGCTGAATTAACCATAGTAGTTAGCTAGGTTTTGCGCTCAGACGTCAAGCACACGCAGGTCAAGGATGTCGGCGGCCATCGCCACCGACGACATGGCGGGAATAATGCCAAGGCAAGGCGCGCCCAGGCGATCGGTCAGCGCCTCGCCATAGCCTTCCGGCATACCGCCCTCCAGCGCGTTTGCCACCCACGCCACCAGCCGGCAACCGCTCGCCGCAATCGCACGCTGTGTGAGCAGCGCGTGATTCAGGCAGCCGAGACGCATGCCCACCACCAGAATCACCGGCAGATCGAGGGCGCGCACCACATCCGCCATGGTCTCGGTACGGTTAATCGGCACCAGCCAGCCGCCGATACCTTCGACCACGACATCGTCGGCGCGCGCCGCGAGACGCGCGTACTGCGCGCGCAGGCTGCCAAGGTCGATCTGCACACCGGCTGCGGCGGCAGCCAGATGCGGTGCGGTCGGCGCCGCCAGGGCATACGGATTTACAGCCTCGTAGTCGGCCGCCACGTTGCCGGCAACACGCAACGCCTCGGCATCCGCCGACCGCAAGCCGTGCGGCGTGGCGTCACAACCGCTCGCCACCGGTTTCATGCCAACCACGCGCCGGCCGGAGCGCGCCAGCGCCGTCAGCAGCGCCGCGCTCACCAGCGTCTTGCCCACGCCGGTGTCGGTACCGGTGACAAACCAGGACCGCTGCATCGTTTTCAAGGAAAGCAGGCCTGCACAAAAATATCCATATATTAAGTTCGCCTCCGGCGCAATTGACTCAAGCTGATCACCGCCGTGCCATCGGCTGGACTTGCCGGTTCTGCCTGCGGCGCCCAGGCGTGGCCATACACGGTCTCGTAGCTGGCCGGAATACGGTCATCGGCGCGCCGAAAAACTTCATACGCCTGCACGAAGCGGGCGAAGTGCGCCTTGCCGGTGAGCGTGGCATTGCGCGCGGCAGCGGCATTGTGCGCACCGATGGCCTTCAAGTCGCGCAGCACACCGGGCACATCCGCATAGGTGAGTGTCAGCGACTCGACATCCATCACTGGATCTGCGAAGCGTGCGCGCACCAGCGCATCGCCGAGATCATGCATGTCGATGAATGCGTGCACATGCGGGTCGCGATCCACGGCGCGCCAGGCGGCGCGCAGTTCCTTGAGCGTATCCGGACCGAAGGTCGTGAACAGCAGCAACCCACCCGGCCGCAGCACGCGCCGGCACTCGCGGAACACGGCGTCCGGATTGCACCACTGCAAGGCCAGATTGGAGAACACCAGGTCGAAGGAACGGTCGGCGAACGGCAACGCCTCGGCGTCGGCGTTAACGAAACGGCTGCGGCTCAGGTGCCGGCCGAGGCCAAATGGCCAACGCGGCAGCGTGTGCGTCCGTGCGGTCGTGGTCATGGCCAGGGCAATATCCAGACCGACCAGGTGCGCAGCCGGGTAGCGCTTGTGCAGCAGGCCGATGGCGTAGCCGGTGCCGCAGCCAAGATCGAGAATCCGCTGCGGTGCGATGCGCATATAGTCGAGACGCGCGAGCAAGCGGTCGGCAATTTCACGTTGCAGCACCGCGGCCGCATCGTAGCGCGCGGCGGCGCGCGCGAATGCGGCGCGCACCGATTTCTTATCGAGCGGCGGCAGCACGGAATCGGTCATGTGGCCTCCGCCGCACCGGGATGTGCAAGTATCGCGGGAGGCAGGACGCCGGGAGCGACCGCGCACACGGCGTTCGCGAACAGTGCCACGTGCGAAAGGAACGGTGCATGTCCGGCGCCTTCGACCCGCAGCAAACGCGCGTTGGGCAGTTGCGCAGCGAGATACTCGCCCGCGGCCGGTGGCGCGAGCCGGTCGTGACTGCCATGCACCACCAGCGCCGGCATCTGGATCTCCGCCAGGCGCGCGCGCAGATCGGTCTGTTCGAGAATCGCCAGCCCTGCGGCCAGTGCTTCGGGTTGCGGTTCGCCATGCGCGAACATCTCGGCACGCAGTTGCTTGAGGAGCGCGCGCGCTGATTCATTGCCGCCCGCCTGCAGGCTCAGGAAGCGTAGCAGCGTGGCGCGATAGTCCTGGGTGAGGCTTCGGGCGAAGTCGGCAAACACTTCCGTCGGCATGGCGTACGGCCAATCCGGCGCCTGCACAAACTTCGGCGTGGCGCCAACCAGCACCAGTCTCGCAACCTTGTGCGGGTGACACAGCGCCGCATTCAGCGCGATCAGTCCGCCGAGCGACCAGCCGAGCCAGATCGCCGGCGCGGCACACAGCTCCACAACGCTATCGGTGAATGCCGTGAGCGAGAGGGATTCACCGGCTGTGCGGCTGCGGCCGTGGCCAGGAAGATCCAGCGTCGTCACACGAAAATGTTGTGCCAGATGCGCCGGCAAGTCGCCCCAGATTCCGCCATGCAGCCCCCAGCCGTGCACCAGCACCAGATCCGGGCCACTGCCCTGTCGTTCATGCCAAAGCATCATGCCGGCCCTGAAACGATCTGCGGTAGCGCCGCGAGCGCTTCCAGCAGGCGCTCGACATGCTGGACCGAGTGTTGTGCGCAGAAAGTGACGCGCAGGCGCGCGCTGCCGGTTGGCACGGTCGGCGGGCGAATCGCCGCAACCAGAATCCCGCGGGCGCGCAGCGCGTCGCTCGCGGTCACGGCCGCTTGCGCTTCGCCCAGGATCAACGCCTGAATCGGTGTCGGTGAATCGAGCAGTTTGAGGCCCAGCTGCGCGACGCCCGTTCGGAACTGGGCGATGCGCGCGTTCAGCGCTTCGCGCCGCCAGCCTTCCTCCTGCACGATGCGCAGACTGGCGCGCGTCGCCTCGGCCACTGCCGGTGGCAGCGCGGTGGTATAGATGTAGGGTCGCGCGCGTTGAATGAGATACTCCACGAGGTCTTCATCGCCGGCGATAAACGCACCGAAGGTGCCGAAGGCCTTGCCGAGCGTGCCGAGCAGAATCAACGGCGCCTGCTGGCGCAGACCGAAGTGCTCAAGCGTGCCGCGACCCTGTGCGCCAAGTACACCCAGGCCATGCGCGTCGTCCACCAGCAGCCAGGCGGCGTGCTGCTGTGCGAGCGTGGCGAGCCGCGCGACATCCGCGACATCGCCGTCCATGCTGAACACAGCGTCGGTGAGAATGAGTCTTTCACCCTCGGCCGTGCCCAGCAGCACTTCGAGCCTTGTCAGGTCACCGTGCGCATAGCGCTTCACCTGCGCACCCGACAGGCGTGCGGCGTCAATGAGCGAGGCGTGATTGAGTTTGTCCTCGAACACCGTGCCATGCCGGTCAAGCAGCGTGCTGACCACGCCGAGGTTGGCCATGTAGCCGGTGGAGAACAGCAACGCGCGCTCGGCGCCGACAAATGCCGCCAGCTCCTCTTCCAATGCATGGTGCGCCACGCTGTGGCCGGTAACGAGATGCGAGGCACCGCTACCCACCCCGTAACGCTCCGCGCCACTGCGAAACGCGGCAATCACGCGCGCATCGTTCGCCAGCCCGAGGTAGTCGTTGCTGCAGAACGACAACAGGGCTTCGCCGCCAACGCGCACTTCCACACCCTGCGGGGACTCGAGCACACGCCGCGTGCGATACAGGTGCTGCGCGCGCAGACGCTGCAGTTCTTCCCGAATATTGTTAAGCATTACCTTCGCTATACCGGGAGGTGTTGGTGCTTGACCTTTATACTTGGACATTAGCTTTGCTTGCCGCCATGTGCTGCCATCGGGCAGGATGACCATAAAGACGGAGTACCACTGCTGGCTGCACAGTGAGTGGTCGCCCGCCGTCAACAGGGACCGTTGATGCTGCTTAACAACTGGTTAACTAATATACAGGATTGGCTGCTGCCACGCCTCTGCCCGGCCTGCGGCGACCCGGCTGGCGTGGGGCGGGAACTGTGTCCGGGCTGTGAACAGAGCCTGCCCGTCTTACACCATGCGTGCCCGCGTTGCGCCATACCCTACGAGCATCCGGACGCGCACGGTGAGTGCGGCACCTGCCAGAAACACCCACCAGCCTTCGCACACACTGTTGCCCTCTACCGCTACGCCCCGCCGGTGGATCACTTCATTCGCGCACTCAAGTTCCACCGGCAGCTCGGGCTGGCGCGCCTGCTGGGCGAACAACTGGCCCGGCGACTGGCGCAAGAGACAGCGCGGCCAGACCTGATCATGCCCGTGCCGCTGCACAACGCGCGTCTACGCGAGCGCGGCTACAACCAGGCACTGGAAATTGCCCGCCCGCTGGCACGCGCACTTGGCGTGCCGCTCGATTTCCGCTCATTGGTGCGCGTGCGCGCGACCGCGCCGCAGACCGGGATGACGGTCGCGGCGCGCCGGAAAAATCTGCGCGCTGCGTTCGCTCTGCGGGACGATACTGCCGTTCAGAATCTGCGCGTGGCACTGGTAGACGACGTGATGACCACCGGCAGCACGGTGCAGGCGGCGGCACAATGCTTACGTGCCGCTGGTGCGAAAAAAATCGATATCTGGGTAGTAGCACGCGCTTGAACCTGCGAAGAACGCATTTGTTCTTCGCATCTTTGCGGTAAATATTCACTTCGAATTTCGTATCTCCGCTTATAGCCGCGTTGGCAAAACATACGTTAGACCTTGTTGCGCAACGCGCAACGGTCTATCATTAAAACTTATGATTCAGTCATTTCGGCACAAGGGGCTTAGGAAGTTCTTTGAGTCGGGAAGCGCGGCGGGAATCCAGCCGCAACACGCCAAGAGGATTCGTATGCTTTTGGTGGCCCTTGATACCTCTCATGCCATCGAGGACATGAATGTTCCAGGCTTCCGCCTGCACCCACTGAAAGGCGCGGAGCGCGGTCGGTGGTCGATATGGATCAATGGAAACTGGCGCTTAACGTTTGAATTCCGGGACGGACATGCCTACGTCTTGGATTACGAGGACTATCACTAATGCCCATGCATAACCCCCCGCATCCCGGCGAGTTCATCATCGAGGTTTATCTGAAGCCGAATGAGCTTAGCGGTCGCGAGCTGGCCGCCAAGCTCGGTGTTGCCGCCTCTACCCTGAATCGCGTCCTTACCGGCACCAGCGGTATCAGTCCGGAAATGGCGTTACGTCTTTCCAAGGCGCTTGGCCGCTCTCCGGAGAGCTGGCTTGCCATGCAGTACAACCATGACCTGTGGCTGGCGAAGCAACGTGTGAAGTTGGGTAATGTTGGCAAAGTCAGGCTTACGGCGGCCTAATCCACCCGACCCGGGCGGGCTTGGGTGTCATTCTCACACTGAGTTGAAATCTGGGTGATTGCGCGCGACCGCGCCCCAGACCGGGATGACGGTCGCGGCGCGCCGCAAAAATCTGCGTGGCGCGTTCACTCTGGGGCCGGGTGCGGAAGTGAAAAACCTGCGCGTGGCGCTGGTGGACGACGTGATGACCACCGGCAGCACGGTGCAGGCGGCGGCGCAGTGTCTGCGTGCGGCAGACGCGCGCGAGGTCGAAATCTGGGTAGTTGCGCGCGCGCAATCGCTAGCGCGCGGCCAATGCCCGGAGACGGTCTTCGGCGTAGCGCGAGAGGCTGGCCGTGAGACGCCCGCTTTCCAGTGCCCGGCGATAGGCATCGCGCGCGGTGGAGACGTTCTTCGTGGCCTCGAGCGATATGCCCAGGCCCAGCCACCACTTGCCTTCCGTGGGTCGCAAGGCGAGTGCATCCTGGTAGTTTTTCACAGCCTCGGCGTGACGCCCGGCACGCTGGTAGAGCGCGGCAAGAAATCCGTACAGCTCGGGGTCGGTCCGGCCTTCGCGGCGCGCGCTTTCGAGCAGCGCCAGTGCCTGTTCATCGGCACCGTGTTCGAGATAAAGACGGGCCAGCTGGAAACGGAAGGCCAGATATTCCGGCACCTGTGTCACGCCCTGTTCGAGCGTTTCTTGCGCCTCGGCCCAGCGGCCACTGTCGAGCTGGATGCTGGCCAGCAACTCGCGTGCCTTCACCTGCTTGGGATTGGTGGCCAGGAGTGCCTTGAGCCGGCGTTCGGCCTCCGCCGGATTGCCTTGGGCGCGCAGCTGTGCGGCGTCGCGATAGGCATTCTCGGCGAGCTCTTCCGGTGAATAGGGCCGCTCGGTCCTTTCAAATTGTGCCGCCGCATTCGGCACCACCTCGGTCTTGGCTGTCTTGGTCTTCGCAGGGACTGGCTTGGTGGCCGACGGACGTGCCGCTGTGGGTTTGGCCGGTGCCGGCGGTTTCGGTGACGGCGCGACTGTTGGCGTGGCTGGCGGTGTGACGACCAGAGCTGGCGGAGTACTTGTCAGGGTCGCAGCCGTGTCGACCGCCGGGCTGACCGGGGTTGAGGCAACCATCGGTAATATCGTAGCGGCCGTCGGCGTGGAGCGGTTGTCCCAGTGCGTGACGCCGTAGTAACCGGCAGCGGCCAGGCCCACCGCCGCCAACACACCAATCACCAGGCCACGCACACGCCGGCGATCGCGGTTCACCGCATGCAGGTCCTGGAAAATCGGACGGCCACCCGGATGTGGCGACGCCGCACCCTGGCGCGACTCCAGATCCTTAAGCATTTTGTTGATCAGACTCACAGCCAGTGCCCCCAGACGAGCGCCCCGGCCGAGGCCACGAGCGCGGTGAACAGCGCGGCCAACCGCAACCATTTGCGGCGTGCCTCCACAAAGCGCGCGCGCGCCGACTCGGTATCGAGAATCGCGAACTTCACGTACTTGTCCGTAATATAACGCGCGCCCTCGCCGAAGCCGGCCATGAGCGCCTTGTGCGCGAGGATATTGATCAGCCGCGGCACGCCGCGCGAGGCGCGGAACAACAGGCGCACTGCGTCACGCGAGAACAGGCGCGGGCCACGGTAACCGGCGATGCCAAGGCGATGCGCCAGGTAATATTCCATGTCCTGCAGGTTGAGTTCGCCAAGCCGGCAGGAGAAACCGATACGTTGCTGAAGCTGGCGGATCGACGGGTCGTTGAGCTTGTGATCCAGTTCCGGCTGGCCGAACAGCACCACTTGCAGGAGCTTGCTGCGTTCGGTTTCGAGGTTGCTCATCAGGCGCAGCATCTCGAGCGACTCGATCGGCATGGCCTGGGCCTCATCCAGGCACAGCAGCACGCGCTTGCCGCTGGCGTGCGTGTCAATCAGGAACTGGGTGAGCAGCTTCAGCAGCTGGTGCTGGTTGACGTTCTCGGGGGTGGTCACGCCGAGTTCGTCGGCCACCGCCAGCAGCAGCGTGGTCGGTTCCAGGTAGGGATTGGGCACATAGGCAGTGACGAACGCCTCGGCCTCGAGCGAGTTCAGGAACTTGCGGCACAACAGGGTCTTGCCGGTACCGACCTCGCCCGTGACTTTGATAAAGCCCTCGCCGCTGCGTGCCGTCACCAGCAGGGTGTTAAGTGCCTCCTGATAGGAAGCATGCGCGAAAAAAAAGTGCGTGTCGGGCGTGATGCTGAACGGCAGCTCCGCCAATCCGTAGTGTGCGGTGTACATCTTTCTTCCTAGGTCTCCATCCGGTTGCAGCTCCGCTTTGTCGGCGACGCTCCAATCCGTGGAGTGGCCAGTGTTATCAAGGATACAAGGAACGCAGGCGTTCGCGTGACTCACCAATGGAATCGGCCCAGTACTGATTATTGCCGACATCCACGATCGTTGGTTTCAGCAGGATCACCAGCTCGCTCTTGGTGCGCGCGACCTGTTTTTGCTTGAACAGATTACCGACCACCGGAATGTCGCCGAAAAACGGCACCGAGGCGTTTTTATCGGTGCTGCCTTCCTTCATGAGACCACCGATCACCACCACCTGACCACTCTGGGCGCGCACCACGTTGTCCGATTCCTGGATGTTGCTCAGCGCAGTTGGCAGGCTGCTGAGTTGATTCAGACCGCCTAAGGTGAAATTGATGGTCTTCTGCAGGACCTCGCTGACCGCCGGATGGATGTGTAACACGATATTGCCGAGGTCGTCGATTTGCGGTGTCACATCCAGGGCGATGCCGGAGAAAAATGGCGACAGTTCGGTGGAGACCGACGGTGGCACATTAGCCACACCACTCGGCGTGGAAGTGGTGTTGGTGATAAAGAACTCGTCAGTGCCGACCTTGATCACCGCCTTCTGATTATTGAGCGTCGAAACGCGCGGGCTGGACAGCACCTGGACTTCGCCCTGGCCCTGAAGAAATTCGAGGAACGCAGCGAAATTGGCGGTCACAATGGCGGCGCTGATCACGCCACCGAACGCCGAGAAGTCGGTACCGGTGGTCGGCACCGGGCCGCCCGGTGTCAGGTTACCGGAATTGCCAGCAATATCGCTGCGCAAGGTATCGCCGAAAATGGAACCGCCGCCGGTCTGGGAGATGATGCCGTTTTTGGTGAGCGCCGCCCAGTTGATGCCGGCCTGGTAGCCTTCGTTCAGCTTCACTTCGAGAATCTTGGCCTCGAGCACCACCTGGCGATTGATCGTGGCATGGGTGATGCCGAGATATTCTTCGATGGTGCGCAGGTCCTCGGGCATGGCACGCACGACCACCAGGCTGGCCTGCGGGTTGACGATAACCTTGCGCCCGCCTTCGGTACCGATGATGGCGCTGAGCGAGTCCTGCAATTCTTTCCAGAAATCGGCCTTGGAATCGGTTTCGACGCGAATACCGGTGATCGAAGTGGGTGCCGCGCCGCCCGAGGCCGCGCCGCCCGCGGTTGAACCCGATCCGCTCGTCGAGCCCGAGCCACCGGCGGGGGTGCCGGATGACTGGATGCCCGACGTCACACGGGTGTCGGATTTTCCGCGGCGGTTCATGGTCAGGTAATTGACCGGGAAAATGCGTGTCTGCATGCCGCTGCCCAAAATAAAGTAGCGGTTGCCCTCGCGCCGGAAATGATAGCCATACGCGCGCCGCAACGTTTCCAGCACTTCCGGCACGGTCACGCCCTTGAGCTGCAGAGAAACCTGTCCACTGACATCCGGGTGCAGCACGATATTGTAGGGTGTGCCTTCCACCAGGCTCAGAAACACCTGGCGCGCCGGCGCGTTGCTGACTGACAGATCGAAGCGAGTCTCGAGCGGGCCGCCGCGGCCATCCGCTTGGCGGGTGCCGAGCCCCGGCAACAGCGCCTGACTCACCTCGGCCGGCACAGCGGCCTTGGCGTCGCTCCTGCTGGTCTTCTCGAGGTCGCTGTCGATGTCTTTGTTCGTGTCGCTGGACCAGCGATAGGGATTGGTCATGCCGCAGGCCGACAACAGCACGAACGTCAGCAGCAGCAGGCAATGCCGCAGCGGCAGTTTCAATTCGAGTTCAGGGTAAGTCGGCATGGGGCTAATTCTCGGGTTTGGGGGTGGCATTGGTGCTGCGCGATACATAGCGCGGCACCAAGCGTAACGTGAGTTCGCCGCTGGCGCGTTTCACCACGACTTCATGCGGCTGAATGGCGGTAACCGTGACATCACCGATACGTTCGCCGACCGCCAGCGTTTTGCCGTTGATCACTGCCAGGCGCCGTTGCGGCGCGATCAGCACCGATTGCAGCACCAGGCCGTGCACACCGGTGGCCACGCGGTCGCCGCCGCTCGACCAGCCGCTCGGGCGAGTCGGATCTGGCAGACTGTCGAACATATCGGCAGCGCGTGCCGGCAACGCACTCGCGAGTCCCAGTCCAATCGACAGCACGAAGGATAGAGAATACATACCCTGCCTACTCCAAGAATCGTGCCAGTTTTTCATGGCCGGTAGCGGCTTCATACACCGATCCAGGCCTTGTCCAGGCTCAGGGTGTAGAGCGTCAAGGTTGCGTAGGTCACTGGATAGCGCTCGGTCTCGAGCTTCACCTCGCCCCACATCACCCGCCAGTTGAGACGTTCCAGGGTATTCAGGTAGCGCGTGATGTCCGCATAGCTGCCCCGAACCTGCAGACGCAGACCATGGCGGTAAACGGCCACGCCGCCCGGAGTTGGCTTTTCGCTGCCCTCGAGGGAAATGGCCTCGGGCGACAGGTTCTCGGCCTTCACCAGTTGGAGCGCCCTGTTTTCACGCAGCATGGCGTGCACGAGGCGTGTCATCTCACGCGGGCTGACCAGACCACGCGTGATATCCGCGGCCGAAATCTCGAGGTCGGCAAACTGGCGGCGCAGCTCCGCCAGACGCACACGTTGCGCGGCATCCGGATCGTCTGTGCCCTCCGCAACAATGCGCCCGACCTGACTGTTGATGGTATTGAGCTGGACCAGCTTGTCGCGTATCTGCTGCTCCATCTGTTTTTGCTGTGCACGCAGCGACGGGAACAACGCCTGATTGGCGAACAGGAAAAGGACGGCCAGCAACGACACAAACAGAATGGCACGCTCGCGCAACGACAGCGCGTCGATACGCGTCGCGATGCGCTTGACCGGCTCCGGCAGGGCGCGCTTCATTTCGGCTTCTCCGGCGCGCTGGTGCGCACGATGAATTCAACATACGGCTCCAGCACCGCCTCTATTTTCTTTTCCACATCGGCCGGCTTGCGCTCCGGACGCGTCAGCTGGAAGACCTCGAACTGCATGCCGGCCAGCGATTTTTCAGCGGCTAGGCGCTGCAGGTAACCCGGCACGAGCTCCGGAAAGTTGGTGCGTCCGGCAAGCACCATCTGCTCGCCAGCACCGGTGATGGTGAGGCCGGTGAGCCACAGACCACTACTCGACTGTCGGGCCATGGCCACGAGATACCCGGAATAGCCGGCGGAGCCCTTGAACAGGTCGCGTTTGGCATAGGTGCGGATCTGCTGCACGGCCTGGATGCGCCGCTCAAGATCACGCACCTCTTGCTCAAGACGCACATCGCCATGACGCATCGGCAGCCTTCTGCTCACATCATTCAGGCGTGCCACAGCGGCGGCATGCTGGACATCGATATCCTTGAGCTCGGCGCGTAACGCATAGGTGCGCCACCACGCATAGCCGTACATCAGGACAATGCCG
>Ga0316630_10000665_pt1 | contig 11381 bp, 15 predicted proteins | sample OWC_May_M1_C1_D6_FD_207658 | JGI IMG/M metagenome (GOLD analysis project Ga0316630, IMG submission 207658) | Wetland soil microbial communities from Old Woman Creek delta, Ohio, United States - OWC_May_M1_C1_D6_A | ecosystem: Environmental > Terrestrial > Soil > Wetlands | place: USA: Ohio...
AGGACGTCGCCGTTGGCCTCCAGCCGGGCCGCGAGCGGGAAGACGCGGTCGGCGACGGACTGATGGAGCCCGCGGGCGATGGCCTTCCGGTCCCGCCCGGAAGCGAGGAGGGAGATGACCTCGGATTCGGTGAAGACCGTGCACATGCTGCTCAGGGCGATCGTCTCGTCCGCTTCGCAGGCGGCCCGTCCGAACTCCTCGAGCCCATAGCCGAGGAGCCGGGCCATGACCTCGAGGAAGCGGCCCGTCCCCGCGGCGCAGCGGTCGTTCATCTCGAATTCAGTGAACGCGCCCGGGCCGTCCCCGAGTTGGATGACCTTGGAATCCTGGCCGCCGATATCGATGACCAGTCCCGCCGCGGGGTCGAGGAAGCGGGCGCCGAGGGCGCAGGCCGTGATCTCGGTCACGACCCGGCAGTCGAGGTGGGCGTTCATGAGGTAGCGGCCGTAGCCGGCCGCCGCGGCCCTCCGGTAATCGCGCCGGTCGAGCCGGGCCCTGACCTTTAGGATGGAATCGTGGGTCGTGTCGAAGATATCGAAACGAACGACCTCGCCGCCGGCCATCTCGACGACCTTGGTCGTCCGGGAGCCGAGGTCGAGGCCCAGAAAGAGGTCCGGCGATGCCATGGCGTCTCCGCTACCTCGATAGGCCTTCGAGGAACGCCTCGACGCGGATGCGCAGCTGTCCCGTGTCCTCCTCGGCATAATCGGTGACGATCTTGAGGCTCGGGACGCCGGCCTCCTTCAGGGCGGCGGCGACGCGCACGGCCTCGACGTTGTAGGTGTGGCAATACTGAAGGACGTATTGGACGACGCCGTCGACGCGATGATCGCGGGCCAACCGGACGACGGAGGCGATCCGCTCGTCGTTCGGCGAAAAGCAGGAGCAGTCGATCGTGAGGTAGCGGGCGGCGACGGCGGCGATCTGGGCGTCGAGGCCGCTGCCGCCCTCCTCGACGAGGGCCGAGAAGTAGCGCGTCCCCGTGCAGGTCTCGTCGCAGACGACGACGGCGCCCGCGGTCTCGATGAGATGGTGGAGCTTCCAGTTGCCCAGGACCGAAGGGCAGCCGGAGATCATGATGCGCTTGGCCCCGCCTCCCGTAGCGATGCCGGCGCCCCGGCGGACCCGGTCCTCGAGCTCCTCGTTGAGCGCCTCGAGGTTCTCCGAGAACCGGAGCGGGTCGTCGACGAGGGCGCCCTGCATGACGACGAGGGCGTCGAGGCCGCTGAGCGGCGGGTTCTCCGCCTTCCGAAGCTCGTTGAGGCGGGCCAGCGCCCGCCGCTTTCTGTTCATGAGCCGGATGGCCGCGGCGAGCTTGTCGGGCTCGAGCATCCGGCCGGTCGTCTCCTCGAGCCGCTCCTTGAACCGCACGACCTCTTCGTGCCAGAGGTCCCGGTCGCGGGGGCCTTTCTTCTGCGGCACTTCGAGGACGTGGAAATCCCCGCCGGCGGCCAGGATGTCCCAGGTCTTCTTCTTGGCGTCGCAGGTCGTCTCGCCGACGGCCAGGTCCTCGATCGGGCCGTAGGGGCAGGTATTCGACAGGGCCAGGCCCAGGGTCGACTTGACCAGCGGGCAGATATCCCGGGGGAGCATCTTCTCGGCGTAGGGGATGGACAGGGACGTCCCGCCGCAGAGCGCGACGGGGATCGCCCCCAGCGCCATGACGAGCTCGTCGGGGACATAGACGCAGAACGTGCCGATGAACTTGTCCCCTGCGGCCCGCCGCTCGGCGATCTCCCGGACGCGCTCGCCGTGGGCGCCGCGGATGACACCGTCGAAGTAGGCCATCCGGCCGGGCCGGCCTTTCTGGGCCAGGACAGTCCTGCGGAAGTTCCGGTCGACGGCGCCGAAGATCTCGTGATGGAGCTTGACGTCGAGGCCGAGCTCCTTGAGGAGATCGTCGTGATCGGTCATGACCTTCTTTCGACGAGCGCGCGCTCGCTTTTTAGCTTACCGGGAGTGACACGCCTGCGGCCGACCGGCCAAGAGGGGAGAGTTATTATATCAGAAGGGGTCAAACCTTTAATTCTTTAATTTCCGGGACCGACGCCAGGACCTAGATCGTGCCGGCGCGCAACGCGTCTGACCGTCCAGACGCATCCAAATCAAGATCAACGGCCTGTCAGCCGGAAATATTAAACTTTTAAAGGTTTGACCCCTTCTTATCGGCGGAGGAAACGGCGGAGGTAATCGCGCGTTTCCGTGATCCCGAGGAGGCGCGAGGCGGCGAAGAAGACGGCCAGGCCAAGCAGGCCGGCAACGGCCAGGCTGGCCGCGGTGGCCAAGAACGATACGCCGAGCTCTCCGGCGACGAGGCGGTTCCCCAGCCAGGCGACGGCCCCGCCGGCGGCCGACGCGGCGGCAAGCTTCCCGGCGTAGGCCGCCAGCGGCCCAAGCTCTATGGCCCCGACCTTGCGCGGCAGCAGGGCATAGAGGATGCCCACGTTCAGGATCGCGGCGAGCGTCGTCGAGAGCGGGAAGGCCAGGTACCCGATGACCCACATGAGGCTGACGTTCAGGACGATGTTGAGCGCGATCGAGGCGAAGCTCGCGTACATCGGCGTCTTGGCGTCCTTGTGCGCGTAGAAGACCGCGGCGACGTTGCGCAGGGCCGACATGAACGGGATCCCGAGCGTATAAAGGGCGAGCGCCCCGGCCGTGGCCAGGGTGTCCGCCGCCGTGAAATGCCCCCTTTGGTAAACGGCCCGGGTGAGGGGGATGGCCAGGCCGGCGATGAGGGCCGAGGTGGGCACGGTCAGGAAAAGGACCATCTTCAACGAGTCCATGAGGGTCGACTTGACGGACGCGACATCGTTCTCGAGAACGAGCTTCGAGAGCGACGGCAGGGCGACCGTCCCGATGGCGATGCCGAAAAGCCCGAGGGGCAGATGCATGATCCTGTAAGCGTAGCTGAGCCAGCTGACGCTCCCCTGAGCGAGCGGCGTGACCAGAATGGTGTTGACAAGGACATTGATGCGCGTCCCCGCGAGCCCGATCGCGACCGGCGCGAACAAGGCCATGACCCGCCGGAACTCCGGGTCGCGGAAGCTCAGGACCGGGCTCCAGCGGAAACCCTTGCGCCGGAGGAGCGGCGTCTGGACGAGGAACTGCATCAGCCCGCCGACGAGGACCCCGATGGCCAAGCCGAAGATCGGCTCCTTGCCGCGGGCCACATACCAGCTGAACGTCAGCACGGGCACGAGTATCCAGAAGAGATCTAACAGGGCCGGGGCGACCGACGGCACGAAGAACGAGCTCTCGGTGTTGAGGTAGCTCATGGCCCAGGCGGCCAAGCTGACAAAGAGGAGGAAGGGGAAAAGGACGGCGGTCAGCCGGGCGGTCAGCTCGATCTTGCCCGGCTCGGCGCTAAAGCCAAAGGCGATGACCTTGGCCAGATAGGGCGCCGCGAACAATCCGGCCAACGATATCGCCCCGGCCACGACGGATAAAACGTTGAAGATGTTCGAGGCCAGGCGGTTCTGGGCTTCCTTGCCCTTCGCCTTTTCGGCTGTGAGAACCGGGATGAAGGCCGCCGAAAGGGCTGTCTCGGCAAACAGGTCGCGGAGCAAGTTCGGGATGCGGAAGGCCACGTTGAATGCGTCCATGACGAGGCCGGCGCCGAACAGGTGGGCCTGGACCATCTCCCGTGCCAAGCCCATGACCCGGCTGATGGCCGTACCTAGGGTGAAGGAGCGGACACCCCGCGAGATGTCTTCCATGCTCAGGCCATTATTGGCCAAGCGGGGCCTTCATGGCAAGGGAGAGATCGGCGTCAGAGCTCGCGCCTCATCGTGTACCTGTCCACGATCGAGACCGGGTCGATCCCGCTGGCAGCCGCCTGTTCGCGCATGGTCCGAACGAAATCGTTCTCCTCCTCGAGCAGGGGCTCGCGCCCGGTCCCGACGAGACGGAAGCCGAGGCCCTCCCAGAAGCTCCGGCCCGCCTGGCCGGAGATCGTATAGACAATGGGGAGGGACGCGTAGGCCGTCGCCTCGATGGCCCGCCAACCGTTCGCGCCGGCCCAATCGACGAGCGCCCCGGCCATCCGCCGGCCGATCCCCCGGCGCCGCAGCGAGCCGCCGCCGGGGCCGTCGGAGGCGACCATCATGCAGTGCACGAGGAGCGTCTTGTCGGCGATCTCGTCGAGCGGCGGGAACCTCCTCCGCCCCAGGTCATCGGCCGGCCCGGACGGGAACTCCTGCTGGAGGCACAGCCCGAGGCCCGGAGCGGCCAGATCGCGAACGGTTTTGGGGTAGAAACGCAGGTGGCCGACGACGGCTTCGCCCTCTTTGGCCACGACGGCACAGGCGCCGTAGGTCTTGACCAGGTTGTCGAGGAAACGCAGGTTGCGGGCCCGGAAAGCCTCAAAGGGGACATGCCCATCGGGTCCGGGAGCGTCGACGGAAGCGGCCGTCAAAGGGCCCCCGTGGAGGCAGCGCCACAGGAGGGCCTCCGCGGACATCATCTCGATAACGAACGGCGCTGGCATCGTCTTGTCTTCCCTGTTCGGCCCGGCCTATAATACGCCGCGAACGTGACGCCCCACAAGCCCTTCCGGAGGTGGCCCATGAGCTTCGACGACAAGGCGAAAACGCCCGACTGCAAGGCCCTGGCCAGGGGGTTGGGACCGTCGAAAGGGCTTTGGGACGAGATCGTCGCCCACATCGCCGCGGAATACGCCCCCGTCACCGAGGCTTGGGGGTTCTACAAGTCCTGGTCCCTCCGGCTGAAACGGAAGGACCGGACGATCCTTTACCTTCTGCCCGGCGATGGTTCGTTCCGTTGCGCGTTCGTTTTCGGCGGCAAGGCGACCGAGGCGGCCCGCAACGCCAAGCTGCCCAAAGCGGTCCTCAAAGCGATCGACGAGGCGCCCGTCTACGCCGAGGGCCGCGGCTTTCGCCTCGAGGTCCGGACGGCGAAGGACGTCGAGACGGTCAAGTCGCTGGCCGCGATCAAGATGGCCCATTAGCCCGGTTTCCCGGTTCCCGGGTGTCCCTCTCTTCGGCTTCGCTCGGGCATCGCCTCGGGAGAGTCGCCCAGAAGCGGAAAAAGATTAATAAAGACTTGACAGCCTATCTGAATATTTGTATTATTCTGATTGTTCTGATTATATTGATTATTCTCAGGAGGTCGCACCGATGGCCGGACGCGAGAAGAATGACGAGGGATGCTGCGCGATCGAGGCCTTGATCACCGTCGATGAGCGGGGCCAGATGGTCCTGCCCAAGGACGTGCGCGAGGCCGCCGGGATCCGCCCCGGCGACAAGCTCGCCCTCATCGCCTGGAAGAAGGGCGGCACGGTCTGTTGCATGTCGCTGATCAAGGCCGACGAGCTGCGCGGCATGGTCCGGGGCAAGCTCGGCCCCTTGATGAAGGACATCATTTCATAAGGAGGATCGATATGAGCGTCAAGGACGACAAGATCAAGAAGCACGTCCGGGACCGCTACGCCCGGGCGGCCAAGACAGGCTCGTCCTGTTGCGGCTCCGTCTCCAGCCCCTGCTGCGGCGGGCAGTCGGACGTGAGCCAGGGCCAGGCCAGCCAGATGGTCGGTTATTCGCCCGAAGAGCTCGCGGCCGTCCCTGAGGACGCCAACCTGGGCCTGGGCTGCGGAAACCCGACGGCGCTGGCCGGTCTGAAGGCGGGCGAGACCGTCCTCGACCTGGGCTCTGGGGCCGGCATCGACTGCTTCCTCGCGGCCAAGAAGGTCGGCCCGTCCGGCCGGGTCATCGGCGTCGACATGACGCCCGACATGATCGACCGGGCCCGCGAGAACGCCCGGAAGAGCGGCGTCGCGAACGTCGAGTTCCGGCTGGGCGAGATCGAGAACCTGCCCGTCGCCGATAACACGGTCAACGTCATCATCTCCAATTGTGTCATCAACCTCTCGACCGACAAGCCGCGCGTCTTCCGCGAGGCCTTCCGGGTCCTCAAACCCGGCGGCCGGCTGCTGGTCTCCGACCTGGCCCTCAAGAAGCCGCTCCCGCCGGAGATCCGTGGATCGGTCGAGGCCTATGTGGCCTGCATCGCCGGCGCCATGGTCAAGGACGACTACCTCGGCGCTATCCGCGACGCGGGTTTCACGAAGGTCGAGGTCGTCGCCGAGAAGACCTTCCCGGCCGAGCTCGTGCTCGAGGACTCCCTGGCGCCCAAGGTCGCCAAGACGTTGAAGCTGTCCCGGAAGTCGCTCGAGGAGCATATTTCGTCGGTCCTCAGCCTGAACGTCAGCGCTTCGAAGCCCCTGAAATAGCCTCCCAAGGAGAAGCCGGCGGGAGCGTTTTCGCTCAGGGCGCAGTCCGGAAATACCGGCGCTTGAAGTAGAGCGCCACGTTGACCAGGCCGATCATCACTGGCACTTCGACGAGCGGGCCGATGACCGCCGCGAACGCCTCCCCCGAATTGATGCCGAACACGGCCACGGCCACGGCGATGGCCAGCTCGAAGTTGTTGCTGGCCGCCGTGAACGACAGGGTCGCCGCCTTCGGATAGTCCGCGCCCGCCTTCCGGCTCAGGAAGAACGAGACGAGGAACATGACCACGAAGTAGATCAGGAGCGGCACGGCGATGCGCACGACGTCGAGCGGGATCTTGACGATGTATTCCCCCTTGAGCGAGAACATGACCACGATCGTGAAGAGCAGGGCGATGAGTGTTATGGGGCTGATCCGGGGGATGAACTTGGTGTCGTACCAGGTCCGGCCCTTGAGCTTGAGCAGGGTGAACCGGGTGACGAGGCCGGCCAGGAAGGGGATGCCGAGATAGATGAAGACGCTCTCGGCGATCTGGCGCATGGTGACGTTCACGGCCGTTCCGGCGAGCCCGAGCCAGGTCGGGAAGACGGTGATGAAGACGTAGGCGTAGACCGAGAAGAAGAGGACCTGGAAGATCGAGTTGAAGGCGACCAGCCCGGCCGCGTATTCCCGGTCCCCCTGGGCCAGGTCGTTCCAGACGATGACCATGGCGATGCAGCGGGCCAGGCCGATCATGATCAGGCCGTACATGTACTCGGGCCTGTCGCGCAGGAACACGACGGCCAGGCCGAACATCAGCAGCGGCCCGATGATCCAGTTCTGGACGAGCGACAGCGCCAGGACCTTGACGTTCTTGAAGACGTCGCCGAGCTCCTCGTACTTCACCTTGGCCAGCGGCGGGTACATCATCAGGATGAGCCCGATGGCGATGGGGATGTTGGTCGTGCCCGACTGGAATTCGTTGATGAAGCCGACGACGGCCGGGACGAAGTAGCCCAGCCCCACGCCGATAGCCATGGCCAGGAAGATCCAGAGGGTGAGATAGCGGTCAAGGAACTTGAGACGCGGGTTGCCGGGTGTCATGAGCGATCTCCTTTCACGTCGATCAGAGCGTGAACAAAAAGTAGAATCCGATACCGATGATCAGGACGCCGGCGGCCTTCTGCAGGATCGCGTGGGCCTTGCGCAGGCCCTTTGATTCGAGAAGCGATTTGGCCGCTCCGACCGATGTCCCGGCGGCAAGGACGAGGGCCGAATGCCCCAGCGCGTAGACGAAGAGCAGGAAGCCCCCGTAAAGAACGTCCCCCTTCTCCGCGACGAAGGCCAGGAGCACGGCCAGGATGGGGACGGCGCAGGGCGTTGAGACCACGCCAAAGAGCAGACCGAGCAGGAAGGCTCCGGTATAACCCTGCTTTTTGACCTTAAGCCCGGCGGGCACGGGGAAGCTCCATTTGAGCAAGCCGAGCAGGTGGAGCCCCATCAGCAGGCAGACCCCCGCGACGAGATACTTCCAGAACTGACCGATATTGCCGAACATCCGTCCCATAAGCGCGGAGATGAGCCCGAGCACGGTGAAGGTGATGGCCAGGCCCAGGACGAAGAATAGCGAGAACACCAGGGAACGCTTGAGCGTTGTCGTTTCCTTGCTCCCGGCGACGACGCTCATCAAGAGAGGGACCATGGCCAGAACGCAGGGATTGAGGGCCGTGGTCACGCCGCCCAGGAAGACGGCGAGGACCGCCAGCCAGGGATTGGACTGGAGGAGCGCCGAAACGTCGCCGAAAAGGCTATCCATCTCTCCTCAACTCACCGGACGCCGTGCTTCTTCAGGAGCTCGAGGATCTCTTCCTTCGGGAAGAGGCCAACGTGGCGCGCGATCTCTTTTCCCTTTTGATCGAGGAAGACCTGCGTCGGGATGAGTTGGATGCCGTACTTCTCGGCCGGGGCGGGATCCTTCCAGACGTCGTAAAAAATGACCTGGACCCGGTCGGGGAAGGCCGCGGCGATCTCCTTCATGATCGGCTGCATCTTCTTGCAGGGGATGCACCGGTCGGCGCCGAGCTCCAGGAACGTCACCTGGTATTTGGAGAAGTCGATGTCCAGACGGTTCGTGACCAGCACCTCCCCCTTGACCGCCCAAATGGGAGGCGGGGATTGGCCGGAAGCGGCCGGGGCGGCGGCTCCGGCGGCCGTGGGCGGAGAGGCGGAAGGCCCGCGGTCCGCTCGGGATTCTTTCGCGCAGGCGAACCCGAGAACCAGGACCAGGGCCAGGGCGGAAATGACGATGCGATTTCTCTTCAAGAACGACTCTCCTTTTTCGAGGCGCGATCCCCGTCGGCGGCTTCCCGGATCCAGGCCTCGATGTCCTCGACGCGGGGGATCCTGCCCTGGGATACGATCCGGCCGTTGATGATGAGACCGGGCGTCGCGAGGATCCCGGAGGATATCATCCGTCGGATGTCCGTGATCTTCTCGACGTCCGCGGCGATGCCGAGCCCGGCCAATACGCCCTTCACGCGCCCTTCGACCATATCGCATTTCGGGCATCCGGGCCCGAGGACCTTGATCTTCATGGCCGGTCTCACGGCCGTCCTGTTTCGATGAGAATGCCCGGCTCGATAACGACCTTGCCCTTGATCGAATTGGCGACGAGACTGAACTTCTGGGCCGATTCCAGCCCCCGACGGACGCGCTTTTCGACGGCCTCCGCCGGCTCGATCCCGGCGCGGACGACGATCCGGGGCTTCAGAACGACCTGGGTGAAGGTCTCGGTCCTGTCGAGCTCGACGAGCTTCGTCCCCTCCGCCCTGCATTCATAGGAAACGAGGTCCAGCCGGAAGCGCTCGGCCGCCCAGATGAACATCAACATGACGCAGGTATTGACCGCGCCGACAAAGGCGTCCTCGGGCGTCAGGACGTCCGCCCGGCCTTGCGCTTGCGGAGGAGCCGAGAAGTCCATCTCCGGCCCGTTCCCCATCCGGACGCGCCCGTCATGTCCGCCCGTCCAGGTCACCGTCGTTTCGTAGATCTCCGTTTTGGGCATCAGGGCCTCTCCCGATCCGTCTTCCGGACGGCGTTCTTGGGTTTCTTCTTCAACAGCCGGTCCGTTTCTTCAACGATTTTCCCGGCGACCTCGCCGGCCAGGCGCAGGCCCTCCGCGTTCAGCCGCCGGGCCGTGCCGATCTTTCCGCAGCCGCATCCCTCGGCGATCCCGGTCACGACGATCGATACGGCCGGCTTGGCGCTGTATTTCTCGGTAGCCAGGGCGGCGCACCGCTTGTCGCAGCCGTCGACGGAGATGGTGGGATAATGCCGGGCGAAAGCCCGCTCACCCTCGCCGCCGGCGAGGAAGAGCGGCAGGCACAGCGTCACCGTGTCGTCGGGACGGAGCGTTTCGAGGACCTCCCGGACGGCCCGGCGCGTCACCGTGCCTTCGGGAAGCTCTTCGCCGGAACAGGAGATCAACCCGACCTTCTTTCTCGGCAGATCAGGCATGGCCGGTCTCCGCTTCGATGTCGTCGGCGATCTTCGCCGCCTCCTGGGCCGCGGCCCGGGCCAGCTTCAACCCGTCCTCGTTGAGGTCGCAGACGCCTTCCGGTTTGAGGCCGCGATGGCGGCGGACGACGTCGAGAACGGCCACTTCATGCACGTTGGACGCCCCGCAGGAGGCCAGGCTCTTGGCGGCGCACCCGAGCTTGCAGCCATCGATGGCGATCGCCTGGCTCCCGGCGACCTCGCGTTTCGCCTCCTCGTCGCCCAAAACCAGGCGGGCCAAGGCGACGATCTGGGTGATGTCCGGCCGGAGGTCCTCGGTGAGGACATAAGCGGCCTCCCGGGCGGCGGCCCCGAGGCTTTTGCCGATCCCGCTGCAGGGAACGACCGGTATCTTGCGCGTCATCGCAAGACCTCGGCTTCCGCCTGCACCTTGGCCAGGGCCAGATATTCGGCGGCCGTCTTCAAGCCCCGGCGCGCGGCCTCATCATTCTCGACTTCGAGCACGGCCAGCCAGCCCTGGCCGTAAGGGTCCTGGTTGACGAGCTCGGGAGAGCGCAGGAGATCGCCGTTGATTTCCACGATCCGGCCTCCCACGGGTGACGGGATGCTGAGGTTGACCTTGATCGTTTCGACCACGGCCACCTCCTCCCCCGCCCGGACCCGGGCTCCGACCTCTTTGGGCTCGGCGAAAGCGACATCGCCGTTCCTCTGTTGCGTGTAATCCGACAACCCGATCCGGGCCTTATCCCCTTCGAATCTGACCCAGATCCCCGCCTCGCCGTAATAGAGGTCGGAGGGAAAGCGGAACAGGAATTTATCGACCGCGAGTTCCATGACCGTGCCGCTCACGCCGTCTCCTTGGCGAACGTCTGTTCGATCCAGGCCCGGATCTCGTCGCGGCTCTTGCGGAAGCAGGCCAGGACCTCTTCGTCCGTCCCCATGCAGGCCGCCGGATCGTCGAAGGCGTGGTGGATGTAGTTCTTCCCGCCGGGGAAGAACGGGCAGTCGGTCTGTTTGTCGTCGCAGACCATGACGACGTCGTCGAACCGCCGGCCTTCGAAAACATCGATGCTTTTCGAGCGATGCCCGCTGATGTCGATGCCGATCTCGGCCATGGCCCGGATCGCCCCGGGGTGGACCCGCGTCGCTTCCGTCCCGCCGCTGACGGCCTCATACCGGTCAGCGTAAAGCGAGTTGATCAACCCTTCGGCGATCTGCGACCGGGCCGAATTGTGAACGCAGATGAACAGGACCGTCTTTTTCATCTTCCTCCCTCGTGCGGCCGTGATTCGCAGAGCCGGCCGCGGACGTTCTCCCGGACGCATTCTTCGAGCTTCCGGAGATCGGCCGGGGCCTCGCCGGAAGGCCCAAAGCGGTCTTTGAGCGCCCCTGCGAAGAGGCCCTCGAGGAGCGGTTTGGCCCCATCCGGGACGCGATAGATGATCCACCGCCCCTCGCGGACGTCCTCGGCGATCCCGGCCTCGCGCAGGACGCGCATGTGGTGCGAGACCCGCGATTGTTCCATCTCCAGGATGTACATCAGCTCGCAGACGCAGAGCTCGCGCCGCCGGAGGAGGATCATGATCCGGAGCCGGGTCGGATCGGCCAGGGCCTTGAAGATCCTGACGACGTCTT
>Ga0316630_10000666_pt1 | contig 11370 bp, 11 predicted proteins | sample OWC_May_M1_C1_D6_FD_207658 | JGI IMG/M metagenome (GOLD analysis project Ga0316630, IMG submission 207658) | Wetland soil microbial communities from Old Woman Creek delta, Ohio, United States - OWC_May_M1_C1_D6_A | ecosystem: Environmental > Terrestrial > Soil > Wetlands | place: USA: Ohio...
TCCGTGTGGAGGTTTTTCAGTTTTTCTCAAGATGCTTTTTGTTCAAGGAATTTTCTCAGACATTCCTTGTCACAGAAATAGTAATCTCTCCCTCCGACTCTTTTTCTAACGGCAGTTCGCTTTTGGATATAGGTTTGACAATAGGGATCTTGGACGAGTTCTTCTGGTTCAGGCTGCCGATCCAATTTCTTCCCCTGTTTAAATATCCCATTCATCAGGTGGCGAAGGATCGCATAAAGAAGAAGAAGAAGGAAGGCAAATAGAATATATCGAGCCATGATCGGTTTCCTTGATGAAGACTGCAAATTCAGACGCAGGTTGAAATATCTGAAGCTTGAAATTAAAGTTTTTCAACCCCCTGATCTTCTTCGAGATTGCTTAGAAGTTCCCGAATGGTTTTTTTTAGCACGGGATGGATGAGATTTCGATCGATTTCAGCCAAAGGGACGAGGACAAACTGACGATTTTGGATGAGAGGATGGGGGATTTGGAGCTCCTCGGTGTGAATTTCAAGATCGTCGAAGAGGAGAATATCCAGATCAATGGTTCGGGGTCCCCACCGGAAGGTTTCAACGCGACCCAGTTGGGATTCGATGGCCTTCAATGTCCGGAGGAGTTCAAGGGGTTCCAGATCCGTCTCGATTTTTATTACCCCGTTCACAAACCAATCCTGAGAGGGATGGCCCATGGGTTCCGTTTTAAAGAGAGAAGATTTTACCAAGAGTTTGTGACGGTCAAATTTTAAGATCTGTGAAATAGCTTTCTCGCAGTGGTCTCGCTTATCGCCAAGGTTAGAACCGATCCCGATGTAGGCAATATGTCCCATTCTGATCGGAGGCAGGAATCACTCGACTTTTCACCTCACGCCTTTTGGTGAAGATATCCCGCAAAGAAGTCCTGCAACTTGGGAGGCGGCGCGGGTTCACTTTTTTTCAGAAATCTCTTCCGGCTTTTTGGGAGTGACGTCGATTTCTTCGTCTTTGGTCGACTTTTTAAAATTTCGGATTCCTTTTCCAAGTCCTTCACCGATCTGAGGGAGTTTCCCAGCACCAAAAATAATCAGTATGATGACGAGAATGACGATCAACTCAGGCATTCCTATCCCGAACATTTTTTTCTCCTTTTTAATGTTAGTAAAAATCCTCCCGTACCCTTCACTGGATGTCTCAATCAGTTACAGTTTGGCGGAAGTGCATGGGAATCGAACCCACCACGGACATCTCTGCCCGTCACTGGATTTGAAGTCCAGGAGGCCCACCAGAACCTGTCCACTTCCAAAGTATAACCTAATGGATTCTCTTTTTAAAGTCAAGAAAGTTACATCCATCGTGAGTGATTAGAATTTTGCCATATCGACAAACAAAAAATGGCGCTAAGACTTTTCCTTGAAAAATCGATAAGGCCGCATTTTACACGAATTGTCACGATTACATACCAACCATACGGAGACCCCGCCTGAAATTTAAATAAATTTCGGCACATTTCTTGAAACAAAAATATATTGTTTTAGAATACACTAAAAAGGAGGTAAGGTATGAAAAGATTAATTGGCGTTTTGATTTTTTTCTTTCTTGTTACGGCGATGGGTTGTGCCCATAACACTGCGTGTCCAGTCTACACGCCCAATGAAAACTGCAGACTCGTCAGTTTTAAACCTAATTTAGAGCCAAGGGGATTTAATGGGATCAAATGGGAGACAGAGTTGTCATCCCTTACAGAGATGAAGGCTTACAGAAAAGACCCGAGCCATGGGGGCATCCATTTTTATTTAAAAGCGGGCGATGGGTACAGATTAAAAAATGGGAAGCTGATACCCATTCAATATGGTTTTTGGAGAGAAAAGTTTTATATTGGAATGGTCATGACGGATCAGGTCTCCGATTTTGAGGCTTTAAAGGAATCCGTCTTTGAGAAATTCGGGGTGGGAGCAAAGCCATTTACTAACAAAGAGGAGTATTTATGGATTGGTAAGGATGCAACGATGGCATTGCGATATGATGAAAATTTAAGGAAGGGCACTTATTATATACGATCCCATTCGATGGAGAAACAGATGCAGTAAGGAAAAGATGTGCCTCCAAATCTCCCGTACGGAATATCGGGAGATGAGACTTGGTTTCCTCTAAGAATGAGGTCCGGCAGGGATAAAAGAAATAATCTTTTACAAATGCCTGACCTCATTTTTTTCTTCGATCTTCTTATATTTATCAGCATTGGGAACGTAGTTTCGGAATCCCGCCTTAGGCCCTTCATTCCGCGGTCCACATTCCGCAATTAAAAATATCTATATTCCTTTCAATTCTCGAAGACAGACGCCAATCACGCAGACAATGATTGTCAAATCCACACCGAATGCCCCTCTTGTCATTTCTAGTATTTTAATGCTCTCATACAAGTTTTCTTTGAGATGACAAAGGGAGCACCTTTTGATGGATTTCACAAATACTGCCATTCTTTGATGAAAATACACAGTCTGTCCTATGCTCTTTTGAGGATTTTCAATATATTCTACAAGGATGAATGCCCTCTTCCGTGGCGCTGGGGAATACTGATTCTGTCATGGACGGGAAACTGCGAACTCCCCTCTTGCTTCAAGGGAGAGAAAAAGATAACATCGACAGCAGAAAGCGTTGAGAGAATCCAAAGGGGATGCATTCAAGACTGAGGCATCGGTCAACCGATTCACTCCTAAAGGGAGGGTATTCTCGATATGGGAGAGTCAAACTACGAAACCGAGGTTCTTGTCATTGGTGCGGGGCCCGGAGGCTATTCGGCTGCGTTCCGGGCAGCGGATCTGGGGATGGAAGTCACCCTGGTGGATATGGAGAAACGGCCGGGGGGGGAGTGTCTGTTTCGGGGGTGTATTCCCTCCAAAACGCTTCTTTATCTGGCTGAGCTCTTGTTCGATGCCCAACGCTCGGGAGAGATGGGCGTAAAATTTGATAAGCCCCAGATCGATCTCGATCGAATACGGGCGTGGAAAGATCAGGTTGTCGACAAACTGACAAATGGACTACTCACCTTGAGTAAGCGACGGAAGGTTCAATGGGTGCAGGGAAGAGCGATCTTTGAAGGGTCTGATCGGGTGCGATTGGAAAACTCAGAAATAGGCCAGATCCGGTTTCGTCATGCCATCATCGCCACCGGGTCTTACACAACCCCTTTTGGCGACATTCCCTTCGTGAAAGGGAGTCGCATCATGGATTCGGCGGGTGCACTGGAATTACCCGAGATCCCTCGGTCACTGCTCGTGCTGGGCGGCGGTTATATTGGTCTGGAGATGGGCACATTTTACGCAGCCCTGGGAAGTCGGGTGACCGTGGCAGTCCATGGCGATAGACTACTAAGAGGTGCGGATCAAGATCTGACGAATGTATTGCTTTTCAGGCTAAAGGAGGTGTTTGAGGCCATTCATTACAATACCCAGGTCTTATCCATCAAAGAACACGACGACGGCGTGGACGTCAAATTTGCGGGGGAGGTAAATAAGACTGAACAAACCTTTGATCGAGTCCTCGTTGCTATCGGCCGAAGGCCTAATTCGGGAAAGATCGGTCTGGAGAAAACCAGAGTGAAAGTGGACGAGCATGGTTTTGTGATCGTGGATGAACAGCGCCGGACCACCGATGGCAACATCTTTGCCATTGGGGATGTCGCCGGAGAGCCTCTGCTCGCTCACAAAGCCTTTCGGGAAGGGAAGGTGGCAGCAGAAGTGATCAAGGGGAAGCCGTCGGCCTTTGACGTTCAGGCCATTCCGTCAGTGGTTTATACAGACCCGCAAGTTGCCTGGACGGGCTTAAGGGAGGAGGAGGCTCAAAAAGAAAATCGCAATATAAAGGTGGAGCGATATCTATGGAAATTTTCGAGTCGTGCAACAACCATGGGTGTCTCGGATGGGGTCACCAAAATGATCCTCAACCCTGAAACAGGTCGAATACTGGGAGTAGGAATTTGTGGCCGAAACGTAGAGGGGTTGATCTCAGAAGGCACCCTAGCCATCGAGATGGGAGCTGTCGCACAGGATCTTGGGCTTACCATTCATCCTCACCCGACCCTTTCAGAAATGATGATGGAGACAGCCGAACTCTTCACAGGCACTGTCACCCATGTCTTGCCGGGGAAACCCTTCACTTCGGGGTGAAAAGTGGAGGATATACCCTACATCAATTTGAATAAGGATCCCAGCATTAACAAAGCGCCCGGAGGAGAATGCTCTTGGACCCTTTGGCTTCAAGGGGTTTTCCGCCTGAAGTCAGGCAGCTCACCAAGAACGGTGGCCGAAATTCTTAATGTTTTTTCTCGGGAATGAAGGCCCTTGATAATTTCAATACAAGAGGGAGGAATTCCAAATTTCTTGGCCAGGAAGCGAATAAGAGCCTCATTCGCCTTTCCGTCGATGGGTGGAGCAGTCACTTTCACCTTTATCCCGTCCCGATAGGGACCCACCACCTCATTTTTGGACGACTTGGGCTGAAGGTAGACCTTTAAGAGAATGTTTTCCATTTCCACTACCGATTTGATTTATGTGAGCTTCGATTTTTATGCCAACGGCATGGAGTCATGAAATGGTGAAATGATGGAATACCGAAGACAAACCCATTATTCCGTCACTCCATTATTCCAATATTCCGATGAACGAGAGCTGTCTTCCCGTCCGGCCTTCCTTTCGATACGAGAAGAAGAGGTTGCCATGGCAGTGGGTACAAAGATTGACCCAAGAAATTTGCTCTTCCTCAATCCCTTCTCCCTTCATCTGGCCGATATTGATCCGGGCAAGATCCACCATCCACTTTCCTGATCCTCTTGAAACCGAAAAGGATTTCCATTCCTGCTGGAATACCTTTTCATCAATTTCATAACAGAAAGGCCCTATGGAGGGACCCATGGCGATGAGGAGATCTTCCCATAGGCAACCGAACTCTTCCTTCATCTTTCTCAAAGCCTTTGCTGCGATGTGGAGGGCGGTCCCTTGCCTTCCGGCGTGGATCGCCGCAATCACTTTCTTTTGTTGATCGACCACAAAGATCGGAAGGCAGTCTGCAGTGAGAATGCCCAAGAATGTATTGGGAGAATTTGTGATCAGGGCGTCAAATTCTAAAGGGGAGGGAAGGGGAGGGATGGGTTTTTTCAGAAGAAGGATCCGATCCCGGTGTACCTGGTCAAGGAGAATCAAGCGGCTCGAATCAAAACCAAACGTTTTCGCAATGATCTTCTTATTCGTTGAGACGAATTCTTCCCGGTCTCCGTTCTTGTCACTCAGGTTGAGCGAACGGTAAGGGGAGAGGCTCACTCCTCCCTGGCGAGTTAGAAAGGCATGTCGCATCCATCCGATTTTACCAAACTCAGGAACTTCGAAATAAGGAAAGTTGTTTTTTATTTTCTGAGCAGATCGGTCAAGGATGTTCAATTTATTCTCCGAATGGAATAATGGAATAGCGGAATGCTGGAATATCGGAAAATGAATACGGAAAGTTCATTCTTCTTCTCCGTGTTTGGACTGTAAGCGCAACCAATCGAGCACCTCTTTCATATCTTTGGGGATGGGGGAAAGAAATTTCACCCTTTCTCCAGTTCGAGGGTGAGTGAGTTCCAATCGCCGGGCGTGAAGGGCCTGGCGATTCATTCTCTTCACACACTCTTTCAAAACAGGGTCATGGATTGCCCCTGGTCTCCCTTTTCTTCCGTAGAGAGGGTCTCCCAAAACGGGATGACCGATGGAGGAAAGGTGCACCCGGATCTGATGGGTCCGGCCGGTCTGAGGATAGATCTCAAGGAGCGTGGAGCTATCAAATTCCTCAACCTTCTTCCAACGGGTGATCGCCGCCCTTCCTCTCTTGGTCCGGGTGGACATCCGCTTTCTTTCACTCGGGTGCCTTCCGATGGCCGAATCGATTAAACCTTCGTTCTGGTGGAATTTCCCGTAAACAATGGCTAAATAGACCTTTTCCACGGTCCGGTTTCTAAACTGTTTGGTCAAATGATGAAAAGCCTGATCCTCCTTAGCAACCACCATCACACCCGATGTGTCTTTATCCAATCGGTGCACGATCCCCGGTCTTAAGACGCCATTAATCCCGGCGAGATCTTTGCAATGATAAAGAAGGGCATTGACCAATGTGCCGGAAGGATTTCCATAAGCGGGATGCACAACCATTCCGGAAGGCTTATCAATGACGATGATGGATGGGTCCTCGTACAGGATGGTCAGAGGAAGAGGTTCCGGTTGGAGAGAAAGAGGTTTGGCCTCGGGAAGGAATCCTGAGACCATGTCGCCAGTTTTAACATGAGCACTGGGCTTCGTGGGTCTCTGATTGAGAAGGATAAGATGTTTCTCGACCAAATTCTTTGCCCGAGAACGGGAGAGGGTCAGGCGGGTCCCCGAAAGAAATTGGTCAAGACGTCTTCCGTGGTTTTTTTCAGTAACCTGAATGGAGAAACGTTCGCCTGCTTCATTTTCCGCCAAAGAATTCCTCGTGGTGGTTACATCCCGGACGAATAATGGAATCACTTTATTTTCCCCTCTCCCTTGACGGGAGAGGGCCGGGGTGAGGGTGAATATGGATGCTGCCCCCTCCCCTCCGTCCCCTTCCACTAGGGGAGAGGAGACCTTCTTGAGTTTTAATAAAGTGGATTTGATATTTTGAGTCTATATGGAATTTAAAGCAGGTCATTTTGGCACTACTCTTAGTTTTTGGTTATCTGCTTTACCGCCTTTTCAATTCCGGCGGCCAAAAGCGGAATCTCTTCATCGAAGATGGTTCTCATATCCAGAATCAATTCCTCTTTGCTGATTCGAGAAATGATCGGGGGATCGCCCTTCCTTAGAATTTCTTCGAGGCCATTCACGGACAAGTCGAGAGGTTTGACGGTGACGACGATGGTTGGAAGTTTCTGAAGGGGAAGGGCCCCGCCGCCCACCTGGGAGACATCTTCTTTCAAAGAGAACGTCAACCTTTCATCCGTCATCCCCGACAACCTCTTCAGCAGTCGTTTCCCTCTCCTTTTTAGCCTCTTTGTATCCAGACTCAACATCCGTAGGGTCGGGATTTCTTCCACGGCTCTCTTTTCATCGAAGTAGAGAAGCAGGGTGGATTCGAGGGCGGCCAGGGTAAGCTTGTCGATCCGAAGGGCTCGGGTCAAGGGATTGATTTTGAAGAGATCCAGAATTTTTTTCTTCCCCAGAATGATTCCCGATTGTGGGCCTCCAAGAAGCTTATCACCGCTGATGGTCACTGCATCTACACCCGTTTTGATCGTCTCTTGGACGGTGGGCTCCTTCTCCAATCCATACTGGGCAAGGTCTATGAGACAGCCACTTCCCAAATCATCCACGACAGGAAGCTGGTGTTCCCTCCCCAGCTGGACCAGATCCTGCAAAGACACTTCAGAGGTGAACCCCATCACTCTAAAATTACTGGTGTGGACTTTCAGAAGCAGAGCCGTATGAGGGCCAATGGCCTTTTGGTAATCGTCGAAGTGGGTACGATTGGTTGTCCCGACCTCCCTGAGTAAAGCCCCGCTTCGTTTCATAACATCGGGGATTCGAAAAGCTCCCCCGATTTCGACCAGTTCTCCTCTCGATACGATCACCTCCTTGTCCTCTGCAAGGGTATTCAGGACTAGTAAGACAGCCCCGGCATTATTGTTCACCACCAGGGCTGATTCAGCTCCTGACAGCCGACAGAGGGTCTCTTCGACATGAGTGTATCGGTCTCCCCGTTCCCCCAGTTCGAGGTCGTATTCCAAATTGGAATAGGTTTTGGACACCTCCATCAGGTGCTTCATTGCAGAAGCATGGAGTGGAGCTCTTCCTAGATTCGTGTGGATGACGACCCCGGTCGCATTGATTACCCTGCGGAAACGGGGCTGAATCTGAAGATCGATTTCTTTCTGGAAAAGCGGATAGAAGTTCTCAAGAGTGAAAAAGGCCTCTCCGAGCTGAGAGAGGTCTTGTTTCCGGAGGATGTCATCGCGCACCCGTCCCAATCCCTTCCGGATGGCTTCGACCACCACCTTACGGGGATGGACCTTTAAGAGGTCGACGACCTGTGGCCTTGAGAGGAGTTCATCGACGCTGGGGATCTTACGGAGCGCCTGTTGACGAAGGGACGGAGACATTGGCTTTCCTCCTCATCAGGAGTGTTTTAAAGATCTTAAGGAAGTTCATCCGAATGAATCGCGTGGGCCATTCTAATTCTTTCTTCTCACAGATTGTAGACATACTATAGTGTTGAAGGGCGAGACGGCCACCTGAAAGGGACTCCAAGGCAGCCTCCCTTTCTATGCCGTTTGGAATGGCCATGATCTGGTCTATCTCCTTCATCATCCGGACCGCCCCTTCGAGCCTTCCCTCGACCGATTCTGCGGTCTTCGGGTCGATCAGCCCGAATTGGGCCTTCAGGCGGTTGAGCCTTTTTCCGGCTTCGTAGGTGCTGTAAACGATCTCATCCCGACTCATCCATTCCGTTTCGTAGTTGAGGACGTATTTCCAGCTGGGAGCCAATGAGGCCTGACGGTGTTCTTCCACTGTCCGACAAAGCAGGCGGTATCCGTATTTTTCGGGTGCTTCAAAGACAGCACTCCCGGGATCCAAAAAGGGGGCCAGGGGAGAAATGAAAGGGAACAATTTGTTGTAAGAGCGAAATCGTTCCAATAGGGAATGACAATAATCGACCGTTTCCAGAACGGATGAATAGGTTTGTTTTGGAAGGCCGGTCATGAAGAACAGATCAATCCGCTTCGAACCAAGATCGACCGCATCTCCGATCATCCTTTCCAGCGATTCATTGTTATAAGGCCTTCCGAAAGCCCTCCGGACTTCTTCGTCGTGAGACTCAGGAGAGATTTCGATATTGAAGTTGAGAATGGAGTCAGCGATCCTTTTCAGTTGAGCCCTCGTCGGAGGAACAAAAAATTCAAAAGCGATATGGTTCGTCATGGGCTTCCTTTTCATCTCCTGAAGAAAAGTAAACCCATATTCTTCTCCGGGTTGAAAGATATCGCCGATGATCATCACCGGGGCATGAAGGTGATCCGAGACATTGAAGATATCCTCCGCCAGGTATCTTGGGTTGCGATAGGCGGGTTTCCCCCGGTTGGCCATCTTTCGAAAGGTCTGCGCCGAGCCTCCGCAAGTTCTGCAAGAGTAGGTGCACCCGCGGCAGGTGAAGACGGCGGTCACAGGATAGGTATACCAGTCGATGAATGGCTGGTAGCCCGTGGGGTCGGCATACCTCACCACCTTCCTCATGATGTGACCGTAATCGATCGTCATCTCATCAAGGGTCTCGGGTACATGGGTGAGGGGATTGACATGAATTCGGTTTTTTTCATCCCGGTAGGTGAGGTTGGGAATATTTTTGAACTCTCCGCCTTTTTTGATGGTTTGAAGGAGTTGGACCAGCGGTTTCTCCGTAGAATCTCCTCTCATCACAAAGTCAATAAACGGATATTGTCGGAGTAACTCTTCATGATAGTAAGTTGCAGAGAGCCCACCCAGGATGACGGGGATGTCGGGGTGAAACCGTTTGATGATTTCCGCAAGGGCCAATGTTCCCTGGACATGGGCCATCCAATGGAGATCAATCCCGAAAGCCACGGGCTTACTTTTCTGGATCAGCCGTTCCACATCGAATTTCTCATTCTTCAGCATCTTCATGGCCACGTTGATGATCCTGGCCTTGAGACCATGGCGCTCCAAATATTCTGAGAGGCTGGCAAACCCGATGGGATACATTTCAAAGATGGGGGTGGAGGGAACGACATCGCTGATCGGACCATGGATCCCTGGCCGCTTTCTGAAGTCGTAAAGGGTGGGGGGATGTAAAAGGATGAGATCAATACTTGCCATCGTTATGACTTTGGAGAGACAGGATTTTCTGTAGCCTGGGTCTTTGCCTTATAAGCTTCAATCATCTTTCCGATATCAGGATCGTCTTTCATCTGCTCGTGCAGTACAGTGATTTGATTTATAAATTGGTTTTTACTTTGGAGCTCCTTCAGGGTTCGTTCCGCTTCTTCTTTGGCTCTTCGCAACTGAGTTCTTTCGGCCTCGGGTACCCCCCTGGAGCTTAATCGCTCATTGTACCTTTTGAGGTTGTTTTCCAAGGATATTCTCGTTGCCGAGTTATAAAAGATGGGTTCCTTATTATAAAAGAGAAGATTGAGCCTTCCTCCAAATATTCCCCGGGAGGCGGTCTGAAGGATAATGGTGTTTTTGATGACTGGGGGATAGGGGAGATTGATCCCGGTATGGGCGCCCAGGATCAGATGGATTCCCGGGACTGTCTGAGCCACTTTGATATCGTTCTGGTAGCCAAGATGGCTCAGGAGAATGATCAGGTCGGCTTTAGGTTTGAGTTCTTCGACCATGGCCTTCGCTGTTTCGAAGGGTGAACGAAAGTTCAATCCCTTCTTCCGAGGGTCCGAAGGGTTTCCAAAGAAATCGGGGGAGAGAAGGCTAAACAGACCAATTCGAAGACCGTTGATCTCCTTAATCAGGGAGGTGCGAAAAAGATTTTTGCCTGATGCCTCGTCGAGAAGGTTGGAACTAAGCAACGGGAAGTTGGCCTTCCTCGAAATTTCCAATAGAAATTCCTTTCCTAAGGTTAAATCATCATCCCCAATTCCCATGGCATCGTAGCCCATGACATTGAAACTCTCGACGATGAGATGAGCCTTTTCGGCCACGCCGGCAAAAGCATTTTCCGGGAGGGGATTCAGATATTTCTTGAAAAGGAGATCGCCCGCATCTAAAACGAGCATTTCCTTTTCACTCTGCCGCAATTCCTTCACCCACGCTCCTCTTCTGGCCAGACCGCCAGCTCGACTCTTCTCCCCTCAGGTCGGGCAGGGGTCAATCTCCCCGTTGATATTATTGCTGTAAAGGATGGTGAGAGTCCTTGGCGGAGTCTTACCCTGCGAAAAGGCGTTGTGGTTCGTCCCCAAAAACCCGAGAATCAAGAAGAAAATAAAGAAGAGTTTCGTCTTCATCGATTAACAAAATTCTACAATCCGTATTTTGCAATTGATCTAATTTATACCCCATCCCTCGCTTGAAAACAAGTACCAATCGTTCATCGGTGAATTACTCCCCATCGTGAAACAGTCCCACAGGGAAGAGGATGTCATCGGTTTGTTTTCTAAGTGGTCCAAGGGTTTGGGACTGGTCTCTTGTAACCTTTTTTGGAGGCTAAGAGATCGAGATGGAGGGTAGAAAGATCCTCTAAAACAGGATCTGACTCTTGCAGGTTTCTGGTGTCGATGGTTTTAATATATTGATGACATTGGTCACAAAGATCAATGCGATAAGTTTCCTCTCCCTCTCCAAAAAAATAATGGAGAGATTCCGGATCTTTGTTTTTGCAGAAA
>Ga0316630_10000667_pt1 | contig 11370 bp, 6 predicted proteins | sample OWC_May_M1_C1_D6_FD_207658 | JGI IMG/M metagenome (GOLD analysis project Ga0316630, IMG submission 207658) | Wetland soil microbial communities from Old Woman Creek delta, Ohio, United States - OWC_May_M1_C1_D6_A | ecosystem: Environmental > Terrestrial > Soil > Wetlands | place: USA: Ohio...
ATCATGAACGCGGATGCGCTCAAGTTGCAGTCGGCGCAGCAGGACATGATGAACGCAAAGATGGCTGCCCAGGAAGCCGCAGCCGGTGGTGGAGCGGTGGAACCTCCGCCTGCGCCTCCTCCGGAGCAGTTCGCGCAAATGAACCAACGCCAATCTGTGCAGCGTGCCACGACCGGCCTGCCGGAGAACGAACGCCTCGCTCAACTCAACGCGATCTTCCAGGCCACCCAGGGTGGTCAGGGTTTCAATCCGAACATGCAGGGCAGTTCGCCCGCCCAGGTCTTTCCTGGGGGAACGCGTGAGACCATGACCGGTATGACGCAAGGCGGAGAGGAGGAAGTATGACCCTAACTCAGCGTGAAATGGATGAACTGTCCATCATGGCACTTAGTGAAGTGCACATGGCTATCGCCGCCTTTCAAGAGGATTTTCTAAGAGAGCGCAAGAGCCTGGTCGAGCGGGCGTACCCAGGTGCTATGCGGAAGCCTGATCAGATGCGCAGGCCTGCGAAGGAGGTGAAGAATGTCCCCAAGCGGTAGATCATCAGGTGGACGTAGCAGCGGGCGGGCTGGCACAACGACTGCTCGACGTGCTACGATCTCCGAACCACGCGAACCTGTGCGGACGACCGTACCTACGAAGAGAGAGGCCGGATCAACTGGGTCGACTTCCGGACGTTCCTCCGGACGTTCCTCCGGACGCACGGTTCTGAATATAGCGCCATCGAATGCGACGCTAATGGCTGCGTTTCCGTCCGAACCTATTGGTTCTGTTCAGACGCCTGGGTCAGGAGTTCCTAATCCTGCGCCGCCTTTAGCTGCGACGCCCATCATCTCGCCTGCCTTATCTCCCGCGGCTCCGGCTGTGGGTTCCATAGCAGGGGCGCTTCAAGGAGCGTCGGGCGGATCGAACCCTGCGCCACCTGTGGGTTCTTTGTCGAACACTCAAGCGCTCCAGGGACTTCAAGGAGGAGGGGTTCCAAACCCTGCGCCGCCTGCTTCTGCAATAGGTTCTGTTGCGGACACGATAGCGGCTCAAAACCTTGATACTTGGGAAATCATAGCGGAAAATAATGGGGTATCTGTCAACGAACTCGTAGAGGCAAATCCGGATGTCGACCAGTTGCAGGCGGGCATGACGATCAACCTTCCGCGTTCAAGGGAGGATACGACCTGGAGCATGCCTAACGCGACCAGCGGCGTGCCACCCGAGAGCCAGTGGGCGTCCTACAACTGGATCAATCGCAACGGCTTGCGCGACCGAACGAGTGGTGTCCCGAGATCAGAATGGGAGCGGATGCAGATTTTCAACCAGACCTCCGGTGTGCCACCTGTCACACCAGGCCGTCGACGCAACAATCTTGAGCACCCGCAGCAGAATGGTTATAACGCCCTGGGTGCTGCGGCTGGCTACAATGGCATGGGTTCTCTTCGAGGCTCCCTGGCTATGAGGGGTTTGAGCGGTGGCGAAAATCCCTTCGTTCAGTTCGCGGACTGGTATTCCCGTTTCAAGGGCACTTATACGGCAGGGGAAGAGGATTATCCTTTCACGGGTGCCACAGGAGAGAACGCGATCAGTTGGAATGCTTTTCACCAGCTTTCCGTAGGGTGGGAGAACCTGCGCCCTGAACTGGAGGGTGGAGGCCGTCCGGAGATCGTCCGCATGACTGACTTGATGGCAGCCTACGGTCTTGCCTGGCCTGCTGACGCATATAAGGCCATCGCCTTGATGCAGGCACTCGGGTATGAGTTCAACGAGCAATCACTGTCCTTCCGGTTCACCGATTACGTTGCTGGCGGAGGTGGGGGTGGTGGTGGAGGCGGAGGTGGTGGAGGGGGCGGAGGTGGTGGAGGGGGCGGAGGTGGAGGTGGAGGCGCCATGCAGGGTACTAATCCTGGAGAGGCCTGGACTTGGAGGATTGGCTGATGCCAAAGAAGAAAAGCAAGTACACCCCTGGGCAGCTATCCGGCACCTACTACTATGGTGGCGAGGTCGGCACGACCAAGGAACTGATCCCTCCTAAAGGTCACGACACAGCAGCCAGCCAGCAGGGAATAACCAGCACGCAGTCTCAATACATTCCCTACACGTCGAACAACGTGCAGCCGAAGCCTCCCAACACGCCTTATCAAAACCCAGTCTACGGGATCAATCAACAGGCTCCGGAACTGACGGCACGCACTGTGACGCCCGATCCGGAACTGCCGCCGATGGCGATTGGTTGGAAGCCCAAGCGTGATCCCAATGATCCCGCCGAGGTTCCTGAACCGGATTATGGCGGGAACTGGTGGAACGCCTGGCTGCGCAAGACCTGGGGCACTATCTATAACCCTGCCATGTGGGGCGAGGGTCTTGATTACGAACAAAAGACCATCATCAAGGAAAAACAACAGAAGGCAATCGATGCGTATGTCTCCGAAAATCCCTGGGCAGCCTCGATGGAGGAGTATCTTCAAACGATGTCTTTGGCGGCCAGTATGGGGCTGCAAACCATCGTTCAACTTCCGGAGGAAAAAAGCACGGCAGAAAAGGCCGGACAGGAGAGCGAGATATATGTTCCCAAATGGGCTAAGACGGTCTTTCGTACAGGAATGCTCGGGTTTCGCGTCATGGGCAAGGGAATGTTGCCTGCGGTGTGGGATAGCCTGTGGACATTGGTACTCAAGGGGGAAACTCCGTTTCGAGCCGGTTTTGCTGGCGCTGCGGCTGTGCAGCAGGTCGAAGATGAGTATGGGGTGGTCAGCACCAGAAGCCTAGCAGAAAAGGCCTTCAAAGAAGTTCTCCCCAAGAACATGCAGTTTGTGATCCCGTGGATCGGTCGATTGGCCGATTTCATGCCATGGGAACGTGCGCTCCGTAAGGGGCAGATGGCCTACCATTACTACAAAGAGGGTGACTTGATGCGGGCTGGATTGTCTGCTATTGAAGCAGGCCAGTTCGCGCTCCCGACCCAACAGGGTCTCATGGGGATCATGGGTGAGGGCGGCGAGGCAGTTGGAGAAGCTAAGACCAGTGAACTGTTGACCAAGGTCGGCATAGAACAAAATCTTGCGCCGATCCAGGAACGTATGAATGCCGTGACCTCGCTTCGATTGGCGGGTTCGCAGGCGGTCTATACGTTTGCTATCGACGGATCGCGTTACCAACAGTTCGTGAAGGCGGTCGATGCAGGGATGCGTCCAGACCTGGCCGCTGAAATGTATATGAACCCATGGATTGAACTACTGGGTGGCATGGCGTTCGATGTGCTCAATGCCTTTGGTGCTCCGACCAAGGTTCCGAAGATCGCCACGGCCACCAAGGAGTTCATGAAGCCGGTGGACGAAGTGGCAAAGGCATGGGAAGCCGTTGGAAAAGCTGCCCAGGCTGGCGTCGATGGAAAGAATGCAGCCAAGACCTATAAGGGTGTCTTTACGACCGTGCGCACGTTGATGGCGAGCCATCTCGATAATCTGGTCAAATGGGCGAGCGACTACACTCTGTTGGCTCCAACTGCGGACGCAAAGTATATTTATGTGACGCGCCGGATCAATTCTGTGCTCGAACTGGTCACCCGTTTGTCGGTCAAGAGCGGCAGGATCGACGACGCTGCCCAGTTCTTTGACGCGATGATCAAGGTGGCAGTTGGAACGGAAGAGCAGGCGCTTGCGGCGCTTCCGACGCTTCACTCCAGCACCTTCAAAAATGTTGCTCTAAGTCGGGCGGGCATAGAGACCATGGCGTTTTTCAAGGAGATGCTCACCCAGGTTGTGCAAAAAGATGGCAAAGTTTTGACAAAGGTTGACACCCGTGCGATGCGGGCGCTCATGGACATGATCACCGAGAATGCCACGGACAGCGAGAAGCTGATCACCGAACTGACGGAGATCACCAACAAGGCCATCAAGAAGCTGTATCCTACAATGGACGACATGGAGAAGGCCTACAAGGGCTTGAAGGCTGGCGAGAAGCCCACTGCTCGCACTGTTGCCATGGCAGAGCGCTGGACACGCCTGGCTCCGCTGTCTCGCTCGATCAATAAGTTCGAGCGAGCGTGGGCGAAGCCTTTTTATCGTTTCTTCAACAGTATCTTTGCGATGGTCTACATGGGCTTCTCTCCAGGTTACGCCATGCGCAACATGCTTTCCAACACCGTTGCCTACTGTGCGGATATGTCCTGGGGTGTAGCAGGTGAAGAACTGATCAAGGGGTTTTCCAGTGGAGTTTGGGCGCAAATTCCAGAGATGTTCAAACCTGGTATGGCTTCGGCGCGACGGGTAGCAAGCGTCAAAGAGATCATGGGGTTTGTGCCTGACTTTATGCTCAAGGGTATCGGCGCGGTGGGTGGCGAAGCCCGTATGGAACAGAGCATTATGGAGAAAGCCTCTTTGTTCACGAGAGTGGCTTCCAGAGCGGAGAGCGGCATGTCCGCCGAGATCGTCGAGAAGGCTATCAAGCGTGAACTGGGTCGCGCTCTCAAAAACGGTGCACTGCCAGGTGTGGACAGTCTGGTGCAGGCGGGCATGAGCCAAAAGAATGCCAACCTGTTCTTCCAGGCCGTCGTAGACAACTGGGGCGATGTAGGAAAGGCCAGCAAGCAGTTCGTGGGCGAGATGGCAAAGAAGGGTGAGCAAACTGTGCTCGTCGAGACCTGGCGGCACATGGCAGTTCCCAAGCGCTTCCAGGGGTTTATGGAAAGCATTAGCCTTTGGGATAGTTTCAAGAACATCCGTCGCACGGCTCGCAACGAGCAGGAGTTCGTCGAGAAATTTGGCGACCTTTGGAACGAGGTTCGCAGGCTCTCGGGGATGGGAACCGTCCAGCACCCGACCCTTCCGATTGATGCTCCAGAGGCGGTCGTGGCTGCTGCCGAAGAAGAGTTGATGCACACCATGAAGCCCAGTGCCTCTACCCTGGAGGCCAATGAAGTGTTCCGGCAGGCGTATGTGGCCTTCCGTGAAGGAAAGATGGCGCTCGAAAAGGGAGTGTCCGGTATCCTTTCGAGATTACGCGACGTGCACCCACTGGCGGTCGACTGGCAGGCGCTCGATGCCCGCCTGGTGGCTACTAAGGACGAGCACCTGGTCAGCGGCGTGTACGACATGAAGAACGGCCTGCTGGACACGACCTGGAAGTGGAACGACATGGCAAAGGCCAAGGTCGATCCAAAAGCGCTGTGGGAAATGGTCAGCTTCCGTGGCAAGAACCTGGGGGTTGCGCCGGAAAACCTGACCACGCGTGACTTCCTGGATAGTTTGTGGAAGTTCTACCGCGAGACCACCAATGGGTTGTGGACAGACTACAACACCAAGTATCAGGCAGACATGTGGGCGATGTTGCTCGACACGATCTCTGAGATCGAGGGCAAGATTGGCTCGAAGATCGTTCTGCGTCCCGATGAAGTTGAGGCACTGGCCGAGGCCAAGCGCATTTTCTACCAGGCCGAGGCATTCAGCAAGAGTATGACCTGGGAGCAGGCCAAACGCACGATCCGGATGGCAACGCCCTCCGACGCTCCTTCCCTGTGGTTCAAAGACGGTGTGGTGCCCGAGGCTGCTACCATCGATGACCTGCACCCATTTTATCTACGTGCATTTGGGTGGGATAAGGGCAAGAAGGCGCTGATCAATGCGGTCAATTCGGACAGGGCGCTCAAGGGACTGCCTCCCGTTGCTGCTGGAGAGAAGATAGCCTTTACCGAAGCCGTGGATGCCCTGCGTAGGCGCGTGAGACAGACAAGCGACATGACGCCGGAAGTGTTGCGAGAGATGACGGCCAAGGTGGATGTTCTGCGGCAGTTGAACGAGGCGGATTACACTAAGGTCATCGATTACGTCTACCGGAATGCTGCCACTAAGGAACGCAAGGCTCTCAAGCAACTTATGAGTGATTTGCAGGAGGCGGGTAGGACGCACGGAAACCTTGGTGTTCCAATCAACACCGCAGACGTATGGACTAAGCTGGAGCAGGTTGCTGGAGACATCGTCAAGCGCATTGACACGGAGTTCCGGAAGGCCACTGAACTTCCGGAAGCCTTGCGTACCGAACGGGATGCCCTGGAAGTTGCTATGTCGAAACCTGGTGCGGACGTTGAGAAGTTGCGTGCCTCCATTCAGGCAATCGATAACCAGTCCATGTCCGCTGCGGAAGGCCTCACCTTTGGCGATGCCAACCGGCTGCTCAAACCGGTCGACGATGCCATGACGCAGGCCTATGAGAAGGTCGTGGCGAGCACAGAGAACATGCCGTCTATCGAACGTGCTCTTCTGGATCAGTTCGATGACTTTACGCGGGATGCACGACGTGTCCTGGCGCAGACCATTGATCAGTGGGGCGTGGTCGAGCGGCAGATGATGAACGACAACCTGCGGGCGGCCATGGGGAAGTGGAAGGACGTGGCGGACAGTCGCGTGGCCGAAGCCAAGGCGTTTGCCCTTCTGGTTGCCCGCGAGCAGCGCGATTTTATCTTGCACCCTTACTGGGACAAGACCTACGCGGATTTGGCGCTTTCGCACATCTATCCTTATCAGTATTGGTATAACCGCAGCTACATGAACTGGGCGCAGCGCCTAGTGTTCAATCCCAAGATCGCAGCAGGCTACGCAAAATATCGTCGCACGCTGGAGCGGGCGCACGCGGGCATGCCGACCTGGTGGAAGTACAACATCTCGACGCGTGATCTACCAGGGATGGCCGAGGGAGACGAACTGTACGATAACCCGTTGTACTTCAACCTCGAAGCTACTTTCAACCCCATCAATGGTTTGACGGGCGTGGATTTCAATGATCCGAACCGGCGCGTGAACTGGTACACCTCCATGATCGATGACATGGGCAAGTATGGTGCCAGTCTCTTTACGCCGATCAACTGGATGGTCGCTGGAGCATTGTGGAGTGAGAGTGAAGCTGAATTTGCAAATGGAGACCTGGTCTCCGGAAACAAAGACAGGGATGCCTCGCAGCGCTGGCTAGGTCGACTGATGCCACAAACAGCCACCCTTGAGACTTTCCTGGGATGGGCTGGCATTGAACTTCCGTGGGGAGGCTACGAGGTCGATCCGTTCGTGCGTGCGATGGGTGGTCATGATCCTTACGAAACCAGACGTATCGTGCGCTACCTGGCGGGGATGCCGAACTACACTCCCGAGCAATCCCTGGATGCGGCGTATAAGCAGGACGGCCAGGCATGGGATGATGCAGTGCGTGGAAGCCTGTCTGATCGATGGTGGGGTCAAGCGGCCTCCTTCTTGTTCGGCGTGGGTTTCAAGCCTCGCACTGCCGAAGATATGCAGATCGACGCGTTCTATCAGGAATACTTCTCGGTGCTGTCAATGTCTGACAGTATGACGCCTCTGGAATATCAGGGTGCCATGGAAGGGCTGCGTCAGAAATATCCGTTCATGGACACGGTGCTGCTCGGGCGAAAGGCGGACTACTTCCGTGATGGCGCCTACGCCTACACCATTCTCTCCAGGGTTCCTCCTGGGCAGATGGATCAGGTCACGGAGGCCGTTGGAATTACGCCGGAGTTGGTCGACCAGTTCTACAAGGATAAAGGCCTGTTCGATAAGTGGTTGCCAGGCGATGTGCAGCGCTTTATGGCGGCCATTGTGGACATTGCCGCGGTGTACTCCATCCCGACTTATAGCACGAAGGTGCAGTGGTTGGAAGCCAAGTCGCACTACTATGTGTTGCGCGACGAACTGGTCAAACAATTCGGTGTAGACATTTGGGATAAAATCGACATCTACTACCAACTCAACGCAGGCGGTTCCTATCAGGAGCAACAGCAGGCGGAGCGCTACATCGAAGGCCATCCCGAGGTGGCGGCTGCCCTGGATTACAAGACCCACCTAGTCGTCTCTGATCCGATCCTCAACGCCTACTATGGCGGGATCGACACCATCGAGCGCTACGAGATGTCGAAGATTTACACGATCCTGGATGTGAAGCACCCTGGCGTGCGCGACCTATGGCAGCAGTATTATGACTTGCAGCAGATGGACGAAGTCGATGGAACCAAGACGGCCAGTGCCTTCAAGAAGAAACACAAGAAGGAACTGGAGGCGTACAGCAAAGAAAAGAAGCAGTTGATGGCGAACCTGCAACGATCCCTGGAGGCCTTCGCGTCGGTCATGGATCAGCCGGAACTTGGGAGCCTGCGCTCGGACTGGGGAACCTCGCAGACCAACCAGACGCAGCAGCAGGTCGCCGCCATTGTGAACCCGCCACCTGCGCTGACCTGGGAGCAATACTCGCAGGAGATCAGTGTACCCATTCAGCGTGTGGTCATCGACTATTACCTGAACGGAGTGGAACTACCCTACTCGACTTCTGGAGAGTTGGACTACCTAGCGGGACAGTTCGGTTTCAGGGATGGCGACGAATTGCTGCTCGACCTGGGCAGGGCGATCCGAAAAGAGAATGAGGATTATCTAAGGTTGTTAGTGCCCGAACGCTAGGCACTCCATTGAATTCGCACCTTTTTGGTGCTACAATCGAAAGGAGTAAGAAATGTTACCAAAGAAACCCGCATTGGAGAGCAGTCCTCCCCAGGCAGGGAGCGCGGAACAGCCAATTCCGCCCGCTTCGCCTGATGGTCAGGGTGTTCAGCCGCCTTCAATGGGGCAGACCGAGTTGCCCGAAGAGTACGCCGAGTACGTCAAGTCTCTGGTTCACACGGAAGTCGACAGGGCGTTTCAAACGCAGAAAGATCGTCGAATTCCAAAGCTGGAGCAGAAACAAGCGGATTTGGATACTCGACTGGCCGCTTACGAAAGGTACCGAAGCCAAGGTCTCGAACCGGCTCAAGCAGCACGCGAACTCAAACTAGACGAGTTTATCGCGTCGCAGGAGCAAGTGGAGGTACCGGAAGTAGGTGGTGTTCGGCAGGAGCGGGCAGGCACCCCGCAAATGTCGGAGGCAAGCAAGGTTGTCCTGGGTGTGTTGCAGCAGGCGGGCATTCCCGCCAATGACCCTGGAGTTGCCGCTGTCTTACGATCTGGTTCTCTGGAACAGATGACGAAGGCAAGTGCGCAGCTAATTATCGAAAGGGCTACGACACCTGCACCTACACCTGGAGCGCGAGCCGCTCCTTCTGGAGGCGAGACACCTAAAACCGAGACTTCTGTTGATGACCTACAAAAGCAGTATGAGGCTCGAAAAGCCGAACTGCGCCCAGGCGATGTAGATGGCCTGGTGGGTCTCAAATCAGAATTCAAGAAGAAGGGTCTCAAAAATCTATACTAAGCAGTTGGTCGGTAGCCCCTTTATAGGAGACTACTACAATGACCGTTTATGACCAACCTGTCACCACGTACTCCGATACCACGCCCCATCAGCGTGTCATTGCGGACGCGATCTCGCTAATCGATCCGCGTGACACCCCGTTCCTCGATGCTGTCGGTATCGATAGTGCGCGTTCAAAATTCGGCATTCGGTTGAACGGCTACAAGATCGAACTGTTGGAGGACGAACTTGATCCTTTGACCGGCGCTTGTAACCACACGACTACCATCACAACCAATGCCACCAACTTCCCCGTCGCTGATGCAACCATCTTCCAAGATGGTCACGTCATCCTGGTCGACAGCGAGTATATGATCGTTGCTGCCGCTGATGTGACGCTCAACACCATTACGGTGTATAGCCGAACCTACGGTGGCACCAATGCGACCCATCTTTCCACTTCCGCCATTGAAATCGTCGGTATGGCTCGTCTTGAAGGCGACGATGCCGACTATGGCGCCATCGTGGACATCACGGCGCCCTACAACTACACCGGCATTTTCCAGAAGGCCATCAAAGTCACAGGAACTCAGCAAGTCATCTCCCAGTACGGGATCGATGATGAGTTCATGTACCAGTCGAATAAGGCGCTTCCGCACCTCTTCCGGCTGGTCGAAAAGGCAGCCTTCCACGGTGTCCGTGATGCGGGCAGCGCTTCGGCGCCGCGCTCGATGGGTGGTCTGGAGACCTTCATCACCAACAACGCAGTTCCCATCACAACCTCCATCACCAAGACCGCGGTCGACGCATTGGCCGAGTTGATCTACGATGACGGTGGCATTCCTGACCTGTTCGTCTGCAACCACGCAGTCGCCAACGACCTGCGCACGCAGATGGATACGTCGTCCTGGGTGCAAGTCACTCTCGAAAACACCCGCTTTGGGATGAATGCCATTACCACGCTCTACACTCAATATGCTGTGATGCGGGTGCTTGCCACTCGCTTCTGCCCTGTCTCTCGGGCATACATGATCGACAGCGGCAAGGTCGGTTTCTACACCTTGCGCCCCTGGTTCTCTAAGGAACTGGCGGTCACCGGTGACAGCAAAAAGGGTGAGGTAATTTCAGAACTGTCGTTGATGGTAGCCAACGATAAAGCGCACGGGAAGATCACGGGTATCACGTCGTAAGACGTGTTCCATTGGGGAGGGTGCGTGGCGACCCACCCTCCCCTAAATTGAGGACAACATGGAAAAAGTCGCACTGGGTATCCCGTGCTACGGACAGCAAACCCCTGAATGGTGGGGGTCGCTGCTGGCGACGGTCTCCCGTTTCCAGTATTATGACATCGAGTTCGCAGGTGCCTATACGTCCGGCACGATGGCCGTTGACAGCAATCGAAATGCGATTGCTGGATCGTTCGTAAGGAAATCAAAAGCAGATTGGATTTGGTGGATGGACGCGGACACGATCTCCCCCCAGGGAGCCATCAAGCGGCTCCTGGCAACGGGGAAGAAACTCGTGTCCGGTTTATATTTTCTCAAGGCACCCCCGCATGCGCCGGTAGCCTACACGCGCAATGCCAATGGGAACTACACCCCCTTGATGGGATGGAACCGTGGCGAGATCGTCCAGGCGGACATGGTGGGGATGGGCTGCTGCCTGATGCACCGTTCAGTGTTGGAAGAGTACGAAAGGCAGTTCCGTGTCATGGAGCGCAATACGGGCGGGATCATGGTCGTGCACAAGGACGACATCATCTCGACCAATACGCTCCACCACAAGAACGATGGCAAGGTGGTCAACAGTGTGTGGCATATTCCGCTGCGCCCGCCCACCTTAGACCTAAAAGATTTCCCGTTCTTTATCGGCGAATACAACCGCACCGAAGATGTGATGTTCTTTGAGAACGTCGCACGCACGGGCGCGGAGCTATGGGTTGACACATCGGTCGAATGCAAGCACGAGGCGGTTCGCCCGATTGTCGGATTGGATTACAGGCATGTCCTCTATACGCACCAAGGTTTCTACCCTCCTACGGAACTCTACGGCGGCGAAGAAAAACCAGAACCCGCAGAACCCCCAAAATCCGATGGCTGGACAGGGGAAGGGCAAACTCGTCCTTGAGATCGGCGGGAACATCAAACCGCAGTGGCAATATGT
>Ga0316630_10000668_pt1 | contig 11364 bp, 8 predicted proteins | sample OWC_May_M1_C1_D6_FD_207658 | JGI IMG/M metagenome (GOLD analysis project Ga0316630, IMG submission 207658) | Wetland soil microbial communities from Old Woman Creek delta, Ohio, United States - OWC_May_M1_C1_D6_A | ecosystem: Environmental > Terrestrial > Soil > Wetlands | place: USA: Ohio...
GACGATGGCGACGCCCGCAAGGCGCGCATGTCGTTGCCCCAAGACACGCTGATGATCGAGGACAAGCTCTACATCCTCGATTGGAACAATCACCGGATCCGGCGGCTCGACCCCGACGGCACGATGCGGCACGTGGCGGGTCGCGGCGAGCTCGGCGGCACGCTCGACGATCCGGCGAACTCGGATCTCAACCATCCGACCGGCATGCTCTACGACGCCACGCGCGGCCGCATCGTGATCGCGGCCTGGCACAACAGCAAGCTGCGCGAGGTCGTGCTGGCGACGGGCGAGATCGTCGACTCGTGCGGCGACGGCCGCCGTGCGTACTTCGGCGATGACGGGCCGGCGCTGACCGCCTCGCTCGATCTACCCGCGAGCCTCGCGTTCGCGCCGAACGGCGACTTGGTCATCATGGACCAGGCAAATCAGGTGCTCCGCCGCGTCGATGCGGCGGGCAACATCCACCGGCTCGCCGGCCGTTGCGTCGTCGATGCGGCGCCGCCGCTCGGTGGTGGTGCGTGCCCGCCCGGTGTCGAGCCGACGCCCTGCCCTCCACCGTCGAACAAGTCCACGTGCGGACCGCTCGCGACCTGCGCCGCAGCCTGCACGCCGGGCTACGCCGGCGACGACGGGCCCGCGCTCGACATGCGCCTCGCACAGCCGTTCGGTCAGTCGGCCGATCCGGCGGGCCGCATCGTGTTCGATCCGGCGGGCAACCTGATCTTCGCGGACACGTCGAACGGGCTGATCCGCAAGATCGACACGAACGGCGTCGTGCATCGCATCGCGGGCACCGCGCCCGTCGGCGGCGTGGCGCAGACGGGCTACGCCGGCGACGGCGGCCCCGCGCTCGAGGCGAAGCTGAACAACCCCGTCGATCTCGCCCTCGACACCGACGGGACGCTGTACTTCAGCGACGTCTACAACCACTGCATTCGCGCGATCGCGCCGGACCAGACGGTGCGCACGATCGCGGGTGTCTGCGGGCAGCAGGGCAACGACGGTGACGGCGGACCGGCGACGGCGGCGAAGCTCAAGCGGCCATACGGCATCGAGCTCGCGGGTGGCGTGCTGTACATCGCGGACACGGGCAATCACGTGATCCGCTCCATCAAGCTGCGCTGATGCGCTTCGTCGTGCTGGCGTTCCTCGCTGCCTGTGGCGGCGACTCCACGGAGCCGTTGTTCCGCGCGGACTACGCGGCAACGTACGTGCAGGTTCGCGACTGCCGGTCGAGCGGCGATCACCAGCTGCACAAGATCCGCATCCTCGCCGACCCGGCCGCGGTCGAGGCGTACACGACGCGCGCCGCGCCATTCCCCGTCGGTGCGATCGTGCTCAAGGAGGAGTACGACTTCGGCGACACGAGCTGCACCGGCGAGCTCCTCGAGTGGACGGTGATGCAGAAGCTCGACGCGACGAACTGGTCGTGGCAACGCGTGACCGCGCAGCGCGAGGTCACGTTCCTCGACGAGGAGCCCGCGCGGTGCATCAACTGTCACGTACAGTGCGGCCGCGCGCCCGACGGGCACGACGGCACCTGCGCCCTGCCCTGAGCATCGCGCGTCGAGCGACGCACTCCTAGCGCTGCAAATACGCTTCGACGGCGCGCACGAGCTCGGCGGGGGGTGCGGTGCGCTCGAACACCAGCGCGCCGTTCGCGTCATAGAGCTTGATGTGCGGCAAGTCGAAGCTGCCGGGCGCGAGGTAGCGCTGCCATGCGGCGCTGTCGGAGTCGCCGACCTCGAGCTTGCGGACGGCGAGTTGCGGGTGCTTGCGGGCGAGCTCCACGAGCCGCTGGTCGAGCTCGCGACACGGCGCGCACCAATCCGCCCACAGGTCGAACACGGTGACGCGACCGGCGACCGGCGCGAGCGACGGCGTCGCCGGATCCACGGCCTCGTGATCGAGACCTCGCCACGACGGACGAGATCCGAGATCGAACGAGGCGACGACGCCGAGCCCGACGACGGGGCCGTAGTCGAGCTGGTTGCCGACGACGTGCGAGTAGATCGGCAGCTTCACGTCGGCGAAGACGGCGAAGTCCGACGTGAAGCGATATGCCGCATTCGGGCCGAGCAAGAAGTCGACGCGCCCTTCGTTGCCTTCGTCGATCGGAATCTCGCCGTGCCAGCGCTCGGCCGTCTCGCCGTGCGCCTCGAACCCGAGGCCGAACGTCCACGCGCGCAGGCCGAAGCTCGTCGAGCCGGCGATCCCGCCGGAGAGGCGATGCCCGGCTTTGAAGCCGTGACCGTTCTCGTAGAGCGAGAGGTGAGCGAGCGCGAACGCGAGCGTGGTGACCGGACCGAACGTGCGATGGACCTCGACGGCGACCGACGGGATGAACGTGCCCGAGCCGAACTGGACGTGTTGGTGCTCCTGGCCGATCGCGCCGAGCGCGTGTGGATCCTCGACGGTGCCGCCGAGCGGGATGCTCGTCCCCGCGCGCACGTGAACGCTGTACGCGCCGACCTCGCGCGCGAAGTGCAGCGCGAGCGTCGGGTCACCGACGCCGGTGAGCCGCTCGGTGCGCTCGTGAATCGTCGACGGGTTCGCGATCGGCATGCCGGTCGCCGCGTCGCGCTGTTCGACGCCGACATCGACGGCGCGATACGGAAACGCCGCGCCGATCGCGAGATACGGCGTGAGGACATACTCGGCCGCGAGGCGCGACTCGAAGAGGACGAGGTCGGTGTTGTAGCGAACCTGTCCGAGCCCCTCTTGCAGGACCTCTTCCTCGCTGATCGGCAGGAGGTTGTTCGTGAGGTTCAGCGTCAGGCGGCCGGGCAACAGATCCCGCGAGGCGCGAGTCCCCAGGGGGAGCCCGGGGTTACTGCACGTCGCTTGGCCCGCGTGCGCAGTCGGTGCCGCGACCGCGATCGCAAACACCACGATCGTGCGAATCACCGCCTAGGTGTAACACGCTAGCGATCCGGTGCGTCGTCGACGTCGGCCGCGTGCTCGAACGTCGCCAGGTGGCGGTCGTGCACCTGCGCCTCGTACTTCGCGAGCGCGACGTCCTCGTCGGTGATGTCGGACTTCGGCTGCGGAAGCGCGCCGCGCTCGCGCATCAGGCGAAAGAACCGCGCACGGCGCTGGCGCTTGCGGAGGACGAGCATCGCGGGAAAGCCGAGAAACGGCACCGCGACGGCGACCGGCAACAGCGGCGGCGCGAACAGGCCGAGCGAGACGGCGGCGACCATCAGCAGCGGCAGCGCCCATCCGACGAGGCTGTCCTCGGCTTTCATGTGCCGGTAGAACGCCTCGTCGCACTTGCCGCACATGCGCTTCGCATCGCGGTGGCGATCACACGTCGGCCGCTGGCAGCACTCGCAGACCTCGCGGGCGGGACGATCGCAGTGGTGGCATGGCGCCTCGCCGGCCTCGCGATAGACGCTCATTCGTCGACGTCTTCGGTCCCGAGCAGGTGCGGCAGCGGATCGGTCGTCGACAAGCGACGCAGCGAGGTCAGGTGGTGCAGGAGCAAGTCGCGGTTGTCCCCGACCGACAGGTTCTGCAGCTCGAGCGCGCCGATGCGGTCCTCGGGCGTGAACGCGGGCGATTCGACGCGTTCCATCGACAGCTTGTCGGGGCCATACGACATGTGCTCGGCCTTCGTCGAGACGATCGTGTAGTCGTCGCCGCGCCGGAGCTCGAGCGTGACCTCGCCCGTGACGCTGGTCGCGATCCACCGCGTGAGGCCGTCCTTCAGCAAGCACGACTCGGGATCGAACCACTTGCCCTCGTAGAGCAAGCGGCCGAGCCGGCGACCGAGCGATGCGTAGAGATCGAGCGTGTTCTCGTTGTGGATCGCCGACAGCAGGCGCTCGTACGTGACGTGGAGGAGCGCCATCGCCGGCGCTTCGTAGATGCCGCGGCTCTTCGCGTCGATCACGCGGTTCTCGATCTGATCGCTCATGCCGAGACCGTGGCGACCGCCGATCACGTTCGCCATCACGAACAGCTCGAACAGCGAGTCGAAGCGATGACCGTTGACAGCGACGGGACGGCCCTGCTCCCACGCGATCGTGACTTCTTCCGTCGCGACCGCGACGTCGGGCTTCCAGTGCGCGACACCCATGATCGGCTCGACGATGCGCATGCCGCTATCGAGCCGCTCGAGGTCCTTCGCCTCGTGCGTCGCGCCGAGGAGGTTCGAGTCGGTCGAGTACGCCTTCTCGGTACCCATCTTGTAGGGCTTGCCGATCCGCGCGAGGTACTCGCTCATCTCCTTGCGACCGCCGAACGCCTTGACGAACGCGGAGTCGAGCCACGGCTTGTAGATGCGCAGCGTCGGGTCGACGAGGATCCCGTACCGATAGAAGCGCTGGATGTCGTTGCCCTTGTGCGTCGAGCCGTCGCCGAACACGTGGACGTCGTCGCCGACCATCTCGCGCACGATCGCGGTTGTCGTCACCGCGCGGCCGAGCGGCGTCGTGTTGAAGTACTTCTTCCCGCCGACGGAGAGGTGGAACGCGCCGCACTGGATCGCGGTGAGGCCCTCGCGTGCGAGGCCCTCCCGGCAGTCGATGAGCCGTGCCTTCTTCGCGCCGTGCTGGAGCGCGCCCGGCGGGATGTCGGCGGGGTTCGCTTCGTCGGGTTGCGCGAGGTCGGCGGTGTACGCGTAGACGTCCATGCCTTGCTCGGCGAGCCACGCGACGGCGCAGCGCGTGTCGAGGCCGCCGCTGTAGGCGATGGCGAGGCGCGTGCCCTTCGGTGGGAGCGCGCGGTAGATACGACTCATTGGGTGTCCTTATCAGAGTCCGCGCCGCCGCGCGTGCGTAGGCCGGCACGCTCGAGGAGCTTGTAGAGGAACTTGCGCTCGAGGCCCGCGATGCGCGCCGCCTCCGAGAGGTTACCGGCGGCGCGCTGGACGAGATCCGTCAGGTACTCGCGCTCGAACTTCGCGACGAGCTCGTCCTTGGCCTCGTGGAACGGGCGGTCGGCGCGGATCGTCTGTGCCTCGGGGGCGGCGGCCGTCGGGCGCAGCACGAACGGCAGCGATTGGAAGTCGTCGTCGGGACCGGCGAGCGCGACCGCGCGCGTGATCACGTTGCGAAGCTCGCGCACGTTGCCGGGCCAGTGATAGCGCTGGAGCCGCTCGAGCGCCGCCCCGCCGACTTGGGCCGCGAGCTGCGGTGCGCCCGCGCGCTCGAGGAACATGCTGATCAATTTCGGCAGGTCACCGCTCCGTGCGCGCAGCGGCGGCACGTGCACCTCGACGACGGCGAGCCGATAGTACAAGTCGCCGCGGAAGCCGCCGCGCGCGACCTCGCCGAACACGTCGCGGTGCGTGGCCGCGACGATCCGCACGTCGTAGCGCTCGCTCTTGCGGCCGCCGAGCGGGACGACCTCGCCTGCCTCGAGCATGCGCAAGAGCTTCGGCTGGAGCGCGATCGGCAGGTCGCCGATCTCGTCGAGGAACAGCGTGCCGCCGTGCGCGGCCGCGAACGCGCCCTGGCGATCGCTCGCCGCGCCGGTGAACGCGCCCTTCGTGTGACCGAACAGATCGCTCTCGATCAGCGTCTCGGTCGACGCACCGCAGTCGAACACGACGAACGGGCCGTCCTTGCGCGGCGAGTTGTCGTGAACGGCGCGCGCCATCAGCTCCTTGCCGGTCCCGCTCTCGCCGAGGAACAGGATCGGGGCGGCCGACTTGCTCGCACGCTCGAGGATGGCGAACACGGTGCGCATCGGGATCGAGTCGCCGTAGAGCGCGCCGAACTGTGGATTCGTCGACGGTGGGATGTCGACGACCTCGTCGGCCGGCATGCACTGCACGAGCGTCTTGCCGATCCGGATCGCGACGCCCGGCGGCGCCACGACCTTGCCGACCGCGACGCCATCGATCACGGTGCCGTTCTTCGATCCCAAGTCGGTGATCGCGAACCCCTGCGCGTGCGGCGTGATCGAGCAGTGCCGGCGCGACACGAACGCATCCGTGAGGACGACGTCGCACGTGCGCTCGCTGCCGATCACGACGCCGACCGGCGGCAGATCGATCTCCATCCCGCGATCTGGACCGTCGACGATCCGCAGCTGTGCCGCCCGCACCGGCGAGCGGGCCGTGAACGCATTGGTGACGCGCGTGATCAACATCAGCGCAAGATGCCGCGCAAGAAGAGCTGACAGAGGTAGCGATATGCCTCGAGGCGAGGCATGCCGCAGACGTCGAGGATCTCGTCGATCGAGATCAGACCGTCGATGCGCGACAACAGGAACGCCGCGCGCGGCGAGATCGGTGCACTCGCGAGCTCGTGCAGCGGACGTGTGAGCTGCGGCGTGCGTTGCAGATCGCCGAGGTACGCCTGGAACACCGTCATGATCGTCTCGCGATTGCGATGGATCAGCTTCTGCGCGAGCGCCGAGTTCGGATCCTCGGAGAGCGCGAGATCGACAGCCGCGACCGCGCGCTCGAGATCGCCCTCGCCGCTCCACTTCGAGGCCTTCTCGAACAACGTGGTGATCCGCCGGCGCGTCTTGTCCTCGCGAGCCTCGTCGCGCGGCGCCGCCTCGTCGACGTCCTCGATGATCTCCGTCGCGCGCGCGTCGATCGGATCGAACGACAGCATGACATCGGCGCGGGTCCCGTCGCCCACCACCGGCGCTGGCTCCGCGCGTTTCACGTTCGCTTCGCGCAGGCCGAGGTCGCGCGTCGGCGCGGAGACGACGGGATTGTCCTCGGCGAGCAAGCCGGCCTGCTGCATGATCGGAATGTCCTGTGTCCGATCGAGTGCGCGGTTGCGCTCCAGCGTCTTCGATTCGAAGTCTTGGGTCTGCGCGGAGCCCATCACCGGCAACAGGTCCGACGGCGACAGCTCCTTCGTCTTCGCCGCCGGCGACGCGGGCGCACGCGTCATCTGCGGGAAGTCGCGCGTCGTGTGCTTCGCGCCGGACAGCGGCGTGTCGATCTCGATCTGCGGGACCTGCGGCGCCGGGCGCGGGCTCGGCAGCGACGAGATCAGATCCATGTCGTCGAGGTCCGACGTTTGAAGCGGCGGGCGTTGCGTCGTCGCCGCGTCCTCGACGGGCGGGCGCGGCGTTTCGAGCGTCAGCTCGGCCATGCTGTTCGCGGGCGGTTGCGAGGGCTGCGCCGGCGCTCGCGTACGCTCCGACAAGCCCAGCTCGGTCGTCGTCATCGTCGTCGGTTGCACGAAGCCGAGGTCGCGCTGCTTGATGCCCGTGATCTGCGAGCCGAACCCCGGTGGAGTCTGGAAGTCGTTCGGATGACCGAAGCCGGGCGTCCCGTCGGGACCGAACTCTTCGGCAGCCGGCGCCGTGTGCTTGCGCTTGTCGTACTCGCGCGTCGCGTCGTCGAACTCCATGCCGACCTGGGACTCGCGCTTCGCCCGCGGCGGCTCCGGTTCGGGCGGCGCGGGCGGCGCAGGAGGCTCGTCGGCCTCGAGCTCCACCGTCATCTCTTGCGACGGCCGACCGACCAGGCCGATGCTCGGCGGCCCCTTGGGCCCGCTCGAATCGCGGTTCTCCTCGTCGATGAACCAGCCCTCGTCGAGGGGATCCATGAACAGCGGCGCACCGATCGTCGCATTGCTCGCCTTGATCTCGCCGGGCTGGATCTCGATCTGATACTCGGGGTCGTCGTCGGCGATCCCGAATGGCGCGCCTTCACTCGTCGACTCGCCGTTGACGTCGCTCGTCAGCAGCTCGTAGTTCGCGCGAACGTAGTCGACGTAGCTGTTCGCCTGTGCGTTGTCGGGATCGATCGCGAGTGCTCTCTCCCATTGTAGGAGCGCACCATCGAGGTCGCCCTGACCGTACAGCGTCAGACCTTCTTCGATCAGACGGTCGATCTCGGGAACCTCTCGGGCCATGGGGTCATCCGCGCGTCTTCGACACCACGCCTCGGAACATGTTGAGCGTACGGTTGAGGGCTTCCGTCGCCTCGGTGAGCGTCGTCAGGTCCTTCGCCGCGATCGACGTGCGGGTGCGATCGACGACCGCGCGGGCCTTCTTCACCGCGTCCTGACCGAAATCGGACCCCGCGATGATGTCGGTGACCTGCGGGAACAGGGCCTCGATCTCCTCGAGCGCCTTCTCGGCCGCGTGGCGGGCCTTGTCGAACTCCTGGCCGCTGCGAACCTCGACCATGTAGTCCTTGTTCGCTTCGACCATCTTCTTGATCTCGTCCTCGGTGAGGCCCGAGGTGGCGGTGACGGTGATCGACTGTTCGAGGCCCGTCTCGAGATCGCGCGCCTTCACCGACACGATGCCGTCGGCGCTGATGTGGAACATGACCTCGATCTCGACCTCGCCGCGCGGTGCACGACGCAGGCCGGTCAACACGAACTCGCCGAGCAGCTCGTTCTCCTCGGCGCGATCGCTCTCGCCTTGCAGCACGAGGATCTTCACCGACGTCTGGTTGTCCTTCACCGTCGTGAACACGTGCTGTTCGCTCGTGGGCACCGTGGTGTTCTGCTCGATCAGTTTGTGGAAGTAGCCGCCGACGATCATGATGCCGAGCGAGTGCGGCGTGACGTCGAGGAGCAGGATGTCGCTCTTCTCGTCGGTGAGTGCGGCGCCTTGGATCGCGGCGCCGAGCGCGACGACCTCGTCGGGGTGAACGCCTTTGCAGGGCTCGAGGCCGAAGAACTCGGCGACGGCCGACTGCACGCGCGGCATGCGCGTCATACCGCCGACGAGAATCACGTCCTCGATCTGGGACTTCTGGATCTCGGCCTCTTCGAGCGTGCGGGCGCAGATCTCGACGGTGCGTTCGATCAGGTCGCTCGTCAGCTCTTCGAGCTTGTCGCGCGACAGCATCGTCTGGAGGTGCAGTGCTTCGTTGCGGCCCGTCGAGATGATGAACGGCAGGTTGATCTCGGTCTCGCGCGTGCTCGAGAGCTCGCACTTCGCTTTTTCGGCGACGTCCTTGAGGCGCTGGAGCGCCATCTTGTCCTTGCGCAGATCGATGCCGTGCTGCTTCTCGAAGCCGAACACGAGCCAATCGATGATGCGGCGGTCGAAGTCTTCGCCGCCGAGGAACGTGTCGCCGGCCGTCGAGATGACCTCGAAGACGCCGTTGCCGATCTCGAGGATCGAGATGTCGAAGGTGCCGCCGCCGAGATCGTAGACCGCAACCTTGCGCTCGATGTTGCGGCCGAAGCCGTAGGCGAGTGCGGCCGCCGTCGGCTCGTTGATGATGCGGATGACGTCGAGGCCGGCGATGCGGCCCGCGTCCTTGGTCGCTTGGCGCTGTCCGTCGTTGAAGTACGCGGGGACCGTGATCACGGCCTTCTGCACTTCTTCGCCGAGGTACTCCTCGGAGATCAGCTTCATCTCTTGCAGGATGTACGCGCTGACCTCGGGCACCGAGAACACTTGGTCGCGGAGCATGATGCGCACGTCGTCGTGCGGGCCTTCGACGATGCGGTACGGCATGATCTCGAGCGAGCTGCGCACCGCCGCTGAACCCCACTTACGACCGATCAGTCGCTTCGCCGCGTAGACCGTGTTCTCCGCGTTCGTGATCGCTTGTCGCTTCGCGATGTGCCCGACCAGCCGCTTGCCGTTCTCGGCGATCGCGACCATCGACGGGGTTGTCTTGTAACCACCGCGGTTTGGGATGACGGAGGGTGTGCCGTCCTCGACGATCGCCACGCACGAGTTCGTCGTGCCGAGGTCGATTCCGATCACCTTTTCAGTGGCCATGGCACCCTTATTTTCCCCCTACTTCCGCGCCATTCGCCAGCGATCGGGGGAGGAAAGCGATCATGCCCGGGACAGCAAACGACGCACTTCGGCGAGATCGTTTCGGAGCTCGGCGGTCAGCACGTCGTTTTCGCTCTTCAAAGCCATCGCCATCACCAAGACCTCCTCGGCGTCGGTGAGCTTCCCGGCGGCGCGGAACGAAGCCGCGAGCAAGCGCGCGCTCGACGGATCGTTCGGCGCGAGCGTGTGCGCTTTCTTCGCATATTCGACGGCGCTACGCGGCTGCTGGGCGGCGAGCGCGCAGTTCGCGGCCCGCCGCAGGTATCGAATCTGAGGGTCGATGCGCACGGCCGCGGCGAACAGCTTCATCGCCTGGAGCGCGTCCCCGCCCACCTCGAGCTGACAGGCACGCTCGAACAGCTCGCCCGCATACTCCTGCGGCGTCTGGGGCTGTTGCTGGGCCTGCATCACGAGGTGGCTGCCGGTCCCCGCGGCCTGCGACTTCTCGCTACCGGTGAGCTTTGCATACGCGCGCGCCGTCGCCTCGAACACGACCGAGGTGCGCTGCGCGAACGAGCCGAGCCTCTTGCCGTAGAACCGGTCGGGGTGCACCTCTTTCGACAGCGTGAAGTACGCGCGCTTCACGGTGCGTGCGTCGGCGCCTCTCGCGATTCCGAGGAGCGCGTGCGGATCGTGGATCACGCGCGCCATCGCCAAGATGCGGCGGCGCTCGGTGTCGTCGAGCTCGACGTCTTCCTGCAGCGCTCCGATCTCTTCCTTCGATGGATCCGGGAGCTGGAGATCGTGCGCGCCCATGACGTCGTCCCACGGCGTCGCTTGCGGCGTGCGCTTCGGGGGTGCGGGCGTGCGATCGATCGTCGTCGGGAACGGCGCGGTCCCGATCCTCGATTGCTTCGCGGGCACGGCCGCCGGCTTCGGCGACGCCGTGGGCGCGGGCGCCGCGGCCTCCCCGGGCAACAGCAGGGCCCCGATCGATCGCAGGCGCGTGACGATCTGCACCGCGCGCTCCATCGGCAACCCCGACGCGAACAGCACGTCGCGGAGCGACTGCGATCCGTCGATGCGCGACAGGATGAAGTACTCCTCAGGGCCGACGGCAGCCTTCAGGGGATCGAACCCCGGGCTGACGCGGAGCTTCTGCTGCGTCGAACCAATTCCGGCGATCTCGGCCGGCACCTGACTCACTGGAAAATTCTATCACGCGCCTTGGCGAGCAACGACGTACTCGAGCAACGCCTTCGCAATGTGGAGCCGGTTCGCGGCCTGGACCCAGGCCAACGAGCGCGGTCCATCCAGGACGTCTCCGGTGATCTCCTCCCCCCGATGGGCAGGGAGGCAGTGGAGGACGATGCCGATAGGATCGGCCACGGTGAGGAGTGCCGCATTGATCTGGAAGTCCTCGAACGCCACGCGCCGGCGTGCGGCTTCGGCCTCTTGTCCCATGGAGGCCCAGACGTCGGTGGAGAGCACGTGGGCGCCGGTCGCCGCTTTTCGCACGTCGGTCGTGAGCTCGATCGAGCCGCGGCCGAGCTGCTTCTGCGACGAGCGTGCCGCCGCCACGAGCAGCGGATCCGGCGCGTAACCCTCGGGGCACGCGAGCACGAGGTCGAGGCCGAACATCCCGGCGGCCTCGATCCACGACTGCGCCATGTTGTTGCCGTCACCGATCCACGC
>Ga0316630_10000670_pt1 | contig 11359 bp, 11 predicted proteins | sample OWC_May_M1_C1_D6_FD_207658 | JGI IMG/M metagenome (GOLD analysis project Ga0316630, IMG submission 207658) | Wetland soil microbial communities from Old Woman Creek delta, Ohio, United States - OWC_May_M1_C1_D6_A | ecosystem: Environmental > Terrestrial > Soil > Wetlands | place: USA: Ohio...
CGCTATGCATGGCCAGCGAATGGAGCACCGGCGCCTGGGTGCCGCAAAGCGCCCGATAAATGATTTCCCGCACCAAGCCGGGACCTAAAATTTGAGATTCTGACTCTGACTGCAAGCACTTGACCAATCGCGTCGTCGCATCTGCCATTTCTTCATCCATGACAGCCGGACCGATCCCGCGAGGCAACGTCTTTTCACCGCCATTATCGATCTCAGCTTGTAAACCGATTCGACCGATCAGGTCATGCAACTGGCCCATATCAATATCGATGTAGAGGCCGCGCAAGGGTTCCTCGGGGCTTGCAAAGGTCTCGCATTCGAACGGCATGGTTACCGTGGTTACCAGGTAGCTGTTGGCATCATAGCGAAACTTCCGGCCGCCCAGGTAGCCGATCTTGTGGCCTTGAGCAACGATGCAAATACCAGGGTTGTATACCATCGGTCTGCGGGGGATATGTTTTGTTTCTTTATCTATGGCAATAAAGCAACCAAAAATAAAGGTCCAAGCAGAAATAGGCAACATATTGAGAGGATCAGGTATTTCAAACCAGGTGGCCGAACCTTATTGTGCTTCTAAAACAATCAGCAAACCGAAAAAAGGAGCTTTCTCATGAACTTTGAATTTCACAATCCCGCCCATCTTGTTTTCGGCGCAGGTGAACTCTCGCGGCTTGGTGAAGTGGTGAGCAAGCATGGCAGAAGGGCATTGATGGTCACCGGCGGGGGCAGCGTCAAGCGTAACGGAACATTCGACCGTGCTGTGGCGAGTCTGAAGGATGCCGATGTTTCTATGGCAGAGTGCTCCGGCGTCCAGCCCAACCCGAGAATCACCACCGTCAGATGCGGTGCCCAGATCGCACGGGATGAACACTGCGATATTATCATCGCACTGGGGGGCGGCAGTACCATGGACGCATCCAAGGTCATGGCCGCCGCGTTCTACTACGACGGCGATCCCTGGGACATGATTTACCACGGTCAGCCCGATCCGTATGTCCCGACCCGCGCTCTGCCCATCATCACCGTGCCGACCCTGGCGGCCACAGGCTCGGAGATGAACTGCGGCGCGGTTATTTCAAACGAGGAGACCAAGGAAAAATCATTTGTCATGACCGAATGTCTGTATCCCAGGGTCGCCCTGGTGGACCCCGAACTCACGCTGAGTGTACCGAAGGACCAGACCGCCTACGGGGTGTGCGACCTGATCACCCATGTGGCCGAAGGGTACTTCAACGGCGTTGACGGTACCCCCATTCAGGACCGGTTCGCCGAAGGTGTCATCCTGACTGCCATGGAGTGGGGACCCAAGGCCATTGCCTATGGAAATGACCTGGAGGCACGAACCCAGGTTCAATGGGCATCCATTGTCGCCCTCAACGGCTGGGTGAACGCGGGCACCAACGGGGGCTACCCCGTGCACATGATCGAGCATACCCTGTCCGCCTATCACGACATCACCCACGGGGCAGGACTTTCCGTGGTCAATCCTTCATGGATGCGGTTCGCCGCCAAGGCACGTCCAGCCAAATTCATGCAGTTTGCCGAACGCATTTTCGGACTCCAGGCCAATGGTTCCGATGACCTGGATTGCGCATTAAAGGGCATCGAACGCTTCGAGGCCTTTCTCAAGAGTATTGGTTGCCCCACGCGTCTGTCCGAACTGAAGATCGATGATACGCTTATCACCCGTTATGCTCAGGACACCCTGCGTATTCTCCATGACGAGAACGGCTACCTGCCGGGGCGTCCGGTGATGAGCAAGGAAGATATCGTCGGGGTTCTGCGGTCGGCGCTGTAATGACGTGGGCTATCAGCCATTTTAGACGAAAATCGCATGCCGAAAAGGATTAAAGAATATGAAGAGGCACATTTCGCGACGCACTTTTCTTAAGAACAGCGCCATAGCGCTGGGTACGGCGGCAGTTTGCGATTTGAACGGCCTTTATCATGCCTTGGCCGCGGAGCAGAAAAGGTCCCAGGTCTTCTTTACCAAGGATATCAGCGCCGAAGGTTTGCTCAAGATCTATTCCCGGATCGGTCGAGAGATATCCGGCAAGACCGCCATTAAGCTCCACACCGGCGAACCGAACGGCCCCAACATCCTGCCGCGGGACATGGTGAAAGCCCTGCAGCGTCACATCCCCAACAGCAGCCTCGTTGAAACCAACACCCTGTATAAGGGCAAGCGGTATACGACGGAGGATCATCGCGAAACCCTGAAGATCAACGGCTGGGATTTCTGCCCGCTGGACATCATGGACGAGGACGGCGCGGTGATGATCCCCATTAGAGGCGGGAAGCATTTCAAGGAAATGTCGGTCGGCAAACACATGCTCAATTACGACTCGATGGTGGTGCTGACCCATTTCAAGGGGCACGCCATGGGCGGTTTCGGCGGTTCGATGAAGAATATCGCCATCGGCTGCGCTGACGGCCCTGTAGGCAAGAAGATGGTCCATGCCGCCCCTGATAATGAAAACTACGAGACCTGGTTGAAAGGCGAACCCTTCCAGGAAAACATGGTGGAATCGGCTAAAGCCATTGCGGATCATTTCGGCAAGAGGATCGTCTATATCAACGTGCTGCGCAATATGTCCGTGGACTGCGATTGCGCCGGCGTCAAGGCCGCGCCGGTGAAAGCGCGCGACTTGGGCATACTGGCTTCCACCGACATCCTGGCCATAGACCAGGCCTCCATTGACATGGTGTATAAGCTGCCTAAAGCTGAGCTTCACGACCTCAAGGAGCGCATCGAATCCCGCAAAGGCCTACGCCAGCTCTCGTACATGAAAGAAATGAAGATGGGCAACGATCAGTACAAGCTGATTCGGCTCTGATTTTGAAGTTTTAGCAGTATTGCCGTGGCCCAGGGAAGGTTTACGAAAATACAGCTGGGAGCGGATGGTCAAGTCCAACGTGAAGTACCGCTTCGCGATTGACATGGCGTCGCTGAAGGCTGAGTGGCCAAAGGAGGAAAACTATGCAAACACGCAAACTTGGAAAAAGCGGCCTTGAAGTTTCGGCCCTCGGCCTGGGCTGCATGGGAATGAGTTTCGGCTATGGCCCTCCCAAGGACAAACCAGAAATGATCTCCCTCATCCGGACGGCTGTCGAACGCGGGCTCACCTTCTTCGACACGGCCGAAGTCTACGGGCCGTTCACCAACGAGGAACTTGTCGGCGAAGCCCTCGCCCCCGTCCGTGCGCAGGTGGCAATCGCCACCAAGTTCGGGTTCAAGCTCGATCCCACCAGCGGCCGGCAAGTCGGTTTGGACAGTCGGCCGGAGCACATCAAGGAGGTCGCGGAGGCATCCCTCAAGCGACTGAAGATCGATGCCATCGATCTGTTCTACCAGCACCGCGTCGACCCGGACGTGCCGATCGAAGAGGTCGCGGGTGCGGTAAAGGACCTCATTCAGGAAGGTAAAGTCAAGCACTTCGGCCTCTCCGAAGCGGGTGTGCAGACGATCCGTCGCGCGCACGCGGTCCAGCCGGTTACAGCGGTCCAGAGCGAATATTCGCTCTGGTGGAGGCGCCCTGAGGCGGAACTGCTGCCGACGCTCGAGGAACTCGGGATAGGATTGGTTCCCTACAGCCCGTTGGGCAAGGGCTTCCTTACAGGGAAGGTGAACGAAAATACTACGTACGACAGCTCCGATTTCCGTAACACCCTCCCTCGCTTTACGCCGGAGGCTCGGAAGGCGAATCAGGCGCTGGTTGACCTTCTATCCAAGATCGCAGTACGTAAAAAAGCGACACCGGCGCAGATCGCGCTCGCCTGGCTGCTGGCTCAGAAGCGGTGGATCGTGCCGATCCCTGGCACCACCAAACTGCATCGCCTGGAAGAAAACATCGGTGCAGTCTCAGTCGAACTCACGCCTGCGGATCTGCGCGACATCAGTGATACCGCCTCCAAAATCATGGTGAAAGGGGATCGCTACCCTGAGAAGTTGGAGAGGATGACGAATCTATGAGCCGCCGCCATGAAAGGAAAAGAGCTCAAAAGAACTGAGTGTTATCCACTGCTAATCATTGAATCGAGGGGATGGAATAATGAAATTCGTAGCAATGCTCTTTTCGATCTCTTTGCTCTTATCAGCAGGCGCTTCCGGGAGCCAGGCCGTCGCCGCCGAGGCAATTAAAAAACCGCAAACAATCTCGAGGGCCGGGTCCCAGCCTTCCGTCAAAGGACCTGCCGAGTATTTTACCGGGAATGTGCGTGTCGACCCTCTTTTCCCTGCGAATGATTCAACCCCATTTTCCGGCGCGTATGTCACCTTCGAGCCCGGCGCCAGGTCTGCATGGCACATTCACTCGAAAGGGCAACACCTGCTCGTCACAGCCGGGGTCGGCCGAACCGGGGAATGGGAAGGCAAGGTCAATGAGATCAAAGCGGGTGACGTGGTCTGGTGCCCGCCGGGGGTAAAGCACTGGCACGGAGCCTCCCCCACCACCGCCATGACTCATATCGCCATCACGGGAAGACTCGATGGCAAAAGCGTTGAATGGATGGAAAAGGTCACCGACGAACAATACAACGGCAAATGAAGGAGTTGATTATGAACACAACGATCCTGGCGGTCATACTTGCCTTGATGCTTAGTATTGCAGCCATTGCGGAGGCACAGACGGTGAATGCTCAAGCGTTAAATCCCAAACAACAGGGCACCGTTGCCATTTCGGCTTTTACGGCCAATGGCGATCTTGAAAAATTGAAAACAGCCCTGAATGAGGGCCTGGATGCCGGGCTCACGGTCAACGAGATCAAGGAAATTCTCGTGCAGCTGTATGCCTACGCAGGCTTTCCGCGGAGCCTGAACGGTATCAACACCTTCATCGGCGTTATGGAAGAACGGGAGCAGAAAGGCATCAAGGACGAGCTTGGCAAAGAACCAAGCCCTATGCCTGCCGACAAAAGCAGCATCGAGCTCGGAACGGAAATTCAGACAAGGCTGATCGGAGCGCCGGCCGCCGGAAAGTATATTGCTTTTGCCCCCGCTATCGACAAGTTTTTGAAAGGGCACCTATTCGGGGACATCTTCGGGCGCAACAACCTGGATTTCCAGAGCAGAGAGATAGCAACCATTTCGGCCCTGTCCAGCATGACCGGCGTCAATGCTCAACTCCAGTCGCATTTCTACGTGGGGTTTAATGTAGGGTTGACCCAGGCTCAGATGAGGAGCTTGATATCAGTGCTCGAATTCAAGGTCGGAAAAAAAGAAGCGGATAATGCATTCGACATTCTGGAAAAAGTGGTCACCGCCCGCGGCCAAAAATAATTCGATCCAATTGGTATCACTCGCAGCCTCAGCGCCGATCGCCAACGCTCGACCGGCTGCGCAAGCCATCCGCCCGACGTCGGCCAACTGACTACTTGAGCTTCGTGGATAACCAGAAAACGGATTTTAGCAATATTTATCCGAAAGCCACTTCCACGATGGTAAAGTCATCCTCAAAGTTATCTTGGGTCCTGATATATTCAGCATACTGGTATAGGCGATCCAACCGTGATTGTTTGGCCGACTTGATTTTGTTCATAAAATCTGCGAATTCCTTAAATTGTCACATCGACCCATCTGATTTTTCAACCTCATAGACCCCATCGGAGAAAATATATAGTGTGGTTTGTTCACCAACGAGATGTTTGCTTTTCTCATAGGTTACATCCGTCATCGCTCCAATCGCATTATTAGCTGTCCGTAAAAGGGTAGCACCGGAATCACCTGAAGAGGTATTTTCGAAAAGAAGGGCTGGAGGATGACCACCGCTGGCATAGGTTAGTTCACGGGTGCTTTTGTTGTAAACGCCATACCATATCGTAAAGAACATATCGTTATTCTCTTCGCTCGGGAAGGTTGAATTCAGTGATGCTAATACTTGTTCAGGATCTTTGAAATCGGTATTTGGTAATGACTGGGAACGTAACGCATTCATGACGGAAACCGAAAGCAAGGCCGCCCCGACGCCGTGTCCGCTGACATCACTGTGAATGGCAACCGAAACCCCAGCCAGGGTTTCTTTCAATCTTTGACTGCGACCAGAAATTTGAAGCGCAAATTCGATGGCCAAAATATAGGCTGGAAGACCGAAGATATAGGGCCACTTATTCCAGCAATTGGCTTGCGGTTCACTCGTCGACAAATGCAGCAACCCGCCAGATCAGACTGATAATGCCAGATTCAAACAAAGTGCGAACAAAAGTCGATTGCTTTTATCCCGTGGATTCTGAAAAACCACGGCCACTCAAAATTAACAGGAGTGAAAAAGCAATAATTGATGGAAGGGCATATGGATTCATGCTGACCATTTATCAGTCCTCTTAATGCCTGCAAAACACTTCCGGCTATCCCAAATCCTCGCACACCCTTTTTAGGACCCGGCCGATCTGGATTTTCTGGGGGCAGGATTTTTCTGCCTTCGAATAGTCGGCCTTAAAAACATTCTCCTTGGCGCCGGTCGGCAGCCCATTAAATACGTTCAACGCCATATCCCGACAGCCATAGCCGTGAGCGTACATGGAACAGCGCAATATATCGCTGATCGGGACCTCTAAATCGACCGCTGATTCGCAGATATGCGCGCACCCGGAGCAGTAGCCGGGAGCCGTTTCGCGAGCAAATTGTTCCAGCCGTTGCCGGTCACCTTCGGACAAACGCTGCGTATTCAGCGCTGCGTCAATATTGGCCTGGAGGATCGTCATATTCGGCATGGCCGAGCAAATGCTGGCAATATGGGGATTTTCCCAAACCACCTTGAGCTTGGCCTGTTCGGCGGTGTATCCTTTTTTCAGGAAGTTCTCCGTCATTTTCAGTGCATCATCGGTCTCGGAGCCGATCGAGGCATAAAAATTGGCCGAGAAAGTGGCCTGTGTCTTCATCGCGGTCAAACCGATTCCGGCCTTGGCACAGGCGTCAACTGCTCGTTTCATTTCATCCTTTACCATCAGGCGGTAGTTGTAACTCATCATGATCCCATCGATCCATCCCAGTTTGGCTGCCGCCAGCATGCTGTTTTCCATATTCTTATGAGCGCTGAACCCGAAAAATCGGATCGTTCCTTTGGACTTGGCACTTTCAGCCCACGCTTTGACTTCAGGAGTCAGCTCCTTGCCGACATCGCTTACATAAGGAATGAAATACATATCGATATAGGAAGTATTCATTCGCTGAAGCGAGGTGTTCAGTTTATCAGACAATTCTTGTGCGTTTGAACTGGCGGTCTTGGTTACCAGGAACACCTTTTCCCTGTCGCCCGGGAACTTGGCAAAGTAGTTCCCGATAGCCTTTTCGTTATTTCCCCATCCATATGAATCGGCGGTATCCCAATAGGTGACTCCCGATTTGAAGGCCTGTCGGAATACGAGCTGGTCGGTGTCCTTCAATACGCCGCCCAGCGAAAGGATGGAAACATCCACGCCCGTCTTCCCAAACGGCCGTGTCGGCACAACCATTTGTTCCGACGCCTTCGTTGAAGTGCCGGCGTGTGCCGCAGTCAAAGAGCTCAAGGGTACAAGTGCAGACCCTAAACCTGCCGCACCGGCGGCTTTGATGAAATCTCTCCTTGAAAGAATCCTTTTGTCGCCGGACATGATCGATTTCTCCTTGTGAACGATTGAATTTGGCAGCGACTCCAGAAGCCCCGGTTTGTGACTCCGGAAGATAGATGATAGTTTTACTGGTGCAATAAGATAAAGTCAATAAACTCAGGATGTTTTAGGAGTCGTGACCCAACATGTGGATTCTTTTGAGCATTGAGCAAGGCAGTCTTAAGCCCCGCCGACCGGAGGCGTGGGGAAGGCATCGGGGGCGGAAGCAATGGCCTTTCCGAGCCAGGCGATGCTTTGCCCAAGATGGCCCATGTTCCGCATGGCCTCCTCATCGCCGAGCACCTCTGCCTTGCCGAGGCCCATGCCCATGTTCCAGTAGATGGAGCCGGGCACGACCGTGGACGACATGAGGAACATGTGGTTGATGGTGTCGAATACGTGGGTGGCACCCCCGCGCCGAACGGCCACGACCGCGGCCCCGATCTTCCCCTTGAGCGCTCCACCGGTGGCCAGTGCGACCATGCCGGTGCGGTCGAGCAGTGCTTTCATCTCCGTGCCGACGTCGGTGAAGTAGGTCGGAGAGCCGAGGACGACCGCGTCGGCCGCGAAGATCTTCTCCAGAATTAACCACAGCAGGAGACAAAGAGGCGGGATTAGGCCGGTATCACGGATTTTGCTCTATGCAATTTTTAGACTGATTTGACTGGGTGAGTTCACTATGAGGAAGTCTTCGCCATCAATTCCAGGGCGACCAGCTTATGGTTCTTGAATTTGCCCTCCTCGAGGGCGGTGATATGCGCGATTCTCACCCGATAGGTTCCCTGCATATGCCTGGATTCCTTCGGCGAGAGCAGTTTCACATTCATTTCCTGTCCGATTTGAATCAGATTCAGAAATTTCGAATCCGGCCGGACAATCACCCCGATCCCGGTCTCGGAGATGTCCTTGGCCTTGAGCTGGTAAACCGGGACCCCCGGGAACACGAACTCGACCATATGCTCGGACATCGCAGGGTGCCGGGGCTTTAATCGTCTTTCGGTCAAAAGGGAGCTGTTTTTCATCAATCCTGCCCGGCGGCTTTCAGAAACACCTTAACGCCTCAAACCGCCATGGTCATGTAATGATGCACCCACCCGCCCATGCGGCAACATGCGCTCGGATCGCGGCACTTCTGACGATACCCCACGCCGAATCGAAGTTGCAACAGCTACGGTTTCAGCGTGAAGCGCCACGCGCAGAACCACTCCTCCGGGTGGGGGTCCGGCGGGCAGCCGATGCACTCGGTTTCGATGCGGTCGTCGATGCTGCGCGCAAAGTAAGTGTATTCCACCAGGCCCGCCGACTTGCAAGGATAATCGTCTAGATTCTTGCGTTTGCGGGCGGACTGCACGCGGCACTCGTCCATCCGGAACACCAGGCTGCCGGGGTTCTCCTCGATGATGGACTGGGTGTTGATCGGCGCGTAGATCCGGAACCCCAGGGCTTTCTTCAGCCCGGCAAGCCCGGGCCGTTCGGGCAGCCCGAGGAAGCGCTTGATGGACCACGCCTCGAGGGGCGAGAACTGCCCCCAGACGGAATCGTTGCAGCGCTTGGCGTCGTTCATGCCGTCCTTGAATTCGACCGACTGAAACCAGACGCCGTCGTTGGCCAGCCAGTTGGCGCAGAATCCGTCCAGCAGTTTTTTCAGCTCCCCGCGGTCCATCTCGAGCAGGGCCTTCGGCAGGCCGTCTTTCAGCTCGAAGCCGAACACCTTGGAGAGGCGGTTCATCTGGATCTCCATGCTGCGCTCGTAGGCGGTCTTCAGAATCCCCAGCGCCCGCGCGGTCCCCATCTGGTGCCGCACCTCGGTGAACCACAGGCCGTAGTGCAGGAGAGATCGGTGCATGATGTCCAGAATGAAGCGGGCAAGCTCTTCCTGGCTCAGGTCGTCGACGCGCTGCTTGTCGTCCGTCATGTCCACCTCCTGTAAATAATGAGTTCCGAGTGATGAGTTCAGAGTGCAGCGTACAATTAAACAGGGACAAGTATCATCACTCGTCACTCATCACTCATCACTCATAACTTCTTTATCGGGCCCTGAACCTCTCCGGCAGCTTCGCCGTCTTGCCCCACTCGGGCGGGATTTTCTGGCCGGCCTTTTCACCCAGCTTCTCCTTGAGCTTCTTCAGGCCCGGGCGGGCGAATTCGGGGTGCCCCTCCTTGAGGGTGCGGCCGTTGACGACGGCCTCGCTGCGCAGCCGATGGCCCACCGTCCGCTCGACCTGGCGGCCGAGCCACAGCACGCGGTCCACGTCATAGCCGTGCTCGATGCCCATCTCGTCGATCTGCACCAGCATGTCCTCCAGGCAGGTCAGCCCGACGTAGCGCGGGTCCTTGTAGTAGTACTCGCCCGTTCCCGGCACCGGGCAGTCGTCCAGGAAGTTGGCCGGCTGGCCGCCCATGCCGCCGAGCGTCCCCTCGAAGTGCGTGATCCCGGCCTGCAGCGCGGCCAGCACCGAGGCCGAGGCCACGCGCTTGGTCTCGTGGAAATGGGCGATGTGCACGCGGGTGTCGGGGATCTCGTCCAGGATCATCGAAAAGTAGCGGTAGACCTGCGGGGCCGAGGCGCTGCCGTCGTGGTCGGCATGCTCGATGTCGGAGGCGCCGATCTCGAGCCAGCGCTTGGTGAACTCCACCGCGTCCTTCAGTTCGGTCGCGCCGGCGATGGGGCTGCCCCAGATGGTGCTGACCGTGCCGCACATCTTCAGGCCGGCGTCGTTGCACTTCCGGATGGCGCGCTCGCACTCTTTCCAGTACTGCGGCAGCGTGCAGCCGGAGTTGGCGAAGTGGTGCTCCTCCTCGGTGGAGACCATCATCAGGCAGCGGTCCGGCCCGACGCCCTTCTTGCGCAGTTCGATGGCCCGGTCGACCCCGGGCTCGCGGATGGTCACGGCCGTGATGCAGACGTCGTCGATGTTGATGCCCTTCTTCGCGCAGCGCTCCCGGAACCGGTCGCTGCGCAGGTGGGCCAGCACCTGCTCGGCGTCGCTGAACTGCGGCATCAGAAAGGCGTTGCCGAGGTTGGTGACCTCGATGTTCCGGCAGCCGGCGAATATCATCTCTTCGGCGTAGAAAATCTTGGCGCGGGTGGAAATGAACTTCTCCAGGTGCTGGAAGCCGTCCCGGACCGTGATGTCGCCGAGCGTCACCTTCCTGGGCATTCGCGGAAAAATTTTCCAGTAATCGTACTCGGTCATGATTTTTTACCCCTTTCTATCTTTCGTCGCATCGATACGGATTTGGAAGTCGGCCTACCTTGAATTCATACGCTTTCAGCGGGTTGAGCGCCAAGGGGTAAAAAATCATGTAATCATTCTTCCTGAACCGCGAGCCCAAGACCCCTAATACCCTGCACTCACCCTTATCCATCACTCTGACTCATTACTCATAACTCATAACTCGTTGCTCGTTACTTCCCCTTGTACACCGGCTTGCGCTTCTCTTTGAACGCCGCCAGCCCCTCCAGGCGGTCTTCGGTGGGGATGCAGACCCAGTAGGCATTGGATTCGATCGCGAGACCCGTGGCGATGTCGGTCTCCAGGCCGTGGTTGATGGCGTACTTGGCCTGCTCGATGGCGATGGGCCCGGTCTCGCAGATCATGGCGGCCATCTTGCGGCACTCCGCCAGCAGCTCCTTGGGCTCGCAGACCTGGTTCACCAGCCCGATCCGCAGGGCTTCCTCGGCGTCCACCCGCCGGCCGGTGAAGATCAGCTCCTTGGCCTTGCCCCGGCCCACCAGCCGCGGCAGCCGCTGGGTGCCGCCCGCCCCCGGGAT
>Ga0316630_10000671_pt1 | contig 11359 bp, 10 predicted proteins | sample OWC_May_M1_C1_D6_FD_207658 | JGI IMG/M metagenome (GOLD analysis project Ga0316630, IMG submission 207658) | Wetland soil microbial communities from Old Woman Creek delta, Ohio, United States - OWC_May_M1_C1_D6_A | ecosystem: Environmental > Terrestrial > Soil > Wetlands | place: USA: Ohio...
CCATTCTCGCCCGATCCTGCGAACCGACAGGATACCTTCCCTTCCAGCTGCGTGAAACTCTTGCTCTTCCCTCCACGCCGCTAAGTGGCTCATGCTTGAAGACTTGACACCGGTTGATGATTCCCATACAAGACAGCGCAGGTAAAGATTACAACGCTGCCGATACCTCCTTTCCTTCACGGCGCCCGGCGGTCGTGGCAGAGCGATGCCTTCCCCTGGACAACTCATCGAAATTGAAGGACTCGCGAGAATGGGAGCGTCCAGGTCGTGTATGGCACACTCCCTGCTTCAGAGTCCATATGGCGGCGTCATCCACCGGCGGAAGCCGCTGGCGGAGCAACATCCCAATTCGCACTGGGATGGACCGTTCCCGGCGAGGGCGATTCGACTCGCCGGGCTTTCCGATCCGGGAAAGGAGGGTTCCTATGAAGAATATGAAGAAGATGAAGCTGAGCGTGAGCGTCGTGGTGCTGCTGAGCGTCTTGATCGCCGGGATGGGTCAGGCCCTGGCCCAGGCGGACCGCCCCAGCGTGCCTCCCAAGGAGACCGAGGGACCGGACATCCGGTGCAGGGAGGCCGTGAAGCATCCCGACGGGCCGGCGATCCGTGCCGCGCTCGAGCAAGGGGAGACCACTGAGGAAATCTCGCTCCCGATGAGCCGGGGGTAAGGAGGACGGAGACTCTCGCGGAGAGTGCCGGCCCCGCCGGAGCGATGACGCCCGGCGGGACCGGTATTCAGGGGGGAGGTGGCGCCATGGGACGGGCACGGGGAGAGGCGGCATCCGCCGTGGAGGACTTCGGCGCTCGCACGTCCCTCTGGCGGGAAAGCGAGGAGGTGGAACACCTTCATCCTGGCGGGCCGGGTGGACGCGTTCGTGCGCTCGGCACGGGCGTCGATGCCGCAGATCCTCGAGCCACTCACGAGGGCTGCCGCCTTCCTCGACACCCGGCACGAGGCCGACGTCCTGGCGGCTGCCTACAGGAGCCTGCGGCCCGTCAATTTTTCAAAGAGCCTCCTGGCCGGTCGCCCCGAGGACCTGCTGGTCCTCGCGGCGCGCAACATGTACTGGAGCGACTGGGGCAGTCCCGAGCGCATCCTGCGAACGCTGGCGCGCTTCAACCGCCTGCCCGCGTGGCTCCCGCTGTATGCCCAGCGGATCTCCGAATGCCTGAAGCCATCTCCCGGGGACGTGCGTCCCCTCTAGGCAGGAGGGGTCGGCGGTTCAGCGTGGTCAGGTGAGACCAGCGGTCGAGCAGGCGCCCACGTCCCGCATTACCTGGGGGCCGAATGGTGTACCGGCGTGGGAACCATTCGCAGGCCTGGCAGGTTCTGGAGGGTGAGGGACACCGGGCTCCGGTCCAGTCTCTCATCTCCCGTACGCAGTCAACGCAAGCTAACACAAGGAGGATAGGCCATGAAGACGTTTGCGGTCGTTGCCGTGGTGACGGCCCTGGTCCTGGCGGTGGGGGCTCCGGCATACGCATTCAATTGCCCGAACCTGATCCGGCAGGCCAACGAGCAGATAGCCAAGATGGACCAGAACAGCGACAAGGTCAAGCAGGCCAAGACGCTGGTTGCGGAGGCCGACACGCTGCACAAGGCCGGCAATCACGCCGACTCGGTGAAGAAGGCGGAAGAGGCTCTGGCCCTCCTGAAGTAAGCCGGGACCGCACACCACTGTTCCTGCCCAGGGCCGCCCGGAGTCGGAACCTCACCGGTGCACCTGAGGACTCCGGGCGGCCCATGAGCCTGACGCATGCCGGTCCATTAGCTGCTGCAGGCGATCTCGAATACCCCCACCGATCTAGATCGTGGCACCGGTCTGGTAGAGTTCCAACGCCACCGAGTCTAGCCGGCCGTCCTCGGCCGGCTAGAGGTAGTACTCGCTCCCTACCCGCGTCCACCCAGCCCAGCTGCCGCCCACATCTCCGGAGCGGTTGCGCCACACGGAGAAGTCGCCGCCCAGGGCCGCGACGGAGAGGACGACGCCGTCCGCCGACAGCTCGATGGCGGGAGCGCTCGTCAGGGTGCCGTCGGGCACCTTTTGCCAGTGCGGCTTCCAGTCCGCGCCACTGTTGGCCGTGGCATTCTGCCAGAACATCCGATCGGTGCCGCGCGCCATGACGGAAACCTTGGACGCGCTGCCGTCACACGCCGCCGCGGGACCGCTGGTGAAGATGCCCTGGCCGATCGGTGCCCAGTGGCTCTGCCACGATGCTCCGCTGTGGATCGACACGTTCCGCCAGATGCGGTAGTCCAGGCCCCGGCCGAACGCGTGCACGATCTTGCCATCGCCGGAGCAGGCTGCCGCCGGTTGGGACGTGAAGACCCCTGCCCCAATCGGCTCCCAGGCGCTCCACGTCGCCCCGCCGTCCATCGATCGCGTCCGGTACATCTTCGAATCCATACCGACGGCGAACACGTGGACGATCCCGCCGCTGGAGCTCATGGCGACGGCCGGTCCGGTGAGGAACGTCCCCGCAAGGATCGGCTCGAAGCCCTTCCAGGTTGCCCCGCCGTCGGCCGACCAGACCCGCCAGATCCGGTTATCCGTCCCCCGGGCCATGGCCGTGATCTGCCGACCATCGGCCGACGCCGCTGCCGCGACTCCCGAGGTGAGGACGCCCGCCGGAAACTCCACCGCCGCCTCCGGCGTCCCGCCGGGCCTCAGCTTTCTTCGTACCAGTGCGCCCGTATGTTTGCGGGCGAAGAGCCACAGGCAGCCCCCTGCACCGGACGTCAGCGCAGGGCCCGGGTGCGCGCACTCCCAGAACGGCATACCGGCATCGGCGAACAGCGCGTCCCAGTGGCTCATCATGGTGCGCATGGCTTCCTGCATGTCGTAGACCGCCGGGCTCCCGAAGCGGTTGTTCACGTTCGAGAAAGCGGCCGACCCCCACTGCTCGGACCGATGCAGCACGACGTCGGCATACATGGTTCCGTTGTCCCCGTTGTGGCAGATGTCGGCCGTTGCCGGCGACCTGGTATCGGCGCAGACCCATGCGCCGCGGGTCGTGTCGCTGGCGGCGGAGGGGAGGAGCGACTGCACGCTGTTCCGCGTCGTGATGGACATGACCTGCGGGTCGGGGCGTAGGTGCTCCCTGATGAGCTTCCCCATGTCCGGCGCGGAGGTGCAGAGCGATCCCGCCACGCCGTGCGAGCCAAAATTGTAGGGCGGCTCGTGCGTGTAGACGTCCGGGACCAGCTTGTAGTTCCCTTCATCCCAGGAGTGCTGCCACGGCCCGTCCAGGGCGCCCGGCGACGTCACCCCCCAGCCCGAGTGGGTCATGCCGAGCGGATCGTAGACATGCTGCTTGAGCAGGTGCTCGAAGCGGGTTCCGGTCTTCTTCTCGAACATCGCGGCGCAGATGATCGTTCCCCCGCCGTATTCCTTGCCAGTGCCGGGAGGAAACAGCGGCTCGTCCAGCACCGCCGCGTAGACGAACTTGCGCCGCCGCTCCATCAGGTTGGCGTCGTTCAGGCCAAGCGCTGGTATCGAAGGGAACCACTGGTCACCCGGCTCACCCTTCGGGTTGTACGGCATCCCGGAGGCGTGTGCCATGAACTGCTCGAGGGTGACGTCGAAGTACGCGCTCTTCACTCCAGGGACAAACTGGATCTCGGGAAAGACCTCCTTCAGTGTGGTTGTCCACGTCAGACCACCGATGCCTTTTTGGACGAGAACGCCAATGACGGTTCCGGTGAGCGGCTTCGACACGGAGCCCAGGCACCACCGGTCCTGCGGCTGAATCCTGTTCTGCTCCCCGGAGGCGCCGATCTTGCGTATTCCCTGAGCCGAGTGGACGATTCGGCTACCCGCCTTGTTGACCAGAACCGCGCCGAGCCCGGCAACGCCGCACTTCGAGAGTGTTTCGCGAACCTTCTGGTCCAGGAACTTCTTCGCCTGTGCGGCCTGGAAGTCAATGGCACCGATCGGTCGTATGGTCCCCACGCGTCTTCTCCTTTCCGCCCATGCTCCGCTGCCGCGCTTGGCTGTGCCCCGTCAGCCCTGCGGTACCGCGCTCGCCTGCCAGCAGATCCCCTCCCGCTGGGTGCGTCAGTCGCAGTCCGACTAGCCGCCGGCAATGGCCCCGACGACGAAGAATGCTTCCGCCCCCGACGCGACCGCGTCGGGGAGTGGGGCGTCCAGAGGCTCGTTAGATAGATCCTTCTCGCAGGCGAAAAACCGCACGTACGGCCGGCGCGTATGCGTGACGTGGTCGCGGATCGTCCCGCGCAGCATCGGGTAGCAGATCTCGAGGGCGTCCAGGACCGAGCGCTGCGTGGCCGGTCCCTCGACGGCGAGCCGCACCTCGCCGTCAATCCGCGCCAGCGTCCGCAGATGGTGCGGGAGCACGACCCGGATCATGGCAGCGTCTGGACCTCGACGGACAGGACGGCCGGCAGATCTCGGACAATGGGCGTCCAGCGGTCTCCGGCGTCGGCCGACGCGTACACCTGCCCGCCGGTGGTGCCGAAATAGACTCCGCACGGATCGAGCGAGTCGGCGGCCATGGCCTCGCGCAGGATGTTCACGTAGCAGTCGCGCTGCGGCAGGCCCTGCGTGAGCGCCTCCCACTCGTTTCCGCCTGTGCGGCTGCGGTAGACGCGCAGCTTCCCTTCGGGCGGGTAGTGCTCCGAGTCGCTCTTGATCGGCACGACATAGATGGTGTTCGGCTCGTGCGCGTGCATCTCGATCGGGAACCCAAAGTCCGACGGCAAGTTCCCGCTCACCTCGTGCCACGTGTCGCCCGCGTCCTCGCTGCGCATGACGTCCCAGTGCTTTTGCATGAACAGCACGCTCGGGCGCGACCGGTGCATCCCGATGCGGTGGACGCAGTGGCCGACCTCGGCATCCGGGTCGGGGATGTACTCGGATTTCAGGCCCCGGTTGATCGGGCGCCACGTCGTGCCGCCGTCATCGCTCCGGAAGGCCCCCGCGGCGGAGATGGCGATGAAGATCTTCCCGTGGTCGCCCGGATCCAGGAGGATCGTGTGCAGGCACATGCCGCCGGCGCCGGGCTGCCACCTGGCCCCCGAGCCGTGACCGCGCAGTCCCGGTAGCTCCTGCCACGTCTGGCCGCCGTCCGTCGTGCGGAAGATCGCGGCGTCCTCCACGCCGGCGTAGACGGTGTCCGGATCGGTCAGCGATGGTTCGAGGTGCCAGACCCGCTTGAACTCCCAGGGGTGCGGCGTGCCGTCATACCACAGGTGCGTGCCGGGCACGCCGTCGTACTCGAACTTGTTGCCCACCGACTCCCAGTGTTTGCCGCCATCGCTGGAGCGCTGGATCACCTGCCCGAACCAGGCGCTCGACTGCGACGCGTAGATCCGATTCGGCTCGGCAGGCGAGCCCTTCAGATGATAGATCTCCCAGCCCCCGAAGTGGGGGCCGCTCACGTCCCACCGCTCCCGCTTGCCGTCCGCCGACAGGACGAATGCACCCTTCCGCGTACCCACCAAGACGCGTACTCCGCTCATCCCATCCTCCATCTAGCCCGCAATATTCGCGAATGCACCTCGCGAACAATGCGGGCTCAACAGAACCCCCTGTGATTGGTGGCCCCAGGACGGATCAAGCTCCCCTGCGGCATCTCCACACAGCGCCCATCCCGCGGGACGCGGGACCAGACCTCGGTCCGCCGACCCCCATGCGTCATCCCGTCTCGGGAATGCCCTGTGGTATGTAAGCCCGGATTATTCACGGCCTTTTCGTGAATAATCCGGGCTCAATGCACCAAGAAACACAACGGCCCACCGAGAGACCCGTCCCCTCGTGGGCCGTATGCCGTCCTGGCGGCCGCACAGGCCGTCAGCCAACGCCTTCTCTTCCCGACTCACCCCGTTCCCCTCCCAAGTTTCGGGGCGAATTCAGAATCAGGAGTGCAATTATCCTCTACCAGAAACACGTGTCAAGGCCATTTTGGCATGTCGCGATTGCCCGCCGCAGCTCTGGATCGCGATGGTCGAGTAATGCCTCCCCTGCCGGCTTCATGTCCTCCGACACTGCGGCAAGACCCTTGGATGGCCTCGGCGAGTTGCTGAGGATTCCCCAGGGTGGCCTCACCCTTTCCTCTTGCGCGGAGGTTGCGTCCTGTGGTACGAAACAACCCCCGATGCGATTCGATGCCGCCGGAATTCCCTGGATCCTTGGTTCCCCCCAGAAATGGCTGCCCGTGTCCTCGTTGTACGGAGCATGAGTAGTTCCAGGAATTTCAGAGCCGACGGCAGATGAATGTGACTGTCTCAGGAGGGCGACAATGCCGAAGAGGGTCATCCGCTCAGCGAAGGTAGCCGAATCCAAGCTCCCCCTTTCTCAGGCGACACTTGCCGGGAATATCCTCTACATCGGGGGCGCCGTGGCCCACGATGCGCGAGGCCAGCTGGTCGGGAAAGGCGACATCCGGGCCCAGACGCGACAGGCGCTGGAGAACATCAAGGCGTTGGTCGAGGCGGCCGGCGGCACCCTGCTTGACGTCGCGCGGATAACCGTGTTCTTGACGGACCTGGAAAATTTCGCAGGCATGAATGAGGTGTACGCAACGTATTTTCCGGCCGAGCCGCCAACCCGGGCCACGGTCCGGGTCGATCTGGTCAACCCTGATTTTCTGGTCGAGATCCAGGTGACGGCCCATCTCGGGTGAGCTGGGCCATGCACCTCTCGCACCTAGCCCGCTTTATTCGCGAATACAGCTCGCGAATAATGCGGGCTTAACAAAACCCCTCATGGTTGACGGTCCGGGACGGATCAAGCGTCGCCGGTGAACCATGACATTGCGCGGTGTCTGCCCGGCACCAAGGATCCTCCCGCTGCAGGCGGGAAGCGCTACAGGAAAGATAAGCCCGGATTATTCACGTCTCCTTCGTGAATAATCCGGGCTAGGGAGTGGAGCGATGACGGCACCACAGCGAGCGTGGGATGTCATTGTCATTGGTGGCGGGACAGCGGGCGTGATCGCCGGGATAGCCGCCGCCCGCACTGGGGCGGAGACCCTCATCGTCGAGCGGGGCGGGTTCCTGGGAGGGAATGCGGCGACCGGGATGAACCTGGGAGGGTTCTTCGACGGGGACGAAGTCCAGGTGGTGCGCGGCATCCCCCAGGAGTTCGTGGACCGAGCGCTGGAGCTGAAGGGCGGGCGCGGCCACATTTTCCTCCGCGACGCTGATCGATGGATTTCGAGCACCGCGTCCATCGACCCGGAGGTGTACAAGCGCATAGCGCTGGAGACGGTCGAGGCGGCCGGCTGCCGCGCGTGGCTCTACACCCCGTTCATCCGGGGGCACGCCGACGCCGGGCGCATCCAGTCCGTTGACGTGTCGACCAAGGCTGGCCTCCTCAGTCTGACTGCCAAGGTGTACATCGACGCAAGCGGCGATGCGGATCTCGCAACGTCCGCCGGGGTGCCCTTCGAGCGCGGCGGCGGCACCAGGCAGCAGGCCGTGACCTGCATGTTCCGGGTAAGCCACGTCAACCTCCAGGCCGTTGAACGGTTCATGGAGGAGAAGATCAACACGGACAAGAAGACACCCTGGAGTTTCGAGAACGCCCCCCTGCGTGGGAGCCATCGATACTGGACGCCCTGGAAGATCTTCCCGGAATATGCACAGAAGTTTCCGCGACAATTCGGGATCTACTACCATGGTCGGCCCGGTGAGATCTTTGTGAACTGTACCCATACGTCCCTCGACTCGCTGGAGCCCGACGACATCTCGCGTAGCACCGCCCGGCTGCACCGGCAAACCGCGGAGATCCTGGAGTTCCTGACCCGACACGTCCCGGGATTCGAGCAGGCCGCCCTGACGCAGATCCACGACCTCGGCATCCGGGAAAGCCGCAGAATCGTGGGGGACTACACGCTGACGGTGGAGGATATGGTCACGCGGCGTGAGTTCGACGACGTCGTGGCCATGGGGGCCTACCCGCCGGATCTGCACGATGCGCACGGGGGGGAGATCCTGATCCACTCCAAGGGCTGGAGCAAGGTCCATCCCGAGACGGGGATCCCGAACAACCCCGGCTACCAGATCCCGCTTCGCAGTCTCCTCCCCCAGGGGATCGAGAACCTGCTCGTGGCTGGTCGCTGCATCGCCACAACATTCGAGGCACAATCGGGTGCGCGCGGCATGGGGCCCTGCGGCGCCATGGGGCAGGCGGCGGGGACAGCGGCGGCACTGGCCGCCAAACAGGATGGGTCGGTGCGCTCGGTGAGGGCCCCAGTCGTCCAGGAGGCGCTGCTGCACCAGGGCGCCTACCTGGGAAAGAGGCTGAGCCCCTCGCGTTAGCCCGCATTATTCGCGAATAGAGCCCGCGAACAATGCGGGCTTACCGGAAGCCCATATCGTTACTAGTCCCGGACGGGTCAGGCATCCCTGCGGCAGCCCCACGTCGCGCCCGACCTGCGGGAGGCAGGAGCAGACCCGGTCCGCCGGCCACCGCGCGTCATCCCAGACCGGGAAGGGTCGTTTGCCATCTTAGCCCGGATTGTTCACGGCTTTTCGTGAATAATCCGGGCTAGGGAATCGCGCGTGACCCCACAACACACGAAGGAGGATGCCATGGCTCAGGTGACTCGGCGCCAGTTCCTGCGGACAGTGGGTCAAGGCTGCATGGCGGTTGCGGGAGGGGGCCTGCTGGCACATGTCGGGCTTGGGGGGCTGGCCCCGACGGCCGCGGAAGCCCAAGGGGGCCTGGCCGGCCAGTCGATCATCCACTGGTCCCTCCTGAACCCCGACGGCAAGAGTCTTCGCGAGGTGGCACTCAAGGAAATCCTCGGGAAGTTCAAGGCACAGACCGGGATCACGGTGACGGTCCAGACGTTCCCGTGGCAGGAGCTGGGCACCAAGCTGATCGCCGCCGTGCAGGCCGGCAATCCGCCGGATAGCTCGCGGGTCAATATCTATACCCTCAAGATGATCCTGAAGGCTGACGCCCTGCTCAACCTCGACCCCTATCTTCAAAAGACCTTCACGGATGCACAGCGGAAAGACTTCATCGTGGACTTCACGCCGCCCGTCGTGGTCAACGGCAGCAAATGGTCCATGCAGATCGAGATGACGCCGAAGGCGCTGTTCGTCCGCAAGGACTGGCTGGCCAAGGCCGGACTGAAGGCGCCCAGGACCTGGGCGGAGCTGGTCGAGGTCGGGAAGGCAGTGACCGGCGGGGGCAAGTGGGGCTACATGGTCAACGGGTCCAAGACCCAGCTCAACCAGGTGGAGACCATCTTCCAGCCGCACATTCACGGGCGGGGCGGGCAGGTCCTGGATCCAAACGGAAGGGGATCGTTCAACGACGACGCCGCGGTGAAGAGTTACCAGTTCCTCTCCGACTGCGTGCACAAGCACAAGATCACCCCGGCGCAGGTCATCGCCATGACCTACGACGAGGTCACCGACGCCTTCAAATCAGGACGGGTGGCCATGATCCAGGAGGGGTCTCACCGGTACAGTGACATCGCCAAGGCGATCGGCGCCGAGAACCTGGAAATCGCCAAGCTGCCCTCCGACGATCCCAAGGTGCCCTCCCCGACGATCGTCACGGGCTGGGGGTTTGGGATCCCGCGAGGCTCCAAGCACCCGGATGCCGCCTGGGAGTACCTCAAGTACTACATCGGCGCCGAGGCCCAGGAGATCAACGCGCGTGTGGCCGGCTCGCTGCCAACCCGGAAGAGTGCGCTGGAACGCCCCTTCTTCCAATCAAAGGAAGCCGCCTACATGCGGTGGTGGATGGACTATGCCGCGGAGCGGGGCGAGATCATCATCAACGTGCCCACCTTCACGCAGCTGAACGAGGTCATGGTGGACGCCCTGCAGCAGGTGCTCAACAGCCCCTCGGCCAACATCAAGCAGGTCCTGGATGAGGCCGTGAAGCGGTACAACCAGATGGCACAGATGTGAGCGTGACCACGGCTCCGCCATGCCGTCGGTCGGTCCGCACGCAGCGTACGGGATGAGTCCGACCCCTGCGACAGGAACCCGGCGCCTCGGGGAGCAGCCTTCGGGCCGCCCCCGAGGCCACCGTGTCGATCTGTTCCCCTACCTCTTGATGGCCCCCGGACTCCTCCTCGTGCTGTTCGTGACGCTGTACCCTATCGTCTTTGCGGTTAACTACAGCGTCATGCGCACCCAGGTCTTCAAGCAACTGGCCTTTGTCGGCGTGGACAACTACGTCCGGCTCCTCACGGACCCACGCTTTCATACCAATCTGCTGAATTCCCTGTTCTTTGTCCTCATCGGGGTTGGCCTCACCTGGACCTTCGGCCTGGGCTTGGCGCTCTTCCTGCGACGGCAGACTTGGGCCAACACCGTGCTCAAGACCATCGTGCTTGTGCCCTGGGTGACCAACCAGGTCGTGCTGGCCCTGATGTGGAAGTGGATCCTGAACGGTGACTTCAGCCCCATCAACTACCTGCTTGACCTCGTGGGCCTACCCGGCGTGAACCCCCTCATCAGCACGGTGCAGGCGCTGCCCACGCTCACCTTCGTGAACGCCTGGCGCGCGACCGGGTTCTCGCTTCTGCTCATGCTCGCCGGCCTGTCCGCCATCCCGGTGGAGGTGGAGGAAGCGGCGGAGATCGACGGCGCCTCGCGCTGGACGAAGATCTGGTACGTCATCATTCCGCTCCTGAAGCCCATCTCTCTCGCGTGCATCATCACGCTGACCATCAGCTTCTTCAACATCATCGTGCTGCCCCTGGACCTGACGGGGGGCGGGCCGCTGAACAGCACCGAGGTGCTCAGCCTCCGGCTCTACCGTGAGGGCTTTCAGTACTACAATATCGGCACCGCCTCGGCGATCACACTGGTCCTCGTGGGACTCGACCTGCTGCTCTCCTGGATCTATTTCAGACTGATTCGCGCGGAGACATACTACCGATGAGCCGTCGGCAGAGCTCCTGGAGATGGGTCGACGCGTGCCGGTGGGTTGGTGTGGCCGTGGTCGGGGGGGCGATCCTGACCCCGTTCCTCTGGTCCCTGAGCACCTCGCTCAAGATGAAGGCCGACGTCTTGCGCATGCCGCCGATGCTGTTCCCGTGGCCGGCGACCCTGGAGAACTATCACGGTATCCTGACGGCGGGTTTCCCGCGTTACCTCTTGAACAGCAGCATCGTGGCGGTCGCTTCCGCTGCGGTGGTGGTCCTGGTGTCGATCCACGCGGGGTATGCCGCGGCTCGCTATGAATTCCGGGGGAAGTCCGCCATGCTGTTTCTCATCCTGACGGGCATGGCCATGGGTGAGCTCTCGACGGTGCTGCCCCTGTACTTCTTCGGCAGCCAGTTGCGGATCCTCGACACGTATGCCGTGCTCATCCTGGCCAACAGCGCATTCATCACCCCACTCGCCATCTGGTTCCTGCAGGGG
>Ga0316630_10000672_pt1 | contig 11357 bp, 12 predicted proteins | sample OWC_May_M1_C1_D6_FD_207658 | JGI IMG/M metagenome (GOLD analysis project Ga0316630, IMG submission 207658) | Wetland soil microbial communities from Old Woman Creek delta, Ohio, United States - OWC_May_M1_C1_D6_A | ecosystem: Environmental > Terrestrial > Soil > Wetlands | place: USA: Ohio...
CGCCGGCATCGCGTCGAACCTACGTGGATGGCGTCAAGCGCTTCTTTGACTGGTGCTCGGGCTATTCCAGCATCACAGATGACGTTATCCGTGAGTGGCTGGGCGACCTGCGCGGCAGCGGCTGCAAGCCGGCCAGTATCAATACCTGGCTCTCCGGCTTGCGCGCCTTCTTCGCCTGGGCCGTGGGCGCGCGCCGCATTCCCTACAACCCAGCCGCTGGTATCAAAAGTGCCAAGCGCAACGACAGCCGCCAGCACAAGCGGGATGCGCTCACCAATTCAGAGATCCGGCGCGTGCTGGCTATGCCGGATGACACCCCCGCCGGGCTGCGCGATCGCGCGATCATCTACCTGATGGCCTATACTGCGGCGCGCACGGTCGAGGTCTACCGCGCCGATCTGTCAGATCTTTCGACGAAAGCGAATCGGCCTGTACTGAAAGTTCGAGGCAAGGGCCGCCAGGAATCTGATGAGGTTATCGTCATCGCCAATCATGAGGCCGAGAGTGCCCTACACGACTGGATCAGCGCACGGGGTAATAAGCCAGGCCCATTGTTCACGTCCCTCTCTCATAGAAGTAAGGATGGCCGACTCTCTCTCTCGTCGATTCGCAGACTTGTAAAGTCTTACTACAAGTTGGCCGGGGTCGTCGGTGAGAACAAAACCACACACAGCCTACGACACGCTGCGATTAGCAGCGCCATCGCCAATCATGCACCCATCCAGAAGGCGCGCGCAATGGCGCGGCATCGGTCGATTGATACAACCATGATCTACGTGCATGAATCCGATCGGGTCGAGCAGCCGGCAGAACAGTTCATAGACTATGGAGATGCGTAGAGGTTGACATACTGTACAATATGGTGATAGAATATGGACGACTAGGAGGCCCCGATGTCCAACCGTAGCACCCGGCCCCCGCAGCGAGATAACGCCCGTGACAAGGTTCTCGCTCTGGGGGCCGGACCGTTTGTCGTCCTACACGAAAGAGTGCTCCCACTTTAATGTGACCACTACGGCATTGGTTAGGGCATTGCTCGCCGTCACCGTGACTGTCAGCGACCCGTACAGCGGGATCTTGTCGTAAGCCCCTGTAATCGCTGCACCTTCCTCGTCATGAACTTGGACGCGCGGATACAGGGTAACGTCTGTGGCAGTGGCATCCAGGGTTAATATCACCCTGCCCGTGGTCGTGTCCGTGATAACCAGTACCGTGGAAGCCGGCGCCGAGGCGTGGTAATTGACGGAAATCTCCGCTAGGTATCCGTTGAGGCTGGATGGTGTTACGGCTGACCCCTGCGCCGATCCGGCAGTTCCAACCGTGGTAACGGCGACCTGGGTCTGTACAATGTTCCTCAGATTAGGCAGTTCTTCTGTGTCTGGCATGATGCTCCTTTTGTATTTTCGTCAGGATTGATTTTCGCTATTCGTTCTTTACGATCGAGACGCTTCCAAGGTTGAGTATTTCCCCACCTAGATTATTGATGAAATCTGTCCAGCCTATGTCTGTCCTCAAAACCCGTTCGCCTCCGATACAGTGACCAGTCCCAAAGGTGTTTAGCTGAATGAAGAAGTCTACCGTATCAGTCTGAGAATGCTGGGCCGCGCCGATCGCATTGACCGGGATCAAGAAGTCTCGCATACAATGAGCGCATTCTTCCCGATCGCTGGTTTCGCAATGAAATTGAACGTAATCGTAAAGCTTAGCCATTAGCGTGACTCCTTCCAGGCAACTGTGATCCTGCAATCCGATGTGCCTCCGACGCCATAGGCGTAAAACGAGACTGTCCCCAAGGCACGTTGTACGCCTGCTGCGTCCAGATTAAGCGGATATAGATTGCTGATGTCACGTGCAAATGAGGTCTTGTTTTGATTGGTGGCTGCGGCGTACAGTTGAAAGGCGACGATCGGAGAGGTCGCAATCGTCCCGCCGGCCGTGGTAATCTGTGCTCCGCTGTAGACACTATACGCAGCGGCGGCCCAGGTCGGGCCGGCGCTGAACGTCGCTCCATACACTACCTTAAATATCACGGGGTTGTTTCCGGTGACCAGGCCATCGAGGGATAGGAGAACGATTGGATAGCGTGGAGCGATGGAGTTGAAAGTCGTAAAAGGTCGCAGCGACCCAATATGAACATCGGCGTTGCTGCCCGCCGTTCCGGTAAATTCATGCGAAAAGGTGTACCCCAGAACATCATCTTGTCCACCCTCGCTGACTACCGAAGCGCAGATAAATGTCATGGTCGCCGAGACATTGGCGGTTGTAGTCAATTCGGCGCGCACGGGCAGCGTAGCCGATTGCATGTAGACATCCGTCACACTATTGGCATGGTTAAACTGATGGGCGTACACGACTGATCCGCCGATGTCGAAACCAACCCGCACGCGGCCCACTCCCAACCATTGGAAGTCAATCACCAGAATCTGACTCTTGCTGAGATCGAGTGTGATCCCGCTGGGTCCGGTGCCGTCGAGTTTATCCAGATTCCAGGCAGTCTGGGCGATCGTCTCGTCGGCCTGTGTGCCGCTATTGACCACACGCAGATTAACTGTGCTGGCTCCGGTCTGTTCCAGCAGAATACCATCTACGATTGTAACGACTGCCCCGCTGTTGGTGGCATTGAATAGCCCAACGCGCCGGGTAACATCTGCCGCGGCTGTACCCAGCACAAACGTGATAAAGACCATCTGGCTTTTACCAGGCTGGTATTTGATCCAACGATACGACTGCATCGCGGCCAGGCCCGTGGCGCTGCTGATGCTGAAATCGGCGGAGCTGTTGGCTGCATCATGGGCGATTGACCCGCTGCTGGTGATCGGCTCATATTGCAACGGAGATAGATCGTAGCGGAAGGTAGATTCAAATAGCGTGACAGGCGTGCTCACGCGCAGCCGCGAAAAGGCGTCTAGGTTTGCTCCGTCGCGGATGGTGATCCCATTGAAGTAACTCATTTGATAAACCAACCTGTTCCCGTGCTGACGATTTGCATCGTGTCATTGCGCGATAAAATCATCGTCAAGTCACCGTTGATTAGCTCACTGCCGGCAGCATCGACCAGCACGTTATCTACACTAGCGTTAATTACATAGTCTCTACCCAGGCAGGTAGCCGCAGCCGGCAGGGTGATTCTCACGCCACTGGCGGTCACAGTGATCTGATAGTGACTTGCCGTCAAGGTCAAATTGACGGCAGTGCTTGCCCAGGCTGAGAGACGTTCTAAGGCTTTGATCTGCGTGGACGTTGCATAACCATCAGTAGTATTGGTAGCCGCAGGCATCCCGATCGCCAAGGTGGCATTGGGTCCGTTATCCGTAGCGGTCACGGGGGAAGTTGCTACTAGGGTGCGCTCATAGGCCAGCGAAGACTCGGCAGAGGCTGTGATGTATGAGACATCGGCTTGAGACTTATTGGAGACTAGCAGGCCGGTATTTGTATCTGCCTGCCCGTCGATATTGTCCAGCCGGCGCGCGAGTTCAGCCACCTTCCGCTGGTCGAAGAGTTTACGTTCGATCAACAGATCCTTAACTAGATCGCCGGTCCGCTCTGCCATTAGAGTCCCCTCCCCACCAGTCGTGACAGCGTGGTATAGGCTATCCCATCGTCGAGTAAATCAGATGTGAACAATCCGTACACGCGCGCGCTCGGCATCTGCTGTTGGATGATCGCCTGATTGCGCTTCGTGACGTTGGCCTTCTCGCCGACTAGGTGCCAGTAATCTCCATTGACCTGGATCACGTAGACCTGGCCCGGACCATACAGCACGAAATCCATGATCTGTCCACCCGGCCGGCGCCCGCCTAGAATGGATGTCTGAAACTGGATACTCCGATCGGTCCAGCCTAGTTTGTGTAGTGCCTGGTAGGTGCGCCATTCCAGATCGCTGGCCTTGTGTCCCTGAATCTCAAAAGGCCCCTGCTCTTCAAGTTCTTTGTTGGGTTGGACTGCCGGCGAGAAGCGTGACGTAATCTGCTCGTCAGGGATCTGCGGGATGGGTAACTCACCCTTCCCGAATTTCTCTTTCTGCTTCTTCGGTTTCTCGCCGATGTACGCTGCCCCAAGTTGTGGCATTAGGTTTCTCGTTATAATATCGTGTTAGATTCTGCGGCTGTCCCTGCGGCAAAGGTAGTGTTGTACACTGCTCCGCGCAGGGCACACTGATAGACCGCAGCACCCGTCAAGGCAGTTCCCGCCCAGACAGAATTAGTGCCACCTTCAATCGATACGTTGGTGACTTGATAGGTACCCAGCAGCGCGGAAACTTCCGAGAATTGCAGTCCGGTATCGTTTCCCACCAATGCCCCCCCACGCACGCGCAGCACGCTGGTTGCGGGTAGAGACTCGATCACTAGCCCAAATTCTCCATGCACAAAACAACTCACTAACTGGACATTAGCGCTGCCGGTAGGAGTCGTAATCGAAAAGCCTGCTCCGACGCCACTATAAAAATATGTCCCAACGGCCAGCACGTTCAGCGCCTGAGAAACAGAGAAGGCTGCAGACGTTGCGCTGTACATCATGCAGCCGAATAGTCGATATGTCCCGCCGGCGCCGCCGGCAATGGCGGTCGCGCGCACGAGGAAGCAATTGTAGAACTCAGTCGTGCCGGCGCCGTCCATGTAAAGGTAGGCATACCAACCGTTCCGGTGCGTAACCGTCTTGCCAGTTGCTGCGGCCTTGATGCGTCCCTGAATCAGATTGACATTCGTCAGGTTGCTGGAACCGGTAAAGCCCAGCCCGCGCGAAGAAGTTGTAAACGTGATCGAACTTCCATAGAATCCAAACAGGTCTACACCGTCCGGTACAACCACATCGGTGTTGGCCGGCACTGAGATTGCGCCGAACAACAAGACCACATAGCGATTCGTGGTCGTGCTGTCTGTAATCGCAGCCATTGCCGCCGTCAGCGTCGTATAGTCGCCGGCTCCGCTGGGATCGACGACTACCACATTAGAATACCTACCCAATGGGTTTAAGGCAGCCTCTAGCGCTGCGGGCGTGCGCGCCACAAACTTCCCCGTGCCGGAGTCGTAGGTCAGGACGCTCTCATCGGTGATCGGAAATTGAATGTTAACATCGCTAATATCTCGCAGGCTAAGATTAGTACCTGGCATGGGAGTCTCCTAAGTCTGTTTGAATACGATCTGTCCGCTCAGTTTCGTCTCTTTATCGTTCCATTCCTGTGTGACGATACTGACCGGATCAATATGCCCAACAATACTATCTATGACTCCGCTGGTCCCGGGCATGGGCGTGCGCAGAGTGAGCGGCGTGGCGTCTTCCTTCCACGATTCAAGAACCCCCATCATGGTAGACCACTTGTCGAGTGTGTCGTTACCGTCCATCAACTCCATTTTGTCGGCGATACGCATGTCGAAGAGATAGTCATACAGCACTTCGTTCATGGTGTTCAAACGCAGTTCCCAGGAGTTCATGATAACCGGTGTCTGACAATCACACATCAGCCGGAAGCGGAAACGGATACGCCGGCCGGTGACATTTCCATCTCCAACCGTCACCCGCTGGTAGGGTGATTGGACAATAATACTGTCGGTGTCAAACATGGTGTTGGTGAATGGAGTCCACTCATCCTCGTACATCAGATCGTCTGTCTGATACTCAATTTCAATCTTAACCGTAGGCTCAGCGGTAATCCCGGTCGGCAGGTTGCGCGTGCTCATGCGCAGCTCGTCGAAGTAATGGTCCAGCTCCGGGGAGTCGGCGTCGATCCACGAGGTAGTTAGAAACGACTCCCAGGCGTAGCGCATATTATCATCGCGGATCGGATTGTGTAATTCGTCCGGCATGATGCAGTACCACAACTCATACCGATCGGAAACCCATAGCCGATTAGCCCTGCCTGGGACGGTCTGGTAGAAGATACCACTAGAGCGCACGGCCTGGCCCAGTGTGACCAGGTTGTGCCAGTCCCCGCCCGGGTCAGTCGTCGCTAAGATGCTGCTGTTACCATCCCGGCTCTGATAGGAGCAGTACAGCATGTTCGCCACATTGACCAGATCGACGATAGCTCCGCGCCGTGCGGAAATCATCCCCTGGTCGCGGTCGGGTCCCATATCGTCGAGGGTCGTCCCGTACAATCGTTCAAGGCCGCCCAGTAAAGACATGAAGATCTGGGTATTCCACCAGATCATAGCAACCCCGTTGCGCTCGTCGCGCGCTTTGTCGATCCCGATCGGTACCTTCTTGAAACTACCCTCCCTGCCCTGCCAGACCGAATCATCCTTGCCGCAGTAGATTTGATTGTTGTATTCGATGATACTGTTGATCTGGCTCTCTGGTTCGCCGCAGGGCATCCCGGCCTCAAACGTCAAGTTGGTGCCCCAAGTAACTGCCGGCGCGACTTGAACCATTGTATCCACATTGCGCGCGATCCACAGTGCCGGCAAGCCTGTGCTCCAATGTGGCGAGGCGACCAGGTAATCCGCCTTGTTGGTTCCGTCCGTTGCACCCTCGATCGTCCACACGCCACCATTGTTCCACTCGCGCAATCGATACATGGCCGTGCCGTTGCCGTCACTCCCCTGTGCGAAGTAGATAGCGCTATTAAATACGGCGACATCGGTAGCGCTCGCATTCAGGCCGGCCGCCCCGCCGGCTGTTAGAGTCACCTCTGTCCACTTATCAGAGCCAAGGATCACGTACTCGCTGCCGTTGTCGGCGCACGGCTTCGGCCAGGGGTCGCCGCTGATCGTCAATGTATTGGCCGTATTACTGAGGATCGTTCGATATTCGCCCTTGTTGATCCCGGCTGTAATCAACACCACGCAGCCGGCCCATTCTCCCACTGTCCAGGCCGTGCCTGCGGTGCGTGTATCGTCGAGTAGGGTCGTGACGTTCTGCGTCCCATTAGCCACACCCCGATCGCCGTTACGCAGCAGCTTAGCCGCGGTCGTTCCATTCCGATAGATGCACAGGGCGTATAAACCACGCTTGTACTCGAAGAATTTTACCTTCTTTCGATCGGTTGTCGTGGCGGCCAATCTGACATAGACCTCATACAGAAACTGCCCCGACACTCTTTCGCACAGAATGTACCATGCCCCCGTGCTTTCTAGGGGAGCAGTGAACTTCACCCAATAAACTGTGGCGGCCGTCAGTGCTTGAGAAAACGTAATAGTCCGGTAGGTCGTTTCGTTGTCTGTAACGTCCGCCGGGGAGAGAGTTGCTGTTTTGACGATCGCGCCTGGTGCGCCATCGACATCTGTGTAAAGCGTAATGGTCAAACTATTAGTTGGCGTGCCCTGTTTGCGAGCAATGAATGATAGGGTAGCCGCCGTGAATCCTCCGCCAGTTGGGATGGTTATCTTTCTAAGTAGACCGTCAGTCCCTGGAACGAATGAGGTTGCCGGCAGACGTGAGTTTGGGAAGTAGGTGGCACTCGCGTTGAACGCTTTCACACTGGCGATGCAGCGCAGCGGACCGTTACAGATCTGACCCTCCACCGTGCTCCATAGATTGGTGCTCTCGTAGAAGCGAGTCGTATCCGTCGAGAAGCGCTCGTTACCACGTCCCCCGGTCCAGTTGTTCTGGCGAATCGCCTTGCGCTCCACGCCGGCGCCGCGCGGCAGCCGGCGAATCCCCGTCTTGGATTGCGTCATAATCCCGACAGTATGAACTCCATCACTCAGCGTGACGGGGTACTCTGACTTGTAGCCGGTTGCTCTGGGTGCCATCTGCTATCCTTATTCTCAGTCGCTAGTAACTAGGGGCATGTGTGATGGCGGGTTCCAACATTTCCGCATGGACGCACACCGTTCACGATCGATCTTCAAATAATCGGCCAGCCCATCGATCCGATCGAGTAAATGGTCGTACTCTAATTCTATTCGATCGGGATACAACTTGAATGGAATACCCTGCGGTTCACGCGCCGGCCGGCGCATCAAAACCGTTTTGAACTCAAACGCTAAGCGCATTCCCCTGAGATGCGGCCAAACGATCTTAATGGCCTGACCTGCCTGTAGACCTCCGTGCTGGTGCAGCCACAGGCTCGGACTGCGACACTCGTAACGCCCGGCGGGGTGCTTCTCATCCGCCCAGTAGCCGGGTTCGTGGATGACCTCATAGCCACCCGCCTCTAACATCTGCATCATAACTGTTGTTCCACAGCCAGGATAGCCGGTAACGATGACTGCCGGAAGCTTATTCTCCAATCGGATCCCCATCAGTCCAGAGCGTATAGATAGGATCATATGAACCGACCAGCGCCTTGAATAACGCTTTGGTGCTCGCATTGGCGGGCAGTGTTGCCCCGGTGAAATTCGCGCTTGCACACAAAGCACCAGATAGATTCGCCCCAGTAAAGATTGCGTTCTGGCAACCCGTTGTCACCAAGTTAGTTCCTGTCAGATTAGCGTTTGTGAAGTTGCAGCCGGACATATCCGCAGCGCCTAGATTAGTTCCGGCCAGATTGGCCCCGGTGAAATCGCTTTCCTGCCAGTTGATGTAATTGAGGTCGGCGGTAGACAGATCGGCATAGCGGAATGAACAGGTTGCCGCGACCGACATCGCGCTCAGATTCTTGCCCGCCAGGTTGGCGTAATCGAAGGTGGTGTCATTCAACGTCGATGCGTCGATGTTCAGCGCTTCACTCCAATCTGAGTAAGACAAGTCCGTTCCGGTCAGGGTGATGGCAGAGAAATTTGCACGGATTCGAGCACGCTGCATGTTGCTGCCGGAGAAATCTAAATCTGACAGGTTGGTGTTGAACCAGATACCGCGCAGATCGGCCTCGATAAAGTATGAGCTCTGCATGGTGTCTTCCACATTGATCTTGTCTTGGATGTGCTGTCGATAGTTGGCGGCAGTTTCGCCGCCGACTCTCGCTCCAATGAATGTGATATAGGGCCGGGCGTTTTGGTCGCTTAGCCAAATGTCTTCCCCGAAGACATAGATCACATATTGTTTGTCTGCGGAATCGTCCGTAATGGCTGCCAATGCTGCCGCCAGCGTGGTGTAGTCACCCTTGCCGTTGGCATCAACGATCGCCGTATTGGTGTACTGACCCAGTGCGTTGATGGTGGCGCGCGCCATGAACTTACCCGTGTCGGCGTCGTAGGTTAATACACTCTCGTCGGTGAGCGGGAGTTGAATGTTGACATCACTGATGTCTCGTAGGCTGATATTTGTTCCAGGCATGGTGGTCTCCTTATTGAGTGTGCCTACAACATAGGTATCGATTGTCGCGTTTATGCCTGCCAGATTTGAGAATTAACCCCGGCATCGCAAATCATTAGCCCGACTCCGCTCCACCAGACGATCGCCACAGCATTGATGACATGGGTATATCTTGCCCAATTAACCAGATCGTCACTGCGCCAGATGGTGCCATCGCTGCCCAGCACATAGAGGTTAGTGTCGTCCGTCGCAAACACATTCCACTGTGGCGAAATCTGAAAGGTAATGCTCAGGTTGGAAATCACATGGGCCGGCGTGATGCGATACAGCATCGAGTTTCCGCCTGCAATCAGATCGTCTCCAAATTTGATCATTCTGGATTTTAGGCCAGAGTAACTGGAAATCACCGAACTCCAACTAAGCCCATCCGTGCTAGTCAGTAAATCTACTAAATAATTGACACCGTTGTAGTCGTAGCTGGTCGCGTACAGCTTGCCGGCGTGTCCGATTACATCATAGAGACGGTAGTTGTTCACGTCGATTTGATCGGCCCAGGTTGCGCCGTCATCGGTCGAGCGCAGCAGCCGACCGCGCCAGGTCGCATTGTCTCCGGTGTGCATCCCTCCGCCAACGTAGAGGGTACTGCCATCGTGCCACAGGCCAAGCGCATGAATTGTAAGCGGCAGTGTGCGCCGCTTTGTCCAGACTCCGCCGACACTGCGCTCATACAGATTGCCCAGCGTCCAGTCATCGGTATAGGCTGGGTCAGTGCCAGGCACAAACACGCTACCGCCGACGACTTGCAGATCATGCACACCCTGTTCAGTGAGAACCTGTTCGGTTGTAAAGGTGCTACCGTCCGGCGTGCGTGTGATGAGCGCTCCATCCGAATTGCCTGGATTGTTCCCGAGTCCGAGAAGAAGATCGTCTCCCAGCGGCTGCATGACATAGGCCGCCAGCGTACCGTCAGCGATCTCGCTGGTCTCCGTCTCAAATTGACTGGTCAGCGCTCCCGGCGCTGAATATACGCTGGCCTCTACCTCATAGACTATTGGTGGGATAGGTACAGGCTCATACGCATCACAGATGCCGTCCAGTCAAGTCTCCGGCACAAAGGTACTGCCCGCCGTGCAGGTCAGATAATATCCCCGATTGTGCTCAATCACGAAATCACCTACGCCACTTCCCACTGTGTACTCTACTAAATTCCCGGTAGCGTAGTTTCCGACTTTCGTACACGTCCCCCCCTGAAAGTTGATCGCGTCAGCCAGACTCTGCGCGGTGTAGTGTGATTTAGCACAAGGCAAAGAGATCATCGTAACCCCTGCACCAAGCGTCACCGAAACTCCATAACGAAACACATATCCGGTCAAGGACAGAGTACATGCTTTGGTGGTTCTGATCAGATACCCCTCGCCTGGGACGATGTTAAAGTCTCCAGCGGGAATTCCGTTAATCTTGGATACCCAGGTTCCGCCTGTATATCTATACACCTCTGCCGCTGCCCCGCTCCCGTTTTGCGTGTTGATGATGTCCATCAGACCTTGGGCCGTCAACTGCGTGGCGACCCGGCGCAGATACAAGCCAAACGCCACAAAGCCGCTGCCCGTTGAGAGCTGCATCACTTCGGTGCGTGAATCAAAATCTAGCCGGCCAGTTCCAAAGTCATGGAGGGTTACAAAATCGTCATGCGTCACGGGTGTCGTTTCTCCGGTGTCACCAAACACAACCACGGTATAACGCTTGGTCGAACTCGCGTCCGTAATAGCCGCCATCGCTGCCGCCAGAGTGGTGTAGTCGCCTTTTCCGCCGGCGTCAACGACCACCATATTGGTGTACTGACTCAGTGCGTTGATGGTGGCGCGCGCCATGAACTTACCCGTGTCGGCGTCGTAGGTTAATACACTCTCGTCGGTGAGCGGAAGTTGAATGTTGACATCGCTGATGTCTCGCAGGCTGATGTTGGTGCCCGGCATAGTGTGATCTCCTAACGATCGGGAATGATGGGTAGTTTCATCGCGGCCTGCTGCGGCTGGTACAGATTCATCCGCGTCTTAGCCCGGGTGGCCCGCGCCATCAGGTCATTGATCTGGGTGGTCAGGCTCTTCTCGTCCGCGCCAGGCTGGAATAACCGCCAGCGGCAGCACTTGACAGCCACTTCATACGCCAGCCAGGTCGCATCAATCTGCTGCGGTAGGCAGTCCGTTTCACTGTTAGCCTCG
>Ga0316630_10000673_pt1 | contig 11356 bp, 8 predicted proteins | sample OWC_May_M1_C1_D6_FD_207658 | JGI IMG/M metagenome (GOLD analysis project Ga0316630, IMG submission 207658) | Wetland soil microbial communities from Old Woman Creek delta, Ohio, United States - OWC_May_M1_C1_D6_A | ecosystem: Environmental > Terrestrial > Soil > Wetlands | place: USA: Ohio...
CTGGTCGTGCTCGATCAGGTGACCAAGAACCTGGTCGCCCGCGGTGTCGAGCTCTACCAGTCCGTGCCGGTCATCCCGGGCTTCTTCAACATCACCCGCATCCACAACCGCGGGGCCATCTTCGGGACCTTCTCCCAGACGAACAACAGGGTCGTCTTCGTCCTCCTGACGGCGGCCTCGCTGGCCGCCCTGGCCATGGTCGTGTACTACTTCTTCAAGACGGCGGCCTCGGACAAGCTCATGAAGGTCTCCCTGACCCTGATCATGGCCGGGGCCCTGGGGAACCAGTTCGACCGCCTCGTCCGGGGCCACGTCATCGACTTCCTCGATCTCTACATCGGCAAGGCCCACTGGCCCTTTTTCAACGTCGCCGATTCCTGCATCACGGTCGGCGCCTGCCTGATGCTCTTCACCCTGTTCAGGAGGAAACCCGCATGCTCCCCATCCTCGTGAAGATCGGTCCGCTGACCATCCACACCTACGGGTTCCTCATGGCCGTCGGGGTCGCCCTGGGCCTGTGGTTCATCTACGTCCAGGCCAAGAGGAGCGGGCTCGACGCCGTCCGGATCATGGACGCCGCGTTCTACACCATCATTGTCTCGCTCGTCGGGGCCAAGCTCGTCCTGTTCCTCTCCAACGCCGGCTATTACATCAGCTATCCCAAGGAGCTCTTCTCCCTGGCCCGGTCGGGCGGGGTCTTCCAGGGCGGCCTGCTCTTCGGCACGGTCTTCGCCCTGCTGTATTTCCACCGCAAGAAGATCCCGACCTGGAAGACGGCCGACCTCATCGGCCCGGCCCTGGCCATGGGCCACGGCTTCGGCCGGATCGGCTGCTTCAGCGCCGGGTGCTGCTACGGCAGAGAATCCTCCCTGCCCTGGGCGGCCGTCTTCAAGAACCAGTACGCGGCCCAGCTCACCGGCGTCCATCTGAACGAGCCGCTGCACCCGGTCCAGCTCTACGAGGCCATCCTCAATTTCCTCAACTTCGGCGTCCTCTTCCTCATCCTGAAGAAAAAGAAGTTCGACGGCCAGGTCTTCGCCTTCTACATCATCAACTACTCGATCATCCGGTTCATCACGGAGTATTTCCGGGGCGACCACGGGGACAACATCTACTTCATCCGCGGCGACTCGGCCCTGACCAGCCTGTCGTTCCCCCAGCTCGCCTGCGTGCTGGGGCTCATCGGCGGGAGCGTCTTCTTCGTCGTCCTGAAACGGCGCGGCCGTGCCACAAGCTGATCTCGTCGTCGGGCCCGAGGCCGGGCGCGGCACGCGGCTCGACGTCTTCCTCGCCGACAGGATCGAGGGCCTGTCGCGGGCCCAGGTCCGCAAGGTCATCGATGCCGGGGGGGTGCGCGTCGGGTCGTACTCGCGGAAAGCGGGCTACAAGCTCAAGCCCGGCGACCGCGTCCGCGTCGAGTACGAGATCCCCGAGCCGGAGGGCGCCCTCGTCCCCCAGAATATCCCCCTCAAGATCATGTACATGGACGCCGACGTCATCGTCCTCGACAAGCCGCCGCAGCTGGTCGTCCACCCCGGGCCGGGGCATCCGTCGGGGACGCTGGTGAACGCCCTCATCTACCACTTCCCCGAGATCGCTAAAGTCGGCGACGAGATGCGGCCGGGGATCGTCCACCGCCTCGACCAGGACACCTCGGGCGTCATGGTCGTGGCCCGGTCGGCGCGGGCCTGGTCGTTCCTGCATCACCAGTTCAAGAACCGCATCGTCTGGAAGACCTACCTCGCGCTGGCCTGGGGCCGGGTGACGGCCGCGGAGGGAAAGCTCAGCTGGCCCTTGGGGCGCCACCCCAAGGAGGGATCGAGGATGTCCGTGCGGGCCCGGAGTCCCAAGCGGGCCGAGACCTTCTTCCAGGTCCAGCGGACGTTCAAGGATACGACGCTCCTCGAGGTCAAGCCGGTCACGGGGCGGACGCACCAGATCCGGGTCCACCTGGCCGCGGCCGGCCACCCCGTCGTCGGGGACCCCGTCTATGGCCGGAAGAAAGAGCCGCGCGAGTTCCCCCGCATCTTCCTCCACGCCCACATGCTGTCATTCCTGCATCCGGAGACGGAGGAGCGCCTGACCTTCGCCTCGCCCCTGCCGCCCGACCTCGAAGCGGTCATCGCCCGCGAACTAAACTAGCCCGCCGGGCGTATTATTGTTGGCGGCCTGTTCCGGGTGATCTGCTGGAAAGGAGCGCATCCATGCCCCGCACAATACTCTTGATGGCCTTAGCCTTGTCCTTGTCGGTTCAGGGTCCGGCTGCGGCTTCACAGGAGACCGACAGGCTCACCGAGCGCCGTGAGATGTCGGCGAACTCCATCCAGCCGCCGAAGGAGGTCATGGACCTCATCGGCGTCAGGCCCGGGTTCGTCATCGGCGAGGTCGGAGCCGGCCGGGGCCGGGTGACCGTCCACCTCGCCGACCGGGTCGGCGCGAAGGGCAAGATCTACGCCAACGACATCGACACAGCCGCCCTCGACTACTTGAAGGAGCGATGCAAACGCCAGGGCATCACCAATGTGGAGACGATCCTCGGCTTCGTCGATGATGCCCGGTTCCCGGCCGACAGCCTGGACCTCGTTTTCATGGCCTGGGTCTTTCATCATGTCGACCAGCCGGTCCCCCTGCTCAAGAGCCTCCTGCCGAGCCTGAAGCCCTGGGGGACCGTTGTCATGGTCGAGCCCGATCCCGCCCACACGGAGGCGTCTGGCCGGGCCTTGACGCGGGAGGTGGTCGGGCGGGAGGCCAAGGAAGCCGGCTTCGAGCTGGCTGGGATGATCGAGGGCCGGCTCAAGGAAGACAATATCTTCATCCTGCGTCCGGCCGTGCCCGAGAGCCCCGACTCCAAGGACCGTCAGAAAGTCAGGGCCCTGTGGGAGGACTTCCTCGCCTGGCGCAGGACCGCGCCGGCCGGCGCCACTTTCCGTGATTACGCCGACGGCCTCGCCGCCGCCGGCGTCTCCGCCGCGGAGGTTCGCCGCCGTCTCAACGTCCTGCGTGCCCAGTTGACCGAGCAACCCGAGGGCATTGAGATGATCTACGACCCTCTCTACGGCAAGCCGCTGACCGGCGAGCTGGAGAAGGACGGGTTCAAGACCGCCCCGAACGCTTTTCTTGTCGAGGCCATGAAGACCATCAAGCCCGGCGGCAGGGCCCTGGACGTGGGGGCGGGCATGGGCCGGAACGGCATCCATTTGGCCAAGCTCGGCTGGGACGTCACGGGCATCGACCTCTCGGTCCAGGGCCTGGCGGTCATGAAAGCCAACGCCGAGACGGCCGGCCTGAAGGTCCAGACCCTGAAGACCGCCTACGAGGATTATGACTTCGGGAAGGAGCGCTGGGACCTCGTGGCCATGATCCTGTCCTGGGCCCCCGTCGACGACCCGGCCTTCCTGGCCCGGCTGAAGGCCTCGGTCCGGCCGGGCGGCTACGTCGTCTTCGAGCACGTCACCCAGAGGGAGAAGGAGCCGTTCGCGCCCGGCATCCACGCGCCCGCGCCGGGGGCCCTGCGGGAGATGTTCAAGGACTTCGACATCCTGGTCTACCGGGAGCTCGACGACTACGGCGACTGGGGCGGGCCGCCGACCGGCCACGTCCGCATGGTGGCCCGCAAGCGCGGCTGACCAGATAGACGGGAACGTCCCCATTTTCCCCCTTGAGGAAAAGCCCGGTTTTGGGTAGAATACTCCTTCGTTTCTTCCGGGAATCCCAGGAGGCTCGAGGATGAAAGACTATTCCGCCGAACAAATAAGGAATATCGCCCTGGTCGGGCACGGCTCGTCCGGGAAGACCAGCCTGACATCGGCGTTCCTGTTCGACACGGGGGCGACCAGCCGTCTGCTCAAGGTCGATAAGGGCAATACCGTCACCGACTACGATCCCGACGAGATCGAGCGTAAGATCTCCATCAACGCCACGCCCTGCTTCTGCGAGTGGAAGGACCACAAGGTCAATATCATCGACACGCCGGGCTACAGCAACTTCCTTTGGGACACCAAGGCCGCCCTGCGGGCCGTCGACGGCGCGGCCGTCCTCATCGACGCCGTGGCCGGGGTCGAGGTCGGGACCGAGAAGGTCTGGGAGATGATCGAGGAGCGGGGCCTGCCCCGGATCATCGTCATCAGCAAGATGGACCGGGAGAACGCCAACTTCGGCCGGACCCTCGAGTCGGTCCGGGAGTTCTTCGGCCGCCAGGCCATCCCGGTCGAGCTGCCGATCGGAGAGGAGAAGAACTTCGCCGGCGTCGTCGACATCGTCGAGAAGAAGGCCTACCTCTTCGAGAAGGACGAGAGCGGCAAGATGAGCGAGGCGCCGGTCCCGGCCGGCCTGGCCGACGAGGTCGAGAAGCGTTCGAAAGAGCTCATGGAGATGGTCGCCGAGTCCGACGAGAAGCTCATGGAGAAGTACTTCGACAAGGGCGAGCTCGCCCCCGAGGAGTTCCGGGCCGGCCTCAAGAAGAGCATCCGGCACCACCAGATCTTCCCGGTGTTCGCCGTCTCGGGCCTGGCCAACATCGGCGCTCAGCCGCTCCTCGAAGGCATCGTCGCCTATCTGCCCTCGCCGGTCGAGGCCGGGGCGGCCAAGGTTACGATCAAGGGCGAGGAGAAGACCCTCCCGCCGGCGGCCGATGGCCCTTTCGGCGCCCTCGTGTTCAAGACCATCTCCGACCCGTACACGGGCCGGATCTCCCTGATGCGCGTCTTTTCGGGCCGGGTCAATCCGGACGGAACGGTCGCCAACATCACGCGCGACGCCGACGAAAAGCTCGGCGGCCTGTTCTTCCTCCAGGGCAAGGACCAGGTCGCGGCCGGCCAGGCCAAGGCCGGCGACATCGTGGCCACGGCCAAGCTCAAGGTCACCGCGACAGGCGACACGCTCGCGGCCAAGGGCTCCGGCATCGCCTTCCCGGCCATCGCCTTCCCGCTGCCGTCGATCTCCTTCGCCATCGAGCCCAAGACGCGGGCCGACGAGGACCGCATCTCCCAGGCCACGCACCGCATCATCGAAGAGGACCCGACGGTCCGCATCGAGCGCGACCCCAACACTTCCCAGCTCCTCATCTCCGGCAACGGCGAGCTCCACGTTCGCATCATCACCGAGCGGCTGAAGAAGCGCTACAACGTCGAAGTCGACCTCAAACCGCCCAAGATCTCTTACCTCGAGACGATCAAGGGCCGGTCCGACGTCCAAGGCCGGCACAAGAAGCAGACGGGCGGCCGCGGCCAGTTCGGCGACTGTTGGATCAAGTTCGAGCCCCTGCCTCGCGGCAAGGACTTCGAGTTCGATGACAAGATCTTCGGCGGGGCCATCCCGCGCAACTTCATCCCCTCGGTCGAGAAGGGCCTCCAGGAGGCCCGCAAGAAGGGGGTTCTCGCCGGCTACCCGACGGTCGACTTCAAGGCCATCCTCTACGACGGGTCCTACCACGACGTCGACTCGTCCGACATCGCCTTCAAGATCGCGGCCACCAAGGCTTACAGGAAGGGCATCCGCGAGGCCAAGCCGACCCTGCTCGAGCCGGTCATGAACGTCGAGATCTACACGCCCGAGGCCTACATGGGCGATATCATGGGCAACCTCAACGGCCGGCGCGGCAAGGTCCAGGGCATGGAGCAGAAGGGGACGATGCGCGTCCTCAAGGCCCAGGTCCCGATGTCGGAGATGCTCGATTTCGAGCCGACCCTGACCTCGATCACGGGCGGCCGCGGCTCCTTCCTTATGGAGTTCGACCACTACGAGGAAGCCCCCTCGCACATCCAGCAGAAGATCATCGCCGAGGCGGTCAAGGAAGGCCGGATCAGGCCGGAAGAAGAGGAATAATACCGGGTGTTCCTGCGGCGGCTGACGATCGCTCTGGCGGTCCTGTGGGCCCTCACCGAGATCTTCATCAATCTCAAGCAGGCGAAGTCCGCCCGGGTCAAGAATCGCAAGGACCGCGGCAGCCTGTTGCTCATCTACGCGGCGGTGACCGCCGGATTCTACCTGGGGGCCCCCATGAGCTCGGGAATGCGGGGCCGGATCTCTTTCGCTTATCCCTACATCGAGATCAGCGGGCTGGTTCTCATGATCGCGGGCTTCGCCGTCCGCTTGAGCGCAGCCTGGGCCCTCAAGGGACAATTCACCCATTTCGTGACGGTCCAGGCTGAAGACAAGCTCGTTCAGACGGGGCTTTACCGGTCGATCCGGCATCCGGCCTACGCCGGCGAACTCATAACCCTCCTCGGCATCGGATTGGCCCTGGGGAATTGGCTGTCGGTCCTCGCGATATTCGGGATGCCGCTCTTGGCTCTCCTCTTCAGGATCTCGGTCGAGGAGAAAGTCATGCTCGCGCACTACGGCGGGGAATATCTGGAGTACCGGTCGCGGACCAAGCGGCTGATCCCCGGGATCTATTAAGAGGTCCGGGCCGGGCTCGGGTCTTCCCGGGATTTCTGCTTGACGAAGACGAGAAGCAGGGCGGCGACGGCCGTCAAACCGAGCGAGACGATGAAGGGCACCTGTCTGCCCGTCTTGTCCCAGAGAAAGCCGGCCAGAAGCGAGGCCAGGAACGCGGCCAGGCCGATGACCATTTGGAATCCCCCCAGGACCGAGGCCCGGTAGGGTTGAGGCGCGAGCTCGGCGGCGAGCGTCTTCTGGACCGGGTCAAGGGCGGCCTTGTGGACGCCGTAGAGGACGAAGAGGGAGGCCACGGCGGCGCGGCCGTCGCCGAGGAAGGCGACCCCGGCGCACACGGCCGCCCAGGCTCCGTAAGCGATGAGCATCACGGGCTTCCGCCCGATCCTGTCGGAAAGGCGTCCGAAGGGGTAGGATAGGAACGCGGCGACGGTCGAGTAGACCAGGAAAAGGATCTGGCCTGCGCCCGTCCGGAAGCCCTCCGATCTGGCGTACATCAGGAGGAAGGAGTATGTGAAGGCGCCCAGGGCGAAGACCCCGTTGAGCGCGATATAGAGAGCGAGGTTGCGGTCGATGTCCCTGAAGGACAGTCCCTTGAAGATCTTGGCCGCCGGCGAGCCCGACTCCCGGATGTTCTTCAGGACGAGGAAGGTGCCGACGAGGGACGGGATGGCGGCCAGGGCGAAGAGAAGCCGATAGCCCAGGGCATTGAACAGGGCGATCGAGATGAGGATGCCGGCGACGGAGCCGGCGTTGTCCATGGCCCGGAGCAGGCCGAAGTGGCGTCCGCGATTCGTGTCGGTCGAGACGTCGGCCAGCATAGCGTCTCGCGGGGCGCCCCGGATCTTGCCGGCCCTGTCGAGGACGCGGAAGGGGACGAGGTGCGTCCAGACCGACGAGGCGGCGTAGCCGAGGCGCGATACGGCGCCGCAGAGGTATCCCGTCCAGATGAAGACCTTGCGCTTGCGGATCCTGTCCGAATAATATCCGGCGGCCGCCTGCGACAGCGAGACGATGGCCTCGCCCAGGCCGTCGAGGAAGCCGAGCGCCGCCATGTTGGCCTTGAGGACCTGGGTGACGAAGAACGGCCAGACGGGGTTGATGATGTCGGAGCCTAAGTCGTTGAGGAACGATGCCGCCGCGAAGGTGCGGATGGTCTTTTTCGTTTCGGGCCCGGCTTGATCCGGCATGGGGGCGATTGTAACTCAACTTGGAACGAAAATCATTTCTCCGAAAGACCGGGGACACCATCCGGGAAATCCGGGACTTGGTTTCGCCGGATGCCGCGGATTTCGGGCGCGTTGACAGGCCGGAAACTCCGCGGTTATGATACGGGGGCAATCCGCCGGACGGAGGACCTCATGACCCGACTCAGGCGCTTCGCGCTCGTTGTCTCCCTGACCGCACTCGTCGTGACCGCGGCCCACGGCGCCGCCCAGGCCCGACCGCAGTCCCAAGCCCCGGCCATGGGACAGGCGCCGGCCCAAGAAAAGGTCGAACCGGCGGCCGACAAGCCCGATCCGACCCTGACCCTCAAGATCGGGGACCCCAAGCTCAAAGACAAGGCCATGGAGGTCGGGGTCGGGGCCATCCTGGCCGGGCGCACCGGGGCGCCGGTCGGCTTCGAGCGCATGGTCCAGGAGATGATGGCCGCCCGCATCGTCCACGTCGGCGAGACCCACGACGCCATGGCCATCCACGAGATCCAGTTCCAGGTCATCCGCGCCCTCTACCAGAAGGACCGGCACCTGGCCATCGGCATGGAGATGGTGCCGGTGACCCTCCAGGAGACGCTCAACAGGTGGACGGCCGGCCTCCTGACGAAAGAGGAGTTCCTCCGCGAGATCCGCTGGTACGTCACCTGGAACTTCAACTTCGGCTACTACGAGAAGGTCTTCGACTTCGCCCGGGAGCACCGGTTGCCGATCTACGCCCTGAACGCTCCCCGCGAGGTCATCAGCAAGATCCGGATGCGCGGCTGGGACGCCCTGGCGGAGGAGGAGAAGGCCTACTTCCCGGGGCCGCCCGACGTCTCCAACGAGGGCCACCGGACGCTCATCCGGACGGTGTTCGAATCGGAGGACATCCCGGAGGCCATGAGAGGCCCGGGTTTGGACAAGATGTTCGAGGGCCTTTACCGGGGCCAGTCGGCCTGGGACGAGGTCATGGGCTGGAACGCCGTTAAAGCCGCCGAGGCCGAAGGCCGGCGCGTCGTCGTCCTGGTCGGCTCCGGTCATCTCCTCTACAACCTCGGCCTCAACCGACGCGCCTTCGAGCGCTCAAAGCTGCCCTTCAGGACCGTCGTCGCGGTCGAGGCGCCGGCCGGCAAGAGGAGCATGACGGTATCGCGGGCGCTCGCCGACTACGTCTTCGGCCTTCCCGCGGAAACGAAAAAGGCCTTCCCGACGATCGGGCTGAGCCTCAGGAAGGTCGACAACCTGGAGAACCTGGTCATCGATCCGAAGCCGACCGAGGGTGTTGCGGGGCGGGCCGGTTTCGAAAAAGGGGACGTCATCCTCTCGGTCGACGGTCAGGCTTACACGGACATTAACGAGCTGCGCATGGCCCTGGCCAAGCTCGCGTGCGGCGACGCGGCCGAGTTCAAGGTCCTGCGGGCCGGCGCGGTCAAGGACGTCTCGTTCAAGTGCGAAAAGCCGGCGGCCGAACCCTCCGAAAAGGAGTAACAAAATCGGGGACACAATACCTATTCACCCATTTTATTGAGGCCATGTGCCCAGAGATCCATGTGACCCCAACCCCATTCAGGGCATCGACTTGCCACCTGGGCGGCCGATAATAAAGGGGACAGAGTATTGTGTCCCCGTTTTTAGGAGGCTGAGGATGAAGCACAAGAGCACGGTTCTGATCGCCGTTTTGGGGATCATTGTTGCCAGCGCGGGGTTCTCGGCGGGCCCGGCGGGACAGTCCCTTAGCCGGGGACAATCCCTCGTCAAGACGCCGGCGGAGGAGGCGGACTACCTCGCGTATTCCCAGACCGAGGCCATCGCCTCGTTCCTGAGCGCCCTCGCGGCCCGGACGCCGGAGCTCCGCGTCTCGACGGTCGGGCGGTCTCTCGGGACACCGGAGTATGGGGCCCGGGATATCTTCCTGGCGGTCCTGGCCGAGAAGCCCGCCTCCGGGCCGGAGGCGCTCGACCGAACGAAACCCACGGTCCTGTTCACGGCCGCGCAGCACGGCAACGAGCAGTCGGCCAAGGAAGCGGCCCTCTGGCTCCTCCGGGACCTGGCCGCGGGCGAGCTCAAGCCGCTCCTTAAAAAGGTCAACGTCCTGGTCATGCCCCAGACCAATCCCTACGGCAACTTCCGGAACGTCCGGACGAACGAGCTCGAATTGGACATGAACCGCGACCACGTCAAGCTCGAGGCCGAGGGTGTCCGGGCCATTCACCGCGTTTTCCGGGCCTGGCGGCCCGAGGTCACCATCGATGTCCACGAGAAGGGCGACGACTACTACCGGGTCTCGATCGGCTGCGTCTCGAACGTCAACATCGCCGCCGGCCTCCAGGACTTCTCGCGCGAAGTGATCCTGACCGAGGTCGAGAAGACGCTCAAGAAGAAGAACTTCACCTTCTTCGAATACCTGGTCACGGAAGAGCTTGGCGTCGATACGTCGTCGGGCTCGGCCCGCCCCGAGGGCGGCCGCGGCCCGCGCGAGGAGATGAAGCGCTTCTCGACGACCGACCTCAACGACGGGCGGAACAGCCTGGGCATCTTCGAGTCGCTCTCGTTCATTCAGGAAGGCGCGTCCCGCCACGACATCGAGACGCTCAAGGCCCGGACGACCTGGCAGTACAACGGCCTCCGGGCCTTCCTCGAGTCGGTGGCCGGCCACGCCCCCGAGGTCCTGAAGATGGTCGGCGACCTCCGGGCCCGGCTCCTCGAGCGGGCCACCGCGCGGGCCGAGGACGACCCCGTCCATCTGCGGATGCGGTACGTCCGCGACCCCGCCGTGACCGAGCTCCTTCTGAAGAGGTTCGAGCGGGGCGCCGCGCCCGCCGCGGGCCGCGTCCTTCGGGTCGACAAGAAGGCGGGGGAGACGGTGACGGCGGCCGATCTCGTCCCGGCCGCGGAGCCCGGCGGCGCGAAGGTCGTCGATCAGGTGGTCAAACATTGGTTCCCCAACGTCGAGCCGACGCTCTCGGTGAAGCGACCGGCGGGTTACATCATCAAGGGCGACCGCCTGGACATCGTCGAGACGCTCCTCAGCCTCGGCGTCGAGGTCGGGATGTTCGACCGCGACGCGATCGTCGACGCCGAGGTCTACGAGGTCGCGGCCATCGTCCCGGCCGGGCTCGATTACGAAGCGCCGCAGAAGATCGACGTCGCGGCGAAAGCCGTGAAGATCCCGGCGAAGAAGGGCGATTTCTACGTCGGCTGCGTCCAGCCGGCGGCCAACCTCGTTCCGTGCCTGCTCGAGCCGCAGTCGGATTACGGACTCATCCGCTACCGGAAGTTCAAGCTGGCGCCCGAGGCCGGCGGCCTGTTCGAGATCCTCCGCTACGCGGGCAAGGAGGCGCCCGCCGTCATCCCCTACAGGCCCTGGCGGCCCTGATCACTTGATCGCGCCGAGGAGGGCCAGGACCTCGGCCGAGGGCTTCGCGGCCCGGCCGAGGAGCTCCCGGGCTCTGAGGCGGTCCTCTTTGCGGCCGAGCTTCTCCAAGACAAGACCTCCGAAATAGCCGTGGGGCTGGGGTTCATCCCAATACGTCAGAGTGTATTCCCGGATGGCCTCGCGCAAGGCCGCGGCCTTGTCCTTCTCGCCCAGCTTTTCGAGCGAGAGCGCGATGAGGTAGTCCTGCATCCGGGTATCGGGGTGGAAGGGCGCGCCGGTGCCGAGCTTCTCCGGATAGAGCTTGGCCAGTTCGAGGGCCGCGACAGCGTCCGCCCAGGCGCCCTTCGTCATGGCTTCGAGCCCGATCCCGATGTGGGACCGGACGTAG
>Ga0316630_10000674_pt1 | contig 11343 bp, 17 predicted proteins | sample OWC_May_M1_C1_D6_FD_207658 | JGI IMG/M metagenome (GOLD analysis project Ga0316630, IMG submission 207658) | Wetland soil microbial communities from Old Woman Creek delta, Ohio, United States - OWC_May_M1_C1_D6_A | ecosystem: Environmental > Terrestrial > Soil > Wetlands | place: USA: Ohio...
CTGGCGTCGCCATGGATCAGGTCCCCGGGTTTCACGGTCGTCCCGCTGATCTCGACGGGGATGCCGACCTCCTCGATGTTGAACGTGCCGTGCGCGACCACGATCCCGGCGGCGAAGACGTGGTAGCCGAGCGGCTTCACTCCCTCCAGATCTCGCACCCCACCGTCCGTCACGATCCCGATGGCCCCTAGTCGCTTGGTGATGGTTGCAATGACGTCGCCCAGGAAACAGGAATGGGTGGGCTTGGGGCCGACCTCCTTGATCACCAGGATGCTGGGCTTGGGCGCCGCCCCCACAGCCTCGAAGAGTTTCAGAAGTCCCCGGCGGTCCCGCGCTCGCCCTGGCGCCATGCTGTTGGCCGTGGCCGTGATGGCGTATCCCACCATGACTCCGAATTCCGGGGTGTGGCAGGCCACGTCCATCCCCATGAACCCCTGCGTGTCGTCGCGCACCTTGAAGGTCTCGATGGCGTTGGCTATCGTCGGCGAGTCCATCGATCGCAGCTCGGCGAGCTGTTCCGGCGTTAACAGCGTCGGCATGGCATATCTCCTTTTCGTAGCGTTTCCGGGGTCCTCGTGCGAGGAACGCACACCCAGGTGCTAAACCTCCTGGCGGTAGACATCACGCTGGTGGGCGATGCGAAGGACGAGAAGTTGTTGTGACGCGTCGTCTGCCTCGTACGGAATCCGGTAGTCCCCGACGCGAACACGCCATCGGTGGCGTGCCGCGGTCAGTTTGACGGCGTCGGAGGGCCGAGGTTCGATTTCCAGAGCGACAGGCGCTTCGCGAATCCGGCGACGGACTTGGTCTGGAAGGGCGCGGCGATCACGATCTGCGTGCGGGGAAAGCAGAACCGTGTACGCCATCAGGACGCGGGATCGTTGGTGTCGGCTATGGCTTGGCGCAGCGTGATGGGGGTTCCGGTTTCCGCCAACGAATCGTCGGCGAGCACGTTGTCGATGGCATCCTGCAAGTACGGCGGGAGCGTTTCCCAGTCGGCATGACGGGCCAAGAGGCGGAGCAGTTCCTGATATTCAGTGTTGGGCAGAACTACCTCGAGGGTCCGGCCTGTCGCGTCCGAGACAAAGCGCGGCGCATGACTGACGGACGAGTAGGAAACGGTCTGCCGTTTTGGACGGGGCTTGCGTTGTCCGGCCATGAAGAACCTCCCCAACGAACGCGAACATAACACGGCGAAACGAATGTGTCCACGGCCCACCGATACGTTTGGCCAAGCGATGCGAACTGAAGTCCGAGCAGCGTGACCCCGGATGTCACATCCGGGTGATAGGCAGGAAGGCAAATCGCAGGATCAGTCCGATCCAATCAGAGCCATGGCCAGCGAAGGCTCCGCCCCGGCGGCGGTTAGGAGCCGTTACGAAATAACTTGTCCATTTTTTGGAATTTCGTTACGGCTCCTTATGCCGTTCCGGAATTTCTCTGGTCAACTTATTCTTTTACAACGGCTTACCGCAAGTTGCGCTCCTTTCGGGCGGCCACCCTCATCTACGACGGCACCGTGGCGTTCTGTGATCGCTTCCTGGACAAGCGGACTCGGATGGTGGACCAGATGGTGCAGGCAGCGCGGAGCGGGCGACAGAATATCGCCGAGGGCAGCCGAGCATCCGCCGGCACCAGCCAGACCGAGCTGCGCTTGGTGACGGTGGCTCGCGCGAGTCTCGACGAACTACCTGCTCGACCAGCAGATCGCCGCGCTGGAGCGTCGTTTTGTCGAGGGCGGCGGCTACAGCGAGCAATTAGCAGCGGCGCGCATCGCCGCGCGGCGGCGACAGCAGCAGCGTCCCTCAACGCCCGAAGTGGCTTCCCCGGCCTGCCCGCTCTGCGGAGAGCCCATGGCCCGCCGCACGGCGCGCAAAGGCGCTCAGGCCGGGTCGCAGTTCTGGGGATGCACCGCCTACCCGGAATGCCGTGGAACCCGGCCGGTGGACGAATCGGTCGAATCGCACCGATCGGACGGATCGCTCGGATCCACTCAGACGTGATCGCCTGCCCGCGGGGGAGAATCGGAAACTGCGACTGTGAATTTCCGGGCAGTTGCGCGCGTTAGGGTGTCCGGTACCCTTTTTGGTCGCGCCCCGCGCGGGCGCGTGGATTGAAACTTGGTTGGATCGGCTGCTGGTCACCGCCCTTAGGGAAAGGAAAATTCGGAAGCAGGAGAAAATGTATGAGGCCCGGTTAGAAGTGTGAAATCGTGCAGCAGCGTGTCAGTGGTCGGGAAGATCCAGTACGTCGCGAATAGCCTCAGCGACTTTTTGCAGCAGTGCGGGCGATAGGCGCGTCAGCGGGCCTTGAATCAGGCGGCGATTATCGATGGCGCGCATCTGGTCAATGAGCAGGTCCGAAGTCTGTCGCAACCGGCCTGAGGGTGCGACACGGATGCGGAGGGGCTCAGCATCATCGACCAACGTTGTGGTAAGCGGGATGATGAGTGTCGATGGGTGGCCGGCGTCGAGCAGAGCCTGCGACTGGACGATGAGGACGGGGCGCGTCTTGCCCGGCTCAGTGCCGCGTCGAGGGTTTAGGTCGGCGAGCCAGACCTCGCCGCGCTCAGGCATCGGGGTCGCTTTCGATAGCGGCGAACTCGGCGTTGACCTTCCGGCTTTCCCGTCGGACCTTGCGCGACGCGTTGGCCAGGCGCTGGGCGCGCAGCTGGTCGCGCGTCTCGCGGTTCATGCGTTCGATGGCGCGGCGGATGTACTCGGCACGGGGCACGCGCAACGCCTCGGCGCATTCTCGGCTGGCGTCCAGCAGGTCGTCCGGCAGCTTGAGGGAGATGGCGGCCATCGCAGTCCTCCGGATATTCATAAGAGATACATCGTAAGAGTATCCGAGTTGGTTTTCCACTGCAACCATTTTCCAGGAGTTGCCGAACCGGGCAAGGGTGTTCGGTACCCTTCTCACCGCACCTTTCTTGCGAAAGTGTCCGGTATCTATTTTCGCAGTGCGAGAGCGAGGCGGAACAGAGTGCTGTGGCTGCCCGATGGGTGTTCAGGCAGCCGCGAAGGTCCTCCGTCGCAGCCCGTGCCGCGTATCCGTGGTGTCGATAAAAGCCGCCATGGCGGAGCCATGCACGTATTAGCTCTCATCTCATCGGGTGGGCACAATTTTGCATAGCCTGCCTCGAGGGATCCCGACGTGTCACGCCACCGGCGCTCCCCGAGCACCCAAAACGTGCCGTGGAAAATTAATAGGTTGTGAGTCCAGCACCAAAACACCGTCCCGTCCGGCACGCTTCCTGCCATACCGTATGCTGGGCACGGCGGACAGTGAAAAAACGACTGGGAAGTGCGGGACATGTGCGACGCGGTTGCGCGCGCTAAAGCGGGTTCGCGCGCACAAGTGCAGACGTCGATTTCAGAGGACAGGCAAACACATGCTTTCATCAACAAGAGAAGGGAGGTAGTGGCGGTGAGAATCCTAATCGTCTCTCTGGTATTTCTGTTTGGAATGATGTCCAGCGCAGGGGCTGTCATCATCACGCCCTCGACCGAGGTTCAATGGGCTGGAACCCTGCCGAAGAACCCTGCCGAGGGAGACAGCATCAGCGGAAGTCACGGAACGTTCACCCTTCCCGAATTGCTGTACAAGCAAGACGTGGGTGCTGGATCGGACGTCGGGCCCTACGCGGGTGCCTACACGACAACCTTCTCCAATTCCCCAACCGATCCACAAGATGCCGAACTCAGCTGGGATCGGGGAGATTTTATTAGTGGCAACCCTCTCTACCTAGTGGTGAAGGACGGGAACCACGATCCGATTTGGTATATCTTTGATTTGCTGAGCCTTACGAATGTAGAAGGCGCATCCGTATCGGATCCATGGAAGTGGGACGGGATGGAAACCATCTATCTAAGCGGATTCTGGCCGGAGCAGGGTGCGATCTCCCACGTCGCCGTGCACGGCGGGAGTGCGACTGTTCCGGAACCCTCCACGCTGCTGTTGCTCGGCTCCGGCATCATGGGGCTATGCGGGGTGGTGTGGCGAGGGAAGTCTTGCGGCTGATCCAATCCCGGCAGCGGAGGACTTTACAGTGGAAGGGATCGGCACGGAGCGGGGTGTGTCCGCCCATCAAGGGGTGCTCAGTCTGATCGTTGTCGCACGAGAACAGCGCGAACTCTGGCGCTCTCTGGTGCACGAGTTCAAAGACGTAGAGCAAATCCAGATCCTGCTCGACCGACGGCACGCCGAGCGCCGGACGCCCTGGGGCCCGGTGGCTTACGATCGCCGGGCCAGGGACCGCCGGAGTCTTCCACGCCTGGAGGATGATCTGCAAGCCCGACAGTACGTGCTGGTCCGCCCGTGCCATCGGAGGCCACATGACTGACGGCTCGCCCGTGGCCAGTACCTGGCAACCGCGTACCTGGCGACGGCACCGTCGCGGCTAGCGGCGTTTATCATAGGTCCGCACTGCGAGCGTCGGGTTTCCCGGCGCTCGTCGTGTCTTCGGAGTCGACGAGTCCAACTTGCTCTTCGCTTCCGCCTGCATTCGCCTCCATCCGGTTTCGATCTCGCGCCGCGGTTCTTGCAACTTTTGCAGAAGGCGGCCACGCATCGCAATAATCTTCAACTCGCGCCGCCGGACGGTCGCAGCATTCGCAACACGCGCGCCGAACGAACCACAACATGCACTGGGAGTTACATGCACGACCCCTCTCCGTTGCCGCTCTTTCCAGGTGGCACGCGGTGTGCTCTTTCCTCCTACCGAGTGCGTCGCGTGGCGGGAGGTGCGTGAACGCTCTCGCGCCGCGGGATCGGTTGCAAGGAGAAAGGCGGCCCATGCCCACGAGGACGTTCTGCCCGGGGCCGACGAATCCGGCGGCGTCGGACCAACTGATTGTGGTGCGGGACCACGCGGGGTTGGTTCAGGCCCTGCGCGAGGCGATCCCCGTCGGGAGAAACGTCACCGTCATCGTCGACGAGCGGCACGGAGAGCGACGGTGGCGCGTCCAGCCCGTGTGGGACGAGCGGCGGCGGGGCGAACGGCGGGCGCGGCCCACGGAGCGGGTACGGGTGTAGGGGGCCGGCACGCCGGTCGGCAGGCCGTCGCCACCATTCCTGCCGATCTCGCACCCTGTCGCAACGGGAGGATTACGCATGGAATACCTTTCGATCGCCGGCATGCTTGGCCTCGGGCTTGGCTTGGGTATCCTCCCGATCGTCGTTAGTCTCAGCGTGGAGTTGTGGCTACGGTCTCGGCCTGGCGACCGGCCGCTGGGGAATAGCTCCGAAAAGTCCGGAGGCCATAGCCTGACGCATTCTCGATCCCGATAGCCGCAGTGGGCGCCGGGCGGAGCGGAGCGCGACGGAGGATTGGTGTTGCACGTTCGTGCTCCGTTCACCAGGCCCCAGCGCACACCGCGTCGGACCGGAGGAACCGAGCATGGACCTCGTGTTGTTCACCATGAGTGGACTTAGCCTCCTAGCCATTGGGGTCGCTGTGGCCCGCGCGATCGCGGCCCTTCGTCCCCCCTACCTGCACATGGACAAGACGGTGACGGACCCGATTCTGCTTGACGGGTGGAAGCTGCCGCGCGAGTGATCGCCGCCACGAGCGGTCTTCGTATTCCTGAGACCGGCGGCGAGAGTTGTGCCCGGGCGGCCGCGAGTGGCCGGCGACACAACTAGCACACCGAGTCGGCTGGGAATAAGTGAGCAGACGCGACGCCGCCCGGCGCAGGGTGTCGTGCGGTGGGTTCGCGTGCGACAGCACGCTGCTGCAAGGTGTCGGCGAGGTCCGTGTGCTGCGCGCCGGTCAGCACGGGAAATCAGAGGCCGCCGCGGGCCACGAGATCATGCGCGGCAGTGCCCACCGGGTCCGTGGCTCCGTCATGGCGCCTCCGGGTTGGGGGTGGGTGCCGTGGGGTGTCCCAGCACCTGCGCCAGGGCGTCAAGGAGGGTCTCCGGATCGGCGGGCTTGCGGAGCGTGAGCGTCGCCCCCGCGCCTTGCCCGGTGGGCACAACGCTGGGATGGTCCCACACGGTGATGAGGATGATCGGGATGTCGTGGAGTTCAGGTTCGGCGCGGAATTTCCGGCAGATGTCGTAGCCGCTGAGGCCCCGGAGCATGACATCCAGCAGGATGACGTCGGGGCGGTCCTGGCGTGCCAGGGCGAGACCCTGGGGGCCGTCCATCACGGTGAGAGTCCGGTAGCCGTGTCCGTTGAGGAAGTCCCGGTAGAAGTGCAGCACGAGCGGGTCGTCATCGATGCAGAGCACCGTGGGTGGCCTCCCGGCGGCCGGGGCGTCTTGCGGGAGGGACGTTCCACAGTGTTCGCACACGAACTTCCCTGATGCGCCACCCGGCCCGTTCGTCACGACTTGCGGGATGCGGCAGCGCGGGCAGATTATGGTCTGGTTCATAGGTGAACCCTCGGTCCGTTGCGCGGTAGTTCGCTTCCCTCAGCCGCCGGTGGACTTGCTCTGGTGCACCACCCCCTGCAGCGTCGTATTCACGACGGCAAGGAGGGCCTCGCGCCGGAAGGGCTTCGTGAGGCACGCCACCGCCCCGGCAGCGTAGGCTTGCCGGTTCAGACTGGGATCGGGGCTCGCCGTCAGGAAAACCACGGGAATGGCGCGGGTCGTCGGCTCCCCCTGCAGAGTGTGGCAGACCGTGTAGCCGTCCATGCCCGGCATCATGAGGTCCAGGAGGATCAGGTCCGGCTGGCCGGCCGCCGCCTGCGCGAGCCCATCCGCTCCATCGGCCGCCTCCGCGACGGCGAAGTCGGCGACCTCCAGGAAGTCCCGCACCATCTGCCGGAGCAGGCGATCATCGTCCACCACGAGGATGCGTGCGATGGGCATGGCGTTGTTCGTCTTGCGCGCGGGTTGACCCGCCTCCCCTGATTGCTCTGTGCTTCATATTACTCTAACGCAGCTCCTGATGCCAGTGATCGGTTGTCACCTTGTCGCCATCGTGATCCCGAGCGCCGTGACGACCGCCACGACCGCCGTGTTCCACCACGGAGCCTGTCGGCAGGCCAGCGCATCCTGAGGAACCCGTCTCGTTGCCATCGCGGGCGCGGCATGTCGCGCTCGTCCCGACTAAAAGTGCTCGCGTCCAGGACCGCCGGCCCGACGTCCGGGGGCAGAGGCAGGCGCTCGTGGCAGCCTGCCACACTCCGTGACCGCGTCCCTGCCGTTAGCGCGTGCTCCGGTGACCATCGAACTGCGCCGAAAAGATCTCACACCATAGAAGAGCACAGCAAGCGCCGGGGACCAGCTTGGCGCTCGTGGCATTTCAACGCAGAGTTTCGCGTTGAACCGCTCGACGGGGAGGCCGAACTGGGCTGTGAGTTCGGGCCGAGGGTGAGGAAGCGGTGCGTCATGCGGACGGCCCCCGCTCGTCTCTCGGCAGGGCGTCAGGGGACGCCGCGGGGTCGCCCGGCCCGGCCTCGGCCGTCCGGAGCGCCGCCAGCATAGCCGCGAGTCCCATCTGCTTCTCGGAAGTCAGCTTGGTGAGCTGATGCCGCTTTCGAAGAGAAGGTCGGCGGCCCGATTGTCGCAGGCGACAGGCCCGACCTCATCCGCTAATCTCGAGCTCAAAATTACTCGGTGATTCCGGGTAGCCTCGACCTACGGGTTCACCGGTCTTGACGGCCGCTCCGTGAGCATCCCGACCGTATCGACGCCCGCCGCCTTCATCGCGTCCATGACGTCGATGACCAACCCGTACGAGACGTGGCTGTCGCCCCGGAACTGCACCGTTCGGTCCTGGCCTCGTGTGGCAGCGACGAGCCGGTCCCGCAACTCCGCCCGCGGGACCTCGTCGCTATTCAAAAATATGCGGCCCTCCCGGGTCAGAGTCAGCGTGAGTCGGTTCTGCTCTTTGAGGTCCGAGTGCTGGGCCTGAGGAAGTTGCACGTCCGTGCCGCGGTGCAGCATTGGTGCGGTTACCATGAAGATGACGAGCAGGACCAACATCACGTCCACGAGGGGCGTGACGTTGATCTCGGACAGGACGCGTCGGTCCCGCGAGCGCGACGGCAAGGACATGGCCATGGAACCCCCTTCAGCCCTACGCTTGCGCACCGCCCGAGCGGGAGAAGGCAACGCGCGCGACCCGGGCCATGAGCTCCGAGGTTGCCCCGTCCATGTCTGTGGCGTGCGTCTTGACGCGGGAGACGAAGTGGTTGTACGCAACGACCGCGGGGATGGCAACAAAGAGGCCGGCCGCCGTGGCCACGAGGGCCTCTGCTATGCCCGCAGACACGCTGGCCAACCCACCACTGCCCGAACGCGAGATCGCCTCAAACGACCGCATGATCCCGATCACGGTCCCGAAAAGACCGACGAACGGGCTGATGTTTCCCAGGGTGGCCAGCGAGGTCAGCCGCTCCTCCAACCGCTCGATCTCCGCGGCCGTCGCCCGCTGCATCGCGTCGCGCGCGGCCACGCCGGCCCGATCCAGTTCGGGTCCGCCCCGCACACCCGGATTGGGACACTCCAGCGGGAGGAACTCCCGCAGGCCCGAAGCCAGCACGGCCCCGACGTGGCTTCCCCTCCGCGTTTCGCACGCTGCCAGCGCCTGCCGCAATCGCCCTTCTCCAACCTGGTCGAGAACGCGGTGTAGCACCCCAATCGAGTCCCTTCGCGTCCGCCGGAATGTCCACCACCGTTCCCCAATCACTGACAGGGAGTAGACGGAGAAGAGGGCCAGGGCAATCATGGTCAAGGACACTAAGTAATAGCCCGCCCGCATCAAGGTAGGCACGATGAATTGATCCATGCTAGTCCCCGTTCGATTGTGTACCGGCAGTTGATATTTGTGTTGCTACGAAGAAACTGCCTATCTCATTGTTTCGTGACCCTGCCAGACGGATTCGCCCGCGTCAAGCCCGAAACAGCAGCGGACCCGATAGCGGTTCCACCGCACGGGTTAAAGGCGAGCCAAGAGGCGAGGGCGTGGGGTGTCCGGTTGGGATCTCCACATGGCGGGAAGCGGGCGACGTGGCTGGTGTGGAGCGCCAGCGATAAGGGTGGCCTACCCGAGTCGCCGATGGTGTCAGTGTCGCACCTAACCGTTCACGGTCCAAGAGCCTCATTCTGCCGCGGCTCGAGAATGAGTTGGCGTTCTTGTATTTCACCTCGGGCGACCCTGATTTATAGCCTTCACGCGCATCGTCTTTCCGGTCCCCTGTCGATTCTTCCACAAGCGTCGCTTCGGCCGCACGACTGTCGGAAAATTTATCAGATTTCGCCAAGGACCGAACGCATCATTTCACGGCCTCGCCCGACCGCGCGTGTCGTAACTGCAGGCAGCGATTCACTTTAGTGCATCACCAGTGGGCGCATTCCGGCTTTCGGACTACGTCGGCACGTTCTATGCTCTGTCTATGACGGCGGCCCGTCGGCGCCTCTGGCTGTCTACCGCCCCGTGACTGCCATCGCCGCCCGTCTTGCGCGGGCCGTGGGATCGTGACGGTAACCCAGGTCGGGACTCCAGAAAGTTTGCCCATGGCGAGGCGCGTTCTGGGTTTCACCGTTCTGTTCTATGTCTGCACCATCGCTCCTTTTCAGGTGGGTGCCGCACTCGCGTGGATCGTGGTACTCTCTGGGTTAGTGTCCGCGTTGGTTGCCCGCGATTCCAGTGTGGCGCTCTCTCGCGTTGCCAGTTCCCGACTCTCCCCGGTGTCTGGTTCCGGGTTCGCGTATCGCCCAAGCGGGCGGCGTGGCGTGGACCCACCACACTCCCCCCCACGCGGAAGCGACTGCGTTGGCCTGTACCTCGTCCCACGCGCGCATCGAGGAGGCGCGTCTGCCGTTGGCCGGAGTCTGATCATCGTCGCACGTGAGCGCCCCGAACTTTGGCGAGATTTGATGCTCACCTACGGTGCCACAGACGAGGTGGAGATTCTCATTGATCGCCGGGTAGTGAGCCATTGGACGGAGCCGGGTACCGACCGGGACCGCCGGTCATCGCTGCGTCGCCGCACGGAAGTGACGGGACAGGGATTCTGCGTGATCTGCCGCACATAACGTCGTCGCCCAGCTCGCGAGTCGGTTGAGAGCCACATCAGGGGACTTCCGTCATCGCATCTCGGCCCGGCGGAGGGTTGTTCTTGACATTCTGACTCCGTTCGGCAGGCTTGGGCAGTCGGCGTCGCCCGCCGGGGAACGGGAGGGCCCGCGCATGAAGCACCTCGGTGTCCTCAACACGATTGTCGTCGCTCTCGCGTTGGGGCTCGGCCTCCTCATCGCGACGGCAGACGACCGCGCGCTCGCGGCTGTCGATCTCGCTCGCCCAGCCACTCTGCTGACTTTCGTTGCCAACCGCCTGCACGCCGCGTACGCCTCCGCGTGCGACCTTGCGCGCGGGATGTGATCGATGCGGCCGCTGCCTTATTGCGCGAGCGCATCCGACACACGCGTCCACCGCCAATGCCGGCGCGACGGCCGAAGCGGGAACACCGCGTTGGACGGGAGGAACCGAACGTGGACCTCGTTCTTCTCGTCGGGAGCGGGATCGGCCTCATCGGCACGTGGATCGCGCTATCCTGTCTGATCATGATTCCTCGTGAAGGATTCAGCCGCAACGGTCAGACGGCGTCTCACCCCCTTCGTCGTCCCACTCTCCGCACTGGCAATCGTGCGAGCTGTTACGCGCGGGCTTCGCATCCCTGAGTTCGCCTGCGCCTCTCGCTGACCCTGCGCCGAGGCGCAGGTGTGCCACGAGCGTCGGTCCCTCCTTCCGGCACTCACGGGGTTTCAGGGAACGCGACGAGCCGTGGCCGCGTTGCGCAGGAGTACATGTTGGTGAGGTATCGATCGACTCTCGAAGGCCAGCGTTGCGGCCGGACCCGCGGGCGGTGTGCCGCATTTGCACTGGGCCACCACCACTCCTGTCCTGTGCCATCGGGGGTAACTGCTTGTCGATTTTGCGGTTCCGTGGATGGAGCCCCGAGGCCGCACGGCCACGTCGTGCAACGGATTGCAAGCGGCCACACACGCCGGTCTCCGGATCGGACGAAACCCGTTCTGAGCGGCTTTTTACAATGTCCACGCGTACTTCGGGGCGCGGTCTTCCTGTGGCGAACCGCTGGCACGGTTCAAGCAAAAGTCGGAGGCGTACTGCACAATCGGGTCATTCTGGGAAGTTTCTAGAGTTGTGAAAGGCCGACCAGAGGGAGCGGATCGAGCCTCGCAGGAAAGGGGGGATGCAGGCCGCAAGAGCAAACGGTAGGTGCGGAACGGCAACGACAGCACGTACGCGAAACACTGTGGATGGTCAATCTTAAAAAAAGGAGAGAGCTATGTTTTTGGAGATGGTACGGCAGGCTCAGCGGATTCTGCAGGACAAGCGCGGGGTGGAGACTCTCGAGTGGG
>Ga0316630_10000676_pt1 | contig 11327 bp, 12 predicted proteins | sample OWC_May_M1_C1_D6_FD_207658 | JGI IMG/M metagenome (GOLD analysis project Ga0316630, IMG submission 207658) | Wetland soil microbial communities from Old Woman Creek delta, Ohio, United States - OWC_May_M1_C1_D6_A | ecosystem: Environmental > Terrestrial > Soil > Wetlands | place: USA: Ohio...
GGACCTCTGGTCCAACCGGTGAGCCGCCCCGCGCGGCGGCGGATCGAGCCACTTTCACCCACCCCCAGGGCAAACCCTATTGGGGCGAGCGCGCGCTCGGACGTCGCGTGAGCGAGGCGAATCCCCCCTTGGCGGCGGGGGACCTGTTCCCCTACGAGCCCAGGCCCCACCAGCTCGAGCTCGCGGAGGCCGTGCGCGACACGGCCGCGCGGAGGGGGCACCTGGTGGTCGAGTCGCCCACGGGCACCGGCAAGACCGTGTGCGCGCTCGCTGGCGCGCTCGCGGCCGCCCTCGGCGAGGACGTGCTGCGCGTGCTCTACCTCACGCGCACCAACGCGCAGCAGCGGCAACTGATGCTGGAGCTGCGGCAGCTGTCGCGGCGCCGCCGCCCCGTGTTCGGCGCGGGCATCCAGGGCCGCGCCAACATGTGCTTCCTCGCGCTCGGCGACCCCGACCTGGCGTCGGCCACGTCGGAGGAGCTCTCGCGCCTGTGCGCCGACCGCAAGGCGCGCACGCGCGACGCGGGCGCCGACGACCCGATGGCCTGCCCACACTACGCGCGGCTGCTGGAGTGGGAGCTGCCCCGCACGGTCGCGTGGGCCCGCGAGTCGCTACCCACCGCGCCCGAGCTCATCTCCTATTGCCGCGAGCGCGGCATCTGCGCGCACGAGGTGGCGAAGGAGCTGCTCAGGGAGGCCAAGGTCGTCACGGCCCCCTACATCTACCTGTTCCAACCCTTCGCGCGCAGGATGCTGCTCGACTGGATGGGATGCCACGAGCGCGACCTCGTCGTGATAGTCGACGAGGCGCACAACCTGCCCGACTACGCGCGCGAGCTCGCGTCGATGTCGCTCACGGTCGAGACCCTCAGGCGCGCGCGCAGGGAGTGCGCTGTCGAGCTCCAGAACCCCGAGGTCGTCGACGGCCTCCCGCTCGACGAGCTGCTCAAGGGGCTCGAGACCATCGTGCAGGACCTCTCGGACGAGTTCGTCGTGGACGAGGACGGGCTCATCCCGCCCGACGCGTTCTCCTCCGAGCTCATGGGCCGGTTCCACCTCACGTCCACCAAGGTGCAGCTGGCGGCGCGCAACTGCGTGACCCTGGGGGAGATAGTCAAGGAGCAGAGGCGCAAGCTCGGCCGCCTGGGCCGCAGCTACGTGCTCCACACCGGCGGCTTCGTCGGGGGCTTCATGGACCTCGACGCGGAGGAGTACGTCAAGCTCGTCTCGAGCCCCCCGCCCCAGAGGCAGGGCGAGCCGCGCGAGGCGTGGCTCGAGGGCTACTGCATGGACCCCGCGCGCGCGTGCTCGGTGCTGCACGAGGTCGCCGCGAGCGTGCACATGTCGGGCACGCTGCGCCCGCTCGACGAGTACGTGTCCTCCATCGGACTGCCGGAGGCGACGCGCCAGCTCGCGCTCCCCTCCCCGTTCCCCCCCGGCAACCGCGCTCTCATGTTCGCCCAGGACCTCACGACGCGGTTCGAGGACGTGCAGCGCGACCCCGGCCTCATAGGGCGCATCGAGGACCGCGCGGTCGCGGTCGCGAACGCGGTCGGGAGGAACACGGTCGTGTTCTTCCCGAGCTTCGCCCTCAAGCAGAGGTTCATCCGCGACGGTGTCGCGGGAAGGCTGGGCCACCGCATCTACGACGAGGAGCGCGGCATGCCCACGGCCGACCTCGAGGGCATGCTCGACGACTTCCGCGCGCCCAAGGGGGAGGGCAGCTGCCTGCTCGCGGTCGTGGGCGGGCGCGTGTCCGAGGGGCTCGACTTCCCGGGGGAGGCGCTCGAGCTCGCCGTCGTGGTGGGCATCCCCTACCCCAAGCCCACCGCGAAGCAGAAGGCGATGCGCCACTACTACGAGGTGAGGTTCGGCAAGGGCTGGGAGTACGCCGTCAAGGCCCCGACCACGCGAAAGCTCATGCAGGCGCTCGGCCGGCTCATCCGCACGCCGACCGACCGCGGCGTCGGCGTCGTCCTCGACTCGCGCGCGGCCCAGTTCCGCGACATCGTCCCGGAGCTCCTCCCGTCGTACGACGTCGCGGCCGACGCGGCGCGGTTCTTCGCGACGGGCGCGCCCGGGGATGGCGCGGCCTCATCAGGGGAGGGGATCGGACCCGGGGGCAGGGGTCAGTTCGTGTAGACCAGCGCGGTCACGACGCACCCGTACTTGCTCTCCTTGACCTCGATTGAGCGGATGCATGTCTTGGTCTCGGTGAGCGTGAGCTTCCGGACCTCCGCCATCCGCTTGAGCTTGATGAGCAGCTTCTTCTGCGCGTACTCCTCGTCGCAGTACCCGTGGTGCTCGGCGACGATGCCGTACTTGCCGCCCTCCGGGAGCGTGCCCCAGGCCCAGCCTATGCCGCACCCGATGTGCTCGCCCGAGGTGCCGGCCATCTTCGCCAGCACGGTGTAGGTGATGGCGCCAGCAGGTATCGTGACCGGGGGGATCTCCACGCACTCGGCGGGGAGGATGGATGACACGTTGACCAGGTTGCACTGGGTGATGCCCGCGTCCTTGAGCGCGATGTCGAAGGCGTTCAGCTCCGACGCACCGTCCTGAGCGACGCCTGCGGTGACGAAGAAGTTCTTCGGAACTACGAACTGCTCCATGGCGGCAGTTACATAGTTCTCGATATTTAAAAATGTCCCCACGCGCGCCTGCGTACGGGAACGTGAGAAAAAATCGTTTTCTGGGCCATACATTTCATTATCGCCCCTAACTTAAATCGCGCGCGGCCGATATCTCGATAAAACCGTCGTTTCCCGTCGACGCGGCGGCGGGACGTCGCGGTGCGCCGCATCGACCGCCGGGGGGCGCCGCGGCCGCGGCGCGCCCGTCCCCGCGCTCGCGCGTCAGCGCCCCCGCATCCAAAATCCTTTTGAACGGGAATGCCCATCCCTTCGTCCCCCTTGGGAGGGAGACGTTGGATACGTTGCGCCTGAGATGGCACGGCCACTCTTGCTTCGAGGTGGCCACCGAGGACCTGGTCGTCGTCACGGACCCGCACGACGGCAAGAGCCTCGGCATCCCCGCGCCCAAGGTCAAGGCGGACGTCGTCCTCGTCTCCCACGACCACTTCGACCACACGGCCTCCCGCGTCGTCGAGAAGCCCGGCTCGACCGTAGTGCTGCGCGAGTCGGGCAGGACGCCCGACGGGCGTTTCTCGGCGAGGGCCGTCCCCACCTTCCACGACGCCATCAGGGGCGAGAGCCGCGGCCGGAACACTGCGTTCGTGTTCGAGCTCGGCGGCGTTCGGTTCTGCCACCTCGGCGACCTCGGGCACGAGCTGGGCGAGGACGTCGTGCGCGACATCGGCCCGGTGGACGTGCTGTTCGTCCCCATCGGGGGCGTGTTCACCATCGACGCGCCCGCGGCCTGGCGCGTCGTGAGGGCCGTCCACCCGAAGGTCGCGGTGCCGATGCACTACCGCGTCGGCGGGCTCTCGCTCAGCATCAACAACCTGCAGCCCTTCCTGAGCGTCATCGAGGACCCGGACTGCATCGTGCGCGTCGGCTCCGAGGTGGAGTTCTCCGCGGCCGACCTCGACGAGGAGCTCCTCGTGTGGGTCTTCGCCCACTGAGCCGCCCCCGCGCCCGCGCGCGCGCGCCGCGCTCAGAGCCCGACCGTCATCCCGTCGTGGGCGACCTCGAGGCCGCGCCGGCGCACCTCCGCGGACTCGGGGGAGCCGGGGTCGCACAGCGGGTTGGTGTGGTTGAGGTGCGTGTAGATGACGCGCGTGCCCCCCTCGCGCGCGCGTGCCAGCCGCACCATGGTCTCCTCGACGGGCGGGTGGGGCACCGCGCGGCCGTCGGCGCTCCCGAGCTCGCCGCGCCGGAAGAAGGTGCCGTCGACGAGGGCGACGTCCGCGCTGTCGACGAGCCCCTCGGCCCTGGCGTCGAGCCCGTCCACGTCGGGCATGTACAGCACCCTCGCGCGGGGGCCCTCGATGGCCCATGCGACCGTGTCGGTCATGTCGTTGCGGTGCGCGACGGGCTCGGCCACGGCGGTGAGCCCGGGCGCGACCGCGACGGGCTCGGACGGCCGGACGATGTGGAGGCGGAGCACGCCCCACTCGACCATGTCCCTGAAGGGCCTGTTCGACCCCAGGAAGCCGACCATGCTCGCCGTGCCGTGGACCGGCAGCGCGCGCGCCATCAGGCCCTCCCTCCCCAGGTAGCCAAGCCCCCAGTAGTGGCCGACGTGGGCGTGCGTGAGCAGCACGCCCCCCACGGGGAAGGGGGGCGCGCCCCCGCCGCCGGTGCCGGCCCCGAGGGCCTGTTGCAGCGCCACGAGCTGCCTCGGCAGGTCGGGGGAGACGTCGATGAGCCACGCGCCCCCGCCCTCCGCGCCGACGAGCGCGGCGCTCGGCCCCGTGCGGGCCAGCGCGGGGTCGCGCCTCGCGCCCTCGCAGTTGCGGCAGCGGCAGCCGATGTGCGGCACGCCGCAGTCCTGCCCCGAGCCCAGCACGAGCAGCTCCACGTGCCGATGAGGGCCGCCGCGGTCGATAAGGCCTTCGGTGGCTGCCTGTGGGATGGTGCGCGCAGGGCCCCCGCGGCGCCTAGAACAGGCCGAGCGCGTCCTCGAGGCGGCCGAGCTCTATGCCGGTCGAGGGCGTGCCGGTGACCGCGCCCCTCGTGTTGGCGGCGACGCACGCGCCGATCATCGGCGAGCCGTAGTTGAGCGTGCCGATGTCGACGGGCAGCTTGAAGAACGCGCGGAGGCGCTCGAGCTCCTCCTTCGTAGCCTTGGGGTGCACGAGCACGCCCTTGTTCGTGGCGGTCGCGACCGAGCCAACCACGCCCATGCCCGCGATGTCGCCGCGCTCCACCTCGACCCCGAGCGTCTCGGCGATGCGCTCGCCGACCTCCTTGGTGATGCGGGGGTGGACGAGCGCGTGCGAGTCGTTCGCGAGGATGAGGTTGCCCGCGCAGTTGAGGCGGCCCTCGAGCACGAGGACCGCCCTGCGGCCGCGCAGCGCGCGCAGCTCGCTGTCGGTGGCGATGTCGCCCACGACGGCGCCGCGCGAGTTGAGGGCGAGCATCGTGCCCACCAGGTTGGTGCCGCCGACGGTGGTGCGCACGACCTCGACGCCAAGCGCCTCACCGATTGCCCGGACGTCGGCCTCCGTCGCGTCCATGGGGGCCAGGCAGAGCGTCTCCGAGGCGGCGCACCGGACGCCGATGTAGGGGTTGCCGCCGATGTCGAGCTGCCTGACTCCCAAGCTATCGCCTCGCCCCGCTCACTCCTCATCGGGGAGCTGCACGTCGACGAGGTTGCCCTCCTTGGTCTCGTGGCGCGAGACCTTCACACGGATGCGGTGGGGGGGCTTCTGGATGCCGCGGGCCCAGACGGCCTCGTTGACGAGGGGCGAGATTACGATCTCCTCGTCCGGCTCGACCTTCATGTGGCGCTCCACGAAGTGCCTGATGATCTTCATGGCGTACGGCGACCGCTTGGTGTGCGGCACGCCGTGCACGCGCCCGAGGGGTATTACGTAGATGCGTGATTCCTCAGCCAAGTCCATTCCTCCTGTAGTGCAGCGTGGCCCCCGGGGCTCACCGCTGCAGCCGGCTCCTCCGCCACTGGTGCCTTCTGGGGTGGCGCTGGAACTGGCGGTTGGTCCTCATCATTATCCACGCGGGCACGCGGCGGTTCTGCTTCGTCGCTTTGCCCAGCCTGATCTTCTTGGCGAGGGGCTTGTGCCTTGCCATCGGTTCACTTCCTCTGGATTTTGATGTCCCGCCGCTGCGGGACGAGGCGTCCCAGGAGGTCCCTGAGCGTCTCATCGTCTATCATCCTGTTGAGCCGGCCGCTCTGCGCGAGCATCACGAGCTGGTCCTCGACCTGGCCGGCCACGTCGGGGTAGGCCATCTTCACGCGACCGAGCCGCTCGCGGGCCTCGGGGGTGAGGATGCCGCGCAGGATGTTCTGGCGCTGGGCCTCCATGACGTCGGCGCGCTGCTTGGCCTGGGCATTGTAGTCCTGCTGCCTCTGCAGCTCCTGGAGCTTGCGCCTGCGTATCTCCTCCAGCTCCACATCCTGGTCGCCACCCATGCCCTCACCTCCCGCGCGCCCTCCGTCCGGCCCCCGTCCCTGTGCGCGTCCGCGCTCAGTAGTACTTCCCGAGCTCGGGCTCCTTGCTCGCGAGCTCCTTCATGACCTCGCGGGCGAGGCCGTCGAGCATCTTCTGCCCCTTCGCCGTGACCACGCGGCCGCGGTTCTTGTCGGCCTGCACGAGACCGGCCGCCTCGAGCTGCTGCAGCGCCTCGCGGACGATGGCCCTCGAGCCCTTCGTGGCCACGTTGGGCTTCACGAGCCTGTCCTGCGAGCCGCCGAACTCGGCCGAGAGCCGCTCGGTGCCGATGGGGCCCTTCACGTAGACCTTCCGGAGCACGGCCGCCGCGCGGGTGTGCCACCAGTCGGTCTGGATGGGCTGCGTCTCGCGGTGCAGCCCGGTCTTCACCTGGTCGGCCCACGGCGGGGGCGCGATCTCCTTCATCTCCTTGAGCTTGACCGCCGTGAGGTCGATCAGCTTCCTCGGCGGTACGTCGTACACCGTTGTCATGGAACGCCTCCGGAGCGTCCTGCGACCCGGCGTCCACCAAGCGACTTTCGATGGGTCCAGATGGGGACCCCTGGGTCACGGGAAGGAGCGTAAGAGCCTTCTCGTATTTAAGGTTGTCCTTGCCCTGCGAGCGCGCCGCGACGGGCGCGGCACCGGGCCAGCGGCGCGACGGCGACGGCCGCGGATGGGCGCGCGCCGCCGGCGCGGGCGCCGCCGCACCGGGCCGCGGCATGGTCGTCACCGGCAGCGGGCGACGCCCCCCACGGCCCCCCTGCGCGCGCCCCCGCCGCCCCCGCCCGTCCTTCGGCGTACGCCGGAGTCCGGGTCTCCCGACCGACGTACAAGTGGGAATCCTAAAATAGGGGAGGGGCGCATCACGCATATAGGGTCAGGCAGTGGAGACAGTCATCTTCTGCATAGACAGGGACAACGACTTCGGCGAGAAGCTCGGTGTGATCGGCCCCATCGTGGGCCGGCGCGAGAACCTCAAGGCAGCCGTGGCCATGGGGCTCAAGGACCCTGAGGAGAGCGACATGAACGCTCTGTTCGCCGCCCTGAAGATGTACGACGAGCTCAAATCCGCCGGCCAGGACGTGGAGATCGTCACGCTCCTCGGCGACACCTACGTGGGCTACAGGTCCGACCTGGCCCTGGGCAAGAGCGTGGAGACCTTCCTCAAGGACCACCACCCCAAGAGCGCCATCGTCGTGTCCGACGGGGCGGAGGACGAGCAGGTCCTGCCCATCATCCAGTCGCGCATACCGGTCGACCACGTGCAGCGCGTCATCGTCAAGCAGTCCGAGACGGCCGAGTCGACCTACTACGTGCTGCGGCGCGCGTTCGAGGAGGAGGACCTGGGCCGGCGCATCTTCGTGCCGATTTCGCTCATCTTAATCGTCTACACGCTCTTCGCGTTCACGGACTACGGGCAGTGGGCCAAGTACGCCATCGGCCTCGCGTTCGGCATCTACATGTTCCTCTACTTCGTGAACGCCGGCGAGCTCGCCTCGGACTGGTACTCGCGAGCCAAGGTATCCATCGTCACCTCCCAGATATCGTTCTTCGGCAAGATGGTCGCCTTCGTGGTCGTGCTCGTCGGCGCGGTCTACTCGTTCGACCACACCCAGAGCGCGATAAACTGGGTCAAGCCCTGGGAGGGCGCGCTGGTGTTCCTCGGGTGGTTCGTCTGGTTCGCGGTCGTGGCCGCGCTCATCAGCACGCTCTTCGGGTTCCTCGACGCCTTCCTGCTGCGCCGCCGCATCCAGTGGTCCATCGTCTCGCAGAGCCTGGCCACGCTGGCGCTGGGCCTCATCATCTGGGGCTCGACGTACGTCATCGGCGCGATGCTGTCCGAGAACCCCGCCTTCGACCAGCGCGACGCCATCGCCTGGGCCAGCATCATCGCCGGCGTCGTGATGGCCACGGTGGGCTCCGTCATGTTCCGCAACATCCGCGACCGCGTGACGGCGCGCAAGGGCAACACCTGGCGGCCGAACGCGCGCCATTGAGCGTGACGCCCCCCTCCCCCCCCCCGCCTTCATCGATGCGGACGGGCGAGCTGCCATCGTACTCACGCGAGCTTGCGCGCCGCCGTGATGTAGCCGGTGTGGCCGAGCATCTCGAAGGAGGGGCGCGTGCCCTGCGGCCCAACGACGAGCTCGCGCTCGAGCGTCTCGAACGTGCGCACCTCGGACATGCGCGCCTGGCGCAGCGCCGCGTGCGTCCGCTCTACCTGGCCGACGTTGGGCGAGTACGACACGATGCGGCCGCCCGGCCGCAGCGCGGTCGCGGCCGCGCCCACCGCGTCCCAGGGCTCGCCCATGTCCAGCACGACCGCGTCCACGTCGCGCTCCTCGATGCCCGCCCTCACGTCCGCGAGGCGCAGCGTGTGCCACCGCGAGAGGCCGGCGCGCTCGACGTTCGCGCGCGCGATGGCCGCGTGGTCCTCGCGCACCTCGTAGCTCACGAGACGGCCCTCGGGCCTCACGAGCCGGAGGAGGTACAGGCTCAGCGCGCCCGAGCCCGCCCCCGCCTCGACCACGAGGTCGCCGCACTTCACGTCCGCGTGCAGCGCTATGAGGGCGGCGTCGCGTGGCAGCACGATCTGCGACCGGCGCTCCATGGCGGCCACCAGGTCGAGGTGCGTCGGCCGCACCGCCGTCAGGACCACCGAGCCCACCCTGAGGGTCGTGCCCTCCGGATGGCCCACGAGCCCGGCGGTGTCTATGACGCCCATCGTCCCGGCGGCCTCCGAGCCCCCCGTGAGCCGCACCAGGTGGCGCCTGCCCCTGGGGTCGATGAGCGCCACCACCTCGTCCTTCTGGAGCTCCACGTGCCCTGGTAGGGCAAGTAGCGGTTATAAGCGCTTGCCTGGGTGGGGGGCCCATATCCGGGACGGGGAGGTGGCTGCGGGAAGATAGGGATGGGCCGAAGGAGGGGGCACCGCCAGTCGGTGAGACGCCTCCTGGCCATGCCATCTTCCCACCGTGTGATAATTATCTGCAATAATCTAGTAATTATGGTAATATATACGGGAATATGTTTGATGTGCCAATGGAGCCCCAACTCGTCATCGACTACCTACATGGAGCGCTCGGGCGCAGCTACCACAAGGGGGAGGCCATCGTCGACATCCTCCTCGCGGGGCTCGACAAGGCGCCCGACTGCCTCTCGCGGAGGGACTGCGAGTACCTGGTGAAGAGCGTCAAGCCCTTCATCAAGGACCCGCGCGACGTGGACCGCGTCCTCGTGCTGCTGCGCGGCGGGACGCTGCCCGACGTCGACGCCCTGCGCGCCACCCAGATCCTGCCCGCCGGCACGAAGAGCGCGTGAGCGCGCGCCTCGCACCTCGGCAGGCCCGGTCCGGGCGTGGCGCGAGCCGTCAGGCCCCATCGGCCACGGCACCGCCCAATCGCATGCTTTATATCCAGTAGCTCCATTGCGGCCGACTCGACATGGGCATCGCTCAGGAGCTCGTGCGCCGCGGCGGCGGGGAGCGCTGGTACTACGCGTTCGTTCCCAGCAAGCTCGCTGGCGGCATGAGCTCCCCGATGATACCGCTGTTCGTCCTGGAGGTGTACGGGCTGGGCGTGGGGGCGGTCACGCTCGCGACCGTGGCCGCCTCGGTCGCCACGGTGCCCGGGTTCATGCTGTGGGGCGAGTACACCGACAAGCAGCGCACGCGCAAGCAGCCCATCGTCATGGGCATGGCGCTCACGACGCTCGCGCTCGCCATCATGGCGCTCGCGCCCGACATCTTCGCATTCATCGTCGCCCAGCTCATCTACGGCTTCTTCCTGGCCGCGACCGTCCCCTCCTCGACGATGCTCATCATGGAGCACACGCCCAAGGAGCGGTGGGGCGCTGCCATCGGCCTGTTCACCAAGGTCTCGGGCGTGGGCTGGATGCTTGGCATGGCCCTGGGCGCGGCCTTCTTCGCGCTCTCGCCCCTCGTGATGCCCCTGGGCCTCGCGATGCGCGCGTCGCTGCTGCTGTGCGCCGCCATGTCGGCCGCGTCGTGGGCGCTCTCGCAGGCATGGATCGAGGAGCCCGAGACGCGCCTCGAGCGGCGGTGGTTCTTCAAAGACGCCCTTGCCATGAGGACGTGGGTGTTCGAGCGCGCCCGCGTGCTCCCGTCGGTGATGCTGTACGTCTTCAGCCCCCGGGTCCTTCGCAAGGTCAGGCGCCTGTTCCCCGGCGGCTGGGGGCGCGAGCTGGACCTCTACCTCCTGTCGTCGTTCATCCTGTTCGCGGGCATCCAGGTGTTCTACGTCCCGTTCCCCGTGATGCTCTCCAAGGAGCTCCGGCTCGACAGCGCCAAGATCTTCATCGTCTACCTCGTGGGCTCGCTCACGGCCGCCGCGATGTACACGTGGGCGGGCCGGGAGGTCGACCGCCTCGGCAACCGCGAGTCGCAGCTCATCGCGTGGGGCGCGCGCGCGGTCATCTTCCCCTCGTTCGCGGTCGCGCTGCTGCTCATGGCGTGGGGGCATCCGGAGCTCGCGTTCGCATCCGTGCTCGCGCTCAACGCCTCGACCGGGGTCTTCTTCACCATCGTGAGCGTCGCGGGCACGACGACGGCGACCGAGCTCGCGCCCGACTACATCCGCGGCGAGGCGGTGGGGGCCTACAACGCCGTCATCGGCGTGGGCATGATCGTGGGCGGCTTCGCGGGGGGCGCCATCGCGGCCGCCGCGGGCTACTACGCGGTCGCGTTCACGACGGGCGTCCTCACGGTCGTGTCGGTGGCCATACTGCTGCACCTGCGGTTCAGGTGAGCGGCGCCCGGGCCCTGGTCGCGCGCCCGGTGGGGAAGCTTGAAATGGCGCGGCGCGCATGACCGTCGCCATGGCGGCCGTGGAGCTCCGGGGCGTCGTCAAGTCCTACCGCGCGGGCGAGCTCGAGGTGCCCGTGCTCAGGGGCGTCGACCTCGAGGCGGCCAGGGGCGAGGTGCTCGCCATCCTCGGGCCCTCGGGCTCGGGCAAGACCACGCTCCTCAACCTCGCCGCCGGCATCGACCGGGCCGACGCCGGCACCGTCACGGTCGGCGGCCGCGAGCTGGGCTCTCTCGGCGACGGGGACCTCACCGCCTACCGGCGCGCGCACGTGGGCTACGTGTTCCAGTTCTTCAACCTCCTGCCGACGCTAACCGCCCTCGAGAACGTGGGGGTCGCGCTGGAGCTCCTGGGGAGCCCCGACCCCGCGCCGGCCGCGGCGGCCGCGCTCGCGCGCGTGGGCCTCGCGGGCAAGGAGGGGCGGTT
>Ga0316630_10000677_pt1 | contig 11323 bp, 8 predicted proteins | sample OWC_May_M1_C1_D6_FD_207658 | JGI IMG/M metagenome (GOLD analysis project Ga0316630, IMG submission 207658) | Wetland soil microbial communities from Old Woman Creek delta, Ohio, United States - OWC_May_M1_C1_D6_A | ecosystem: Environmental > Terrestrial > Soil > Wetlands | place: USA: Ohio...
GATTTGCCGGCGCCCGACAGGCCCGTCATGAAGATCGTGAACCCCTGGCGGTCGGGCGGGGGGTAGGCCTTCTGCAGCTCCTCGATCACCTCGGGGAAGGTCGCCCACTCCGGGATGCGGCGGCCCTCGCGGATGCGCCGGCGGATGTCGGTGCCGGAGAGCCGGATGCTCTGGGTTCCCGCCGGCACCTGGTCGGCGCGGCGGTACTCGTCTTCGAAGGGCAGGTAGACCATCTCCGGGAAGGGGATGACCTCGATGCCGATTTCCGCGCCGTACTCTTCGACGAAGCGGCAGGCGTCGTCGCTGCCGTAGTAGGGTTTGCCGCTGGGGTCGCAGCCGGGGCCCGCGTGGTCGCGGCCGGCGATGAAGTGGGTGCAGCCGTAGTTGCGGCACACGATGGCGTGCAGCAGCGCCTCCCGCGGCCCGGACATGCGCATCGACAGGGGCAGCAGGTTCAGAAGGTAGGAGTCCGGCGGGTAGTGCTGGACCACCTGGCGGTAGCAGCGCACCCGCGTGTAGTGATCGAAGTCGCCCGGCTTGGTCATCCCGGCCACCGGCAGGATCAGCAGGTTGGCCCTGGCCTGGCGCATGGCCTGGACGGTCATCTCGAACTGCGGCCGGTGGATGGGGTTTTCCGTGATGAACCCCACCATGCGCTTCCAGTTGAGCTTGCGGGAGGCCGCGCCGATCTCGGTCGGTGAGAGCCGGATCTTCTTGAAGTCGAAATGCAGCGGCAGGCTCACCACCTCGAGTTTGCCGCCGATGTAGAAGTCGCCGGTCCGGTTGAGGAGGTAATCCGCGCCGGGGTGGGAGGGGTCGAGGGTCCCGTAGATCTGGGCGGCCTCCTTGTCGCGGTCCACCGGCCAGATGTCCTCGACGTGCATCACCGCCAGCAGGAACCCTTCGCCGTCCCGCAGGGCCACCGACTGCCCGGCTTCCAGGCTGCGGGCCTTGACTTCGCGAATGTCCAGGCAGATCGGGATGGGCCACAAAACCCCGTTTTTAAGCCGCATGCGGTCCAGGACCGGCTCGTAGTCGGCGCGGGTCATGAACCCGGGAAGCGGGGAAAAAGCCCCGGTTGCCAGCAGCTCGAGGTCGCAGAGGTGGCGCTCGTTCAAGGTGATGTCCGGCAGGCTGGTGGCGATGCTTTTCAGCAGGGCGGCGCGCTCTTCATCAACCACGAGATTGACCAGCCGGGAGGAAGCGCTTTCGCTTGAACGTTGGGTTGCACTCATGGCGGTGTGGACCTCTCCAATCGTAATGGCGTTAAGTGCATAACTATATCAAACTAACGCCGCGAAATACATAGTTTCAGGAGCCGGCGGTGCGAGGAAGTGGCAATCCGCCGGCGGCTGTGGTAATGGTCGCTGCAGCGCCGACGAAAGCCGCCATCAAAATGGATCAGGTTCCCACGCAATCGATCGCAAAAAAAGGCCCGGATCTCCCGCGCCCGGCCATATTGGCACCCGCCGGCAGCAAGCCCTCCTTTCTGGCCGCCCTGGCGGCCGGGGCGGAGGCCGTGTATTGCGGCTTGAAGCAGTTCACGGCGCGCATGGAGGCCAAGAACTTCACCTTCGAGGAAATGCGGGCGTTGGTGGAGCTCGCGCACGCCAAGGGCACGCGGGTGTACGTGACGCTGAACACCCTGCTCACGCCCGGCGAGCTGGACGAGGCCGGCCGCATGCTCGACCGGCTGAACCGGCACGTGCGCCCCGACGCCGTGATCGTGCAGGACCTCGCCCTGGCGCAGCTCGTGCGCCAGACCGGATTTGCGGGCGAGGTGCACTGGTCGACCCTTTCCAACATGGGCTACCCGGCGGCGCTGCGCCTGGTCCGGGAGCAGCTGCCGATCGACAGCCTCGTCCTGCCGCGCGAACTCACGGTGGACGAGATCAAGGCCGCGGCGGCCGCCTGCCCGCCGGGGCTGAACCTGGAGGTGTTCATCCACGGCGCGCTCTGCTACGGCGTTTCCGGCCGCTGCTACTGGAGCAGTTTCCTGGGGGGGAAAAGCGGGCTGCGCGGGCGCTGCGTCCAGCCCTGCCGGAGGGTTTACGCCCAGGGCCGCGAGGGCCGCCGGTTCTTCTCCTGCCTCGACCTGAGCATCGACGTGCTCGTCAAGGTGCTGATGGGCATCCCCCAAATCCGGGCGTGGAAGATCGAGGGGCGGAAAAAGGGGCCGCACTACGTGTATTACGTCGTCACGGGCTACCGCCTGCTGCGGGACCACGGCGGCGACCCGCAGGCCAAAAAGGACGCCCTGCATTTCCTCTCCCGCGCGCTGGGACGCCCCGGCACCCACTATTACTTCCTCCCCCAGCGGCCGCAGAACCCGGTGAACGCCGGCGAGCAGACCGGGTCGGGGCTCCTTCTCGGCCGCGTCAAGGGCGCCGCCCGGCAGCTTTTTTTCAACCCGCAGGTGGAGCTTCTGCCCGGCGACCTGCTGCGCGTCGGCTATGAAGATGCGCCCGGGCACCGCATCGAGCGCGTCGGCCGGTCGCTTCCGAAGGGCGGTCGGTATTCGCTGCCGCCGGCGGCGGGCGGCGTCCCCAAGGGCACGCCGGTTTTCTTGATCGACCGGCGCGAAAAAGCCCTGGAGGAACTCATCAAGGCGCTGGAGGCCGAATTGCCGGCGGCGACGGGAGAGGTTCCCCTATCCGCCTTTCGTGCGAAGCTGCCGGCGGCGACGCGGGCCCTGCTCAAGCCGAGCGAGCTCAAGGTTTACCGGATCACCCCGCGGCAGCTCGGTCACGGCCGGATCGGGCTTTGGCTCAGCCCGGAAAACCTGGAGAATGCCCCTGAAAAATCAGTGCGGCAGGCGTGGTGGTGGCTTTCGCCGACGATCTTCCCGGACGACGAGGCGCCGACCCGGGAATTGATCCGGCAGGCGTGCTCCCGGGGCGGTCGGACCTTCGTGCTGAACGACCCCTGGCAGGTTTCGCTGTTTGATGATAGCGGATCGAAGGCAAGGCTGTGGGCGGGGCCGTTCTGCAACCTGGCCAACCCGCTCGCCCTGGAAACCGCAGCCTCCCTGGGTTTCAGCGGCGCCATCGTCAGCCCGGAGCTTGCAGCCGAGGACTTCCTGAAGCTTCCCCGGTGCAGCCCGTTGCCGCTCGGCGTCGTGGTCGGCGGGAACTGGCCGCTGTGCGTCGCCCGTGCGGCCGCGGCCGATCTCCACATCGACGCCCCGTTCCGCAGCCCCAAAGGCGAGGAGGCCTGGACGACGCGCTACGGCTCTCTTTACTGGGTCTTTCCCAACTGGCGGCTGGAGTTGCGGGATCAGGTGGAGAACCTGCGCCGGGCGGGCTACGTTCTCTTCGCCCAGTTGATGGAGCCTGTGCCGAAGACGGTCCAGCTCAAGGACCGGCCGGGATTGTGGAACTGGGAGGGGGAGTTGGTGTAAAAATCCCTGTCAAGGGGGAAATCGTCAAACAGGTTCGTCATTTTGGCCACCTGAACAAGGTCCGGGCAGTCGTGGAAACAGAAAAGGCTTGCCTCAAGGGTTTCTCCAGCAATAAATCCAATCAAAATGAGCTTGTCGGCCTCCAGGGCGATCCGGCTCGCCTTCTATTTTGCGATTTCCGAGATCACCCGGCCCGGGCTGACGATGGAGATGCCCTGGCCGGAGCGGGCGCCGATCATGAGGCATTCGATCACCGGGGGGACGACCGGGTCATCGGATTTCCAGCGCACGATGAAGCTGGCGCCGAATCCGCCGCTGGTGTCGCTTTCGGGGACAAACACCTCGGTCGATGCGAGCGGCTTCAGCAGGAGCGGCTTTTCGATGTGCTTTTTCAGAAGGCGGCCGCCGGAGTCATGGTAGTCCGCCGCCGTCACGGAGATGGAATGAACCGGGTCCGTGTTGCGGATCGACAGGGTGGCTGCCAGGTCGAAGGTGGCGGCCCGGTTCCCATAAAGGATGTGGGAATAAACGGGCACGTAGACCGACTGGCCGTATGAGCGTGGGTCTGCGGCCGACGTCGAGTCGGCTGCCGCCCATGCGAGGGCCTGAAAGCCGGCCAGGGCGCATAAACAGACAACGAATCGGGAGGGGCGTCGGGGCAGCACGTGCATGGGGTCTTCCTTTGGTCGGGGCTCGCGCCGGCGCTGACGCGCCGTTGGCATCGGTTTATCCACAGCCGCAGCCGCAATCGCAGCCGCCGTCGTGCCCGCGGGCCGTCAATTCGGCGATGGCTTTGACGACCTCGCGCGGCTCAGGGGTTTCAACCCGGATGACCCGGGTGCGGAAGAAGGTCTCACCGCACGGGTCGAAACGTGCAGGGAACAACTCCGCCAGGTGGCCGAAAAAATCCTGCGTTCCGGTTTCTGTCGCCTGGAAGGAGATCGTGTCGCCCTCCCGCTTGCCGGCCAGGAGGCACTCGAACGGCAACAAGCCGGCGGGCCCGATGCCGTAGATGAATGTTGCATCGGCGCCGATCGGAGATAGGTCCGTGGTCGTCGAGCCTGCTTCAACCGCCAGTCGCACTCGTTTGAGAGGCGCCACGATCAGGGCTTCTTCCAATTAAACGCTCCGGTTCAACGGGTTTGTCCATATTCGCTTAAGAGCATCTCGACGGCAATCCGCTGCATGGCGACGCGCTCGGCCAGGGGCCGCTGGGACGGGGTCACCACGGCAAACACAAGATCGCTCACGTTTCGGCGCACGTATCCGGCCAGAGTCAGTTGGCGGGAGAGGCGCAGGATCGTCAGCCCCCACATGGGGGCCGCAACGACCCCGTCTCGAGGCCTCAGCATCACGAGGCTTGCGTCGTTTTCGATGGGGTAGCCTTCCGCCCGGACGCTGTTCACGATGGCGGCTGAAACCGTTTTATCCGCCAGCCCATACTGCCAAATGAAGAAGCCGTCGGCGTCGGGGTCCTCCCGCAGATCGATCACGAGATCATACCGCTTTTCTCGAAGGAATCGGCGGATGACCCTGGCTTCATGCGAGTCGAAGCTGGCAAAGTCCCGCCCGATATCCACCCCGTTCCGGTTCAGGGGCAAGTCGTGGGCATACCCCCAGGGGTTGACGATGGGGATGATGTCCATGTCGTAGCCGGCGGCATCTGCGGAGGCGGCGCGCTTGCCTGCGAAGTCCACCAGGTAGTCCACGCCGGCGGCGGCGTCGCCGTGGACGCCGGCCAGTACCAGGACCCGTTTCAGCGCGGGCTGAAACGGTCGATAGGCCACGTACCAGACGGGCGCCTCGAACTTCGGGTAGATGATCCGGCCGATTTCCGTGAGGAGCACGTGGGCCGAGGCGGCGTCCGCGGTTTGAAGCCTCTGCTGCAGGGGCGCCAGGTCCCGGACGGCGGCAGCGCTCGCGTCATACCGCTCCGTCGGCCGCAGGTAGGAGCACGCGCCGCAGGCAAGCAGCACCAGGATCGAAGCGGCAAGCCGCAAGGCCGGCACCCTCCGCGCCGTGCCGGCGTTCAAAGAATCGGCACGGAAATTTTTCGCTTTTCCCGAAATCATCGGTTGCCCACCCTCACGCGTGTCGAGCCGCCGCCAAGGCCCGAACCATCCCGTTTCCCATCGCCTTGGCCACGCCCGCCCTTCAGGGTTTGTCGCCGACGACCCAGGCCGCCAAGCGATGGCGGGCGGCGATTTCGGATTTCAGGCCGCGCAGCCGCATCATGTGGCGGATCTCCCCTGGCCGGTAAAAGCGGCTTTGCATCCAGGCGATTTTTTCAGCGAAAGCGGCCATCCGGACCACGGTGCGGTCGGCATCGAATTCCTCGACCACGACCCGCCCGCCGGGTTTGAGCACGCGGGCGATATCGCCCATCGCTGCGGGCTGGTCGGCGAAATGGTGCAGGGCGTCGACCACCAGGACCCGGTCAATGGACCCGTCCGGGAACGGCAAAAACTCCGAGCGGGCGCAAACCGCATCGAGCCTCTTTCCGCGGGCCTTCGCCAGCATCCGCCCGGAGGGGTCGCTCACCACCACCCGGCCGACCATCCGGCGCAGCGGGAGGGCCACGCGGCCCGTCCCGCCGCCGAGGTCCAACAGGCACCCGGCGGTCGGCAGGCGCAGAAGCTGCGCCAAACGCGCCACATCGGGCGCTCCCATCAGGCGGTCGTAAAACGGTGCCAGGATGTCGAAATGATCCAGCATGACGCTGATTCGATATTAACCAACATGGCCCGCACTTTCAAGAGACGATCCCGGCGCCGAACCGGGTGGGCAGGAGGCGCGACACAGATGGATCTTGGCACCCGCGCGCCATCCTGCCGGTTATGACGTGTGGGAGAGGCTTTCAGCCTCAATGATCGCGGCTGGAAAGCCGCTCCCACAGGTAAAAAAGGCCCGCTCGATTGGAGGCCCCGACGCGCCCTTTTTTTGGCCGATGGCGGGAAACTCAGGCCGGGCGCTGAACGGGGGCGTTGACTTCGTGCGGCGGATAGAGTATTTTCGCCCCTAACGATCCCGGCGCTACCCCAACCGGAGGTGAGGGCAGAGGCATGAGCCAGTGCATCCTTCTGAACGCCGACTACACCTTTCTCAATCTCGTGAACTGGAAAAGGGCCATTTGCCTGATGGCCAACGGAAAGGCGGAGGTCGTCAAGGATTCGCGCGCCACGGTGCACAGCTCGGGCGGCATCACCCTGCGGGTGCCGGCGGTTCTGCGCCTGATCAAGCTGATCCGGACCATTTACCGGGCCGGGGTCGCCTTCACCAAGCGCAACGTCCTGGTGCGGGACGGTTTCCGGTGCGCCTACTGCGGCAGCCCCCGGGACCGGCTTTCGATCGACCACATCATTCCCCGCTCGCGCGGGGGGAAAACCACCTTTGAGAACTGCGTGGCCGCCTGCAAGGGCTGCAATCTCAAAAAGGGCGGGCGCACGCCCAGCGAAGCCGGGATGTACCTGCGGGTCAAGGCCTTCCAGCCGACCATATCCGAATTTCTCCGGTTGAAATTTCAGCATCTGGGGCTAAACGAAATTCTGGCCGACTTCGGGTTCTGAAGCAATTGGAGGCGCGCGGCCTCATCCTATCGGCAATGACGTGTGGGAGAGGCTTTCAGCCTCGATGATCGCGGCCGGAAAGCCGTTCCCACGGTTTTGCAAGAAACCGACGGTATCGGCAGCGAAAGAGGCGACATCCATGAAAGGCATCATCCTCGCCGGGGGCTCCGGCACCCGGCTTTACCCGCTCACCCTCGGGGTCAGCAAGCAGCTGCTCCCGGTGTACGACAAGCCCATGATCTACTACCCGCTGTCCGTGCTCATGCTGGCGGGCATCCGCGACATCCTCATCGTGTCGACCCCCCTGGACCTGCCGGTCTTCCGGCGCCTGCTGGGCGACGGCTCGCAGATAGGGGTGCGCTTCGCATACGCCGAGCAGCCCCGCCCCGAGGGCCTGGCCCAGGCGTTTGTCATCGGCCGCGAGTTCATCGGCGGCGACACGGTCTGCCTCATCCTGGGCGACAACATCTTCTACGGGCCGGGCCTCTCCGGGATCCTCCACCGGGCGGTCGCGCTGACCCGCGGCGGCCTGATCTTCGGCTACCCGGTCCGGGACCCCGAGCGCTACGGGGTGGTGGAGTTCGACGGCGACCACCGGGTGGTCGGGATCGAGGAGAAGCCGAAGAAGCCCAAATCCATGTATGCCGTTCCGGGCCTTTACTTCTACGACAACGACGTGATCCGGATCGCCGGCGATCTCAAGCCGTCCGCCCGCGGGGAGCTCGAGATCACGGACGTCAACCTCGCCTACCTGCGCCGCGGCGACCTGCGGGTCGAGCCCCTGGGGCGCGGCTTCGCCTGGCTGGACACGGGCACCCACGAAGCGCTCCAGCAGGCCTCCAGCTACGTCCAGGCCATCCAGGACCGGCAAGGGCTCAAGATATCCTGCATCGAAGAGATCGCCTACCGGCTCGGCTACATCGACCGCAGCCGCCTGCTGGCCCTCGCCTCCGACTACCGCAAGAACGACTACGGGCGGTACCTCGCCGATGTCGCCAACGAGGGAAGCTCGCCGCTGTAACTTTCGCCACCCCCCGTTTCCCGCGGCTAATTTCTTGACACTGCGCACGGTTGCAGTTAAAGATGCACGTTCGGCTACCGACCCCGTTTTGGAGGACGTGATGGACTACAAGCAGACGCTCAACCTGCCGTCGACCGAGTTTCCCATGAAGGCCAACCTGGCGCGGCGGGAGCCCGAACAGCTCAAGGAGTGGGAGCAGCAGAAGCTCTACGAGGCGATCCGCAAGGCCTCCAAGGGCCGCGAGCCCTTCATCCTGCACGACGGCCCCCCCTACGCCAACGGACACATCCACATCGGGACCGCCCTGAACAAGATCCTGAAGGACATCATCGTGCGCTCCCGGCAGATGGCGGGGTTCGACGCCGTCTACGTGCCCGGCTGGGACTGCCACGGCCTGCCCATCGAACACAACGTCGACAAGGAGCTCGGCGAGAAAAAAAAGAGCCTGACCCGGTCCCAGGTGCGCAAGCTCTGCCGCACCTATGCCGAGAAGTTCATCGACATCCAGCGGGAGGAATTCAAGCGGCTCGGCGTCATGGGGGACTGGACCCACCCCTACCTGACCATGAACTACGCGTACGAGGCCGTCATCGCCCGCGAGTGCATGAAGTTCGGCCTGTCCGGCGACCTGACGCGCAGCAAGAAGCCCATCCACTGGTGCTTCACCTGCCGGACCGCGCTGGCCGAGGCCGAGATCGAGTACCAGGACGAATCCACGGCCTCCATTTACGTGAAGTTCCCGCTGAAGGACGATCTGGCGGCCGACTACCCGGCCCTGGCCGGCAAGAAGGTTTCCGTGGTCGTCTGGACCACCACCCCCTGGACGCTGCCGGCGAACCTGGCCGTCGCGCTGCACCCGGATTTCGAGTATGTCGCCGTGGACGTCGGCAACGGCGAGGCGTACGTTCTCGCCAGGGACCTGGCGGACGCCTGCATGCGCACCTTCGGCGTCCGGGACTACTCCGTCCTCGCCGGCCTCGACCCCCGGCGGCTCGAGCGCAAACGCTGCCGCCACCCGCTCTACGGCCGCGATTCGGTCATCGTCCTGGGCACCCACGTCACGCTGGACGCCGGCACCGGCTGCGTGCACACGGCCCCCGGGCACGGCCGGGAGGACTACGAGGTGGGCCTGCAGTACGGCCTGGACGCCTACTCGCCGGTGGACGACCGGGGCCGTTTCATGCCCGACGTGGACTTCTTCAACGGCCAGTTCGTGTTCGAGGCCAACCGCAAGATCAGCGCGAAGCTCAAGGAGGAGGGGCTCCTGGTCAGCGAGGGCGCATTCAAACACTCCTACCCGCACTGCTGGCGGTGCAAGCAGGCCGTCATCTTCCGGGCCACCCCCCAGTGGTTCATCTCCATGGACAAGACCGGGCTGCGCAGGAAATCCCTGGAGGAGATCGACCGGGTGCAGTGGATCCCCGCCTGGGGGCGGGAGCGGATCTACGGCATGATCGAGAACCGGCCCGACTGGTGCGTCTCGCGCCAGCGCGCCTGGGGCGTGCCCATCACGGTGTTTTACTGCGAGAAGTGCGAGGCGCTGCACCTGGATGAGGAGATCGTCGATCGGGTCTACCGCCTGTTCGCCGAGCACGGGGCGGACGTCTGGTTTGAACGGGAGGCGGCCGACATCCTGCCGCCCGGCGCGCGCTGCCGCAAGTGCGGGCACGACGGGTTCGTCAAGGAAGTCGACATCCTGGACGTGTGGTTCGACTCCGGTGTCAGCCACGCCGCCGTGCTCGAGGTGCGCGAGGAGCTGCGCTGGCCGGCCGACCTCTACCTGGAGGGCAGCGACCAGCACCGCGGCTGGTTCCACAGCGCGCTGCTGACCGCGGTCGGCACCCGCAACCGGGCCCCCTACAAGTCCGTGCTGACCCACGGCTTCGTGGTGGACGCAGATGGCCGCAAGATGTCCAAGTCGCTCGGCAACGTGATCGCCCCCAAGCAGGTGATCGACAAGTACGGCGCCGAAATCCTGCGGCTGTGGGTCTCCGCCTCGGACTACCGCGAGGACATCCGCATTTCGGACAACATCCTCTCCCAGCTGAGCGACGCCTACCGCCGCATCCGCAACACCTGCCGGTTCATGCTCGGCAACCTCTACGACTTCAAGCCGGAAACCGACGCGGTGCCGGCCGGCCGCATGCTCGAGATCGACCGGTTCACCCTCCACAAGTTGCAGCTGCTGGTGGAGAAGGCCCGCCGGGCGTACGATCTTTACGAATACCACACCATCTACCACGCGCTGCACAACTTCTGCGCGATCGACCTCTCGGCGCTCTACCTCGACATCCTGAAGGACCGGCTCTACACCTCGCCGGCCGGCTCGCTGGAGCGGCGCAGCGCCCAGACGGTGCTGACCGCACTGCTCGACGCGCTGGCGCGGATCATGGCGCCGATCCTGCCCATCACGGCCGAGGAGGTGTGGCGGCACATGCCGGCGGCTCCGGGCAAGGCGGCGAGCATCCACATGGCCCTGCTGCCGTCCCCGGACGCCGCGCTGATGGACGCCGGGCTCGCCGAACGCTGGGAGCGGCTGCTGCAGGTGCGCGGGGAGGTGACCAAGGCGCTGGAGGAGGCCCGGGTGAAAAAGCTCATCGGCCACGCGCTGGACGCGGCCGTGACGCTTTCGGCCGGCGGCGAGCTCTACGAGGCGCTGGCGCCCCATGCCGCCGAACTGAGGTCCCTGTTCATCGTTTCCGCGGCCGAGCTGCTCAAGGATGCGGCCCTGGAGGGCGCGGTCGAGAGCGCGGAGGTCAAGGGCCTCCGCATCCGGGTCGAGCCGGCGGCGGGCCCGAAATGCGAACGCTGCTGGGTGCACGAGACCTCGGTGGGCGCAAGCGCGGAGCACCCGGGCATCTGCGCCCGCTGCCGCACCGCGTTGGGGGTTTCATAATTGGGTTGAAGAACAACATGGTTTTCAAGAAGCTTAAACTGCTGGCCCTGGTCTCCGGATCGGTCCTGCTGCTGGACCTGGCCACGAAGGCCCTGGTTCTCGCCATGCTGCCGCTCGGCAAGAGCGTGCCGGTCATTCCCGGGTTTTTCGACATCACCCACGTCCACAACCCCGGCGGCGCATTCGGGTTCCTGGCCGGGATGAGCGCCGAGCTGCGGGGCGTGCTGTTCATCGCGGTGTCGCTGCTGGCGGCCGGGCTGATCGTGTATTTCTACTGGCAGACCCCGCCCGGCCAGCGGCTGCTCGCCTTCGGTCTGGCGCTGGTCTTCGGCGGCGCGGTCGGGAACCTGGTGGACCGCATCCGCTTCGGGATCGTGGTGGATTTTCTCGACGTCTACGTCGGGGACCTGCACTGGCCGGCCTTCAACATCGCCGACAGC
>Ga0316630_10000678_pt1 | contig 11322 bp, 10 predicted proteins | sample OWC_May_M1_C1_D6_FD_207658 | JGI IMG/M metagenome (GOLD analysis project Ga0316630, IMG submission 207658) | Wetland soil microbial communities from Old Woman Creek delta, Ohio, United States - OWC_May_M1_C1_D6_A | ecosystem: Environmental > Terrestrial > Soil > Wetlands | place: USA: Ohio...
CCACAGGTGGCGCGGGTCGAACAGGTCGGCGGCCAGCACCGAGGTGATGGCGGTCTTGAGGCCCATGAAGTTGCTCGAATAGAAGAACAGGTCGAGGAACGCCGGGTCGTACCAGCCGCGGATGAAGCGGAAGAAGATCCGCTGCGCGCCGCGGATGCGCTTTTCGTACACGGCCAGGTGCCGGCCGGAGAAGTCCCTGGTCTCGAATGACTTCAGGATCGCCTTGGAGGCGACCTGGGCCGACTTCATGGTGAGGAACACGCCCGAGGAGAACACCGGGTCGAGAAACGCGCCGGCGTCGCCGAGCATCACGTAGCCGGGGCCGGCGTAGCGCTCCATGACATAGGAGAAGTTGGCGATCGAGCGCGCCGGGAATTTCTGCTTCGCACCCTTCATGCGCTCGGCCACGAACGGGATGTTCTCGATCGTGTGCCACAGGAACGCGTCGTTGGCGGCGTCGGCCTTGCCGGCCACCGCCTCGTCCGAGCCGTCGTGCTCAATCGTGCGCACCTTGCCGGCGGCCACGGCCGCGGCGGCGATCTTGCCGCGTTGCTTGAGGTAGTCGTCGGTCACCACCATGCCGACGCTGGTGTTGCCGTTCTTGAACGGGATCATCCAGAACCAGCCGTGCGGAAACGACACCACCTGGATGTCGCCGGCCTCCTCGCCGGGGTCGCGGAACACGCCGTCGAAGTGCGAGTAGAACGCGGTGCGGCTCGTCAGGCTGACGTCGCGCTTGAAGCCGAGGCGCGCGCCGAGGAAGGCGGTGCGGCCGCTGGCGTCGACCACCATCGGGCAGCGCACGGTGAGCTCGCCGGAACCGTCGACCGCCACGGCCTGCACGCCGACCGCGCGCTCGCCCTCGAACAGCACCTCGCGCACCGCCCACGGCTGGTAGACCGTGGCGCCGGCCTGGCGGGCGTTGTCGAGCAGCATCTCGTCGAATTCGGCGCGCTCGACCTGATAGGCGTGCGGGTGATTCTTGTTGATCGCGCGCGCGAACGGGTAGCGCGAGCGGCGCGCGCCGTAGCGGTCGGAAAAATGGGCGGCGTACTTGCGGATGAAGCGCTTGTCCATCTCGCTACCCAGCCCCAGCTCCTCGATGATCGGCAGGTTGAGCGGCAGCAGCGACTCACCGATGCGGAAGCGCGGGAAGCGCTCGCGCTCGAACAGCACCACCTTGAGGCCGGCGCGCGCCAGGTAGGTGGCGGCGGCCGCACCGGACGGCCCGCCGCCGATGATGGCGACATCGGCCTCGATGGCGGTCGCGCGGCCGGCGGCCTGGGAAGCGGTTGCCTGCATGGGGGATCTCCGGATCGGGCTGGACAGGGGCCCCGGGCCGGCTGGCCGGGGCACCGAATTCTCGCAAATGCGGCCGGACATTATCGGGAAATCCCGGCGGGGCAGCAAGCACGCAGGCCGGCTGCATGCGGCCGGCCGGCATTCCCTGTTATCATGCCCGCCCCTGGATTTCCCGCTGCCCGCCGCCCATCCCCGTGACCGTGTCCGCGATCATCGAGATCACCGATCTCACCAAGATCTATCCCGGCAGCGACCGGCCGGCGCTCGACGACCTCAAGCTTGCGATTCCGGCCGGCGCGTTTTTCGGGCTGCTCGGGCCGAACGGCGCCGGCAAGAGCACGCTGCTGTCGATCCTGTCCGGACTGCGGGCGCCAAGTCGCGGACAGGTGCGGGTGCTGGGCATGGACGTGCGCCGCACACCGCACCCGGTCAAGGCGATTCTCGGGCTGGTGCCGCAGGACCTGGCGCTGTACCCGGCCCTGACGGCGCGCGAGAACCTGTTGTTCTTCGGGCGCATGCACGGCCTCCGTGGCGCGCACCTGCGCGAACGGGTCGAGGCCTGCCTGGCGATTGCGCGCCTCGAGGAACTGGCCGACCGCCGCGCCGAGACCTTCTCCGGCGGACTCAAGCGCCGCCTCAACCTGGTGATCGGCCTGATCCACGAGCCGCGACTGCTGATCCTCGACGAACCCACGGTCGGCATCGACCCGCAGTCGCGGCTGTTCATTCACGACAGCCTGCGTGCCCTGCATGCCGCCGGCATGACCATCCTCTACTCCACCCACTACATGGAAGAGGCCGAGCAGCTGTGCGACGACGTCGCGATCATCGACCGCGGCCGCATCCTGGCGCGCGGTACGGTGCCGGAGCTGCTGCGCCACCACCGCGACGGCGCCATCGAGGCGCACCTCGAGGCCGACCTGCCGGAATCCGTGGCGGCGGCGGTGCGCGCCCTGCCGCAGCTGCGCGGCAGCCGATTCGAGGCACGCCGCTTCGTACTCAAGAGCGACGCCCCGGATACCACCCTGGCGTCGGTGCTGAACATCCTGACCGCCGCGCGCGTGCCGCTCGCCTCGCTGCACATGGGCGCCATGAACCTGGAACAGGTGTTCCTGGTGCTCACCGGCACCCACATGCGCGACTGACGAAATATCTATGATTGCCCTGCGCCAGCTCGCCACCGCCATCGCCAAGGAGACGCGCCTGATCGTGCGCGACCGCCAGGCGCTCGCCATCCTGTTCGTGATGCCGGTGGTGTTCGTCACCATCCTGTCGCTGGCGCTGCGCGACGTATTCACCGAGCGCGCCGGTGCGACCTTCGACGTGCTGATCGTGAACCAGGACCCGGGGCTGGTCGGGCAAAAGCTCACCGCCAGCTTCGCCAACGACCGCCACTACCGGGTCACGCAGCAAACCGGGGCGCTGCCGGACGACGAGCTCGCCGGCCTGGTGACGAGCGGCCAGTACCGGTTCGCGCTGTCGATCCCGGCGCGCGCCACCGCCCAGGCGCGCGCCCGGGCACTTGAGCAGGTGCGCGCCGACGGCCAGCGCCGCAGGGGCCCGGTCGCGGTCGAAATCAAGCTGTACGCTGACCCGACCCTGCGCGCCGACCACCGCGCCATGGTGGTGGCGTACGCCAACGGCGCGCTGCGCGCCATCGAGTCGCAGCTGATCGCCGAGCGCATCGCCGATCTGGCGCGCACGCCGTTCGGCAGCAGCGCGGTGTCGGCCCCGACGCTGGCCGCCCCGCAGCTGTTCGCCGAGCTCGCCGACCCGTACGACGCACCGTCGCGGCGGCTGCCGCAACCGACCTCGGTGCAGCAGAACGCCCCGGCGTGGACGCTGCTCGCGATGTTCTTCCTGGCGGTGCCGCTGTCGGTGACGTTCATCAGGGAACGCGCGCAAGGCAGCCTGCTGCGCCTGCAGTCGATGCCGGTGCCGGGCTGGGTGCTGCTCGGCGGCAAAATCGTTCCCTACCTGGTCATCAACCAGATCCAGCTGGTGCTGATCCTCGCGGTCGGGGTGTACGGCCTGCCGCTGCTCGGCGGCGACCGCCTGACGCTCGGCCACGCCCCGGCCGGCATCGCGCTGCTCGGCGTGAGCGCCAGCCTGGCGGCGATCGGCTTCGCGCTGGTGATCGCCACCCTGGCACGCACACCCGAGCAGGCGACCACAGCGGCCGCGACCATCATCCTGATCCTGGCCGCGATCGGCGGGATCATGGTGCCGAAGTTGGTCATGCCGCCGGTGATGCAGCAGCTCGCCGAGCTGTCGCCGTTCTCGTGGGGGCTGGAAGGCTTCCTCGACCTGTTCGTGCGCGGTGGCGGCGTGCGCGAGATGCTGCCCGAGGCCGGCCAGCTGCTGGCGTTCGCGGTCGTGTGCTTCGTCATTGCACTGCTGCGCTTCCGCCGTGACTGGCGCCATGACTGATCGACAATCGCCTTCGGGAAGCTCCGAATAAATGATTTTTCACCGCGGAGGCGCGGAGACGCAGAGAGTATCTATGTTGATACGCCTTGATTCCTTCTCCGCGCCTCTGCGCCTCCGCGGTGAAGGATGTAATTAGTCAGACTTTCCTTTAGAACGGCCAACCAGAATGACCAAAGCATCGACAACGCAACGCGGAAGTGCAAAGACGCAGAGGAAACCGGAGACTATGAACCGGATGAACATATTCTCTCGTTTCTCTCTGCGTCTTTGCGCCTCCGCGTTGAGCCGTTTTTCTTAGCGACCGCCCGAGACCCGCCCATGCCCTCCGGTTCCCACGATCCCGACTTCAAGCTCGAGCTCAAGAAGCTGATCATCGCGGCCTGCAACCGCGAGACCGATCCGGAGTCGATCGGCGACGACGAGGCCCTGATCGGCAGCGACACCGCGCTCGGCCTCGACTCGCTCGACGTGCTGCAGGTCAATGTCGCGATCGGCCAGAAGTACGGCGTGCGCATCGACGACAGCAAGCATGCGCGCCGGGTGATGAAGTCGATCAACACCCTGGCCGACTTCCTGCGCCCGGGCCCGTGACCGGCATGACCGCGATCCGCATTCGCGGCCTCGGCCTGGTGTCGTCGTACGGCATCGGGCTGGCGCGCGCGGTCGAGGGCCTGCGCGCGGGGCGTGACGGCATCACGCCGCTGACGCTGTTCCGGCTTCCATTCCAGGACCAGATCAAGGTCAACCAGTTCGACCACAGCCCGTTCCCGCCCGGCGAGGCCAGCGCCCCGGCAATCCTCGAGGCGGCGGTGAGCGAGGCGCTGGCCGCGGCCGGCGTCGAGGCGGCGGCGCTGCGCGAGGCGGCGCTGGTGATCGGCACCGGCGGCTACCTGTTCGCGGCCGAGGCCGAATACCGGCGGGTGCTGGCCGAATCCGGCGCCACCTCGGAACCGGCGCTGCGCGCCCCGGGCTACGTGGCCCAACGGGTGGCCGACGACCTCGGCATCGGCGGGCCGGTACTGACGCTGTCGACCGCCTGCTCGTCGAGCGCCAACGCATTGCTGGTGGCGGCCGACCTCATCCGCCGCGGTGAGGTCGCGCGCGCGCTGGTGCTGGGTGTCGAGGGTCTGAGCCAGATCGCACTGAGCGGCTTTCACTCGCTGATGCTGCTCGACCCGGCGGGCTGCCGGCCGTTCGACGGTGCGCGCCGTGGCATGCAGCTCGGCGAGGCGGTGGCCGCGGTGCTGCTGGAGGCCGAGGCGAGCGAACACGCCACCGGCGACGCCCTGCTCGGCGGTGCCAACCTGTGCGACATCCATCACGTCACCAGCGCGGCGCCCGACGGCAGCGCCATGCGCGCGGTGATGGAGATGGCCCTGGCCGACGCCGGCCTCGCGGCCAACGACATCACCGTGATCAAGGCGCATGGCACCGGCAGCCCCGACAACGACAGCGCCGAGGCGGCCGCCATGCGCGGCCTGTTCGGCGAGCGGCTTCCGCCGTTCACCGGCCTCAAGCGCTACCTTGGCCACACCCTCGGCGCCTGCGGCGCGGTCGAGCTGGCCGCCTTCCTCGGCTGCCTGCGCGCCGGCTTCATCCCGCCGACCGCCGGTTGCACGCAGCCGGACCCGGAGCTGCGTGTCACACCGCTGGCCGCGGTGCAACCGGCGCGCACCGGCCCGGTGATGCTCAATTTCTTCGGCTTCGGCGGCAACTACGCCTCGCTGATCGTCCGCCATGGCTGAGCGCACCCCGGTCTACATTCATGCCGCGGCCGCGCTCGGCCCGCACGGCGACGCCGTCGCCGCCGAGCGGGTGCGGCTCGCGACCGACCCGGCGCCGTTCGAGCTCAAGGAACTGGTCAAACGCGTGGTCGGCGCGCCGCTGCGCCAGGCCTCGCACCTGGTGGAGCTGGCCGCAGTCGGCTCGCAGCTGTGCCTGAAACGTCTGCCGTATGCGGCCCCGGAGAACACCGCGGTCTACGTCGGCACCGGGCTGGCCGAGGTGCGCAAGACCGGCGCGCTGTTCCACCAGGTGTTCCCGCCCGGCCCCGGCATGGCCTCGCCGTTCGACTTCATCAACGCCGCCAACAACATGGCCGCGTTCTACGTCGCCAAGCTCGGCAACTTCCGCGCCCGCAACCTGACCGTGACCCAGGAGGAGTTTTCGTTCGAATGGGCGCTGAAGCTGGCGCTCGACGACCTCCACGCCGGCAGCTTCCGCCAGGCGCTGGTCGGCGGCATCGACGAGAACTCGCAGCCGCGCGCCACCCACCTGCGCCGCATCCGCCTGCGCGACGACCAGCCGATGGGCGAAGGCGCCGGCTTCCTGTACCTGTCGCGCGAACGCAGCCACGCGCGCGGCCAGCTGCTGGCGGTGCGCCGGCTGCCGGCCGGCGCCGGCCTGGCCGATGCGCTCGCCGCCACGGTGCGCGAGCTGCGCCACGCCGACGAGGACGTGGAGCTGCTGCCCGGCTTCCGCCTCGAACCGGTTGAGGTCGCGGCACTCGGCCGCGCGCTGCCGCAGGCGCGCATCGACCCTTACCTCGAGACCTGCGGCTGCTTCCACACCGCCGCCGCCTTCGGGCTGGCCGCCCGGCTCGATAAACCCCGGCGCGCGCTCGCGATCCACGTCAACCGCGACCTCGTCGGCCGCGCCATGCTGATCGTCGCGCGCATCGAATCCGACCCCACCACCACTCTGTTATAGTGCCCGCATGAACGCCCACCACTCCCGCACCGACAAACCCTCGCTCAGCCCGCACCCGGCCCTGCCGGAGTACTACGCGAGCAGCGACAAGAAGCGCGGCTTCGTCCGCGAGATCTTCAACCACACCGCCCCCGACTACGACCGGGTCGAGCGCATGATGGCCCTCGGCTCCGGCCCCTGGTACCGGCGCCGGGCGCTGGCGCGCGCCGGGTTGACCGCCGGGCTGGACGTGCTCGACGTCGCGATGGGCACCGGGCTGGTGGCGCGCGAGGCGGTGGCGCTGGCCGGCGACCCGAGCCTGGTCACCGGGCTCGACCCGAGCATCGGCATGGTGACCGAGGCGCGGCGCCGGCTCCCGATCCGCATCATCCTGGCGCGCGGCGAACAGCTGCCAATACAGAAGGAAAGCTTCGACTTCCTCAGCATGGGCTACGCGCTGCGCCACGTGAGCGACATCGACGCGCTGTTCGGCGAATACCTGCGTGTGCTGCGCCCGGGCGGCACGGTGTGCGTACTGGAGATCTCCCGCCCCAAGGGACGGCTGGCGCTGCTCGGCCTGCGCATCTACATGAAGGGCATCGTGCCGCTGCTCACCCGCGTCATCACCCGCCACCGCGAGACCGCGCGGCTGATGGAGTACTACTGGGACACGATCGCCGCCTGCGTGCCGCCCGACACCATCCTCGCCGCCATGACCCGCGCCGGGTTCAAGGACGTGCGGCGGCATACCGAGCTCGGGATCTTCTCGGAGTACGTCGGGACCAAGCCGGCCGGGTCGTAAGACACCCCCTGGAATTGACGCCGAGGACGCAGAGGCGCAGAGAACGCAAAGATTAGCGGTTAATACCGCCGATATTCTCTGCGCCTCTGCGTCCTCGGCGTTACTACCAGAAAATCACTGACCGGCAGGATCAGACCGCGGTCTTGAGGCGGGTAAATATTTCCTGCTCCCGGTCGGCGCAGTCGCGCAGGATGTCGGCGAGCTTCTTGTAGACGCCGGGGTCGTTGCTGCGGTTCTTGACCAGCAGCGCACCCTGCACGGCGAACTCGCGCCAGCGGTCGCCGGTATTGGTAAGGTCGCGGGCGGCCTCGGCGAGCGCGGGGTTGGCGAGCAGCTCGCTCGCTTCCTGCAGGAACGCGGCATACATGAAACGGAAACCGGCGCCGCCGGTGCCGATCTCCTCCTGCATGCGCACCACGCTGCTGACCCACTTGCGCGCCAGTTCCGGCCCGAGCTTTTGCGGCCAGCGCTCCATCTTGCCGGCCATCCAGCGGATACCACGCACGCCAAGGAACGGCATCGGGATGCCGGTCATGCGCTTGGCGGTGGCGCGGATCGCGTCACGTACCGCGGCCTTGATGTCCGGATTGGCCGGCACGTACTCGGGGTAATAGGTGAGCCCGCGCGGTGCGAACGGTCCCTTGGCGAAACGCGCGCGCTTGAGGTCCTCGGCCGGGCAGGTGACCGGGCGCTCGGCGACCGGGTCGCTGATCAGATAGTCGTTGCCCTGTTTGCCGTACGCGACCAGATTGTGGCCGTTGAAATGGAAGCGCATGTCGACCGGGAAGTACGACAGCCAGTAGACGCTGGTCTGCAGACCCACCGGCCGGCCGGCGGCCAGGAACTGATCGAGCGCCTGCATCGCCGCCTCGGCATTGCGGTAGCGGTGCTCGCGCCAGCGCACGCCGAGGCGCTTGGCCAGGTTCTTGATGATGGCGCGCGGCGCCTCGCGGTAGCTGGTGAGCGGGATGCCGCCCATCTTGATAATCGGGATGTGCAGGAAGAACAGCCCGCCGCCGATGCCGAACACCATCGGCTCGCTCAAGCTCAGGCCCTGGTGGCGCAGCAGCGCCGCGACCGTGCCGCTCTCGCAGTGGCCGGCGTGGCGGTGTTCAAAGGCGCTCATGATCGTCCTTCGCCGGCAGCCGGCGCAGCTCCGCCACCGACAGCTGCATGGCCTGGGCGTAACGCTGCAGGACTTTCTCCGGCAGGCGCGCAAACGGCCGCGGGCGCAGGTGCCAGCGGATGCGCAGGCGCGACATGCCGGTGTACGAGGCCAGCAAGCCGAGGTCCATCTGGCGGCGCGCCATGTGGTAGGCGAGCGGACTCACCGCGCCGCGCCGGGCGCGCGCCAGGGCGTCGGCGATCGCCGCGCGCACTTCGTCATTCGCCTGGCCGTTGACGACCTGCTCGACCTGCCAGCCGACCGAACCGACCACGACGTAGCGGCCCTGCTCGTCGACCGCATAGCAGGCGCGCTGGTAGCCGGCAAAAATGGTCTGTTCCTCGTCCTGCGGAACGTCCGTCGTCTTCACGGGATTGTCCTCACACTACCGTCAGGTGCATGTAGCAGAAACTGAAGCGCGCGCTCTCCGGGATGTAGCACAGCAGCCGGTCGCCGGGCTTGAGTTTCCCCGAGTACAGCAGCTCTTCCATGATCAGGTAGATCGACGCCGAGCCGACGTTGCCGACCCGCGGCAAGTTGGTGAACCAGCGATCGAGCGGGATATCGAAACCCTGCTCGACCATGCGGTCGTGCAGCTTCTCGCGGAAGTACTCCGACGAGTAGTGCGGCAGGAACCAGGTGATGTCGGCGGGCGCGAGGCCGTGGCGGCGCACCACCGGCATGAGCGCACGGTCGATCGAGGCCTGGATGATGTGTTCGTTCAGGATGCGCGCGTCCTGCTTGAGCGCGTAGAAGCCCTGGCGCACGATGTCGAGCGGGTCCTCGAGCTCGTGCCAGTACTGCATGCTGCCGTCGGCGCGCTTGTTGCCCCCGCTGTACATGCACACCGGCATGTCGCCGGCGAGCGAAATCATGTCCATCCAGTCGATGCGCAGCGACCGGCCGCCGGCCTTCGGCTGCGGCTGCACCAGCGCCGCACCGGCACCGTCCGACAGCATCCAGCGCAGGAAGTCCTTCTCGAACGCCAGCTCCGGGCGCTTCTCGAGCTCCGACACCTGGCTGTCGACCTCCGGGCCGAAGTTACGGCCGCGCATGTAGCGCGACGGGAACTCGGAGCCGACACTGACGGCGTTGCGGTAGTGGCCGGCCTCGATGTTGAGCTTGGCATAGCGCAGCGCCGTCATCCCCGAGGTGCAGACCGCAGCGGCGGTGAACACCTCGCACGGCGGGGTGGCGAGCTCGCCGTGCAGCATGAAGCCGTGCGCCGGCTGCACCAGGTCGGGACTGGACGTGCCGGCACACAGGCACTCGAGCCCATTGAGATCGAAACCGCTCTTGCCGGCGAGCGCGCGCACCGCGGTGGCGGCCAGCTGGGCGTTGTTGTGGGTGAAACGCCCGGTCTTCGGGTCGATCGCGTAGTGGCGGGTCTGGATACCGTTGTTGCGCAGCACGATCTTGCGCGAGCGCGACGGCTTGCCGTTGACCATGCCGAGCACGGACTCGATGTCGTCGTTGCCCACCGGCGCGTTCGGCAGGAAGCTGGCGATGTCGGTGATGTAGGCCTTGGCGGTCATGGAGAATCTGCGGAATGAAGGGCGTTACGCGTACTGCGCGAGGCGCTCGGTGGACGAGCCGGACGGCGCTTCGAGGCGCGCAACCTCGGCGTCGAGCCTCTTCCGGAGCAGCGGCCGCAGCAGTGCGCGCACCAGCATGCTCACCGGCAGCACCGTCAGGATCATGGTAACCAGGAACAGAATGTAGACCACCAGCACCGCCCGACGCAGCGGCGTACCCGGGCGGCCGAGTGCGCGCAGCAACCGCCCCCAGATGAGGAAGCTGCGGTGCGCGATCTTCTCGCCGGCCACGTAGCCGGGATTGACCTTGACCGCCCCCAGTCCGGCGAGCAGCGGTGCGCGCGCACCCTTCACCAGCGGCAGGGCATCGGCGAGCGCACGCCCGAAACGGCTGGCGGCGGCGATGTCGGCGTCGCTCACGCCCGGCGGCGGCAGCAGGCCCCACAGGCTGTCTTTCTTCCCGGTCAGCACCCAGCGCGGGGTGGTAACGAAGGTCGCCCACGGCGGACCCTGGTCGGTGAGCACCACGTTGTCGATCAGCCGCCCGCCGCGCGCGGCGATCAGCCGCTTCATCTTCTCCTGCGCCGCCAGCCACATGTTGCGGCAGGCGATCAGGGTCATGACCGGCGTGTCCTTCAGTACGTTGGCGGCTGCGCTCTTCAGGAACGCGGTGATCGGCAGCGCCGGCGACAGGAACCACACCTGGTAGGCGACGATCACCAGATCAAAATGCGCGTCCGGCGTGAACGCCACCGGCCGGAGCGGCGGCGGATCGAGGTGCACGCACTCCGGGAAGGTGTCGAAGAACCGCAGAAAGCCCCACGGGAACGGGAACGGCTCGACCGGCTCGAGGTTCTGCCAGACGATTTCCACGTCGGCACGCCCGGCAAGCGGCGCCAGCATCGACTGCGCGGCACGGGTGAGCTGGCCGGTCTGGGAATAGCAGAGGACGAGAATGCGGGTCATCAATGCAAGGTCAGCGGCGGGCGGCCGGGCGGCGGACCGCACCGGGGCTCGAATTGTCGTCAGACTCAATCTTCGGGACCGGCCCGCTCTGCTCAAATATTAGGCAGGCGGCCCTGGTCCGGACTGGCGACTTTATCATCCTGCCGCCTCTTTTTCCTCAATTTCCCGATAGAGTTGCACCAGGCTGCCGCGCGGCAGCTTGCCGGTCGCGTTGCGGGGCAAGCGGTCGACCAGCCGCAGCGGCCGCGGCAGGAATACCGCGTCGATCTGCTGGCGCAGGGCCTCGATGAGCCGCTCGCGACTCACGCCCGGGGCGACCACGAATGCGGTTAGCCGCGGCTCGCGCCCGCCCTCGGCATCCGGCAGGAAGAAGGTGCCGTCCTGCACGCCGTCGATTGCCAGCAGCAGGCGGTTGAGGTCGCCGAGCGCGATGC
>Ga0316630_10000679_pt1 | contig 11318 bp, 9 predicted proteins | sample OWC_May_M1_C1_D6_FD_207658 | JGI IMG/M metagenome (GOLD analysis project Ga0316630, IMG submission 207658) | Wetland soil microbial communities from Old Woman Creek delta, Ohio, United States - OWC_May_M1_C1_D6_A | ecosystem: Environmental > Terrestrial > Soil > Wetlands | place: USA: Ohio...
AACAAAAACATACTCAGAAAAAGGTTTTCATTGAGGCGGATTCTACAAAAATAGACACAGTGAACAAAGTAAAGGAAGCTCTTGATGGCAGAACGGTGGACTTTCTGTTTATTGATGGCGACCATACTGAAGTAAGAAGTGATTTTAGAAACTACTCTGAATTGGTTAGCCCAGGAGGAATCATTGCTTTACATGATATAGCTGGCACTATTAATCTGGAACATTGTGAGGGTATTCGTAAACTCTGGGAGGAGATTAAAGCAAACGGTAATAAGACGGAGGAATTTATTAATGAGGAAGCCGATATTCATTTTGGCATAGGGGTAATTTACAAGTAATGTCTACATTCAAAGATACTACTAATATAGTATTTCTGGATACTACTGATGTTGAGTGGTCTTCGCCTGATGGTGCGATTTCTGTAGAAGATATTGTTCTTAAATGGAATCTAGTCATCCAGGTATCTGATTCCATTAGAACCTCTGAATCAGTAGGAATTCTCATATCAGATTTAAATGTAAATATCAGTGATTCAATTAGAACTTCTGAATCGGTAGAAATTCTTTTACCAGAGTTAAATGTAAATATCAGTGATTCAATTAGAACTTCTGAATCTGTTGAAACTTCTTTTAACTTAGAACTTTCGGTTTCTGACCAAATCAACATAAGTAGTGTTTCAGAGGCATATCCTTATCCTCTCTATTTATCTATTAGTGATTTGACTAATATCTCGGAAGAAGTAGCGGCAGAGGTTCAGGGAGAAGAAGTAATAAATGTAGATAGTGCTGTAGATTTTATTAGGACCTTAGAGGTTGTTGAAGCCTCATTTGTACTCAACGTCTCTATAATAGACAACATTAGAATAAACGAGGCTGCTACAGCAGAATTTGGATTAACCTTATCTGTTACAGATAATAATAGAATCTCAGAAGCTATCGATATAAACTTTAGTTTATCTATACCTGCTGCTGATTCTATAAGGATTGCAGAAGCAACAGATCAATACCTGGCTAACTTAACACTTAATGCCGTTGACAGTGTCAAAGCAAATGAATCTGTGCAGGAAGGTATTACAACCAATGTCCTTGCTGTAGATTCTTTAGTGGTTAATGAAGACAAAGATGCGGTTTTAGGTAGCATTCTTTTATCTATAGTAGATAACATTGCCCTAGGTGAGGAAGTACAAGCATCTTTTAATCTAGATCTAGCTGTTACAGACAATGTAGTAATAGGAGAAACCTTAGAGGGATATCCTTACCCCCTATATATTGAGACCGTCGATTCAATTACAATTTCGGAAGAGGTTGTAAAAGATGTTCAAGAGGAAGAAGTAAGAAACGTAGATATCTTAGATTCAATTAAGATCTCGGAATCTGTTGAAACTTCTTTTAACTTAGAACTTTCGGTTTCTGACCAAATTAACATAAGCAGCGAAGTAGAAGAGTATCCTTATCCTATTTATATAGACACATTAGATTCAATTAGATTACAAGAGGTAATAGGAGCTACCTCTGGATTTCTTGCATCCGTTTCTGATTCAATTAGGATCTTAGAAGAGACTAATGAATATATAACCGAATTATTTGTTTCTGTGGTAAATAGTATTAAGTCTACCGAGGAAACACAGGTTAACTTTGGACTTGCTACTTCTGTAGCAGATACTACTAGAATTAGTGAAATAGTAGAAGTTTATCCTGGGTCTTTATACATAGAAGCGATAGATAATCTAACCTTTACAGATTCCAATATAATAGGTCCTATAGATCTTCTTGTAGAAGTGGCTGATCCTATTAGGCTTTTAGAATCTGTTACAGTTTCTCCTATTCTAGATGTTTTAGCTTCTGACCAAATAAGAACTAATGAATCAGTTACGGTTTCATTTGCAATAGCTTCCTCTGTGGCTGATCAGATAATAGTTGGTGAGGCTGTTTTAACCGCATTTAAACTTAGCCTGTCTGTTGTAGATCAAATAACAATTACAGGGGAAGAGGAGGCATATCCCTATCCTTTATTTGTTGATGTATTTGATTTGGTTAGAACATTTGAGGACACAGAGTTACTTATACCTCAACTCTTTGTAGATGTAACAGATTATGCCAAAGTAACAGAAACCACAGGTATACTCCTACCACAACTTTTTACTGGTGTATTCGATTCTATAACAGTTACTGAAAGTAGAGAGGTATTCCTCCCTGAACTGGCTATAGAAGTAATAGATTTTCTAAAGGTGTCCGAAGAGGCAACAGGAACTGTCTATCCTGTAAACGTAGTCGTTGAAGATCTGGTAGGAATAACAGAAGGAGTACAACTTCAATTAGAAGCTATTCTTTTAGATGTTTCTGATTCTATTAAGGTTTCAGAGGCTATAATAATTGAAGAGGCCTTACTTGCTGTTTCTGTTATAGATCAAGTAACAGTTTCTGAAGGTAAAGAACTTTATCTTGATCAGTTGTTTCTTGCTGTGGAAGAGCCAATACATATTTCTCAGCAGATTGGCTTTTCTATGGGTTGGGCTGTTGTACAGGTTGAGGATCATGTCGGACTTACTGAATCTGTAGAACTATACCTCACAGAACTATTTACCGCTGTTATAGATCAGATAACTATAACAGAGCAGGTTTCAATAGCTCCTAATTTATTGTTTTCCATAGAGGATAGAGTTGCTGTTACAGAATCTATAGAAGAAGTTATCACAGAATTATTTATTAGTGTTGCCGACCAGATTGACATAAGTAGTGAAGTAGAAGAATACCCCTATCCTATCTATTTATCTGTTATTGATCTAATTGCGATTACAGAAGATGAAGATTTAAGCGTTTTGGCAGAATCTTATTACGAATTAACGATCTCTGAATCAATACGTCTTGCAGAAGTTGTAGAAGCAAAGGTAGGTCCACTTAATGTAATTGCAATTGACATTGTTACAATTACAGGACAAGAAGAAGTTGGTCTAACTGATCTTCTTATAGATGTTTCTGATCAGGTTAAGATTGATAGTGAGATAGAGGCATATCCTTATCCTCTGTATATCAGTGTTACTGATCCTGTTTTAGTAGCAGAGGATAGAAATGTAACAGTACAGGCAGAAAATTATTATGATCTAACCATTGTAGAATCTGTAAAGGTAACAGATATAGGTCAAGCAGCATTTGATTTATCCTTAGCAGTTAGTGACCAGTTAAGGTTGGCAGAAGCACCTAATGTAGAATTTGGTGCAGCGGAAATTACTGTATTTGATAGAATAACTGTTGATGAAGAAATAATAGCTGCCTTTGCAATCTTGGTTGATGTAAAAGACTCGGTTACAATATTTGAGTCAACGCAAGAATTGATTACGGAATTATTTGTATCAGTTCAGACGAACATTGCAATTTCAGAAGTAGATCAGGTCCTAGTACTCATTCAATCAATTGTTTCTGATAATGTAACGGTTACCGAGGATCTGAGCATCGAGGCTGTTTTCCTTGTAAATGTTACAGACAACATTTCTACTTCTGAAGTTATAGCTGTTACTCCTCTTGAAGTAAACATTACTGTTTCTGATTCGATTAGAGCCCTAGATATAATAATCACCGAGGGTTCATTTTCATTAGTTTCTGTGATATCTTCTCTCACTTATTCAGAGGAAGTAGAGATTTCTGTACCCCTACCAATCAATGTAGCAGATGAGGTAGGGATTACAGAAATAAATGAAGAGTATTTTAATCTTGCTACCTCTGTTAATGATAGGGTTTCAATTAGGGAATGGCTTGATGCGTCAAGCTACATTTACCTAGAAGAAGAACCAATATTTACTTTTACCAAAGAGGTTCTTACTTTTACTTTCGTTCAGGTTGAGAATCCTACCGCAGTGATCGTTAAGGAGATCTACTTGGTAGGTTCAATTGTGCCGGCTAGAGAATAATAGGAATTAAGATTAGGTTATTGTATTTTATTGATAGGAGGTATGACATGGAGACCATAAAGAAAGTTTTTATAGGACAGGTAAGAGCTATCAACGAAGAGAAGTTTACCGTTGATACAGTGATGTCTGACGAAACAGTGGATCGGTACAAAGAGATTATTTTTGCAGATGCGTATAAGAAGCGGCTTAAAGGATTTATGAAACATCCTGTCCTTCTGACATCTCACTCCTACAAAAACCTGACCTCGCAGATAGGAGAGTGGGAGAAGGTATGGGTTGAGGAAGACCAACTTATAGGGAGGGCAAAATATTATGTCGGCAAAGGCAACCCGGAAGCGGACTGGGGCTTTTTCCTCGCGCAACAAGGGGTGGCTGCGTACAGCGTGGGCTTCATTAGCCACAGTGCTGAATCGGATCCTGAAAAGATTCAAGAAATGCTGAAAGAGAGAGGCAAGGGCGGTAAAGAACTTCCTTACCGCGTTTACACAGATGTAGAACTGCTAGAATGCAGTCAGGTGTTGGTTCCCGCAAATCCTTCAGCTTTACAGAATTCTATGGAGGAATTTAAGAAGAGATCTGTTGATGAAAAAGGAACACCTGTACCGGTTCTTATAGAAGATTCTGCTGTATATGATTTATCCAAGAGCGTTTTGGATAAATTAGAGAACGACGATGTGTTTGCTAAGAAGGCAGCAGAATTTGATGAAGAAATGCGAGAAGAGGAATTAGAGGACATAGAAACCAAACCACAATCTCCTACTTCTAAGTTTTTTCATATTGCTGCTCCTGGACAGGAAGGCAAGCATACAGGTCATAACATTACAACCCTTACCCTTTCTGCTTCTAAAGGAATTAAGTCTCATTACTGTGTAGACGACAAAACTACTACAGGCTACATGTTTGACAAGAAGAAATGGACGCTTGCAAAGGCACAGAAGTGGGTAAAGGACCATCACAAAGCGATAGAATTTATTGACGTATCCGAAGCTGTTTTTACAACAGACGAACTTTTTACTTCTGAGGGCGAAGGATATGAGGGTAGGGAATTTTGCTTTATTAACATGGAAGAGATAAATGATGAGTTTGAAACAGAAAAGGAACTTTTAAAAGAGAAGGAGGCTGATATGGATCAAAAGGTTTTTGATCTAATGCTGGAGATGAAAGACGAGATAGCAAAGTTAGGTGAGAAGGTCGCTACTCTTTGCTTGATTGAAGAAACAACTACTGTAGTAGACCCTGTTGCAGAAGATCTAGCAGGTAAAGTGGACCTCTACGGAAAGATTATAGAGGACAAGACAGGAGATGAAAAGCTGTTGGAGGCAATACGGTCCTTAACATCTGAGATCAACAAAAAAGAATAGTTGATCTTAAATGTAGGACCTTATATATCTATTGTATGAGAATGGCTAGGTACAGACCTTATAAAGGTCAATGGTCCAAGAGGAGTATATAGAAAGAACCTAAAACAAGGAGGTAAGAAAATTATGGATCCTGTATTGCAGGCATTAGAAGATCAGAAGAAGTTTATAACAGACAGCTTCAAAGGAATCGAGGGTAAAGTCTCGACTATTGAAGTTGGAATGGGCGAGATGGACAAGAGACTCATGGACGAGATAAAAGCCTATGAGACTAGAATTAAGGAGATGGAACAGAGAGTTCATCCCGCAAAGGTTTCTCTCCCCGGCCTGGAAGATCCGAAGGAGAAAGGGAAGTTTTCCTTCCTAAGGGCTTTCTACGGCGCACTTACAAAGGACTGGACTGAAGCACCCTTTGAGAAGTCAATCTTTGATGAGACTGCAAGAAAAAGCGTGATGAACGCAACGAGCGGTACCGCTGGTGCATATATTGTGCCAACGGAGGTCATTGCAGATCTTATTGAGATGTTCGAAGCAGATTCAGTTCTGATTCGGGCAGGCGCCACTGTGATGGGTGGGCTAACAGGTTCTCCTGTAGAGTTTCCCCGCCAGACAGGTGGAGCAACCGCGTACTGGGTAGGTGAAAACCAAGCAATACCTGAGAGCGAGATGGCATTCGGAATGATGAGCATGTCACCCAAAGCGGTGGCTGCGCTCGTCAAGATGAGTGACAGACTTATCCGGCTTTCCAATCCGAGCATTGAGGCAATGGTGAGGAGAGACATCGCTTTGAGGGTAGCACTTAAGATCGACCTTGCAGGACTTAGGGGCACCGGTTCTTCTTATCAGCCTCTGGGCGTTTCACAACAGCCCGGCATAAACACAGTAACAATAGGCGCAGACGGTGGTTCAATTAACTTTGACAGGTTGATGGATATGGAGTACGAACTGGCGTTTGATAACGCACTTCAGGGGAACCTTGCTTATATTTGGCATCCCTGTATTAAAAGAAACCTGCTCCAGTTGAAGGTAGCACAGTACACCGGTGATACAGGCGGTGAATACATTGTACAGCCTATTACCGAACAGCAGCTGGGTGCATGGGTTGGCTATCCGTACTACCAGACGACCCAGATTCCAATTACACTTACAAAGGGCAACGGAACGGCACTTACCGAGATTTACTTTGGCAACTGGCGTGAGCTTCTCATAGGACAGTGGGGCGGAATGGCTATCATGGCTTCCCAGGAAACTTCCGACGCTTTTGAGAAGGTACAGACCTGGATCAGGATAATCCAGGAGATGGATATAGCTGTACGTCACGTAGAGAGCTTCTGCTTGATTAATGATGCGAAGTCGTCTAACGTGTAATGAGTAAAAAGAGACTACAAAGGAGGTAAAGAGATATGGGATCGATGTTAGAAGTGTTTGACAACATTAAGATACAGGATTTGATCGCAGCACAGTCTGTTGGGACAGGCACTGTCAATGCTACGGGGTTCCTGAGAACGGGTTATGAAAGCGGTGTATTTGTTATCGCTAGAGGACCTGTTGCAGGTAGTCCCTCTGCTTTCTCGGTAGCTGTTACTATCCAGGAGTCCGATTCTCTGTCAACTGGCTATACCGCTGTGTCCGTTAGTACGGTAGAACAGACAATAACATACACAGCCAGTTCTTCTCTGTCGGATCTGGATACGGTTTCTCTGGATTTTAGGGGACTAAAGAAATATCTAAGAGTTACGGCGGTCGCGACGTTTACTGATGGTTCTACTCCGACTATGCCACTACACGTTGTAGCTATCCTGGGCAATGCAAAAACATGGCCTGTGGGCAACGTAGACGCGGTGTAATTGGGTAGACCAATAAGGGGAGGCCATAATGCCTCCCCTTATTCTAACTCTAAGGGAGAGGTGGTCTATGCAAGTAAGAGTGAGAGAAGGGTATGTTTTGTTTATTGGTACCAGATCCTATCAAGAGGGCACTGTTATAGACGCAACAGAAGAGGAAGTGAAAGGACAGCATTGGAAGGTTGAAGCTGTAAATGGTAGAAAGACCAAGGAACCTGAGGAGAAAGAGAAGTCCTTGGGTAAGGAAACAATATCAAATAGGATGATGAAGCGGCCACAAACCGGAAGGTCTTTAAAGGAAGATGGGGCCGAAAGGTAATGTTCTTATTGCCAAACGCGGGAGAGACTCATATTTAAGAACTTGTTTACATTATTTAAACAAGGCAAACTCTTCCAATAAGTACGATATTCAGATTACTGTCATAGACGACAGTGATTACCTGCCTAACGATACAAAGCTAGATCACATCTCTGTAAACTACATTCAATTTAAAACTGGTTCTAGGTTTTTCAATAAAGCCAAACTATTGAATGTTGGTCTGAGAAAGATGCGTCCAGACTTCGATTGGGTATCTGTGGTTGATATAGATATGGTATATGCTCCTTCCTTTTTTGATTCTGTTTGTATAGATAGACCGGGTTGTCCTTATATTATATCTACAGGATACAAATTGGACGACATCTCAACAGCCGTTGTTATGACCACCCACACGTCTTTTGAAGAGATTCTTCCTCTTGTTACCGGTGAGCCTTTTACAAATGCTCCCTCTCAGATTACGTTGGCTAGATCTACTATCAACCTTCTATCTAGAATATTTGATTCAGACAAGATCTTTTGTGAGGAATTTGAAGGATGGGGCGGGGAAGATTCTGAAATGTCTTTCAAGGCTCGCGAACTAGCAAAACATCAATTGATTACCAAATACCACATACCAAATATGTGGTATCATCTTTGGCATGAGGACAGCAGGGACGAAACACAGTTTCAGAAAAATTTAGAGATCTTCGAAGAGAAGAGAGTAAAAAACAATACCATTATTAAAAGGTTTAGAAACTCTTCATGATAGAACCGATCACTATAATTATACCTACAATGAAGCCGATCGAAGCGGTGACCCCTTTGATCGAAGAGATCTTAGATACCGTCACTACGCCCAATACAATTATTGCCACGTGTAAAGAGCTATCTGCATCCCAAAACCGTAACGCAGGGCTTAACTGTGCTAACACCAAGTACATAATTATGTTGGATGATGACGTTACAGGCTTTACGGAACGGTGGGAAATAGATCTTTTGTATCCGCTTATAACAGATCCGGATGTTGTAATGACATCTGCCAGGTTGCTAACCAGATATGGTAAGCCCGGTTGTATGGTGGGTGAGAATTATGATATGAATAAAGAGTTTGCAGAAGTAGAACAAAGGCAACTTCCTACCACGCTGATTGCTTTTAGAAATAACCATATCAGGTTTGATGAGATGTTTATAGGATCTGGTTTTGAGGATAATGACTTCTGCAGGCAATTTGGTAGAGAATATCCTAATGGTAAATTTGTTATTTGTAATAGAGTCAAGGTAATACATCTTAATGAGATGAAGAACCAAAAAGGCAGGTATTGGGAAGTGAATAAGAATTACTTTTTAAAGAAATGGCCAGAGGAGCCAAACAGGTGGGAATAAATGGATAGGGTAACTTTTGAAGACGGAAGATTTATAGAACTGCCTGAGGATTTCCAGTGGGGTGATTGGAATACAGTAAAATTCGTTGCCTTGTATAAGACCTTTTCTGGAGACGAATTTATCGAGGCTAGCCTAAGCAGTATCTATCAATACATGTATAAGATCGTATTTGTTAATTCTGAGGTGAGTTGGAGTGGTGAGCGTGGCAACACCGTTAGGGCTGCTGTTCAGGAATGGAAAGACCAACACGACCACGAAAACAAAATTATCATGCTAGACGGGGAATGGACAAGCCAGGATTTTCAATACAACTACGGCTATGATTGGATTAAAAAGAACCTTCCAGAAACTCAGTATGTAATGCTAATAGATACCGACGAACTTTGGGAAGCACAAGAACTTCACAGAGCTATGTGGCTTGCGTTTTTAGACAAGGAAAACGAAGCATGGTCTATTAGGTTACATACCTATATAAAATCTATCTTTTACAAAATTACTCCCCCCGAATGGTGTAAGCCAACCGTGTTTATTAAAACAACACAGAAAGAGATAAAAGGTCCCAGAGGAATAAACTGTTCACCCAAAAGGCATTTGGACGATGTATTCATGCACCATTTTACCTACGTGAGAGCAACAGAAGAACTTGTTATGAACAAAATAGTAACTTCCTTTATAGGGGACGGCCCTGGTACGAAATGTGTGCCTTTCAATGACTGGGTTGAGAACAAATGGAAGAAGCTTCCCTTTGCTACCAACTTTCATACCACACAAACAGCAGAAACTTCTTGGCAAGGCATTAAGAGAATGTTTCTTACAGATCTTCCTATAGGTGTGTGGAACTCACCAAAAATTACGAGCATATTTATGCCTTTTGGAATGTTGCTTCCTGAGGAAGGAAGGGCACTTTACGACTATTCCCAAGGTTTAGATCTTGCCGTTGAATTAGGGACCTTTTTAGGAAGAGGTGCTGTGCTGCTCTCTTTGGGTGCTAGAAAGGTTGTTACCGTAGATCTATTCGAGAAAATAATGGATCTTAGTATTGATTGTTATTACCACACTCTTCCACCTACTTATCCTGATTATACTTATGAAAAGGTTAAGGCAAAGTTAAGGTGGTATTCCAACATTGAGGTGAGACAAAATGAGACCTGGAAGGAGGCGGATAGTTTTCAGGATTCTTCTGTTGATCTTATACTCATTGATGCTGATCATTCTTTTGAAGGTGTTGAAAGGGATTATGATTTTTGGCTTCCCAAAATAAAACCCAACGGGTATATAATTTTTCATGACTATGGATATGAGGGATGGGAAGGTGTAAAGAGGTTTGTTGACTCCATTAAACCAGGGCAAATAAGGGAGGTAGGAGTAGTAGGTACAATGAAAATTTTTAAGAAGGGGGCAGCTTGAAACCGTTTATTCACACAATAGAACTTCATTACTCTAACAGATGTACCGGTGATTGTATAGTTTGTTCTAAGGCACACGGGCGCAATAAGGAACCTTTTTGCTCCTACGAAGTTGTAGATGCTACGGTTGAGAATTTAAAAGACATCGATTTTAACTGGTTGCAGGTAGGAGGAGACGGCGACTCCTTTCTAAATAAGGAGGTTTTCTTTTATGCTCTAAGAAGGTTTAGAAAGGAATTTCCTGATAAAGGTATATGTCTCTTTTCAAATGCTTCCCTTTTAACTCCTGAGAATACAGATATACTTGTTGGTGAGAAGTTGTTAGATGATATCCAAACCAGGATTGATTCATTAAATCCTATCTTGTATAAACAGTCAACAGGCTTAAAACTTGAGAAGGTTTTAGATAACATCAAATACTTCTTTGTTCGCAACGATTTTATTCGTTTCCATGTCATTTACTTCCCTCTGTATGGATACAAAGATTTTTGTCAAGGATTGCTAGGTAAGAGGCCTACACATTGGCATCGAATTGACGAAGCATTACTAAGGAATGAAGAACAAGATATGAGAACATTTTTCTATTCCCTGCCTAGAAACGAAGGTATGGTAAATAGACTAGGTTTTAGAGTTAGTCAGCTTTGCTTCTGGGGAGAAAGGGAAGATGTAACACCAAGAAGTGCTGTTTGTACTCAGTTGAATGCTGCTTTCGTAAACCAGACATATATCTATCCCGACGGTGACATTGGGCTTTGTCCTTATGACGATGGTCAGGATACTTTTGTTTTGGGGAATATTTTAAGAGGTGACAAGATTAAAGACATTTGGGATAGTGATCTGAGAAAGCAATTTATTAAAGATATCTCAGAAGGTAAGTATTGTGGTACATATCCTTGTACAGATCCTGTTGCTTGTGGGATGTATAACCATAGTGGGAAGATTCCCGGATTCGCATACGGCAAAGGCACCAATAAGCATAATGTGAGGATGGAAGATGGTTTGTGAGCCACACCCTACAACAAGAGCTTTCATAGATATTGGCAGAATCTGTCCTGTACGTTGTATCTTTTGCTATCATAAGCACGTCCCTTATACTGGTTACAAAACCCTAGATCAAATCAAATG
>Ga0316630_10000681_pt1 | contig 11311 bp, 13 predicted proteins | sample OWC_May_M1_C1_D6_FD_207658 | JGI IMG/M metagenome (GOLD analysis project Ga0316630, IMG submission 207658) | Wetland soil microbial communities from Old Woman Creek delta, Ohio, United States - OWC_May_M1_C1_D6_A | ecosystem: Environmental > Terrestrial > Soil > Wetlands | place: USA: Ohio...
TTCTCCCGCGCGAGCGGGAACCGGAGGAAGCGTCATTGATTCAATGACAGGATCGGGGGCGCGGAATGCAGACCACGATGAGTCTGCAGGAGGAGCCGCGAGGGAAGACGTGTGTCTTCGCCGAAGGACCTCGGGCGCAGACCGGACTGCGCGGCGGCAAACTTGCGGCGAAGTATGCACGAAACGGCTATGCCTTGCTCGAAAAACGCCGCAAGGCCTTGATTTATATTCGCTTTGCGGCCATAAATAGTCGCGACATGCCACTCCAAGCCGCAATCTCACGTTGTCCGGGCATCACGGCCCGGCTCACGGCCGCCCGGCTTCCGATTTAGCTCGTCCCTTCGGCCTGGACGTCCGAATCGGACCCGGGCTCCCACCGCTGCTGCCAGGAACCGCGGAGTTCGCTCCGCTACACGCTGCTTTCACGCGCGGCCCCACAGAGGGCCTGCAAGGACGAGGACTCGACATGACCCGAACCAACGAAATCCGCCTGACCGAACTCGACGCAGCCCGCCTCGAACGCGCGCTCATCGATCAGTTGAAATGCTCGCCGGCTGCGGCGCAGGGCACCACCGAGCTGGAGGCCCTGCTTGACGCGGCGGCTGTCGTCCCATCGGCCGCGATCGACCCCCAGGTCGTTACCATGAATTCGACGGTGGTACTCGAGGACTTGCCGTCGGCGAGGCGCATCACACTCACGCTGGTGTACCCGAACGACTCGGATCCGGAACGCTCGCGCGTCTCGGTGCTCTCGCCCGTAGGCCGTGCGCTCATCGGTGCGCGCGTCGGCGATGTGATCGAGGTCGCCGTCCCTGGGAATCCCCCGCGCGAGATGAAGCTGACAGAGCTGCGGTACCAGCCGGAAGCAGCCGGGCGCTTCGACCTCTGACGCGGCAGAATCTCGTTCATGAAGAGTGACCCGCACCGCCTCGAACCCGCCGCATACCCGCTCAAGGTCAGGATCCTCGCGCGATACGCGGACGTGGATCCGCTCTGGCACATCAACAACGTGGCCATGGCGCAGTACTACGAGGAGGCGCGCGTTTCGGCCACGATGTCGGTGATGGGCGGCGAGCGCATTCCGACGTCCACCGGAGGCCGAATCCTCATCGTGCACCAGTCGATCGACTACCTGAGGGAAGCGAGCTATCCCGGGGCACTCGAGGTCGGCATCGGCGTGCTGCACGTGGGCAACTCGTCGCTCCGGTACGGCATGGCCATGTTCCAGGACGGGGCCTGCGTCAGCCTGTCGGAAGCGGTGCTGGTCTATGCCACCGCCAGCGGGCCGACGCGCCTGCCGGATGAGTACCGTCGGCGCCTGGAGAGCTGGCTGATGCCCGCGTCGGCAGCGGATTAACGCAGCAGTTGCGTAAAACCCTTGCGGCGCGACAGGACGACGCGCTCGAGACCGAGCCAGTCCGCGAGCAATCGCAGTTCCTCGCGCAGCGGACCGGCCACCTCGCCCGGAGCCGCCGTCGCCTCGCAGTGAGCCTGCACGACGCGCAGCGCCCCCCGGGCGCGGTCCGCCTTCAGGTCCACGCGCGCCACGAGCCTCTCGCCGAGCAGAAATGGCAGCACGTAGTAGCCGTGCCGGCGCTTGTGTGCCGGCGTGTAGATTTCGAGGCGGAAATGAAAGTGGAACAACCGCTCCGTGCGGCTTCGCTCCCAGATGAGTGAATCGAACGGCGACAACAAGGCCCGCGCGTCGACGCTGCGCGGCAGTCGGGCCTCGGGGTGCAGGAATGCAGATTGCTTCCACCCTTCGACGGTGGCTGGCAGCAGGTCGCCCGCCTCCAGCAGTTCACGAATCCGCGCCCTGGTATCGGCCGTCGGCAACCGGAAGTAGTCGCGCAGGTCACGCTCCGTGGCCACGCCCAGCGCACGGCTTGCAATACAGAGCAATTGCCGTTGTGCCTCCTCGGCGTCGGGCGTAGGGGCCTCGGCAACGGAGCGCGGCAACACTCGCTCGGTCAGGTCGTAGATGCGCTCGAACTTCCGCCGGCTGTGCGTGCTGACGTGGCCCGCCCAGAACAGCCACTCGAGCGCCACCTTGCCCTCGCTCCATCCCCACCAGCCACCCCTGCGACGCGCATCGGCCTTGAAGTCGGAAATACCAAGGGGTCCACGCTCGCGAATCTCCTCCAGCACCGCGCGGCAGAACTCCTTGCGCTCGCACCCGAAGCGCGCGACGCCACCCCACGTCCCGACGCCCCGTCGCGCGCGCTCCATCCGCCAGCGAAAAAGCGGCTGCATCTCGACCGGGATCAGCGATGCTTCGTGGCCCCAGTACTCGAACAACTGGCGACCGCGTCCAGAGTAAGCGGAACGATCGAGAAGGCCATGCTCATAGGAACCGAGCCGCGAAAACGCGGGGAGGTAATGCGACCGGACGAGCACATTGACCGAATCGATCTGCAGCAGGCCGAGAGTCCTCGCGGTCCGCATGAAGTCGAGTCCGGTCGCCGGCCTGGTCGGCCGGGGGCGTGCAAACCCCTGCGCGGCCAGCGCAATGCGCCGAGCTTCGGCCAGGGACAGGGCGCGGGATGACTGGTTCATCGACCCGCCGATGATACAGGCGCGGTAAGCTTTCGCCCGGGATGCCCCCGGAGAGGAAAGCATGTGGACGCGTTCAAGAACTTCATGAAGACGACGATCGTCGGCGGGCTGATATTCCTGATTCCGCTCATCCTGCTGCTGCTGGTCCTGAAGCACGCGATGGGGTTTGCCGCCAAAGTAGCGAAACCCATTGCCGAGAAGTTCCCCGTCCCCGAGATCGGCGGCCCGGCACTCGTGACCCTGGTCGCTGTCGCGGTCCTCATCGTCGTCGCGTTTCTGGCAGGCCTCGCCGCGCGCACTTCGCCCGGACGACGCATCGCCCGGTGGTTCGATGATTCCCTGATGGGTGCCGTGCCTCAATACCGCATGATGAAGAGCGTGGCGGAGGGTTTCGCCCAGGTCGAGTCAGCCCAAGACCTGCTGCCTGTCCTCCTGCGCCTCGACGATAGCTGGCAGCTCGGCTACCAGATCGAGGAATTGCAGGACGGCTCGATAGCGGTGTTCCTGCCGGCGGCGCCTACCCCGATGTCCGGCAACATCCTGTACGTGACACCGGACCGCGTGCGGCGGCTGGACATCCCCATCGGGGAGGCGATGAAGATCGTCAAGCGCATGGGCCTGGGTTCCGCCGCGGCCCTGCAGGGAGTGCGCCTGACGCCGCCGCACGGAGCCTGAGCATGACGGATCGCGTCCTTTGGCGCCTCGCGGCGGTCATGACAGCCGCGGCCATCGTGATCGGGTTATGGCGGTGGCTGCCCGTCCTCAACGGCGGCGAATCCCGCATCAATGCAACGCCGCGGACCGTGGTCGCACGCGGCAATCTCGCAGCCGATGAGCAGTCAACGATCGAACTGTTCGAGCGATCGCGCGCCTCGGTCGTGTTCATCTCGACCCGCCAGCAGGTGCAGGACCTCTGGACACGCAACGTGTTCTCCGTGCCTCGCGGCAGCGGCAGCGGCTTCATCTGGGACGACGCGGGTCACGTCGTGACCAACTTTCACGTGATCCAGGGTGCGAGCGGAGCGACGGTGCGGCTCGCCGACGGTCGTGACTACAACGCGGGACTCGTCGGTGCGAGCCCTGCGCACGACATCGCGGTCCTCAGGATCGGCGTCGGGTTCAAGCGCCCGCCCCCCGTACCTGTCGGCACCAGCGAGGATCTCAGGGTCGGTCAGAAGGTGTTCGCGATCGGCAATCCATTCGGCCTGGACTGGACGCTGACCACCGGCATCATCTCAGCCCTCGACCGCTCACTGCCCAGCGAATCGGGCGTCTCGATCGAGCACCTGATCCAGACCGACGCGGCCATCAACCCGGGGAATTCGGGCGGCCCGCTCCTCGACTCGGCGGGGCGACTGATTGGCATCACGACCGCGATTTACAGTCCATCGGGAGCATCGGCGGGGATCGGCTTCGCCGTGCCGGTGGATACCGTCAACCGCGTCGTGCCACAGTTAATCCGGCAAGGTCGCTACATTCGCCCGGCGCTCGGCGTCGAGATCGACGAGGGCGTCAACCAGCGGCTCACCGCCATGCTGCAGACGGAGGGTGTGTTCGTGTTGAGCGTGGCACCGAACTCGGCGGCGTCGCAGGCCGGCCTGCGCGGTGCGCAGATTGCGGAAGACGGCAGCTTCGTGGCCGGCGACGTCATCGTCGGCGTCGACGGCAAGCCCGTTGCCGGCGTCGGCCAGTTGCTTGGCAGGCTCGACGATTTCAAGGTCGGCGACACCGTGCGGCTCGAGGTGCTGCGCGAGGACAAGAAGATGCAGATTGCCGTGACGCTGCAGCCCGGGACCTGACGAATATGAAGCCGGACCAGAAGACCCAATGGCACGTCGGCTACTGGATCCTCGCGCTGCTCGCCATTCTCACGATCCAGGACCTGTGGCGTGCGGAACGGACGATCGAACCGGTCAGCTACAGTGAGTTCGAGCAGGCGCTCGCCGACGGCCGGCTGACCGAGGTCGTGGTGGGCGACACGACGGTCACCGGCACGCTGAAGTCGCCGCGCCCGGACGGCAGGACCGTCATCGTCGCCAACCGCGTCGAGCCGGACCTGGCGGAGCAGCTGTCGAAGTACGGCGTCACCTACCGCCGACAGGTCGAGAGTACGTTCCTGCGCGACCTGCTGTCCTGGGTGCTGCCGGCGGCCATCTTCTTCGGGCTGTGGTTTTTCGTGATCCGTCGCTTCGCGGAAAAGCAGGGCGTCGGCGGCTTCATGAGCATCGGCAAGAGCCGCGCCAAGGTGTATGTGGAGAAAGACACGGGCGTGACGTTCGCTGACGTGGCAGGGGTCGACGAGGCCAAGGCCGAGTTGCAGGAGATCGTCGCCTTCCTGAAGGACCCCCAGGGCTACGGCCGGCTTGGCGCGCGCATGCCGAAGGGCGTGTTGCTGGTGGGCCCGCCGGGTACGGGCAAGACGCTGCTCGCCAAAGCGGTGGCCGGCGAGGCGAGCGTGCCGTTCTTCAGCATCTCGGGCTCGGAATTCGTCGAGATGTTCGTCGGCGTCGGCGCGGCTCGCGTGCGTGACCTCTTCGAGCAGGCACGTGTAACCGCACCGGCAATCATTTTCATCGACGAACTGGATGCCCTCGGCCGTGCACGCGGCGCGCTCGGGCCGATCGGGGGCCACGACGAGCGCGAGCAGACGCTGAACCAGCTGCTTGCCGAGCTCGACGGCTTCGACAGCTCCAGCGGCCTGGTCCTTCTCGCCGCCACGAACCGGCCCGAGATTCTCGACCCGGCGCTGCTGCGTGCCGGCCGCTTCGATCGCCAGGTGCTGGTGGACCGCCCGGACAAGGCCGGGCGAGTGCAGATCCTGAAAGTGCACGTCAAGAAGATTCGCCTTGCCCCCGGGGTGGACCTCGAGCAGGTCGCAGCCCTGACGACCGGCTTTTCCGGCGCGGACCTGGCCAATTTGTGCAACGAGGCAGCCCTGGCGGCAACGCGACGCAGCGCGCAGGAAGTGGACCTGTCCGACTTCACGACAGCGATCGAGCGCATCGTCGCAGGCCTGGAAAAGAAGAATCGCATGCTGAACCCTCGCGAGCGCGAGATCGTCGCATTTCACGAGATGGGCCATGCGCTGGTATCCCTGGCGCTGCCTGGCACGGACACCGTGCACAAGGTGTCGATCATTCCCCGCGGCATTGGCGCACTTGGATACACCATCCAGCGGCCGACCGAGGATCGCTTCCTGATGACGCGCGAGGAGCTCGAGCAGAAGATCATGGTGCTGCTCGGCGGCCGTGCGGCTGAGAAGCTGGTCTTCGGGCACCTGTCCACCGGGGCCGCCGACGACCTGGCCAAGGTCACGGACATTGCACGTGACATGGTCACCCGCTACGGAATGGTCGAGGAACTCGGCTACGTCACCTATGAGGCGCCCCAGCAGCGGTTCCTCGAAATACCTGGCTATGTGGAGGGCGGTTGCCGCGTCAGTCCCGATACACAGGAGCGCATCGACGAGGCAGTTCGCGCCATCGTCATGGGCGCATTCGATCGCGCCACCGCGATCCTGACGGAGCACCGCACCATGCTCGAGCGTTGCGCACGCGAATTGCTCGCGCACGAAACGCTCGATGAAGCGGCGCTCGCGCCGCTCCGCGAGGAACTCAGGGCGCGCCGGGAGGCATGAGCTGTGAACCGTTATGACGCCGACGTGATCGTGATCGGGGCCGGATGCGCCGGGGTTGCCACCGCCATCGAATTGCTCGAGCGCGGCCGGCGCGTGCTGCTTCTCGACCGCGACGTCGAGGCCAACATGGGCGCGCTCGCCAAGGAAAGCTTCGGCGGCATCTGGTTCGCAGGCACGCCGCTGCAGCGCCGCTACGGGATCCGCGACGGCGCGGAACTCGGCCTGCAAGACTGGCACGCCTTTGCGGAGTTCGCGCCCGAGGACCATTGGCCGCGAGCCTGGGCCGAGGCCTACGTGCAGCGCGCCAACGAGGAGGTCTTCGACTGGCTGCGGGGTATCGGCGTGCAGTTCATGCCGATGCCGCTCTGGGTCGAGCGCGGACTGCACACCCCCGGCAACTCGGTGCCGCGGTGGCACATCGTGTGGGGCACCGGCCACGAACTCGCCGTCGTCATGAATCGACACCTGCTTGCGCATCGAGGACGCTCGCTGCTTGCCCTCGAGTTCGACCACCGCGTCGAGTCGCTCGCGGCCACGAACGGACGTGTGACGGGATGCCGGGGCCGGCGCGAGGACACGGGCGCGGAGTTCGAAGCGCATGCCGAGGCGGTGGTGATCGCTGCGGGCGGAATCAATGGAAACATCGCACGCGTGAAACAGAACTGGCACGCGGACTGGAGCCGGCCGCCGGAGACCGTCCTCAACGGCTCGCACAAGTTTTCCGACGGCACGATGCACGATGCCGCGGCTGCGCTCGGCGCGAACGTCACACACCTCGACTGGCAGTGGAACTATGCCGCCGGCGTGCATCACTGGAAGCCGCGCAAGCCCGCACACGGACTGTCGCTCGTTCCGCCCAAGTCGGCGCTGTGGCTCAACTGGCGCGGCGAGCGCATCGGGCCGATGCCACTCGTCACGGGCTACGACACGCACGACCTAGTGGCGCAGATCTGCAGGCAGGAGCGCGGCTACTCCTGGCAGCTGCTCAACCACAGGATCGCACTGAAGGAACTGGCGATCTCGGGCGGTGAGTTCAACCCGGCGTTCCGCGACAAGAAGCACCTCGCGGTTGCCCGCGACATGCTCTTCGGCAATCGCTGGTTGTACGACCAGGTCACGACGAACTGCCCGGACTTCCTGGTGGCGGACTCGCTGCCGGCGCTCGTCGAAAAAATGAATTCGCTCGCAGGCGATGGCTCGGTGGACCTCGCCGCAGTCACGGACGCCGCGACCCGCTACGACGCTCGCATAGACGCGGGGCCACGCTTCCACGACGACGACCAGCTGCGGCGCATCGAGTTCGCACGCCGCTGGGTCGGCGATCGGCTGCGCACCTGCAAGTTCCAGAAGATCCTCGACCCCAGGGCCGGACCGCTCGTCGCGATCCGCGAGTTCATCATCAGCCGCAAGAGCATGGGTGGACTGCAGACCGACCTGTCATCCCGCGTGCTTGACCAGGCCGGCGAGCCGATTCCCGGGCTGTACGCGGCCGGGGAATCGGCAGGCTTCGGCGGCGGCGGCATGAACGGCAAGCGTGGCCTCGAGGGCACGTTTCTCGGCGGCTGCCTGCTGGGCGGGCGCATCGCCGGCCGAACCGCGTAGCCTCAGCGCAACGAGGCGAGCCTGTCGCCGACCCGCTCCGGCAGGTTCCTGATCCGGAATCCGAAGGCGATCTTCAACGCGCCGATGATGATCGCCCACGCGGCAATCATGTACACGATCGACAGGCTGCCCGCGACCGGATTGGCGACGACCAGGATGCCGAACAGAATCGACAGTCCACCCGTCAGGTACAGGATCCACTCGCGCGTCGTCGCCTGCCGCACCTTGTAGCCGAGCATGACGAGGAACACCCCGAGCAGGATCGCCTGGAACGCGACGATGTAGATGAACGCCAGGATGCTGATGGGCGGATTCATGAGCGCATAGCCACCGACCAGCAGGCCCAGCACACCGATCAGGAGCATGATCCACCACCCATCCTTCTCGCGGTTCTGTATCGAGCCGGCGATGCTGAAGACGCCATCGACGAGCACGGACGCAGCGAAGAACATGGCCAGCACGAAGAGCGCGAGGCCGGGATTGACGAAGGCCAGCAGGCCGAACAGTACCGACGCGATGCCGCCCACCAGGAAGACCCACCAGGTGCGCTTGCACAGGACGTGTGCATTCGCCCCTTCCGGGCCAAGAGCGCTTCCGGTATTGGACATTGATCTCTCCTCGGCGCACGGGGGCGCCTTATCATCCGTCGTCGACACGCCCTCCCCCGACGGACTCTAGTCCCGCGCCACGAATGATGCCAGACGACATTGAAGACACTCGTCCCCGCCCGGATACCGCCTTCTCCCGGCGGTCCGTGCGCAGCTTCGTCGTTCGTGCCGGGCGCATGACGGTCGCGCAGGAGCGCGCCTGGCGCGAACTGTGGCCGCGACTCGGCATCGAGGACGGCGAGAGTCCGCTCGACCTCCCGGCGGTCTTCGGTCGCACCGCGCCGCTGACGCTCGAAATCGGCTTCGGCAACGGCGAATCGCTCGCTGCACTCTCCACGGCGCACCCCGAACGCGACTTCCTCGGCGTCGAGGTCCACCGCCCCGGCGTCGGCCACCTCATGCTGCTGGCCGAGGCCGCGGACCTCCGCAATGTCCGCATCGTCTGTCGCGATGCCGTCGAGGTACTCGAACGCAGAATCGCGGACGCGTCGCTCGACGAGGTGTTGCTGTACTTCCCGGATCCGTGGCCGAAGAAGCGACATCACAAGCGGCGCATCGTGCAGCCGCCGTTCGTGGATCTCGTCGCGCGCAGGCTGCGGCCTGGCGGCGTGTTCCGCCTCGCGACAGACTGGCAGGACTACGCGGAGCACATGCTCGCGGTCGTCAGCGCATGTGGTCTGCTGGCGAACGAATCGCACGATGGGGGCTACGTTGCGCGGCCCGAGAGCCGCCCGCTCACGCGCTTCGAAAAGCGCGGCCAGCGGCTCGGCCACGAAGTGTGGGACCTCGCGTTCAGGCGCCCATAGCGCCGCGGATCCCGTCCATCACGAACTGCGAAGCCAGGGCCGCGAGCAGTACGCCCAGCAGGCGGCCCATCACCGCGCCGCCCGTCACGCCGATCACGCGCATGACCGGTCCGGTCACGAGCATCAGGGCCAGGGTGATCGCGAGCACCAGTACGATGACGCCCATCTGGGCCAGGAACTGCAGCGAACCCATCGGCACGCCGACGAATGCCAGCAGGATCGTCGCGAGCGCCCCGGGCCCCGCAATCAGCGGGAAGGCGAGCGGAAAGACGGAGATGTCGGCGCGATGATGCGCCTCGGCATCCTCGCCGGGAGTGATCGAGCGCGCGCCGGAGGGCCGCGCGAACACCATCTCGATGGCGAGCAGGAACAACAGGATGCCGCCGCCCACTTTGAATGCATCCACGCTGATGCCGAGGATTTCAAGGAGCGCCGTACCACCGACGGCGAAGACGAGGCAAACCCCGGCCGAGAGTCCCACGGCCTTCCACGCCATGCGACGACGCCAGGCATCGCCCGCTCCGTCCGTCAGTCCTGCAAGCACGGGCAGCAGCGAGAGCGGCTCGACCACCACCAGCAGGACAACGAAGAATTTGACCAGTTCGTCGAACATTGGGAGTTCGCAGATTCCGATACTTGAACTCGTTGCCGCGCAGGGCTACAAGGGATATTGAGGACACCCAGAGGATAGCAGCGAAGCGACGTCCGCAGAGGACCCCGACCATGGCGAATCCGGCACCTGTCATCGGACAATGGTATCGACACCCAGGAAGCGAGGCGTTCGAAGTCGTCGCCATCGATCCGGACGATCACACGATCGAGATCCAGTATTTCGACGGGACCGTCGAGGAGCTCGACGTCGACGAGTGGTTCGAGGAAGCCATCGAGGCCGCCGAGGCGTCGGAGGACTGGACGGGGTCCGTGGACGTCGAGCCTGAAGACACCGAGAACGAATACGAACCGGAACCGGGCAGCGGCAAGCCCTGGGCCGACCCGTTGCAGTTCGTCGATCGGGGCGAAGCCGCCGGCTATTCGGAACTCGAATTGCCGGAATCCCCCGACGAGGCGGAGCGTTACTGACTCAACGCCCGAGGTCCGCGGGCTCCTCGAGCGGCACGTCGTCGTCGAGCATCACGTAACCCCGCAATACGCGCACCGGCAGCGCGCGCAGCCTCGCGCCGGCGCACGGTCCCGAGACGCAGAAGCCGCTTTCCATTTCGAACAGCGCGCCGTGCATCGAGCACACGATCAGCGGCGTCTCGGGCGCGAGGAACCCGTTCGGCGTCCAGTTGAGCGGGAACCCCGCGTGCGGGCAGTGGTTGACGTAGGCATGCACGCCCTGGCCCCGCCGCACCACGAAGCCCCGCAGCGGCCACTCGCCGGATCCCAGCGTGAACGCCTTCGCGCCCGGATCCGCCAGTTCATGCAGCGGACAGATCACCCGCTCGAGATCCACCTCTTCCACGATCCGCTATCCACCATCCGCTATCCGCTTCGCCTCGCGCTCCCGTGCGAGGAAGAACAGCATCACCAGGGCCGGCAACCCGAGCGTTGCCGTGTAGCAGAAGAACATCGGGTAACCGAGAGCATCGACGACGAAACCGGACGTGCCCATCAGCAGCTTTCCCGGCAGCGCGTACATGGACGAGAAGAGCGCGTACTGCGTCGCCGTGTAGGACGCGCTCGTGAGGCCCGACAGGTAGGCAATCAGGGACGTCCCGGCGATGCCCATTGCCATGTTGTCCGCGCTGATCACGATGGCGAGGCCGGTGATGCTCGGTTCGTTCATCGACGCGAAGACCGCGAACATCAGGTTGGCCACGATCACCAGCACGCTGCCGAGCGCGAGGGAACGCACGGTGCCGAGCCGGGCGACGGCCATGCCGCCGATCAGCGTACCCAGCAGCGACATGACGACGCCGAAGCCCTTCGCAATCGCCGCGATCTCCTTGAGCGTGAAGCCGATGTCCAGGTAGAACGGGTTCGTCATCACGCCCATCGTGAAATCGGCGAGGCGGTAGCACGCGATGAAGGCCAGCATCAGGGCCGCGAGGCGCGTCCCGAATCGCGTGAAGAAATCGACGAACGGGCACACGACCGCG
>Ga0316630_10000682_pt1 | contig 11301 bp, 12 predicted proteins | sample OWC_May_M1_C1_D6_FD_207658 | JGI IMG/M metagenome (GOLD analysis project Ga0316630, IMG submission 207658) | Wetland soil microbial communities from Old Woman Creek delta, Ohio, United States - OWC_May_M1_C1_D6_A | ecosystem: Environmental > Terrestrial > Soil > Wetlands | place: USA: Ohio...
TACGAAGCTCCTGGAAGCTCTTGCTTTCCTCACCGTCACGAATCATGAATGAGGTATGCCAATGCTGATCGAGCTTCACCGGAACGTTCGTCGCGGTGGCGTTCTGCACGGTCACATCATCAGTGTCGATCTTACGCGCCGCAGTGAACGTAGCCGGCTTACGGGTATTGACAACATCGCCATAGCTAGCAATCTCGTTCTCGAAATCTCTGTGAACGAGCATACCAGCGACGAGGTTAGCCTCAAGAATCATTAACGATTCCTGCGCCCAGACCTCCGGGATAAACGCGTCGTTATCGTTCGCGTATACAGTCTGCCAAATCTTCGCTTTACCAAAATCCATCTAACGTGCCTCCTTAGCCGAAGTTAATCGCACCCTTCTGTCGTGCCTCGCGGTACTTGACAGGATCTTTAGCAAGCTCACGAAGGTCAACAACACCCCCGGGCTTACGAGTAATCCCACCAACACCGCCCACTCCCTCACTCTGAAATAGATTGAGGTAACGGTCCATCTCACGCATCCTCTTGACAGCTTCCGCAGTGGAAAGCTCAAGAGTAACGGACTTACCGGTCTTATCCACATCACTTAACGTAACCTTCGGGATAAGATTACCGGTAGGCTTACCCTCGCTGTCGAGTTCCTCGACAAGACGAGTCATTGGCCGCACAATAGCGACAATTTGCTCGGGAACAAAAGCCTTTGTCAATACCGCGGCATCCGTGATAGCGCGAACAATTGTAGACTCAACGTAACGGTTCTTCCAATTATCCCTCTCTGTAGAGAGTTTCAACTGATCGTCCTTATACTGCTTCTCCAACTTTTCCCTATCCTTCTTTGCAAGTTCTTCCTTAGTCATTAACTCGCGTTTGAAAGTTTCAATACGACCCTCTAAAGCGGTACGCTCTTCATCTGTAAGCGTAGCTTTCGTTTTGAGAGCCTCAAGTTCATCCATTGCGTTTTGAATCTTTTCCTGGTGCTTACGGCGGTCAGCTGCTAAAAACTTATTTACATCTTCCTGCGTAAACTGTTTAGTATTGCCAGCACTACCACCACTACCAGCACCAGCCCCGTCGCCAGCGCCGCCACCTGCACCAGCTCCAGCACTGGCACCTGCTCCAGCGCCGGCACCCGCAGCAGCAGCATCATCATACACATTATACCAAACGCGATTTCTTAACATCAACATTGTTCACTCCCTCAAGAAACCCTACTGACATCTACCGTGTTCACATCGCGTAAATAGGGCTTGAGATAGCGCCATGCACTAACGCTTGGTATCCCTGCTGCGATGTGTTCACTAGGTAGACTTCTATCGTAGGTAGACCGCACATTTGCGTAACCCTGAGATACCATATTTAAATTCTCAAACTCAAGCTCAGGGTCTACACCATCCAACAACGCTAAAGCAACCTCGGCGCAAGCAAATTTAATGTCGTCTGGAACCACTGTATCATTATCTCTAGGAAATTGTAAAGCCTGTGATGCATCGGTCTTAACGCCTTTGAAGTTAAGTCTATCAATGATTTTAGTTGCATTCATTAATGCTTTCGATTTATCGGTTACAAGTGAATCATCCCAAGCATCGGTATTAAGTCTAGAGTCAAAGTATGCTTGTGCTTCTAATAGGGTAGCATATGAGGCACTTATCGCTGGTGTAAATACCGGTATTGTTCCTGCTACATATTCAACATCCAAGTTAGTACGTGTAATCTTGAAATAATACTCATACTCAAGATCATCATCTAAATCAGGAGTAACATAAGTATATACACCAGTAGACTCCTTAACAGTTGGAGCTAATGCTGCCACTATTACAGTTCCAGATAGTTTCTCACGGATACCCCACAAACCAGTAGGATTCGACAATACGACAGATGATGCATCTTTCAATACATTATCTTCATAGTTCTCAACGTAAATTGTTCTAACTGACATTACAATACTCCTGTACGTGTACTACTTGAACCAGTTTTAGTTTCCGATACTATCGGAGTACCCCCACCACCTGATAATGTACCAAGTCGTGTAATGCCTCTAGTAATATAAGATAGATTCAACTTAACGTTTTCTGCTAACATATCGGTATTGCGTAGGTTCTCACCGGACATCCTACCGCGTGAACCTACTGATACAGCATTTGTATTACTCATGGGTTACTCCCAAACAGGTGTCCATACAACAGGATTAGTACCAGTAGCCGTTAATGTAACAATTAATGTACCACTTGTATCATAGTATTTAATAACCGTACCATCCGCACTAACACTACTTTTGATACCCATGATTTTGCACATCTTATTTAAAGCCGCTAAGCTTATGCTGTCCGCTGACAATCCATCAGCAGCAATACTTACTGCATCACCAACTGCCAAACTAGCTAATACTTCGTCGAGAACCGGTAGATTATAATTATTACCAGAAACAGTAGCAGCTACAATAACAGTTAATCTATCACCAGCAGTGAAGCTCGCACCCACTGATGGTGTGCAAGTAGCAGTATACAGTCCTGTGCCAATCTTAGTGATAGTTACAGCTAAAACATCTACTGCACCATTCTTACGTGCTGAGCCACTTATAGCTGATGCATCAACCTGTAAGCCTGTTTCAGCATCAAGTAATGCAAATGTTACTCTAGCTTCTGTACCAAGTTTTATTGACATTTCTCACCTATCCTAAAATCTGTGCTTGAACTCTACCAAGAGCTTCTTGCATACGGAATAGCACGGTTGTTCCTTCCGGAGCGTTAGTACCGTTACCACTACTAGTCATTGTGAACGTTGGAGAAGCCGAACTTCCGGCTCCCGTAACTGTATGTTCACTAACCACAAGTGCACAGTCGTCACCACGGTTAGTACCAGCATCATGACGTTCAGCGACTGCCGCAAATGTAGCTGCTCCTATAGTTGGTTCCTCTGATGAAAATGTATATGCATCTGTATTAATTGCTGATACTGCTACAACTACATCACCAACCTTAACGTCTAAAGCTTGTGCACCAGTTGTACTCCAAGTATTACTACCAGTAGTATCATCAGCACCGACGCTAGCAGCGAATAGCACCGGTCTTGTAGAACGGTATCTTACTATCACACCGATAGCACTATTACCACTTGTTATTGTTACTGCCTGTGAACCAGATTCCGTACCAACAGCTATCTTATAATATACACTTACCCTACCGTAGCCTTGATCAACACTACCATCACCATTACCAGCGTTCGTACCTTGTGCTCCTGTTATAAGTGTCCAACCAAGAGGTGTACTAGGATAAACTGCCTTCTTACAAGCTACACAAAGTAAGAAGATATCGCCGGCAGCTAAGCCAGTTACAGGATAAGCCAGTGAAAGAGACGTTGTACCCGTATCTGCTACACCAGTCTGTTGCCAAGCTATAGTCATGCGCGTGTGACCTTCAAAGCTAGTGTAACGCGCGTTACAGTTGCAACACTATCTACATTAAATCTTAGAACCTGTCCAGCACTGATTGCAACCGTTGACCAGTTGGCTACAGCCGCTTGACCACAAGTTGCGCCAGAAATAGTAGGCTTGTTGCCACTACCGCCCACCATAGTATCAGCAACAGTCGGCGGATAGTTTGCATATGAATCCTTCCATACATCGACAACAATAGATCCACTAACATCAGCAAGAACTGTCCATGCCGTTATATTACAAGCGAAGTCAATAATTAAATCACCCTTAACGCCAGTAGTTATTACTGCTCCACCACCGTCAATAATAAAGATTATGTCGAAATCAGTTATGCCAGGTCCAGTCGGTCCTGTAGGACCATCAGCGCCTGTTGGTCCTGCTGGGCCAGATGCACCAGTCGGACCTGCGGCACCAGACGGACCGGTCGGGCCTGCTGAACCTGTCGGACCTTGTGAACCAGTTGGGCCTGCTGGACCAGATGAACCTGTTGGGCCTGCTGCACCAGATGGACCAGTCGGTCCTGGGACTGTTGAAGCTGCTCCAGAAGGTCCGGTTGGGCCTGCTGGGCCAGTTGGTCCTGGAACAGTTGATGCTGATCCGGTTGGTCCTTGTGCGCCAGTTGGGCCTGCTGGACCAGAAGCACCGGTTGGACCAGCGGAACCAGTCGGACCGGCTGGACCACTAGAACCTGTAGGACCAGCCGAACCTGTTGGGCCTGCTGGACCAGAGGAACCTGTTGGACCTTGTGCGCCAGTCGGACCTGCTGGACCGGATGCACCAGTGGGACCCGCGGCACCTGACGGACCAGTCGGACCCGGGACTGTTGAAGCTGCACCTGTTGGACCTTGCGCGCCAGTTGGACCCGTTGGGCCTGGAACTGTTGAAGCTGCGCCAGTCGGACCTTGTGCGCCAGTCGGACCGGCTGGGCCAGAGGAACCTGTTGGACCTGCTGGGCCAGAGGAACCTGTTGGGCCAGTTGGTCCCGGAACTGTTGAAGCTGCACCTGACGGACCTGTTGGACCTGCTGGACCAGTTGGTCCTGGAACTGTTGAAGCCGCACCTGTTGGACCTTGTGCACCAGTAGGCCCGGCTGGGCCAGAGGAACCAGTTGGACCAGTTGGACCGGCTGAACCAGTTGGACCTGCTGCACCTGATGGTCCGGTCGGTCCTGGTACTGTTGACGCCGCACCTGTTGGACCTTGCGCGCCAGTCGGACCTGCTGGGCCAGAGGAACCAGTAGGACCAGTTGGACCTATAGAACCAGTAGGCCCGGCTGGACCAGAAGAACCAGTTGGACCTGCTGCACCTGATGGGCCTGTTGGGCCTATTGGACCAGTCGGGCCTGGAACTATTGATGCCGAACCAGTAGGTCCAGTCGGGCCTGCGGGACCGATTGAACCACTCGGGCCAGTCGGACCTTGTGAACCTGTCGGGCCTGCGGCACCTGATGGGCCAGTCGGGCCTGGAACTGTTGATGCCGCACCAGAAGGTCCGGTTGGGCCTACGGCACCAGTTGGACCTTGTGAACCAGTCGGGCCTGCGGCACCTGATGGACCAGTCGGTCCCGGTACTGTTGATGCTGAGCCGGTTGGTCCGGTCGGGCCGGCTGGACCAACAGAACCACTCGGGCCTGTCGGACCTATGGAACCAGTTGGGCCTGCTGCACCAGAAGGTCCAGTAGGACCGACTGGACCTGTTGGACCTGTGATTGTTGAATCAGCACCAGTAGGACCGGTAGGACCAGCTGGACCAATAGAACCGCTTGGGCCAGTTGGACCTATAGAACCAGTAGGACCAGCGGAACCTGTCGGACCCGCTGAACCTGTTGGACCTGCAGCACCTGACGGACCAGTCGGTCCTGGGACTGTTGAAGCTGCACCAGAAGGTCCGGTTGGACCTGCGGCACCAGTTGGACCTTGTGAACCAGTTGGACCGGCTGAACCAGTTGGACCGGCAACACCAGAAGGTCCAGTTGGACCGATTGGCCCGGTCGGGCCTGGAACTATTGATGCCGAACCAGTAGGACCGGTTGGGCCTGCGGGACCGATTGAACCACTCGGGCCAGTCGGACCTTGCGAACCTGTCGGGCCTGCGGCACCAGATGGCCCGGTCGGGCCTGCGGCACCAGATGGCCCGGTCGGTCCCGGTACTGTTGATGCTGCTCCAGAAGGTCCAGTTGGGCCGGCTGGACCGACTGAACCGCTCGGGCCTGTTGGACCTTGTGAACCTGTAGGACCGGCTGAACCTGTTGGGCCTGCGGCACCAGATGGCCCGGTCGGTCCTATGGCACCAGAAGGACCAGTCGGTCCCGGTACCGTAGATGCTGCTCCAGAAGGTCCGGTCGGACCGATTGGACCAGTCGGTCCTGGAACTGTTGATGCCGCACCAGTAGGACCGATTGGACCAGTAGGACCAGCTGGACCAGTAGGTCCAGATTTGGTAGAATCAGCACCAGTAGGACCAGTTGGACCCGCAGGGCCGGTTGAACCTGCTGGTCCAGTTGGTCCCTGTTTTGGCGCGCCGAGAACGAAGACTAACACAGTTGATTACTCCGAATCTCCGTAACCAACCCACATAACAGATAACTTATCTGAACCATTACCCTTAACATATAGTTCATTCGTATTGATACGCCCTTCCCTATTGTAAGAAGGAATATCCTGTGACAAACCACCACCATCTAATTCAAATGGCTGGACGGCGGCATCGCCAAAATTGATTAATCCAGAATTGGCAGCTGGTGCCTGTAGAAATAATACTGATATCTCATCAGGGATACGTGAGATTAAGCTCTTTAAGGTCGCAGCCGCAGCACCAGGAGTAATGCTTGCAATCTTCATTTTACACCTTTCCCACTTTGCACGCCTTGCGTGCCCTTCTTATCGTCCCGGGCATTCCTACCCGGATCAGGATCTAAATCCGCAACACCCCTGGCTGCGGCTTTACTTTGTGAGATAGCGATTCTAGCAGCACGGTCAGCTTGTTCAGTGTCAGCTTTCTTAACATCTCCTTCTGGATAACCCTTAGACTTAGCAGCAAGTTCCTTACTGAGAATACCTTGTTCGACATCATCAAAAATGATTTTAGAATCAGTAATTGGTACTTCTGATTTCTCAATCTCTGCATAAATCTTTTCTAAAACAGTTTGAGAAACTTTTGTTCCGATTACTAAATCAGCTACCTCCTTCATAACCTCCCTCTTAAACGTGATAGAAGATACTTTATTAGCCTGATCAGTGAGTTCAGTAGCTTCTTTTCTGGCTTCGCCTTCCGTGCGTAAAGAATACTTCCGCGGATAGTGGATTGTAGGAACGTCTGGTTTGGTTCTATTCTCGTATTCCGCCCATACCTCCGCAATCTGTCGTTCACCATACTCAAGCTCCAAGCCGATGTAACTTAAACCGGCTTCTAAGCCACGTTCGTCATAAGACCTCGCTTCCGCAGAAGCACGACGGGGTTCGATGTTTGTGATGGCTAAATTGATTAACTGACGAATCTCCTGCTTCATCTGCTCCTGTTTCTCCATCGAAACACGGAGAGGTTCAGCAGAAGGATTAATGAAACCAGGACGTTCAAGACCTTTAGAATATCGGCGTCCCTTAGTGACACCGATCTTGATTTCCTTGTCACGGGCAATCTGTGCCTCAGCACTTATACCTGGATAACTATCACTTTCAGAGGCATCAGCTAGTCTCGTTTGCATCTCTGCATTAGGATGGAACTGTTCAGTATAGAACGGGAAATTACTCTTAATGGCGTAAGTAACGTCGGATGAAGCAATATTGAGTAAAGCGATTTGATAATCTGCCACATCGGTAAGTAAGCTAGCACCGATGTCGAAAATCATGAACGGTATACGTGTCAGTCCAAGGATTGCTGGCGGACTTTCTGCCTTACCATTTGTATCATAGAAAGTTACCTCGACGCCCTTATCGGTAAGTTTGAGAAGACGGTAGCGTTCGATGCTCCCGCCAACGAGTCCGAACTCCGTACTAAGTGTGTAATCGTGATCCCTAAGTAGAACAGCTATAAGTTCGTTATCTCTATCATAAACCCATGAACGAATATCCTCAGCACCGTAGACATACAGATACGGACGAACATTTTGTGCTGTGGCTTTACTCTCACCCTCACTCAAACTATGCTTATCAATATAGACGCCCACCTTACCCATACTTAACATCTCAGGTAGGACTAAACGGCCAATGAAACCGTTCATTGTATTGCTATTATAATCAACACCACCATCGCCGCCGGCTACTGCTACCTGATAACTCTTCGGTCCACCTTTACGATTAATATCAGTCATACGCTGGAAGATTGCATTCTTAATATCGTTGAGCGCCGCTTTAGCATGAGCCGGTACGTAGGTTATCTCCCTGCGTGTATTGAAGTCGTCTGTATCTTCTCTCGAACTTAACTGCTGTAGGTACTTCTCTCTGAACGCCTTACCACCTTGGTACGTTAATCGGAATTTCTCCCAATCAGCGGCCATTAAATCGTATTCTGGATGTGTCAACGCATTTATTGACATCACACGTCTCCATCAATGTTTTGATTAGCGGATAGGCCGGCTGCTAACGGGAGAGCTATTTCCGCATAGGTATGTGCGTGAGCGTAGTGATCATCCTCATGGCCTGTCACATAACGCCCTGTAGGATTACCATCCTGGTCTTTATCATAAACTCTTACCGGAGCTTTAATATGTTCCTTATACTCTAGAGGCGTATCCTGTGGAAGCTGGACCGTCTTGGCCTTGAAACGTCCTAATGAACAGTCCATCCAAGATGTCCGGTCAACCGTGAGGGACAGTTCGGATTCATCATGCATATGGATTGTTTTACCGACGATCCCTCTACCGTAAAAACAAATCCTAGCATATCCCCAAAATCTGCTAGCGAACTCAAAAGCCTTCCGTCTTTCAGGATTAGCATCCACGACGGAGTACAATACTCGAAACTGCCTAACAAGATTATCAAGTTCCTCAAAATGTTCGACCTTGCCAACCTTAAGTATTCTGCTTCTCGCAGCGGCATTGAGGTCCGACCCTCTCTGATTCACAGACCAAGAAGCGATCTCATAGTGTAGATACTTGCCTACGTCCACACCCATTGTGACGAGGCCGCTTGTATTATTATTTGGCATCTTATAATCACCGATGCAACTATTTAGATTTGCATCGGTAATCTTTGCACCTTCAACAGTGTGCGTGAGTCCTAACTTGCTATTATAGAACTCCTGCTCATCATGTGCGTCATGCTGTGCGCGAAAGTATGCTTGTGCTAGAACGTAGGGCTTCACGGTCATACTGTATAGTTGATTAATATAGAAGCCCCTACTTAATCTATCTGTATAACTTGGCACCCACTTAGCGTTCTTAATCGATAGGAAATGTATTTTATCTTCATGGTCTAAGATGTGTTTGCATTCCTTACAGATGATATGACTCTTGATGATATCAGGATCATTGATATCCTTAGCAGTAATGACTAAACAATCCGGAAAGATTAGTTCTGTGAGTCTACTGCAATGCGGGCATTTGAAGAAGTAGTGATCTTGGCTGCTTTGTTTGAAATAGTAGTTGATACCATAGTTATCAACTGTTGGCGTACTAATCATAACAATCTGATACTGTGTCTGGCCACTTACCCGCTCGAAGACTAAGCTTATATTCTGCTGGACCATCTCATCTACTTCATCTAAAATTATAAGGCCAGCCGGTACGCTCTTCATCTGGCTTCTTGATCTACTCCCTCTTATGAATAGATTAGCGAAGCCCGCGCGTTTGTGGTGAATATTCTTTACATCGGTGAATAACTGTCTGAGATGCTTACAGTTCTCTAGCGCAGGATCGAAGCGTGATGTGGAGAAATCCTTTGCGTCAGGTGTCGAGGCCGGTAGAACATACAACACGCTCTGACCATTAATATCTATGGCGAAGAAGCATTTATTTAGGGCCGTTTCTGTGTAGGCCATTTGCGCGGCCTTCTGTCCGATCATCAGTTCCGCGTTGCAATCGTGCATATCCTTGACCCAAGGATGATGTAGGAATGTCCATTTTCCCTGGAAAGGTATTCCCATAATACGGTATTCCTCCGCCCAGCGTGAGCATTCCTTGATGCTCCGCCGACGGAGGCCCGCCGCTATTCGCTGACAGAGTAATGTTTCCAATTTATGCATCCGGCTCGTCACCAGAGAAGTTACCCAGCTTTCCTACCTCTCCTAGAATCAGATTCCCAATCTCATCAATGAGTTTGTCACCATTCTCCATACCACCGAGTACCGTACTGATAATCTGAATGACTCGTCCTGCGAAGTTGAGTAAGGCTTGCTTGTCAAGAACCTGTCCTAAATTTGTTTCGAGCTTGTGGCAACTGGTAACGACCTTCTCCACTTTCATAATTAAATCGCTGATCGCACCGGTATGCATGATGAGATCTACATCTTCCTGACACTTGCTGAAACGTACCTCCAGCAACATTCTTAGTATCGCGATTTCGTCCCTAAGATTCTTCAAATCAGGAGCAGCAAGTTTCTGGTCGATACGGGCTTGCCATTGTCCGAGTAGATAGTTACGGTAATGAACTTTCTCTTGAGCCTGTCCAGCTTTATTCCCGCCATGAGCCAAACAATACTCGCTCCCCGGATGCCGCTTATTAATACATTGCCCATTGCCAGTAATAGCCTGACAACGTTCGGGGTCTGCCGGATATTCAATTTTTGCGATGTCTACCATGACTTACACCTTTTTGGACAAGATTCATTTAAATCTATATCAACAGTCCTACTTACTTAGAGCGAGGTCTTACAAAATTTTTACCAAAAAATTTTGAAACGGTTCTTGACAAGAAATATGGAACTGATGTTTCAAATCAATTCACCCACCCTCCCAGGTACCCTGCTACTGCATCATTGCATCTTGCGCCTTACTTATTCATCCTGCACCTTGCGCCTTAGCTGCGCTTGGTGCTTGCTGCACGTGTACCTGTACTACATCGGATAGGGGGTGGAGGGCTTTTCGCCAGTCTTTCATTTCTTTTTCTCTTTCTACCCTCCCTGTATTTGTACTATCTATGTATACACTAAGTATAAAGAAAACGGGGCGGATATTCTCCGCCCCGTTATCTTGTCTACTAGTAGTCGGTGATATCCCCGTTATCATTGCAGAGGATACTTGCCAGTCCCTTACCCATATGATACTGGACTGCCGGAGGCGGCATCATTGTAGACTTGACGTTACCATATACCTTGCAGGCAACGGGCGCAACCTTGACAACCGTCGTTGAAGTATAGTAACTTGCAGTAGGGTTATCATGCGCCCGGCGCGCGCCAAGGCGGTTAGCCTTGGCGTACGCTTCTGTCTGTCGCCATTCGCGCCTCGCCGGTATCAACTGCGCCACAATAGCGCGAGTGTACTTGACCGCAGTCCAACGGGCCGCTTGCGCCGACTGTCCGACCGTTGCGCGCGCCGAGTCATACGCCGCTTTGTACACCATGTTAAGAACCGCGCGCCGGCCGGCGCGCGTTGCCAGCATAACCGGGAGCATAACATAATTAGCACCAGTCAACCGGAGCAGTCCCGATGCATACCGCCGCCGAACGTCTGCCCGGTCGAGTGCCGCAGGAAACATGGCGCAACCGGGCTTGCGTGCCGGACCCCGCCGCAAGACTAGTGTACCATCGGCCATGTGAGAGGACACGTCCGCCACAGAGTAAGCTTTTCTCATGTTATGCCCTTTCCATGTGCAACCGGTCAAGCTCCGCAACCGCCTCCGGGCAGTTAGCGCAAGCTAGGACCGTATCCCAAAACTCCAGCCATTCCCGCGCCGTCATTCCCAAAGCCATTTTTCACCGCCTTTCTACAGTGA
>Ga0316630_10000683_pt1 | contig 11297 bp, 8 predicted proteins | sample OWC_May_M1_C1_D6_FD_207658 | JGI IMG/M metagenome (GOLD analysis project Ga0316630, IMG submission 207658) | Wetland soil microbial communities from Old Woman Creek delta, Ohio, United States - OWC_May_M1_C1_D6_A | ecosystem: Environmental > Terrestrial > Soil > Wetlands | place: USA: Ohio...
AAAACCGTGATGAGCAATTTGGCCAGCATCATTCGGCACGGGGTGAAGGTCCGCCCGGGCGACCGCAGCATGTCTTGGCTGCCTTTCTATCATGACATGGGCCTGGTCGGGCTGGTGCTGTCAGCGATGGCCTCGCAGTTGTCGGTCGACTACCTCAAAACGCGCGATTTCGGGATGCGCCCGCGCTTGTGGCTGACGCTCATATCCCAAAACCATGCAACCGTTTCCTTTGGCCCGCCCTTCGGCTATGAGCTATGCGTGCAACGGCTGCGAGAGGACACCGCCGACCAGTTCGATCTGCACTCCTGGCGTCTAGCGGGTGTCGGCGCCGAGACCATTCGGCCGGAGCCGTTGTCCCGGTTCGCCGATATGCTGGCCCCGAGCGGTTTCAGCCCGGAAGCCTTCACGGCCTGTTACGGGATGGCCGAATGCTCGTTGGCGGTCAGCTTCTCGCCGCTCGACATCGGCATTCAACTGGACACGGTCGACGCCGAGCTCCTGGCCGAGAAGCAGCGAGCCGCATCGGTGACCTGCGATCCCCGGCGCCGTTCGGCGAAGATCAAGAACTTTGTCAATTGCGGTTTCCCTCTTCCCGGCTTTGAGGTGCAGGTCCGCAATTCCGATGGGCAGCCGGTGCCCGAGCGGCACGTGGGCACTTTGTATGTCCGGGGACCCAGCATCATGTCGGGGTACTTCGGCGAGGAGGCCCTCACGCGTGAAGTGCTGTCCAACGACGGCTGGCTGAACACCGGCGACCTGGCGTACCTCGTCGATAACAGCGTGGTCATCACCGGCCGGCAGAAGGATCTGATCATCATCAACGGCCGCAACATTTGGCCCCAAGATCTGGAATATATCGCCGAAAGCCAAACCGAAGTGAGAACCGGCGATGCCTCGGCCTTCTCGGTGACGGCTCCGGATGGCGACGACAAAGCGGTTCTCGTCATCGAATGCCGCGAATCCCGTCATGCCCAGCGAATGGAACTCGTGACTCGGATCCAGGCCCTCATCCGCCAAGATTTGGGGATCGACTGCTTTATCGAGCTGGTTCCCCGCAATACCCTGCCGCGCACCACGTCCGGCAAGCTTTCGCGGTCGGGGGCCAAGAATGACTTCCTGCAGCGGGTCGAGGACGGCAAGACCGAGCAACCCGGCGCCACCGATGAGATTTACTTCCTGAGGCGCAGGACGGCCTGAGAATCGGGGGCGTCTGCGCAGTTTTCGGCCGCGCCGGACCCGAGGTCCCCCTGCTGAACACAGAAGATACCATTCACCGGCGATCATCCCTACCGGTTATTGCAGGGGTGATCGCCGGTGTGTTATGAAAGTGGTTATGCCTCGGACGCTGGCCCTCACAGGGTCGACAGGCTTTATTGGAACCGCCCTGCTGAGGAAGTTAATGCGCGCGGGATGGAGGGTGCGCGCCCTTTGCCGCAACGCTCCGGCGCGATCGCGCCCAAACCATGGAGTCGGCGCTCTCGAGTGGATTCATGGCCGCCTCGAGGACCCGGAAAGCCTGAGGCGCCTCGTGCAGGGGACGACGGCGGTGGTCCATTGTGCCGGCGCCATCCGCGGGGCATCAGCGGGTGAATTCAGTCAAGTGAATGTCGACGGCGTTGCGCGGCTGGTGCAAGCAGCGAGGGAATTGCACCCTTTGCCGCGCTTTTTGCTGATATCGTCGCTGGCGGCCCGCGAGCCGCAGTTGTCGCACTACGCTGCCAGCAAACGCGACGGAGAGGACGTCCTGCGGTCTTTGGCCGCCGGCATGATGTGGACGGCGCTCCGGCCGCCGGCGGTCTACGGCCCGGGGGACCGGGAGACGCTGCCGCTGGTCCGATGCATGCGGCGCGGAATGGCACCGGTATTCGGCCGGAAGGGTTCGCGCTTCTCCCTGCTGTTCGTCGAGGACCTAGCCGATGCGGTTCGGCACCTGCTGGAGTTGCCGCAATGGCCCTCCGGCCTTTTCGAAATTCACGACGGGCATACCGGGGGCTACGGCTGGGAGGATCTCACGCATACCGTGGCGCGGATCATCTGCAAGCCCGTACGCCGCGTCAGGGTCCCGGTCGCGCTGGTGCAGGTCGCCGCCCGCGGCAATCTTTTTCTGTCGCGCGCGTTCGGCTACACGCCGATGCTGACACCCGGCAAAGTTCGCGAACTGACCCACCCCGACTGGGTCTGCGATGACGCGCCGCTGCGCCGTGCCACCGGCTGGACGCCGCGGTTTCTCCTGGAAGCCGGGATGCGGCAGACGCTCAAGCATCTTCGCGGAGGCCGCTGGGTTCTGGATGGATGAGCAACCCGCAACGCGTTCGAGGATCAACGCATGCCTGCGTATGAAGAGATATTGTCCATCGTGATCGAGCTGATCAAACCGCTGGCCCCCCAGGGCCGGAGCGTCCAGGAGGACACCGATCTGGTCGCGGACCTCGAATTTGACTCGCTCAAGGTCATGAACCTCATCGAACAGGTGGAGGACCGTTTTGACGTCTCGGTACCGCTGAATATTCTGCCGGACATCCGCTGCGTCAGAGACTTCGCGGTGCAACTATTAGAGATAATCGGGAAAAATTAGACATGGCCATCTTCGATAAATTCCAGCAGTTGGCGGCCACCCGCCGGGCTATGGCCGCCAGCGGGATCCAGTCCATCAGCGTGGTCATGGACCGGGTGGTGTCGGCCACCGAGGCCTTTGTGAATGGCCGCGCGCTCATCCTGGCCGGGACCAACAACTATCTGGGACTCACCTTCCACCCCGAGTGCATCGAAGCGGCCTGTGACGCAGCGCGCACCCAGGGAACGGGGACCACGGGCTCGCGGGTCGCCAACGGCAGTTATTCGGCTCATGTGCAACTCGAATGCGAGTTAGCCGATTTCTTCGATCGGCGAAGCGTGATCGTCTTTTCGACCGGCTATGTGGCCAACCTCGGCATGCTGTCCACTCTGGCCGGCCCCGGAGACGTTTTCGTGATCGACGCCGACTGCCACGCCAGCATTTACGATGGCTGCCGCTTGAGCGGCGCCGAGATCATCCGGTTTCGCCACAACGACACCGTTGATCTGGACAAGCGCCTGCGACGGCTCGGCGAGCGCATCGCCAACACCCTGATCGTGGTGGAGGGCATTTACAGCATGCTGGGGGATCGCGCCCCGCTGGCCGAGATTGCAGCGGTCAAGCGCCGCTGCCCCGGCGCCCATCTCGTGGTCGATGAAGCGCACTCGCTCGGCGTGCTCGGCAATCATGGCCGGGGCATGGCGGAGGAAGCCGGAGTCGAGGCGGACGTGGACTTCGTCATCGGCACCTTCAGCAAAAGCCTGGGCGCCATCGGCGGCTATTGCGCCAGCGACCACCCGGAGCTCGATCTCATCCGCTACGCCAACCGGCCCTACGTGTTCACGGCATCCTCATCGCCCTCGATCATCGCCTCCACCCGCAAGGCTTTGGGGATCTTGAGCGCTCATCCGGAACTGAGACAGCGGCTTTGGGAGAACGCCCGCCGCCTATACGCCCGCTTGCAGACGCTGGGGTATCATTTAAGCCCTGAGCCCAGCCCCATCATCGCCGTGCGTTTCGCGCAGCGGGAGCAGGCCTATGCCCTGTGGGCCGAGCTGATCGAGCGCGGGATTTACGTCAACCTCGTAGTGCCGCCGGCCACCCCGGACGGCAGCTCGCTCTTACGCTGCAGCGTCAGCGCGGGCCACACACCGGAGCAGATCGAGAAAATCGGCAGCGCCTTTGCCGATCTGAAACGCTCCTTCGCGAGCGCGTCCGATTGAAAAAACCGGACCCCGCCAACCTTGACTCCGGCAGGGAAGTTCAGGTGCGATGAAACTTTTTTTCACACTGGCCCGGAAATACCCCCGGCAGACGATCCTGACCCTGACCGCTATTCTGTTTTCCGGCATCTCGGAAGGTTTCGGCATTTCCGCCCTGCTGCCCATTCTCAACACCATTTTCAGCCAAAAAACGCACGCCTCCGCTGCCGCAGGGTCCCCGCCGGAATGGAGCACGTTCCTGGACCAAGTCGTGCGGCAGACACTGGCGGTCGTGGGCCTCCAGCCCACGGTGGCCATGCTGCTGTGCCTGTTCGTCGGCTGCATCATCCTGAAATGCGTCCTCGTTTATTTGGCGAACCGGCAGATCGGCTTCACGGTGGTGCTGATCGCCACCGACATGCGCCTGACGCTCCTCAAGTCCCTGTTTTGCTCCAGCTGGGAATACTTTATTCGTCAGCCGATGGGCCGCCTCACCAACGCGGTCGCCACCGAAGCGAACCGGGCCTCTACGGCTTTCAATTTCGGGGCCAAGCTGTCCTCGATGGTGATCGAGGCCTCCATCTATTCGGCCCTGGCGTTTCTCGTGTCCTGGAAGGCCACCCTGATGGCCTTGGGCGCGGGGGCTTTCATCATGGTCGCTCTGCGGCGATTGGTTAAAAAGAGCCGCCGCGCCGGTGCCAAGCAGACCGCCCACATGCAGTCGCTGGTCGCCCAGATGACCGACATCCTGACCTCGATCAAACCGCTGAAAGCCATGGCCCGCGAACAGCAGTCCGACGCGGTGCTGACGGATACCACCCGCAAGCTGAACCGGGCGCTTCAGAAGCAGGTGCTCAGCAAGGCCGCTCTGGGTTCGTTTCAGGAACCCATTCTCACCGTGTTTCTGGTTCTGGTGTTGTATGTAGCGCTGGTTTACTGGAATCAGTCCCTGACCACGATGCTGGCGATGGTTTTTTTCATCGCCAAAATCCTCAAGCAAGTCGAGAAGATTCAGAAAGAATACGCCAACCTGGTGGAGTACGACAGTGCCTATTGGTCGCTGCTGGGAAAAATCAACAAGGCCCAGGAAGCCCGCGAAGTCTTGAGGGGTGATATCAACCCCACTTTCACCACCGCTATCCGGATGGCCTCCGTGAGTTTTGCTTACGACGCCCACCGGGTGTTGGAGAATGTGTCCCTCGAAATTCCGTTTGGGTCGTTTGTGACCCTGCTGGGCCCCTCCGGGTCGGGGAAGACGACGGTCGCTGATTTGCTCATAGGGTTGCTTCGGCCGCAGAAGGGTGATATTGAGATTGACGGCGTTCCCTTGTCGCAGATCGACATCCGCCGCTGGCGCGGAATGATCGGTTATGTGCCGCAGGAAAACCTGCTCATGCACGACACGATCCTGAAAAACGTCACGCTGGGGGAAGCCACCGTCGGCGCGCCGGAAGTGGAAAGCGCCCTGCGGGCCGCCGGCGCGTGGGACTTTGTGCAGCATACACCAAAAGGCGTTCAGACCGTCGTCGGCGAACGCGGCAGCTTGATATCCGGAGGGCAGCGTCAACGCATCGCGATTGCACGGGCGCTGGTCAAAGGCCCAAAACTCCTCATTCTGGACGAAGCCACGACCGCTTTAGACCCCAAAACCGAAAAAGAAATCTGTGCGACGTTGCAGAAGTTGAAGGGGACCATTACGATTCTGGCCATTTCGCATCAGCCGGCGCTGGTGGAATGCGCCGATTGGGCCTACCGGTTGAAGGAGGGAACCCTGACACCGGTCAAGATGCCGCCCGAGGCCGTAGCGAAGGCCTGCCACCGCACGCTGAAGGTGCGTTGATTGCCGGCTCCGGGAGAGGGGCTTTCAGGGCGAAGGGAGATTCAAATTCGCCCTGAGGCGCATCGTTTTTTTTTCAGGTTTTTCCAATGATCAAGGAGGGCAACATACCAATGCGCAGATTACTCATGGATGGAAAAGCGATAGATGACACCACCGATTGCTATACGATTGCGGAGATCGGACACAACCATCAGGGCAAGCTGAAGACCTGTATGGAGATGTTCAAAGTGGCCCGGGACTGCGGCGCCGACGCCGTGAAGCTGCAAAAGCGGGACAACCGCAGCCTCTACACCCGATCCGCCTACGAGAGACCCTATGACAACGAGAACAGCTACGGCTCCACCTACGGTACGCACCGCGAAGCGTTGGAGTTCGGAGACGTTGAATACCGGGAGCTCAAGGCCTACGCGAAGGAACTGGAGGTCATGTTCTTTGCCACGGCGTTTGACTTTGCCAGCGTGGATTTTCTGGCCAAGCTGGAGATGCCGGCCTACAAGGTAGCCTCTGGAGATCTGAAGAACATCCCCCTGCTCACCTACATGGCCAAAGCGGGTAAGCCGATCATTTTGAGCACCGGCGGCGGAACCATGGAAGACGTCAATCGGGCCTATGACGCCATCATGCCGATCAACCCACAGCTGTGCCTGCTGCAGTGCACGGCGGGCTACCCGGCGGCCTTCGAGGAATTGAATTTAAAAGTGATTACCACCTTTCGGGAACGCTTTCCGCAAACCGTGGTGGGGTTGTCCTCGCACGACAACGGGATCGCCATGGCGGTGGCGGCCTACATGTTGGGAGCGCGCGTGGTCGAGAAGCATTTTACGCTGAACCACACCTGGAAGGGAACCGACCACGCGTTTTCGCTGGAGCCGATCGGCTTCCAGAAGATGGTACGGGATCTGAAGCGGGTGCGGGTGGCCATGGGCGACGGGGTCAAGCGGGTGTACGACAGCGAGGTCACGCCGATGGTGAAGATGGGCAAGCAGCTGGTGGCCGCACGCGATCTGCCGGCCGGCCATGCGATCCACCGCGAGGACATCGCCATCAAGTCCCCCGGCGGCGGACTTCAGCCGTATGAGATCGACAAGGTGATCGGCCGCACGACCCGTGTCGCCCTCAAAGCTGATGATACCATCGTCTTCGAAGTCCTCAACGGCGCCGAAAACTGGAAAAAAGTCGCCTGATGGATATTTTCGAGCTGCAGGGCGAGGTCGGCGTCGTCACCGGTGCGCTGGGGAAGCTCGGACCCATATGGGCGGAAACCCTGCTCGATGCGGGAGCGTGCGTCCTGGCCATGGATCGGCCGGGCATTCGCCCCGCGCCGGACTATGAGCGGCTGGAATCACGATTCGGGCCTAAGCGGCTGGCGCTGGCCCGGGCCGACGTCTGCCGCCGGACGGAGCTCGAGGCGGCCCTGGAGAAGTGCCGCGAGATCTTCGGCACGCCGACGATTCTCGTCAACAACGCCGGTATCGACGTACCGCCGGCCGGCGGAGGCCAGAGCCACCGGTTGGAGGAAATTCCGATCGAGGTCAACCTGCGGATTCTGGAAGTCAACGCGGCGGGTCTTTTTCTCGTCACCCAGGTGTTCGGCGGAGCCATGGCCCGGGCGGGGCGAGGCTCCGTCATCAACATTGGCTCGCTCTATGCCAGCGTGTCACCGGACGCCCGACTCTACGACCACATCCCGAGCGATCCCCCTTTCCTCAAACCGCCCGCCTACGGAGCCTCGAAGGCAGCGGTCGTCAACCTGACCAAGTATCTATCCGCCCACCTGGCGCCTTACGGCGTTAGGGTCAATGCGCTCTCGCCGGGAGGCGTGCTGGGTGACCAAGATCCGGAGTTCAAGCGCAAGTTCTGCGCGCGGGTCCCCCTGGGACGCATGGCAACCGCCGACGATTTACGGGGACCCCTGCTGTTTCTTGCTTCCCGGGCCTCCGCATACATTACCGGCATCAACCTCCTGATCGACGGCGGGTTCACGGTCTGGTAAAAATTTCGAGCATCCCGGTCTGAGCCCGGGATGCTCGAAATTTTATTAAGTTAAAAACCATCATTATTCGCTCCATGAATCAGCCGGATATCCCGCAGACGATACCAAACTGGATCGACGGCCGCGAGCTGCAAACAGCCGCGGGCGAAACATTTGCGAAGCACTCTCCCGTCACCGGCAAAGAGATTTGCCGGGTGGCGCGATCGCGCTCCGCAGATATCGCCCGGGCGATCCAATCGGCCGCGACCGCCTTTCCGGTTTGGTCGACGCAGACGCCTGTGGCTCGCGGCGATATTTTACTGGCCATCACCCGGGCCATGCGTCATCACCAGGAGAGCATCGCCGCTCTGGTCGCCACGGAAACCGGCATGTCGTTTAACGCGGCGCTGGCCGAAACCGGCGGGGCTATTGCCCAGGGGGAGTTCATGGCCGGGGAAGGCCGCCGGCTCTACGGGCGCACCACCACGAGCGCCTCGCCGCACAAGTGGACCATGACGGTGCGCGAACCGCTGGGAGTGGCCGGACTCATCATTGCGGCCAACACCCCGATTGCCAATGTGGCCTGGAAGGTCTTTCCGGCGCTGGTCTGCGGCAACACCGCGGTGCTCAAAGCCGCTGAGGACACGCCGGCCACCGCCTGGTTTTTCGGCAAACTTGCCCATGACGCCGGGCTGCCGCCCGGGGTATTGAACATCGTTCAGGGACGGGGGGTGGAGGCCGGGGCGCCGCTCGTGGCACACCCGCGCGTGGCCGTTGTGAGCTTCACGGGGTCGACGGCGGTGGGCCGCGAGATCGCCCGGGTGGCGGGAGCGCGGCTGGCCAGATGCTCCCTGGAGCTGGGAGGAAAGAATCCGCTCGTCGTCTGTGACGATGCGGATCTTGAAAAAGCCGCCCAGTGGGCGGTGCTCTCGGCCTTCAGCAACGCCGGCCAACGCTGCGCGGCCGGAAGCCGCATCATCGCCTTTGAATCCGTATACGAGACATTCCGTGAGATGCTCGTGGAACGCACCCGGAAGTTGAAGGTCGGCCCAGGGGACGAGGACGATTTCGGACCGGTGATCAATGCGGAGCAGCTGGAGTCCATGGTGGCGGCGGTGCAGCGGGCCCGGGCGGCCGGGGCGGTGATCATGACCGGCGGTCGCCGTCTGGACGACCCGGCCCATGCCGGAGGGTTTTACATGGCACCGACCTTGATCGAAAACGTCTCCCCCGATGCCGAAATTTCAACAAATGAGCTCTTCGGTCCCATCGCCTGCCTTTACCGCGCGGGAGATTTCGCCGAAGCAGTGGATCTCGCCAACCGTTGCCCTTACGGGCTCACAGCCAGCATCCACACCCGCAGCATCCACAGGGCGCTGGAGTTTACCCGTCGAGTCCAGGCCGGTGTCGCCGCGGTCAATGCCGGCACCTACGGCAGCGAGCCCCACATGCCCTTCGGCGGCGTCAAGCAGTCCGGCAACGGGAGCCGCGAGCCGGGTACCGAGGCGCTGAACGTTTACTCGAACCTGAAAAACGTCATCATGGCGTTTGATCCGAGCCTGACGTGATGGACTCAAAACCCACTTGCGTGGCTCTTATCCCCGCCCGCTCCGGCTCCAAGCGCGTTCCGGACAAGAACATCCGCCCCCTGGCCGGCCACCCGCTGATCGCCTACAGTATTTCCGCGGCGCTTCAGAGCGGTGTTTTTGCCGCAGTGGTCGTTTCCACCGACTCGCAGCGCTACGCCGAGGTCTCCCGCTATTACGGCGCCGAAGTACCGTTCCTGCGGCCGGTCGAATATTCCGGCGACACCTCCCCCGACATCGAATGGGTGGAATATACGCTCAAGCGTCTGGCCGCCGCAGGCCGCCGCTACGACGGTTTCAGCATCCTGCGCCCCACCAGTCCCTTCCGCCTGGCCGAAACCATTCAGCGGGCCTGGTCCGAGTTCTGCGCGGAAACCGGGGTGGATTCCCTGCGGGCCGTCGAAAAATGCAGCCAGCATCCGGCGAAGATGTGGGTGGTGCGCGGTCGCCGCATGCTGCCGCTGCTGCCGATCGGCCCTGCCGACCAGCCCTGGCACAGCAGCCAATACCCCTCGCTGCCCGAGGTCTACGTGCAGAACGCCAGCCTGGAGATGGCCTGGTCGCGGGTGGTGTTCGCGGATCGGACCATTGCCGGCAACGTACTGATGCCTTTTCTCACCCGGGATGCCGAGGGATTCGACGTCAACAAGCCTTATGACTGGGACTTGGCGGAAAACATGGTAAAGACCCACACGGCAAAGCTTCCGGAGGTGTTGCAGCCGCCGTACCGTTTTTAGGCCGTTTTCAACGTGCGGCGGACGAAGGCACCGCCGCAGGCCGCGGATTCAATTCGGGGAGTCCTCAGATGAAAATTCTGTTCATGATGACCGAGCCGCGTGTGATGAAGTATTATCACGAGACGCTTCGGTTCATGTTAAAAAACGGTCACAGCGTCCACGTCGCCTATTTCAGCTTGGAAAAATACCGCAAGGGGACGCTGCACGAAGAGCTGGCGACCGAGTTCCCTGAACGATTCAGTTACGAGGTCGTATCCGGAAAGCGGGCCGGCATATGGCGTGATCTCTGTATTGCCATCTCCTGGGCCGAAGACTACCTATTTTTTCTCAGGCCATTTTTCAGCAGCGCCGCCCGGCTCCGGGAAAGAGTGGAAATCCGGATTTCTCCGGTCTTCGTCTGGCTGATGAATCGCTGCCCTGGTTTGAGCACACCGGCCGGTCGGGAAGCCATGGCGGCCCGGCTGCGAGTCATCGACCGCGCTGTTCCCGCCTCCCGGTCACACAAACGGTATATCCGAAAAATCCGGCCGGATGCCCTGCTGGTCTCGCCGCTGCTTTCCCACTCCGGGCAGCAATCCGAGTATCTGCGGGCAGCCAGATCCCTCGGCGTGCCCACGGCTTACTGTGTGGCCAGTTGGGATAATCTGACCACCAAGGGGGCCATGCGGGGCGATCCGGACTACATCATTCTATGGAACGACATTCAAAAGAAAGAAGCCATTGACCTCCACGGAGCTGCCGCGGAGCGCATCCTCGTGACCGGCGCTCAGTATTTCGACGAATGGTTTGTCCGCAGGCCCTCCCGCGACCGGAAAGACTTTTGCAGAATCGTGGGGCTGCCGTCGGATCGTCCCATTCTGATGTACATGTGTTCGTCCAACTTTATGGCCCCCAACGAACGGGTCTTCGTTTTGAAATGGATCGCGTCCCTCCGTCGGTCCGCTGCGCCCGAGATCGCCGAGGCCGGGGTTCTGATTCGACCCTACCCCGAGTATGCCGACCAGTGGCGCGAGGTTGATTTCAGCCCCTACGGCAACGTCGTCGTCTGGCCGTCCACCGGCGAATATGCCATCACCGAATCCGCCAAGCGCAACTTCTATGATTCGGTGTATCACAGCCTGGCGGTTGTCGGCGTGAACACTACGGCCATGATCGAGAGTGCCATTATTGGAAGATGCGTCCTCAGCGTGCTGGCGAGCGAGTTCAACGAAAGCCAGTCCAACACGATCCACTTCAGCTATTTGAAACAGGAGAACGGCGGGTTTCTATACCTCGCCCGTGACCTGGACGAGCATATCGCGCACCTCGAGATCATTCTACGGGAAGAAGACCGGATGAGCCAACAGATCGCCCGATTCGTCGCTCATTTTGCGCGCCCGCACGGCATCCACCAGCCCTGCGTGCCG
>Ga0316630_10000684_pt1 | contig 11297 bp, 13 predicted proteins | sample OWC_May_M1_C1_D6_FD_207658 | JGI IMG/M metagenome (GOLD analysis project Ga0316630, IMG submission 207658) | Wetland soil microbial communities from Old Woman Creek delta, Ohio, United States - OWC_May_M1_C1_D6_A | ecosystem: Environmental > Terrestrial > Soil > Wetlands | place: USA: Ohio...
AATTGAAGTGGGAGGTGGACCCTGTACCGGTGGTGCTCACGCGAAGTTGATTCGGGTTCTTTTTCGCATACTCCACTAATTCCTTGAAATTTTTCCACGGAGCGCTTGCCTGGACGGCAATGGCATTCGGGAAGTATAAATGAAGGCCTAAGGGGTCCAAATCCTTATCAGGATCGTAGGGAACGGTCTGGGGATTCAAGGCGCGGGTAAAAACAATGGCTGCAGAATTTGTATATGCAAGTGTATAACCGTCCTTTTTGCTTCTGGCTACAAAATCTGTTCCCAAAGTGAACCCTGCCCCCGGCTTGACGACGGGAACGAGTTGTGCTCCAAGTATTTTTCCTAGTTCATCGCCAGTGAGCCTTCCGGCAATATCCAGGATGGACCCCGCCGCACCGGGGATGATCAGCTGAATGGGACGATTCGGGTAAGGCTGGGCGAAAGTGGTTGAGACTCCAAGGCTTAATTCAAGCACCGCAAGTAATAAACCAACAAGAGAAAGGGATTGCTTCATTATTTTCCTCCTTAATCTTTTTTTCGTAAACCTACTTTATCGGCTATTTGAACTGCCCTCTCGTACTCCTCTGCCACCCTCCGCTTCATCTCCGCAGGGGACTTATAATCAACGATGAATTTCATCTTCTCGATCTTGGCCCTTGATTCCGGGTTCTTGATCGCCTTTTCGACAGCCGGGACCAAGACCTTCTTCACCTCCTCCGGCAGTCCTGAAGGGGCATACATGGCAAACCATGTAGAAACGAGCTCCTGTTTGTAACCGAGATCGGTGATCGTGGGAACATTAGGGAAGTCGGCCATCTTATACGTCAGCAAGAGAATCCTCAGCTTTCCGGATTCCACATGAGGATAGATCTTATTGATCGCATCGTAAGTCATCTCAAGATGTCCTCCTAGGAGGGCGGTAATCACCGATTCTCCTCCCTTGAAAGGGACGTGAGTGAATTGGGCACCGGTCAAGGATTGGATGATCTCTAAGTTGAAGTGGGCAGGTGACCCGATACCGATCGTATCGACTCGAAGCTTCCCGGGGTTCTTTTTCGCATAGTCGAGCAGTTCATTAAAAGTTTTCCAAGGCGCGTCGGCTCGCACCGCAATGGCCAGCGGAACGAGTAGATGCAAGCCCAAAGGCTCTATATCCTTGTCGGGATCGAAGTGCATCGTTTGTGGATTGAGAATCCGGGCATAGACAATCGCATTACTCGCGTAGCCAATGGTATAGCCGTCCTTTTTGCTCTTTGCCAATGCATCCGTCCCCAAGGTCGTTGCCGCACCCGGTTTGTTCATGGGAATAATCTGCGTGCCAAGAATTTTTCCGAGGTCCTCTGATAGAATCCTTGAATTAATGTCCATGATCGAACCCGGAACATTAGGGATGATCAGCTGAATAGACCGATTCGGATAGGGCTGTGCCTGGACCGAATGGACTCCGAGGGCAAGACCCAAAATGGTTAGGGAGAGCGTTGCGGCAAAAATCAAACGTTTCATACCTTTCTCCTTTTTGGACGAATACTAACTAAAGGGGTCTAAAGTTTTCTAAAGTCTATATCATCCTGTTTATTTTCTCAAGCCTATTTTGATGGAGGTCGAGTTGGGCGTTTCATCCTCCATCTCCTCCGTTCAAAAGAAATGGGTCATCGATACCCTACTTATCTCTGGAGATTCTCTTGGATAGGACTCCTCCGTTTCCTTCCAGCGGGCACCTGGAAGACGAAAGGAAGAGTCAACAAAAGTCCCAGGCGAGCCATCGACTTTTGACACCATTATTCTTTTACAAATTTCCCGTGACCACTCAATTCATAAGAAAGCATGCGCCCTCTCCAATTGATAAAATAATAAATCGTATCATGAAATCCAAAGAACCAGAATGTCCCGTTTCTACTCCTTCAGGGTCCCTTGTCTGATTTCTATCTGGTTTATCTAACGAAACAGGTTATGGGATTGTCAAATATTTGCCGTTTACTCCTGTTGCTTCACGGCACAGATACTTAATATGCCAATAAATTTCATTGGGTTAAAGATTAAGAGAATAGGTGGCACAATGTTTGCGCTAAACTTTAACGAACGAAGGAGGTCCGCATATGAAAAGAACAAATTTTCTACTATTGGTTGCAGGGTTAATGGCCAGTATTTTTGTTATGACGGGGTGTACCGCAAACCGAGACGGATTCTTAACCACCGAACAACTCTTGACCGGAGAGGGACCGGATCCAGCCGTATCGAGCAACGTTAGAAGCGCTGAGCCACAACTAGAAGCGTTTGATAGAGCACTCGAAAAGTCGAGGAAACAGGTCGAGGTAAAGCTGGCCCAGGAAAAGGGGCCGCAATTAGAGCCGTTTGATAGAGCACTCGAAGACTCAAGAGAACAGTGTGCCATGATGTTGGCCGAAAAAGAATGGACGGAGAGGGTATATAGTTTGGCAAAATAATGTGAGAGAGAGGGAACACCACTCAACATCATTCCCTCTCCACAAATACGAGTCCATCTCGAGTTTCGCGCATGATGTGATGAATTCACCTCTATCTTCATGACGACCAGGGGCCATTGAAAGCAAGTTGGGATTTGATTCGGCACCCGGCCAGGCCTGACACAGAAGTCCACACCTTCATCAGCTCATTCAATCACCCTCAGTAAGAATTCATTTTCAGAAGAGCCAGTTTTTCTTGACTTTTCATCAGGAGACTGAATAGAATGCTTTTTAGAGGGAAGAATGAATGTTCGGAAGCTTGAAGATCTTCTGAAAAAAGTGAAATCGGGGAAGACGACGCTTCATGAGGCCATGGGGGAGTTGAAGTCGCTTCCGTTTGAAGACTTGGGGTTTACCAGGATTGATCACCATCGTAGTCTTCGAAAAGGTTTTCCGGAGGTGATCTGGGGACAGGGAAAGACCTCCGGACAAATTCTCTCGATCATGAAGCAGCTGAAGAGGAAGGGCCAAAACATACTCATCACGCGTTTGGAAGAGAAAAAAGCCAAAGCCATACAAAAGGTTTTCCGAAAGAGCCGATACTACCCCAGATCCCAGGTTCTCACCTATCTCACCCATCCCGTCCAATCTGGAGGGAAGGGAACGATTCTGGTCATTACAGCAGGAACGACCGACATCCCTGTCGCTGAAGAAGCGGCGGTCACGGCTCAATTCATGGGGAATCGTGCGGAGACCATTTATGATGTGGGTGTGGCGGGGATTCACCGGCTCCTTTCTGAGAGGCAGAGATTGGAAGCGGCGCGTGTCCTCATCGTCGTCGCCGGGATGGAGGGAGCGTTGCCCAGCGTCGTAGGTGGATTGGTGGACCGGCCTGTCATTGCCGTTCCCACGAGTGTCGGATATGGGACAAGTTTTGGAGGAATCACTGCACTGCTGGCCATGCTGAATTCTTGCGCCTCAGGCGTGGCCGTCGTCAACATTGATAACGGATTTGGAGCTGGCTATCTGGCCAGCCTGATCAATCGAATATAGGTTTGAGAGATGAACGAAGTCTTGTGGATTCGAATAATCAATGAAGCGATTCCTTTTATTCTTCTCGCGGGGATAGGGTTCTTCCTCTATCGTGGACTCAAAATAAACCAGAGGCTTCTCTCGGAAAGAGAGGAGTTGTTAAAGCGTTATCTTCTTTTTCGAGGTGACAGACAGGTCCGTTTGAAGATTTACGGGGGAGATGAAAAGGTGTACCTGGATCTCCTCAAGAACATTTCAAGCAGTTGGAAAAACTTCAAGAAGGCCTATGATCAATGCCTCCTTTCCTTGGCTCAGAATACCACGAAGACCAAACGTTTCTTGCAGCTCATCACCCTGGCCCTTCTGATCAACACGGCGAGGCTTTTTGCGGAAATTTATTACTTTTTTGGGTTCGACGCTCGCTTTCTTTATACGACGGCAAGAGAACTCTCCAGCTATGTTCTGGTGGTCCTCAGTTTTTATTTGTTGAGAAACCAAACTCAGACTTTCCTTACCCTGAAAGGGGAGGTGATCAAGATGGATCGGGAGATCCTTTTCTTCCCGAACAATATAGAGAGTCAGGAAGAACATGAGGGTCTTTTTAATGAATTTGATCCTCTTGAAGCAAAAGGAACGGAAGATGGGAAAGAAGATCAGAATCCTCGTGAGTGAACTAAAGGTCGAAGCCGAACTGAATGAATCGAAGACAGCCCAACTGATCTCGGACGCTCTCCCAATCGAAGCAAAGGCCAATCTCTGGGGCGAAGAAATCTACTTCGCCATACCGGTGAAGACCGGACTGGAGACAGGGTCAAGAGAGGTCGTCTCGGCAGGAGAATTGGGATATTGGCCGACCGGACATGCCTTCTGCATCTTTTTCGGACCCACCCCGGCAAGCCGGGGTGACGAGATTCGAGCAGCCAGCGCAGTCAATATTATTGGAAGGGTCCTGTCCGACCCCAAAGTCTTCCTCAAGGTGAAGGACGGAGCCAAAATCATCTTGGAAAAAGGCTAATCTCGCACAACGAAAGAATCCGAAATCCGAATATCGAAATACGAAACAGAGAACCTGAGACGGAGGACCATCCGGGGAAAACAACCGGGTCGGGCAAAATCTATTTTTTCCGCAATTCAAATAATCTTTGTCCGTCTCTGTTTCGTTTCCTGAACGCTTTCGTATCTAGCCTTTTCTTCAGTTCTTTAGAGTGCTCCTTAAGCCACGAAGACGTTTCGGGATAATATTTCCTTATCCCACGCCAACCATCAGTCTCCTTGCCAAGGATGATGTGAAGTGCCAAGAGCTTCAACGCATTCCCTCTCACATCGATTCCAGAATCCCTTTCATTCAACGTTTTCTGTATTTCTTTCTCAATGATCTCTGGAAATTTTGCGGTGCAGTCCACAAATTCTTTATTTCGATACGACATGATAAGAGGCAAAGATGGAGAGCAGGCAAAGCAAAGACCGCCAAAATATGCCAGCCTATTATCGAGAGCGATTACTTCCATGACGCCATCGTTGTCCATATCCTTGAATACGGGTTCACTGGATTCTCCAAGATAGAACCTTCCGATGAGTTTTAATTTGGTTTTTGCTTTTCGATAAACGAGATAGGTATAACAACAGTGGGCCCCTCCAGAACGGTACTCTACCACTGCCTCTAATTGGCCGTCGTTATCAATGTCCACGCACCCATAAAGATCTAACGACGAAAAATGGGGATTCCAAGAAGTCTCAGAGAGATCCAAAACTATCGAACGATCGTTTCTATCTTTAAGAATCCATGCGCTACCGACGGACACTTCCTTTCCTATTTCATCTGTTGTTAAAGAATAAAACCCTTTACAGGATTTCTTATAGGCAGTTGGGTCAGAATTGATGAAGACGTCCTGGGAGAAAGCAGGAATAACATAGAAAACGAGTAAAAAAAGAAGACCTGCGAATATTCTATGGTTGTGCTTTCTGGCCGTCACTTGTAATTAACGGATATAGCCTCGTGCTCTTAAGAGTTCGCGGTATGAGGAGAATGCATTATCCATCTGGTGAATGGGGAAATCTTCCTCCATTCCATGGCCAACTACTGTTAGCTTTCTTCCCTCTTTACTTGTTCCATGAGCATACATCGCGGGTAAATTGTTATGCGTATCATAATACCCCGAGAAGTATCGGAAGCCGTCTTTTGCTGGAATATTCTGCATGGTCTTTACCATTTCAGGGACAGGAGGCCGCTGGGGCAAAAGGAGGTCAATAGTACTTATTGCAATCCATAAACACAATAGGGTCACGGCTACGAAAAGAGCGATTTGGAAAGCGCGACGGCGAAAGGATTTTTTAGCCGACTCTGACTTGAACAGGATTAAATCGCAGTTGAAACAACGTTTCGCCTCTTGTCTGCCAAGTCCCCCCCAGAAATCAGAGGTCAGAATGTCCTCTCCCAATCCAAATGCGCCGAATGTTCGCTTAGGTTTACTATTCCAACTGAGCCAACCCCTCTCCTCAATCCAACCGTGAGTCAGTTCTGAATTGCATTCGGGGCATCGTTCAATCATACCTTTCCCTCCTTAGCTCATTTTGAGGAAGCAAACGGACTAAGTTATATTCAGTGAGATTTGGATCTGGTTCGTTCCAACTGAGCCCCTTTGATTAAGACGGCCCTCAATCTTATCTTTACCTCCTGATCGTTAATTTTTTGGAGAAAACTTTCAATTCGGTCTAAGGTCCCCTGATCAAGGGGCTCGTCTTCCGTCAGAAGGCTTTTTGAAGGAGCCGGGGGGGATGCGGAGACCTTCCCCAATTTGAATCGGATGTCCTGAATCAGGGGTCCACCTAAAAAGGCGTTTATCTGGTCCAGGAGGGTGGGTTTGAGAAACTGGAGTTGTTGCATCCAGGTTGGGTGGGTGACATCGATGAAAAGGATTTGGTTTCGAATGGAACGGGGTTGAGAATGTTCTGCCACGGACTCGCCTACGATTTCGTTCCACGCTCCTACGATGGAATAGGTCTTCAACGGGACATCGATCTCCAGAGTCTTCAGGGTACGCTCAAGAATGGAATGGATGGATTGGGGCTTCTTCATAAAAGATTAAATTTTAGATTTCAGATTGCGGATTTCGGATTTTAACTTTGAGCTTCCAGCTTTGAGCTATTTGCTATGCGCAATGCGCTATGCGCCTTGCGAGATTTTGGCAGGATCGATTCTCGGAAAGAGAGGACTGGGTTTAGCTACTTTCCTTCCTGGCTTCAGGCCTCCCCACTTTCCGTTCTCCTTTATCTTTTGTTCCCAAATATTTCCGTCCATGCCGAGTTGGGCCCATATCTTCTCGGAGGTGGACGGCACGAAGGCAGCCAGCAGCAGGGCGCTGAGTCGAATGGATTCCAGCGTGTAATAAAGCACCGTGCCAAGCCGTGGCCGGTCTTTTTCTGCCTTGGCCAAAGCCCACGGGGCCGTTTCATCGATGTATTTATTGCCGCCGTTCACGATCTCCCAGATCGTCGCCAGGGCCTTATTAAAGGCCAGGTCGTCCATCTGTTGTGACACCTGAGGAAGTACCTTTTCAGAAACTTCTTGGAGTCCCCGGTCCACTTCCTGCGGGTTAGAAGGACTTGGAATGAGGCCATCAAAATATTTGACGACCATGCTGAGCGCTCGGCTGAAGAGATTGCCTAGGTCGTTCGCCAGATCGCCATTAATCCGATGAACCATGGCCGCATGAGAGAAATCACCGTCCATTCCGAATGAGACTTCCCGCATGAGAAAATACCTGACGGCGTCCACTCCATAGGTGTCGATCAGGCGATTGGGCTCCACCACGTTCTGAAGGGATTTGGACATCTTCTTGCCTTCGATCGTCCACCATCCATGGGCGAATACCATTTTAGGAGGGGGCAGGCCAATCGCCTTGAGCATGGTGGGCCAGTAGACGGTGTGAGTGGTCAGAATATCCTTGCCGATGAGATGAGTCGCCTGCGGCCAGAACTGACAGAAGAGATCCTTCTCAGAGCCATAGTCAATCCCACTGATATAGTTGATCAAGGCGTCGAACCACACATAGGTCACGTATTCGGCATCGAAAGGAATTTCAATTCCCCATTTCAGCCGTTTCTTCGGTCTCGAGATACAAAGGTCTCCCAGGGGGCTTCGGAGAAACCCCAAGATCTCATTCCTTCTGGACGGGGGAAAAATAAATCGCTCATTTTTTTCGATGGTTTCGACCAGCCAGGATTGATACCGGCTCATCCGAAAAAAGTAATTCTTCTCTGAGATCTCAATCACCGAACGAAGACAATCCGGACATTTCCCATCGATCAAATCCTTTTCAGTCCAGAACCGCTCGCAGGGAACACAGTACCATCCGTCATAATTATCCTGGTAGATCTCGCCGCGATCGTAAAGATCTTGAAGAATTTTCTGAACGACTCTCTTGTGGCGGATTTCCGTCGTGCGGATGAAACCATCGTTGGAAATATTCAGTCTCTTCCAGAGGGACTGGAATCTTACAACCATTTCATCGCAGTGAACCTTCGGATCCACCCCTCGTTCCTGAGCCGCCTTCTCCACCTTCTGACCGTGTTCGTCTGTGCCGGTAAGGAAGAAAACCTGATACCCCTCCAAGCGCTTGTAGCGGGCCAGGATGTCGGCGGCCACCGTCGTATAGGCATGGCCGATATGGGGGATATCGTTCACATAGTAGATGGGGGTAGTGATATAGAACGCCTTTTCAGAGTTGAGAGGCATGGATGGTAATCTCTCCCCCTTCCTCCAATTCGACCGTCACGGTTTGTCTGAGGACATTTTGGCGAATGACCTTTCCCTTACCGGAGCGGGTCATGATATGCTTCCCCACTTTGGGGAGATCCTTTTTTAGATCGACATAAGTGGGAAATTCGTAAGCCAGGCAGCACATCAAACGGCCACAGACTCCAGAGATCTTCGTCGGGTTGAGGGCGAGGTTCTGCTCCTTGGCCATTTTGACAGAGACCAGTTCAAAGCGATTCATGAATTTAGCGCAACAAAGCTCCCTCCCGCAAGTCCCAAGACCACACACCATTTTGGCCTCATCCCTGACTCCAATCTGGCGCATCTCAATCCGCATCCTGAATTCTGCGGCCAAGTCCTTGACCAGCTCCCGAAAATCAATCCTTTTTTCAGAGGTAAAATAGAAGAGGGCCTTCGAACGGTCTAAGAGGATCTCCGTCTTGACCAGCTTCATGATCAGATTCTTCTCCCTGATTTTTTGAAGACAAAACTGGAAAGCCTCCTTCTCCAGCTGCTGGTTCCCCTTAAATTGCTCCAGATCTTCAGCCGTGGCTTTCCGAGTCACCTTTCTTGGAGATTTGAGGAAGAAACGCTTTTCTTTCTCATGGGGCGGGGAGAGAACCTTACCCAGGACCAATCCCTTTTCGGTCTCGACAATGACATCCTCCCCTGCTTCGAGGGAGAGTTGGGACGCATCGAACTCTTCTGTTTTCCCGTTGGGCAGTTTGACAAAAACTAAGCGAATCATCTTCTCTATCCTTCGGCCCAGGAGAGCATCATCGCTTCCAGGGCTAAGCTGGTATTGGCATTCGCCTTGATGGCAAGAGTGGTACGATGAACTATTTCCATCCGTTTTAAAAGGGAGGTAAGACTCCAATTCGCCGCCAGGGACTCCGTCACGTGACCGAGGTCCGGATGGATCAGGTTCGCACCTTTTTTCAAAGTTTTGACCATGACTAAATCTCTCAACAGAGTCTTCGTCACTTCGAGAATCAACAGGAGATTGTCTCGTTGAGAGGGTAAGGACTCAACCCAATTCCCGATCCTTTCAAATGAAAGTGATTTCAATCCCACCCAGTCCTTCAAGAGCGCTTCCCTGGGAAGCTGACGAATCTCCTCTTGGATCTCCAAAGCCTTTCCAGGACTTCCTTCCGAAAGAGATGCCAGGAGATGGGATTCTGCCTGATTGAAGCCCTTGACTTCCATCAACCATTTAGAGACCAGGGGGATGGGCAGGGGATTGAAGCGAATCGGCTGGCATCGTGATAGGATGGTGGGCAAGATGAACCTGGAGTTATTGGCCAGCAGAATGATCACCGTATGGAGTGGAGGTTCTTCCAATGTTTTAAGGAGCGTATTCGGGATGTGAGGAGCCATCCGGTCCGCGGCCGTCAGGATACAAACGCGACGCTTACCTTCATAGGGTCTGTAGACCAGTTCCTTCTGCAATTGCCTGACCTGATCGACCTTGATCGTCTGCCCCTCCGGTTCGATGACCAAGACGTCGGGATGAAGAGCGTGATCAATCTTCTTGCACGAAATGCAATGATCGCACGCCTCTCCTCCCTCAGCCTCCCCCCCGAGACAGTTAAGCGCCTTTGCAAATTGGAGAGCCACGGCCTTCTTTCCAATTCCTTCATTCCCCAGAAAGAGGTAGCTGTTCACGACCTTCCCATTCCTGATCGCCCGCTGCAACAATGTAATAGGTTTGGAATGTCCTAAAACGTCTTTGAATGCCATAATCTTAAACAGTTCAGAGTGAATAGTTCGGAGTTCGGAGCAAAAGATTGTAGATATTTCCAGAAAGGTTTGCTTTTAACTCCGAACTCAAAACTCCGAACCCCGAACTTTCTTTTCTTTAATCAAATTATCAACGATTTTTTTAATCTTTTCAAAGACTTTTTCTTCCCCCTCTCGGGTGTCGATCACCTTCACCCGGCGGGGTTCTTTCCTGGCAATGGCAAGATACCCTTTCCTAACCCGTCGATGAAATTGAATCTCTTCCCTTTCAAAACGTTCTTCTTTTTCCTGTTTCAGCGTCCGATTCCTTTGAATCGCCCTCTTCAATCCCACATCAGAAGGACAATCCAAAAGGAAGGTGACATCCGGCCGGATCCCTTGTGAGGAGAGGCGATTGAGGCGTTGAATCCATTTAAAATCAAGCCTTCGTCCATAGCCCTGATAAGCCAGGGTGGCATCCATAAAACGGTCACAAAGGACGACCCCTTCTTTTTCTATAAAAGGCTTGATCACCTCTATGACGTGTTGTGCCCTGGCTGCTTCGTAGAGGAGGAGCTCCGTCGCCGGGGTCATCTCGAAATGGTCCGGGTTGAGAAGGATTTTCCTTATTCTCTCGCCGATCGAGCATCCTCCCGGTTCTCGGGTTACTTTACAGGGGATGCCTTTTTGGGTGAAATATTTTTTCAGGCGTTGAATCTGAGTGGTCTTGCCGCTCCCCTCGACACCTTCGAAAGTAATGAAAAGAGACAACTCTGTAATCCCCCAAATGAATCAAAGTGATTAGCAGGCGGCTGAAAAATACCCATCTGTCCTGCGCTTCGCGGGATTATCCGGCCGCCTCACCATCTCGGCGGCGTGCCTGCACGCCGTAGTCCCGCCCTTCGACTTCTCGCGAACTAACGCCTTGACCGGAGAGCTTAAGCGCCTTATAAGCGTAGTTGTTTCGGCACGCAGGCGCGGTAAAAGGTCGCTCCTTATTCGTCGCGACGCCACCCCTCATCCCTGCCCTGAGATGAGAAGGGCCCACCCCGCCCAAAATCCTCAGATCAAATAGCACCACCCGTATGGGTCTGGTTTTTCTCCGTACTGAATTCCTGTGATCTCATCGTAGAGTCTCTGAGAAAGAGCCCCGATCTTTCCCTTATTAATGATGACTCGCTTCTTGCTATGATGAATCTCACCCACAGGAGAGATAACTGCTGCCGTCCCACTCCCAAATGCCTCCTTTAGTTTCCTCTCCTTTGAAGTTTTAAAGATTTCGTCAATAGAGATCATCCGCTCAAGCACTTTAATATTCCAATCTTTTGCCAGGTGGATCACCGAATCCCGTGTGACTCCGGGCAGAA
>Ga0316630_10000689_pt1 | contig 11280 bp, 7 predicted proteins | sample OWC_May_M1_C1_D6_FD_207658 | JGI IMG/M metagenome (GOLD analysis project Ga0316630, IMG submission 207658) | Wetland soil microbial communities from Old Woman Creek delta, Ohio, United States - OWC_May_M1_C1_D6_A | ecosystem: Environmental > Terrestrial > Soil > Wetlands | place: USA: Ohio...
ACCGACACCCTCCTGGCCGGTCGTTTTCGAACTACCCCTGTGATCTCTGTGTCTCAGTGGTGAATCCCCCCACCGACCGCTAACTCAAGACTCAACACTAAGAACTCACGACTCCAAATATGATCGTTTCCCCATACCTCCCTGTCAACAGAAATACCCGCAGAATGGACGCTTTTGCCACAGAGAGCACCGAGGACACACAAAGTCTTGTAGGGTGGAGCTTGCCCCCACCGCCGAACTTTCTCCACTAAAGTACCGGACCCCTCTAATTGCAGTTCCGTAAACCACCGGCTTTGCCGGTGAGAATTGAAAAGGCTCTGCCGTTTCATGCGTTGTTTTTATAATTAATAGGGACGGACCCTACTTATTTCACCGGGTATCCAGAAAGGGGTTCACGTCACGGCCCGCGCGTATCTCTTTTTTTGATTGTTGTGGCGGAGGGCGGGGGTATAATGAGTTGTGGCTGGGAGAAATCAGCCGAGTGGAAATCTGAAACGAAGAGAGTTGTTGGCCGTTCCGATTGCAGATTGCTGATTTCGGATTGCAGAATGGGGCTCTTACCCTGCTACGTTCTTACCCTCGTGCCTTCCATCGTCTGCTCTCTGTGAGCTCCGTGCCCTCTGTGGCAAAAAGGCAGTTGTCAGTTCTCAGTTGACGGTTCACAGCAAGAAGTTAGTCGGTGGGTTGCCGGTTGTTCGTTCCTGGTTGTTGGTAACCTCTGCGGCCCTCCGCGTACTCGGCGGTTGAACATCAGTTGTCGGTTCCCAGTTGACAGTGCACGGTTTGAAATCCGTGTGAATCCGGGCCTTGGCGTGATGATGGATGATTGATTATTGACTGAAATCCGTGTGAATCCGCGTCAATCCGTGTCGAATGAACCTCCGTGTCCTCTGTGACAGAAACGAGATTGCCGCGATGCACTGGCAGTGACATGCACGTGATCTACCGGTCGGCGCTGGAGTTGTCCCTTTGAACCCCCTCCGGCACGTTGAACCACCGGCGGGCGCTGCCGTACCACTAACCGGGTGGTTCATGGCCGGCAAACCCGCGATTTCCGGCTTTATTTCCCCCATGCGCGCACTACAATAGCTGACAAGAGCAGTCGTTCAGGCGGATACACTCGGAGGTGTTCAGATGGGAAAGCAGACACCGGAAAAGCCGCAGGTCCACCAGAGAAAGCGCTCAAGGAAGTGGCCCTGGATCGTCGGGGGCGTACCGATTCTCATCACCCTCGTCGTTGTCGTCTTGATCCCCGCGGTTCTCTCCTCCAGCAGCTTCACGCGGTGGGTCCAGGCGAAGATCAGCCGCAGCACAGGAGGCCAGGCGAATATCGGCGATCTGTCCGTGGGCTGGCTGAGCGGCGTTCGCATCGCCGATTTCAGTTTTCGTGGTCCCAATGGCTGGGCCGAGGTCGACATCGGTCGCATCATCGCTCAGCCCAGCTACGGCAGCCTGCTTGGAGGGACGCTGGCCGTGGGTCGGGCGGAGATTGATCAGCCGCACATCACCGTCGATATGCGAGAGAAGCCGCCGTCAACCGGCGAGTCTTCCACGGACATGAATGGCCTGTCGAGGCTTGGCGATGTAGTCGTCCGCAACGGCACGGTCCAGCTCACAAGCGCCGCCGGGCAGACGATAAAGATTGCGGATTTGAATTCCGACCTCAGCATGCGACCGCCGGGACGCGCCTCTCGTTTCAGTGTCGCTATGGCCGTCGCCCAGGCCGAGGGGCCGGCCGAAGTACAGGCGTCCGGCCAGGTCACGCCCAGTCCCAAGAAGGGCTGGAGCCTGCGCGGCACCACGGGGGACATCACCGTGGAAGTCAATGCCCTGAATCTGGCCTCCATCGCACCTCTGCTCGATATGGCGGGCGTCGAGGTGCAGGCCAGAGGGCAACTGACCGGAAACATCAGCGCCGCCATCCAGAATGGCCAGATCGAAGGCATCAACGCAAACCTCCGAGGCCGGGATGTTGATGTCACCGGGCCCGCGCTTAAGGGGGACCGACTGCAAACCACCCAATTGGATGTCCGGGCCAACCTGGCCCAGGCGAAAGACGTGATCGATGTGAACCAGTTGAACGTGCGCACGGACTGGGCCACGGTTTCGGCGGCGGGCACCTTCCCCAGGAACGCCAGAACGCTGGCCCAGCTTACGGAGGGCGGCGGGGCCTCCAATCTGACCGGCAACTTCGACGTGAACCTGGCGGCGCTGCTGTCACAGATGCCGAACACGCTTGGCGTCCGCGAGGGCATGCAAATCACCGGCGGGCGGGCCACGGGCAACATCGACACGGTCACGGAGGCGGGCCGCCCCACGATCGTGGCCAAGGCGCAGGTCGTTGGACTGGCGGGAATCGTCAACGACAAGAAACTGAACATCAGCCAGCCCATGCAGGCGACGGCACGACTATCCAGCCGCGAACAGGGTGCCCAACTTGACGGCCTGGATGTCTCGACCTCGTTCGCGAAAGTCAACGCCAGCGGCACCTTCAAGCAGATCAAGTACGATGGCCAGATCAACCTCGCGGGTCTCCAGTCGGAGCTGGGCGCATTCATCAATCTCCCTTACCGGCTGGCCGGACAGGCGACCAGCTCCGGGCAGGTCTCCATTGGGGAGAAGACCACAGACGTCGCCGGCACTCTGTCGGTCCGTCAACTCGTGCTCGCGGCCGATGGCAATAGTGTCTCCACTCCCCAGGCGAACGTCAATTTCGCCGTCGGTCTGAACAGCCGGGACCAGGTGCTGGCCGTCAGTACGCTCAACGCGGATACGGGTTTCGGGACCATCAATGTCAAGAATGCGACGATCCCGCTGGCGCAGAACTCACGGGCCCGGCTGAACCTGCAAGTTCTCGTCGATAAGCTGGACCTCGCCCGGGTCGAGCCGTACGCCGCATTCTTTGCCTCATTCCCAAAGGGACTCTCGCTCCAAGGCATTGCACAGTCGCAGCTCAACGTGACATCTGAGAAGGGCGTGTACCACGTTTCCTCCAATGCCACGCGGATTCAGAATTTCGAGTGGATCTCGGCGGAGAAGGAGACTTTCAGACAGGACCAGGTGACGGCGATGTTCGATGTGTACGCCAACACGAGCGACAAATCGATCAACCTCCAGCGGTTTCAGGTGGACAGTCCACAAATTCACATTCGAAAGGGCGAGTTCAGCCGGACCCGCCAGGGCAACACCACCAGGTTCCAGGGGTCGCTCGAGGCACAATGGGATCTGGCCGCCGTTGGACAGGTGGCCTCCAATTTCCTGCCGGGCACGCTGAGCATGGCCGGACAAAGACAGGTCTCAGCCAATTTCGCCAGCACGTACCCCACGAACGATCCGAACGCGATGCTTGCGAATCTGAGTGGCCGGACCTCGCTCGGTTTCGACCGAGCGGCGTATATGGGTTTCGATTTCGGACCCGCGGAGATGCCGATTCACGTGGAGAACGGCCTGATGCGCATCGGGTCGCTCAACACCACAGTGAATGGCGGCAAGCTGGACTTTGTCGGTCAGGCGGACCTCCGGAAGCGACCCATTCTCCTGACCATTCCCGCGCCGACTCGTCTCGTGCAGGGCATTCAAATCAACCGGGAAACCACGGAGAGGTTGCTCAAGTACGTCAACCCCATCTTCGCCGACGTGGTCAGCGTCAGCGGCGTCGCCAACTTCGACCTGGCGCAGTTGACGATGCCTCTGACCCCCGGCGCCAGGACCGGTACACAACTCAGCGGGACCCTGTCGATCAACCAGCTTCAGTTGGGGGCCTCGAACATCCTCAACCAGATTATCAGTGTCGGCGGCCGATCCATTCGCGACGAGACGTTGACGGTCCGCCCGACGAATCTTGTCCTTGAGGACGGCGCGGTCCGATACGAGGACATGCAGATCGATGTCGGCGACAACCCCGTGAACTTTCGCGGATCCGTCAATCTCAATGGAGCGCTGGACCTGACCGTCGTTCTGCCGTATACTCTGGACGGACGTACGGTCCGGGTCGGGCAGGAACAGGGCCGTCCAAGGATCACCGTGCCTCTGACGGGCACGATCGCCAAGCCCGAGCTGAACCTGAAAAACCTCATTCAGTCCCAGCTCCAGGAGCAGATTCTCAAGGGACTGGAGGACCTGTTGAAGAAGCAGTAATCGATGCGAGCACTGAAGAACCTGCTGACGACGCCCGCCGCGGAGCTCGGCCATGCCGGCCGATTCCTGCTGCGGCAGTACCGGCTCTGGTGGCACTGCTTCAGGCTCCTGAACAAGAACCGCGCCGAGCAACTGGCCGCGGCACTATCCTACTACACGATCTTCGGAATCGTCCCCCTGGCCATCGTGGTCGTGCTGATCTTCCATTCCATTCCCGCCTACCGGGGCATGGGAGAGCAGCTCAAGAGCATCGTCTACGAGGAATTGCGTCTGACGAGCATCCAGTATCCGGACCCGGACAATTCCGAGAAGCGCGTCGTCCTGACCGATTACCTCGACGAGATCATCAACCGCGTCTTCGCCGAGGTAGACAAGGGCTCCCTCGGAGTGATCAGCGCTCTGCTGTTGATTTGGGCGGCGCTGCGCCTGCTCTCGATCATCGAGGGCGCTTTCAATCGCATGTGGTATGTCCCGCGAGGTCGGAGCTTCCTGCACCGGGTGATCAACTTCTGGGCCCTGCTGACGCTCGTGCCGCTGCTGCTCGGTGCAGGGCTGTATGCGACGACGCGATATTCGATCGTTGAGAGTATCCGCACGGGCGCGCCGACGATCCTCGGTCCTTTCATCTCGTACCTCATGTCAGCTCTGGCTCTGTTTGTGCTGTATCTGGTGATGCCGAATGCCAAAGTGCAGGCCGGTCCGGCGGCCAAGGGCGCCGCTTTCGCGGCCCTGGTCTGGGGCGTCGCCCGCTGGGGTTTCACCGTCTACGTCACCGAGCTCATTCCGTACAGCACGATGTACGGCGTGCTCGGCCTCATTCCTCTGGCCATCTTCTGGGTGTATATCACGTGGCTGATCGTGCTGTTCGGACTGCAACTGACATTCGCCATTCAGCATCTCGAGATGCTCGAAACGGCGGAGACCCGCGAAGCCAGAGGGGCGGAGGACCGGTTCATCGCCAACGATATGACGGCCATCGCCGTCGCCAAAGAAATCGCGGCGGCGTTCGAGAGCGGTCACGGGCCGGTCGCGACTGACGTTGTCTGCAGCCGACTCGACATACCGGGTGAATTCGGGGAAAAGCTTCTCAATGAGCTTGTGCTCCGAGGTGTGCTGGCAAAGACCTCGGATCCCATACGGGGGTTCGTACCCGCCAAGGCCCCCGAGCACATCCGACTGTCCGAGATCGCTGATGCCGTGGCGTTGGCTTCCTTCGGACAGCCTAAACCCGACGAGACAGCCTTGCAGGAAGTCATCAAGGAGCACCAGCGCGTGTTCGCTCAGTTCAACCTCAGACAAATGATCGACACGGCCACCCCACCGGCCGAAGGCTCCCCTCAGGTCCAGGATGGTCCGGTGCCGTAATGGCAGGCGCCGGTCCGTCAACGGCCTGATGTGAACCTGTCATCATTCGAGCGGCTTCTATTCGTGGGATGATTGGTAGCGTTGGAGGTCGCTCGCAGGGACAGCGGTTGAGAGATACTTGCCGTCGACGCGCCCGTCTTTCTTCGTGATTTCCAGATGGTCGAAGATGCGGCCCTGGGAGTCGATGGTGTCCATCGTGAGCACATCGCCTTTGATGTGAAACAGGCAGAAGTGGTACGTGGCTTTGGCGCAGGCGTGGAAGGGAGTCTTCTGGATGCTGCGGAGCGGCGCGCCGCCTCCGCCGGCCGTGATGTAAGTCACGTAGCTGCCGGTCCGTTGCGGCGGCTCGACCGGCCGGAACCGCTCGTACTGATGGGAATGGCCGACCACAACGAAGTCGATCCCGGCGGCAGCATAGCCGGGGAAGGCCTTGCTTTGCTGCCAAGCCGACCAATGACCTCCGAAATTCACGCTGGGCTCGTGATAGCTGACGAACTTCCACGGGGCTTTGCTGGCCTCGGCGTCCTGAACGATGCGAGCGAACAGGCGGTCGGCCTGCTTCGGATCCGAATAGTTGTCGGCACAGAAGTAGTGCACCGGACCCCAATCGAACCCGAAGCTGTTTTCCTCACCGGGCGGCACGAGCAGCTTCTCGAAGTTACCGCCGCGTCCTTCGTGATTGCCCTTGGCGATATAGATCGGGACCTTTTCCGCCAGCCCTTTGAGCGGCTCAAAGAACTGGGGTTCCCACTGTCTGTAGTCATCTCCCCGGGCGACCAGATCCCCTGTGTGCACGATGAAATCGATATCATGCTTCATCATCTGTTTGACGAGCCGGCGGTTGATGTCCGGCCGCGTTCGGCTGTCGCCGCAGACGATGAAGCGGACCTCGTCGGTCTGAGCGGGCGGAGTGCGGAACCGGTAGATGTCGCCCCGCGTCTGAGGACCGACGAGCCGGTAGGCATACGTTCGGCCGGGGAGCAGGCCGTCGAGCCATACATTGTGAATGTACACGGTCTTTGATTTGCCGCCGGCCGACTTGCTGCTGTACGTGAGCTTCTCGACGCGGCTCACAGAATGTCGGTCCGGCTGACCTTGTGTCCCGCAGGAGACCCCCCATTGCCCTGGTGTTTCGGTCTCCCACATCAACGCCGCACGGTCCGTGTAGACACGTAAGAGACACGGCCCCTTCGTCAACCGGTCCTGCGAGCCCGGGAGTTGAATCGTCGGAGGCTGCGCGCAGCCGGGCGATACAAGCATCGCGAAGGTCAGCAACAGAACGTGCGAGCGAAATGCTTTGTACAGGAGGCAAGTCCGATTCATGTCTCGACCCTTATCATGCCGCATGGGACACATCCTTTGCTCTGCCCGTCCACGTGATGACCTGTAGAACGATGAAGTACAAACCAAAACCAAGCATCGCCGCCGCACAAACGGCAAGCACGACCTGTTGTCCCGCCGGGCCCAGGAGCACCGAGCCCTCGAAGCTGACCCAGGACAGAATCGCGAGCCAGACCAGATCGCACGACCAGTGAGCCAACGCCATCAGGCCGAAAGCCCACAGCCCGAAGCTGTTCCTCGCCATCGTGATCAGGGTCAAGCCCACCGTCGCCCACCAGAGGAGAAAATAAGGATTCCCGACCGACAGGAGTATACCGGCCGCGAGCGGGCTGCCTCCGGTCGTCTGTACCGTCTCAGCGCCGGACCCTCCGAGCCCCTGGAGCATCTGGACCGCGAGGAAGACGAGAAATCCGCCGCCGGCCAGACCGATGACGATTCCTACCTGGCGGAGTTTCAGCAAGCGGCCGACGCCGAGCAGGAGCAACGCCATGAGAGGAAACTCCACGATGCCGTGCCCGAGGGCCATGAACACGCCGGCAAATCGATCGGTCGATCCCATGCCAATCGCAGCCGCGGTGACCGGGCCGGGAGCCAACGCCCCGGACAGTGATATCACAATGACCTTCACGAGAAAGAGAAGCAATGCCATGCGAGCGACCGCCTACTCTCCGATGATTTTGACCAGGACACGTTTACGTCGTTTGCCGTCGAACTCGCCGTAGAAGATCTGTTCCCATGGGCCGAAGTCGAGCTTGCCGGCGGTCACTGCGACGACCACCTCGCGGCCCATGATGGTCCGCTTCAGATGCGCGTCGGCATTGTCCTCACACGTATTATGCCGATACTGGCTGTAGGGTTTTTCCGGCGCGAGCTTCTCCAGCCACGCTTCGAAGTCCTGATGCAGACCGGGCTCGTCATCGTTGATGAAGACGCCGGCCGTGATGTGCATCGCGTTGCACAACAAAAGGCCCTCTTTGACCCCGCTGTCCTGCAGGCACTGCTGCACCTGCGGAGTGATATTGACGAACTCCCTCCTTTGAGGGATGTCGAACCACAGCTCTTTCCGATAACTCTTCACGGCCGCCCTTTCCACGCGCCACTCGGTAGAGACGCAATGCCCTGCATCTGGAACGATTGTAGCATGTTCGCCGCCGGCGTGAAACAGCGGACCGCAAATTGAGAAACCTACCGCGTGACAAATCCGATGCTGTCCTTGACTTTGTCGGCTTTCGTGGTTAGGATTCTCTCGGTGTGCCACGTTCTGGAAAGCTGTCACAGGCCTTAGGAGATGCCCAATGCTGGACAAGAAAGCCGACCTGGCTGGTCCCGGAATCGGTGACTATGCCGAACTCGAGAAGATCCTTCCTCACGACTATCGCTCGCTCCTGTCGCCCAAGGAGACGCAGATCGCCACCTACGCCGTCAAGGACTATATCGAGCAGAACCTCTGCAAGGAGCTGAATCTCATTCGTGTCACTGTCCCGCTGATCGTGAACGTGGACAGCGGCGTCAACGATTACCTCGACCGCGACGGCTCGCGCACACCCGTCCGGCTGCACATTTCCAACGATCGCGAGAAGAACCCCGTCGATGCCGAGGTCGTCCAGGCCGCCACCAAGTGGAAACGCATGGCCCTGAAGCAGTTCGGCATGTCGCCGGGCGAGGGCCTGATCACGGACATGCGGGCCGTCCGCAAAGACTATTTCCTTGACCACGACCACAGCGCCTACGTCGATCAGTGGGACTGGGAGCTGGCTATCACCAAGGACCAGCGCAACCTCACGTTCCTCAAAGAGGTCGTGCGGAAGATCTGGAAGGTGCTCAAGGGCGCTGAGAGACACGTCCAGCAGCTCTTCCCGCAACTGAAGACGGACCAGTACCCGGACCTGCCGGACGAGTTGAAGTTCCTTCACGCGGAAGAGATTCTCGACAAGTACCCCGACCTGCCGCGCAAGCAGCGGGAGACGAAAATCGTGCAGGAATACCCCGCCGTGTTCATCATCGGCATCGGCTGGGTGCTCCGGGACGGCTACCCGCACGAGATGCGCGCCGCCGACTACGACGACTGGGTCACCGAGACGATCCACAACAACGGCCAGATGATGCACGGGCTCAACGGCGACATCCTCGTCTGGAACCCGGTGACCCAGCGCCGGCACGAGCTCACCTCCATGGGCATCCGCGTCACCGCCGAATCGCTCAAGAAACAACTGGAGATCTGCAAGCAACTGGATTTCCTGAAGCTCCCCTATCACCAGGCGATCCTGAACGACCACATCCCACTGAGCATCGGCGGCGGCATCGGCCAATCCCGCACGTTCATGTCGATCCTCAAGAAGGCGCATCTCGGTGAAGTCAGCGCCACCGTCTGGCCCAGAGTCCTCAAGGACATGTGCAGGAAGAAGAACATTCACGTCATCGAATGAGCCGCGAGCGAGGATGAAGCACTGCCGGTGGCTTGACCGAATCAGATGCACCTGCTATTTTAGTGCGAGCGAATCGTCAGAGAGAGCAACGAGTCCCTCTGGATGGCGGATCGACTGATGTCCAAGCGAGCAAAGTGTGCTGTTCTGTTTCTTGCGATCGTGCTGGCCCTCGCGGTCTGGCTGCTGTGGCTTCAGGGCGACACCGCAGGGTCCGTCCGCACTCCAACATGGGGGCGCGGAATGTTGAAGGTATCTGAGCGGACATACTACGCCAGCCGGATCTGGTCGGTCATGAGTGCCGCACGAACATCGGGACGATGGCTCGGGTACGCCAGCCAGGACCAGACCGAGGATTCCGCCCACCTATATCTGGTGGTGGATACCGCCAAGAAGGAGATGTGGATCGAAGACGAGGGTCAGGTCGTGCAGGAATATCACACCGACTTGCCGCCCAGCATGGACTGGAAACTCTACCGGTCCACGCCGGACGGGACGACAACGGCACTGCCCCCCTTGGGTCGCTTTCGTTTGCCCGCCGACTCCAGAACGCGGCGGTTCCTCCCCGAGTACGTGTCGCTTGTCGGCATGCGAGGCAGGCGGGAGAGTCTGGGCTTTTCCTTCAGCCATAATGACAGCGGTCAGGCTCATAGTGAGGGCCCATGGAGTCCTCAATCTATCCGATGGTCTTCATCGCCCAAGCAGGCGAAGCAGGACGGGTCCTATGAGTCCATCATCGTCAGTGACGATGATTACGAGAAGGCTAAGGCTCGGTTCAAGACGACCGATTTGACTCCGGATGAGCCGACGCGATTGAGTGAGAACAAGGCCGCCTGGAGGCGTGTGGAGAAGGCGCTGTACCAGGAGATGGAGCGACAAGTCTCAATGCAGGGTCTGCCGTTGCAGAATCTGGAGGTTACCTGTGGGCCGGACTGCACGGCTGCATCGGTATACTTGTTCGCCGCACCCAACCGCCGGTTGAGCATCTTTCACCGCAAGCCGGCGAGTGCGTCAATCTACCTCCACATCGACTACCTGGGCGATGATGTGTGGTACGCCAAGAGTACGCCGGACCCTAAGGCGGGCGCGCTGGCATCTGTTCCCCTGGATCTGGAGTTTCTCATCCCTGTTAGCGGCAAGATCGCCTCAGAGAACGTCCCCACTCTTCTCGCACAGGGTCGGCGCAAGCAACAGGAGGACATCGTGCCGCCATCCAAATGGCGTGTGGATCTGCCTAACGGCGCCTCCGTCGAGTTCATCGGCATCTGCGAGCACTCCAATGGCGGCAGACAGTGGTGGGGTCCCGACGGCAGCCCCCAGGACTTCGCACTCTACCTGGCCAACGAGCCGCAAGGCCCTTCGCTGGGAGACGCCAGTGCCTATGAGGTTGCCTGGCGCATCCGTGCAATGCAGGGTAAGATATCGCAAACGCGCTTCCTTTTTGAAAGACCCTCCTCGTCCAATCCGCGGCGCGTTTGTGACCGGTACGGCAATCGCCTCCGCGGGGAGTTGGCGGTGGAGGAGTACATATGCGAAGGATCGAGGACGAAGACAACACTGACGATCGGCGCGGCGATCAACGACGGTGAGTCGGCCTCGGTGACCTTCAAGAACATTTCCCTGGTTCGCGGGCAGGACCAGGGATTTGAGATCATCGAGGGCGAAGCTACAGAGTGATCAGGCGAGCAACTTTCGGTAGACTTCCTCGATGGTATCGACCATTGTGTTGGGGGCGAATTTGGTTTTGACGGACTCGCGGCCGGTCTGGCCCAACCTCTCGCGCAGAGCTTTGTCCTGGATCAGCTCGGCGCACGCTTCGATGAGCTGGTTGACGTCTTTGGGTTCGACGAGCCGGCCGGTGTCGTCGTTGACGACTTCGGGGGCGCCGTCCACGTCGAAGGAGATGGCCGGGCGGCCGCAGAGCATTGCCTGAGGCAGCGTGCGTGCCAGGCCCTCACGGAGCGAACAGTGCACGAGGATGTCGGAGGATTGGATCGCCAGCGGAATCTGGTCG
>Ga0316630_10000691_pt1 | contig 11277 bp, 9 predicted proteins | sample OWC_May_M1_C1_D6_FD_207658 | JGI IMG/M metagenome (GOLD analysis project Ga0316630, IMG submission 207658) | Wetland soil microbial communities from Old Woman Creek delta, Ohio, United States - OWC_May_M1_C1_D6_A | ecosystem: Environmental > Terrestrial > Soil > Wetlands | place: USA: Ohio...
GGCCGCGTGATCCGGGCCTTCGAGGACCTGGGCAGGCTCGAGAACACGCTGATCATCTACATCAACGGCGACAACGGCACGTCCGCCGAGGGCGGCCCCATGGGGACGCCGAACGAGGTCGCGTTCTTCAACGGCCTCAACCAGCTGCCCGTCGACGTGCAGATGAAGTTCTACGACGTCTGGGGCACCGAGCTGACCTACAACCACATGTCGGCCGGCTGGTCGTGGGCGTTCGACACGCCGTTCTCCTGGTTCAAGCAGAACGCGTCACAGCTCGGCGGCATCAATCAGAACATGGTGGTGTCCTGGCCGGCGCGCATCTCGGACAAGGGCGGGCTACGCGAGCAGTTTGTCCACGTCATCGACATGGTGCCGACCATCCTCGAGGCCGCGGGCATCCAGGCACCGGAGATGGTGGATGGCATCAAGCAGGCGCCGATCGAGGGCACCAGCTTCCTGTACACCTTCGACGCGGCCAACGCGACGGCGCCGTCGCGGCACAAGCGGCAGTACTTCGAGATGATGGGCCAGTGGGCGCTGTACGACGAGGGCTGGCTGCTGAGCACGAAGGTTGATCGCGCGCCGTGGCAGGCCTTCGGCCCGGCGAATCCCGACCCCCTGAACAACCAGGTGCTGGAGCTCTACAACCTGAACACCGACTTCAGCCAGACCGAGAACCTCGCGGCCAAGTATCCGGAAAAGGTCAAGGAGATGAAGGAGTTGTTCGTCGCCGAGGCCAGGAAATACCAGGTCTTCCCGATGGATGCGTCGGTGGCGGGCCGCATCGTCGCCCCGCGGCCGAACATCACCGCCGGGCGGACCGAGTTCGTCTACACCCGGCCGATGACCGGGCTGCCCCAGGGCGACTCGCCGAACATCCTGAACGCGTCGTACACCTTCACCGCCGACATCGAAGTGCCGCAGGGCGGGGCGGAGGGGATGATCGTGACCTCGGGCGGGCGCTTCGCGGGCTACGGCTTCTACCTGCTGAAGGGGAAGCCGGTATGGCTCTGGAACCTGGTGGACCTCGAGCGCCTGAAGTGGGAAAGCCCGGAGGCGCTGATGCCGGGCCGGCACACGATTGAGTTCGAGTTCAAGTACGACGGGCTCGGCGCCGGCACGCTGGCATTCAACAACTTCAGCGGCGTCGGCCGGCCGGGCGTGGGCACACTGAAGGTGGACGGCAAGGCGGTCGCGACCAAGCGCATGGAGCGCACGCTGCCGATGATCCTGCAGTGGGACGAAGCCTTCGACATCGGGTCCGACACGCTCACGGGCGTGAACGACGCCGACTACGCGCCACCGTTCCCGCTGACCGCCAAGCTCAACAAGCTGACGATCAAGGTGGACCGGCCAAAGCTCTCGCCGGAGGACATAAAGAAGCTGGAGGAGGCAATGAAGAAAGCGGAGGCAGCGCGCGAGTAGGGCTCTCCTCGACGAGGGCGGGTTTATCCAGGAGGAGAGGGTGTTTCTCGCCCTTTCCTCCTGGGCCAAATACAACAAAGGAGATATTGCGGAGTGGAAGTCGCGCCGTAACGGCCATGAACAAGGTGAGGGCGCCGGTCACACGCCCGGCACCGTGGGAGACCGAGATGAAACGAATGAGTCTAATGGCAGTGGGGATCACGGCCGCCTGCCTGATGGTGCTCGCCGCCTGCGGCAAGCAGGAAGAAGCGAAGGTGGAGAAGGCGGCCGAAAAGGCCGTGGCCGAGGTTAAGGCGGACGTGAAAGAGTTGGAAGCCCGAGAAGTGGGAATCGACGCCTACATGTACGCGTACCCGCTCGTCACGATGGAGATCACCCGGCGGGTCTCGACCAACCTGGAGAAGCCTGAAGGTTCGCACGCCCCAATGGGCCAGTTCGCGCGGTTGAGGAGCTATCCCGCGGTAGATGACCACACCGTCACCGCCCCGAATGCGGATACACTGTACACGGTAGCGTGGCTCGACGTTGCCAAGGAGCCGTGGATTCTGAGCCTCCCTGACATGCAGGGCCGGTACTTCCTCTTCCCGATGCTCGATGGCTGGACGAACGTGTTCCAGGTCCCGGGCAAGCGCACCACCGGGACCAAGGCGCAGAAATATGCCATCACCGGCCCAGGCTGGACCGGGACCCTGCCCCCGGGGGTGACCGAATACAAGGCCCCCACCGGCATGGTCTGGGTCCTCGGCCGTATATACTGCACGGGGACGCCCCAGGACTACAAGGCAGTCCACGCCCTCCAGGACAAGGTCACCGTGGTTCCCCTGTCGGCTTACGGCAAGCCCTACACGCCGCCGGCCGGGACGGAGGACCCGAAAATCGACACCAAGACCGCCGTGCGCGACCAGGTCAACGCGATGGACGCGACGGCCTACTACTCGCTCTTCGCCCAGCTCCTCAAAACCAATCCCCCGGCGGCCGAGGACGCGCCGATGGTGGCGAAGCTCGCCAAGCTCGGCATCGTCCCCGGCCAGGACTTCGACGCCGCCAAGCTCGATCCCGCCGTCCTGAAGGGTCTCAACGCCGCCATCAAGCCGGCGCAGGGAAAGATCGAGGTCTGGCTGAAGGAAGGGATCGTCGTGGGCGACATGAAGGTGGAGAATGGCTGGCTCTTCACCACCAAGGCGGGCCAGTACGGGACGGCCTACCGCCAGCGCGCCCTGGTCACCTGGATCGGCCTCGGCGCGAACCGGCCGCAGGATGCCGTCTACCCCGTGTCCGAAGGCCCGGGCATCCTCAAGAAGTTCAGCGGTGCCAAGAAGTATGTCATGCGCTTCAACAAGGGCGAGATGCCGCCCGTGAACGGGTTCTGGTCGCTCACCATGTACGACGCGAACTACTTTTTCGTGCCGAATGCGCTCAACCGCTACACCCTGAGCCAGCGCAACAACTTCAAGGCCAACCCCGACGGGTCGGTCGATCTGTATATCCAGCACGACTCGCCCGGCAAGGCCAAGGAGGCGAACTGGCTCCCCGCCCCGGAAGGGGAGTTCGTCCTCATGATGCGCCTCTATTGGCCGAAGGAGGCGAAGCCCTCCTTGCTGGACGGAAGCTGGAAGATCCCCGAGGTGAAAGAGGCTTCGTAGACGGAACCAAGGGCGGTTTCTAGGGCCGAGAAAGCCGGAAAGTGCCGACGTAGAGAGCAACAATGACATCTCAGCACGACAAGTCAAATACACAGAACGCGAACAAGATTCAGGGCCTCCACGTCCTGGCTAAGCCCATCGGGCCGGTGTGCGACATCAAGTGCGACTACTGCTTCTACCTGGAGAAGCACGCGCTGTTCGGCAAGGGCGAGAATTTCCGCATGTCGGACGACGTGCTCAAGGCCTACATCCGGCAGTACATCGAGGCCCAGCCGACGCCGATCGTCGAGTTCGTCTGGCACGGGGGCGAGCCGACGCTGCTCGGCCTCGACTTTTTCCGCAAGGTCGTCGAGCTGCAGCGCCCCTTTCGAGGCCAGAAGGAGATCCGGAATGCCCTGCAGACCAACGGGATGCGCCTCACCGATGACTGGTGCGCGTTCTTCAAGGACCACCACTTCTTCATCGGCCTCAGCCTGGACGGGCCAAAGGGCATCCATGACCGCTACCGGAGAGGCCGCCAGGGAGAGAGCACGTTCGATGGCGTGATGCGGGGCCTCCGGCTGCTCCAGAAGCACGGAGTGGAGTACAACATCCTGGCCTGCGTGGGCAGGGAGACAGCGTACCGTCCGCTCGACGTGTACCGGTTCTTCAAGAGCGAGGGCGTGGAGTTCATCCAGTTCACCCCCATCATCGAGCGTGTGCCCGACAGCGGGACGCAGGCGCAGGGGCTGTGGCTGGCCACACCTGCCACGCTGGACAAGGAGGAGCCCAACTCGCAGATCACCCCCTGGACGGTGGAGCCCGAAGCGTACGGGGATTTCCTCATCGCCATCTACGAGGACTGGGTCCGCCACGACGTGGGCAAGGTCTTCGTCATGAACTTCGAGTGGGCGCTCAGTATCTGGCTCGGCAACCCCTCCCCGATCTGCATCTTCTCGCGGCAGTGCGGCCGCTCCGTGGCGATGGAGCACGACGGGAGTGTGTTTGCCTGCGACCACTATGTCTATCCCGAGTACCGCCTGGGGAATATCCTCCAGGACGATCTGGCGCACATGGTCGAGGCCTCCGTCGCCTCCGGCTTCGGACCCCACAAGGAGACGACCCTGCCCCGCTGGTGCCGGGAGTGCGAGGTCCTGAACGCCTGCTGGGGCGGCTGCCCGAAGCACCGGTTCACCACCTCGCCCTATGGCGAGCCGGGGCTCCACTATCTCTGCGCCGGCTACAAGAAGTTCTTCACCCACATCCGGAAGTACCTGCGGGCCATGACCACGCTCCTGGAAAACGAGCTGCCGGTGACCCATATCATGGAGGCGGTCAAGGGGCCGCTGCTCATCCGGCGGGAGTAGCAGGCTGCATCAGGCTGCTGAAAAAGGCCCATCTACGGCGTTGGCGCGTTCGGGCGCTCGCTGCGGCGTACCAGGAGTACGCCTCACTCGGCCTCGGGTACCCATCCGAAGGATGGGTGATGCCGCCTTGTAGCTGGACCTTTTTGAGCAGCCTGGGCGAAAAGAAATTCTTCAGTGGCCCGCTAGGGAACCACCGTGAGGAAGGAGAAGGGATGAGCGGAGTGTTGAGAAAGCGGCAGTACAGGATACTGCGGCAGGGTGTGCCTGTGTTCCTTGCGGTCGTCTTCCTCGCGGCGTTCGGGGTCGCGGAGGACCTGCTGCCGGGGATTGGGAGAGATGTTGCCGTGGCCGGCCAGCCCGCTACGCAGTCCAGTGCCCAGGCAGAGGCCCAGAGGCTGGTCGGGCGCTGGGTCCGGCCGGATGGGGGCTATGTCTTGGAGCTGCGGGAGATCAAGAAGGGGGGCAGCCTGACAGCCGCCTACTTCAACCCCCGTCCGATCAACATCGGCCGGGCGGAGTGGAAGCGCAAGGACAGCAAGCTGACGGTGTTCGTCGAATTCCGCGATATCAACTACCCGGGCTCGACCTACACGCTGCAGTACGACCCGGCGTCCGACCGGCTGCAGGGGACGTACTTCCAGGCGGTGGAGAGGCAGACCTACAACATCGAGTTCCTGAGAAACAAGTGAGATCCCGAAGCCGTCGATCCTCGACGGCAGCTGGGAGGCGACTCCGGTGAATCTGGTGGACTATGGGGGTCAGAGAAGCTCTACCCTCGCGTGGTGCGTGCGCACCGACGCCAGCGCAGCGTCTCGGGTTACGAGGGGAGCCGCGAGCGCCTCGGCGAGGGCGACGTACGCGGCGTCGTAGGCGGTCAGGTTCCGACGCAGCTCCCAGATCCTGGGCAGGAGCAGATCGTGAGGGTAGCGGGTCAGCGGGAGATCAGCCAGGTCCTCAAGCGCCTCGACGCCCCGGGTAGCCTCCAGGTCCCCGGCCAGCGCGTACCGCCGGAGGACCTGGGCCACCTCGAGATCCAGGAGGTGAGGAGCGTGAAGGGTCTTGCCGGGCGTAAAGAGGCGCCCGGCCACCCGGTCAGCGTCCGGGGTGCCGAGTAAGACCTCGAGAATCGCCGAAGCGTCGACGACGATCACCGTCCCTCTCGCTCCGCCCTCACGGCCTTGGCCGGGGGAAGGGTCGGACTCACGGCGGCGCGCTGGGAGAGCCGGTGCCGCAGTTCTGTCAGCGTGGGGCGCTCGGAAACCCGGCGCACCTCCTGGAGGAGGTATTCGGAAAGCGACAGCCCCTCCAGGGCGGCCCGTGCCTTAAGCTTCCGGTGGAGGTCATCCGGGACGTGGCGAAGCTGGATCATCTTCGGCATGCGAGCAACATAGCAGCATGTGGACCACATGTCAATCGCCCTCCAGCGGCAGTCCCGGGAGAATCCACGCCAGAGGGGTATAAGCCATGAGCAGTCGAAGAAACCTGGCAGTTGTCGCGTTCGCGATCCTCGGTGCCTTGGCGTGCGCGGGCGCCGCCTGGGCGCAAGGGGCCAAAGGCGGTACGCCGGTCCCGACGGACCCGTGGCCGCGCCCGGTCAAGCTCGACAAGGCCGAGGGCCTCGTGTATCAGCCTCAGGTCAACACGTGGCAGGGGAACGTCCTCGACTTCCGTGCCGCGATCGCCGTCAGGCCGGCGGGGGCGACGCAGGAGACGTACGGCGTGGTCTCGGGGACGGCACGAACCCAGGTGGACCGCGTCACCCGGAAGGTCACTCTCGAAGATGTTGCGCTGACCACGGTTCGGTTCCCCACGCTGCCCGAGAGCGGCGCGGCCTATACCCCCGCGCTCCAGAAGCAGCTCCCCATCGTCCTGCAGACGATCGCCCTCGACCGCCTGCAAGCCTCCCTGGCGGCCTCGGCCAGCGTGAGGCCCGCCGGCGTCCCGGTGAACAACACCCCGCCCACGATCCTGGTGAGCTACACCCCGGCCCTCCTGATCCTGATAGACGGGGCGCCCGTCCTGCGCCCGGTCCCCGGAACCCAGTTCGACCGGGTCATCAATACCCATGCGCTGATCCTGCGGCCCCAGGGGAGCGCCACGTACTACCTCCACGTCTATGACGGCTGGCTCTACGCCGGCACGCTGGCGGGCCCCTGGTTCCAGTCCTTCGTCCTGTCCGCCGGGATCGACCAGGTTGCCCAGACCCTGGCGGCGACCGGCCTGGTGGACCTGATCGATGGGGGGAAGGCGCAGCCCAAGCCATCGCTTGCCGGCGGGGTGCCGACGATCTACGTGAGCGAGACACCCGCGGAGCTTCTCGTCTTCAAGGGACAGCCCGCCTTCACGGCCATCCCCGGAACCGCCCTGCAATGGGCCACCAACACCGCCGCCGATGTGATCTCTGAGCCGACGAGAAACGAGTACTACGTCCTCCTCTCGGGCCGCTGGTTCAGCAGCGCTGCCCTCACCGGGCCCTGGGCCTTCGTGGCCAGTGGCGACCTCCCGGCCGATTTTCGCCGCATCCCGCCGGATTCGCCCGCCGGCATCGTGCTGGCCTCGGTGGCGGGCACCCCCCAGGCCGAGGAAGCCGTCATCGCCAACTCCATCCCCCAGACGGCGACGGTGCCCCGCGTGAACGGGCCCAAGTTCTCTCCTCACATCGATGGCCCCCCGCAGTTCCACCCCATTGCGGGGACGCCGCTCCTGTATGTGTTCAATGCCTCCGGGCCCATCATCCAGGTGGACACCCACCTGTACTATGCGCTCCAGGGTGGCGTCTGGTTCTCGGCCACGTCCCTCGATGGTCCCTGGTACGTCGCCGCGTCCGTGCCGGCGGTGATCTACACCATCCCTCCCACCTCGCCGCTCCACTACGTGACCTACGTGCAGGTGTACGGCTCGACGGCGACAGTGGTGTACGTCGGCTATACACCCGGCTACCTGGGCACGGTGGTGGCGCCCGGCGGCGTGGTCGTCTACGGCACGGGGTACGTCTACCCGACGTACGTGGGAACGGTGTGGTATCCGCCCCCGCCCACCTACGGGGTGATGGCCCAGCCCGTCTATAACCCGGCCGTCGGCATGACCTTCGGCTTTGCCATGGGGGTTGCCACGGCGTCGGCGGTCTACGCGTGGGGCGGCTCGGCCTATTACCACCCTGCCTATTACGGGTACCCTTGCTGCGGCTCGGCCAGCGCCAACGTCTACGGCCAGTACGGAAGCACGGCCTACTCGGGCACCCGGACCTGGTACAACAACCCCGGCGGGAGCTACGGCACCAGCACCAGCGGGACCTACCACAACTACGCCACTGGGACGACCGGCAGCTATTCGGGCGGGCGAAGCTACAATCCCTACACCGGGCAAGCGCAGGCGGGGTACTCGCGGACGTTCAATACACCCGAGGGAGCCTCGGGGAGCGCCTCGCGCAGCGCGACGTATGACGCGCAGACCGGGACGCTCTCCCGATCCGGGAGTGCCACGGCGACCGGCCCCGGCGGCCGATCGGAGTCGGTGTCGGGCTCGGCCAGTTCCAACGTGTACGGGCAAGGGAGCGGCGAGGTCAGCCGGACGACCAGCAACGCGAACACCGGCTTGTCGAAAACGACGACGACGAGCGGCGGCACGGGACAGGCGCCCTCCCGTCAGACCACGGTCTCGGACTCGAAGACCGGCCAGTCGTGGACCCACACCTCGGGGGAGGCCTACGCCGACAAGGAGGGCAACGTCTACAAGAACAGCGGCGGCGGCTGGCAGCAGCACAGCTCGAGCGGCTGGCAAAGTGCGAGTGCGGACAGCGCTTCCCAGCAGGAGCGCGAGCAGCAGGCGCGCGACCAAGGCCAAGAGAAGTTCAACAGCTTCAAGCAGAGCGGGGGCGGCAGCGGCAGCAGCTGGGCGAGCAGGGACGGAGGTGGCGGCGGGTGGGGGAGCCGGTCCAGCGGCGGCGACAGCTGGGGGGGCCGATCGGGTGGCAGTGGAGGGGGCGGCTGGGCCGACCGATCCGCCAGCAGTGACTGGGCCAGCCGGTTTGGCGGGAGCAGTGGCGGCAGCTGGGGCAGCCGCTTCGGCGGGGGGAGCGGCGGCTGGGGCGGACGCTCTGGCGGCTTCCGCCGATAGGGAATCAAATCCGAAACTCGAAGTCCGAAAGGAGACTCACCCATGATGCTCCATCGCGTCCTCCTTCTAACCGGTCTCATGGCCCTCACCCTGCCGCCGGCCGCGCAGGCACAGACGGCCCTCTCGTCCAACGCGAACGCGGCGGTCCAGATCACCGAGGCCCGCAAGGCCAACGGCGGCCTGATGCGCCAGTACACCTGGAACAGCCGGACGGAGATCGTCGAAAACGGGGAGGTCAAGGATATCCGCCTCGAGCTGGTCAACTACGCCCCCGACGGCACGCTGCAGCGGAGCCTCCTGAACGATTCGGCCGCCCCGCTGCCCCGGGGCTTCCTGCGCCGGGCCATTGCCGAGGACAAGCGGAAGAAGATGGAAGAGTACCTCACCGGCCTGCGGAACCTGCTCGAGGAGTACACCCTGCCCACGACGGGCAAGATCCTCGACTTCATGACCTCGGCGTTCACCGTCGGTCCGGATGCCGGCGGGTTGCTGGAGATGACGGGCCACAACGTCGTGGCCCCGGGCGACACGCTGTCCGTCTGGACCGACGCGCGCACCCGCAAGACGCGGCGGGTGCAGGTCAACGGCTTCTACCAGGGCGATATCCTCACCCTGACGGCGACGTTCAACACGATCCCGAGCGGGCTGAATTACATGGCCTACGCCGAGGTGAGTCTCCCCGCCAAGGGCCTGACCGTGCAGGTACAGAACTTCGACTATCACCGGCCGAACTGAGCGAAGGTGTATGGGTGGAGTGATGGTTGGGCGTGGGAGAGTATGGGAGTGGGGGTGTGGGAGTGGATGTGGGGGGGAAGCCTGTAACCTTCTCCGTCTTGTTTCACTAATCAACCGAAGGGGTGCACGGTGAGACTCACTCGAATCATGACCTGCGTCGTTGTGGCTGTCGCAGCGCTGCTGCTCCTTGGCGGCTGCGGCAAGAAGATCAGCGTGACGACCAACCCCTATGCCCAGATGCAGAAGTATCCGCCGACGGATGCGGTCGTCGTCGCCATCCTCCGCGCGGAGCCGACCCGCCCCCATGTACGGCTTGGCGAGGTGCAGGTCGAGCCCCGTGTCAAGCAGTCGCAGGAAGAGCTGGAGCAGGCGCTCCAGGATGGGGCGGCCCAGATGGGGGCCGATGCAGTGGTAGTCGTGGCCGATCCGGCGAAGCTCTTGGGCGGGACAGCCGCGACGTCGTGGTGGGGACGGGGTGTCGCCCCGATTGAAGGGGAGATGATCGTGGCCGTCGCCATCCGGTATCTCGTGTAGGTCTGAGGGGTTGATTCCAGTCTGCGCCCAGCACGCACCGTCCGTGGCAGGCCGGGACAGCTCAAAGGCCTTCCGAGGAAAGGAGGGGAGGCGGCGGAGGGCCGCCAGCGGAGAGGGGCAGGTCGAAGACGAAAGGTGTGCAGATGAAGAGCGCAGTCCAACGGTCGACAACGTGATTCATGGCTGCAAGACCCGTACATAGGAAAAGGAGACATGATGAGCAAGACATTTGTTTCCCTGTTGAGCGTGCTCGGACTCGCGGCTGCTCTGGCGGCTGGCATTCCCACGATGGCCCAGGCCGCGTCCAGCCAGTTCGCGAGCGAGCCGGACAAGACCATGGCTACGGCCCACGAGGCGTTCCTCAAGGGTGACCTGAACAAGGCGGCGGCGCAGATCGGCAAGGCGGCGGCCTATGTCGGGAAGGAAGCGGACAGGGTCGCCGCGGGCAGCAAGGAGGACGTGAAGAAGGCCGGGGAGGCCCTGGCCAAGCTCGGCAAGGACGTCAAGCAGGGCGCCGTGAAGTCGGGGGACGACCTGAAGAAGACGTTTGCCGCGGTGGACCACGCCCTTGCCAAGGCCTGGCATGCGACCGCGGATGAATCGAAGAAGGCCGGCAAGGACACGAGCGCCGCGCTCAAGAAGGCCGGGGCGAGCCTCGCGGGGGCGGCCACCTGGTCGGGCACCCAACTGAAGGAGGGGGCGCAGGCCTCCATCGCCGCCGTCAAGAAGGTCGGCACCGGGGCCGGCAAGGGCATGAAGGCGGGCGCCGAGGAAGTGGACAAGTGGTTCAAGGGAATCGGCGAAGGGATCGAGGACGTGGGAAAGAAGCTCTGAGCGTGCCGGGGCGAGAAGCGTGTGAGGGCGGAACGCTCCGACACGGACAGCGCTCCCCCGCGGGAGTGAGATTCCGAAGCTCGAAACAGGGGTGAATGCTCGAATGGATGAAACCCGAGCCATTTCTTCCCGGAAGGTGGTGGTGGCAGGGGCTGCCCAAGCCCGGCCTCGCTGGTGTCGTTTCGAGCTTCGGATTTCTCTCGGAATTCGAGTCCAATTCTGGGATATTCAGCCCCGCCTTCGGAGCACCGGTCTGCAAAGCGGGGGAATGCGAGAGGGACTACCCATGAATCTTGTGAGACGAAGAGGCTACCTGATGGCGCTGGCCGTCCTGGCCCTCGCGCTGGCGGCCTGTGCGGGCGGCGCCTCCTCCATGAATCTGAACTTCGACAGCTATGCCCACAAGGTGACCGACGGAACGGTGGCGCTCTACTGGAACTGCAGCCGCCCTGCGCCGGGGCTGGTCCGGGTGGAGGGCGTGGCGAACAACCCATACTCCCCGGTGGGGCTGGAGGACCTCGAGTTTCGCCTCTACGGTGTGAACGCCGGCGGGAGAACCGTTTCGCGGGCCCGGGCGAGCACCAAGGCCTACGTGATCGAACCGAATGCGCCGTCGCCCTTCTCCATCGACCTCAAGACCAGAG
>Ga0316630_10000693_pt1 | contig 11271 bp, 9 predicted proteins | sample OWC_May_M1_C1_D6_FD_207658 | JGI IMG/M metagenome (GOLD analysis project Ga0316630, IMG submission 207658) | Wetland soil microbial communities from Old Woman Creek delta, Ohio, United States - OWC_May_M1_C1_D6_A | ecosystem: Environmental > Terrestrial > Soil > Wetlands | place: USA: Ohio...
GACCAGTTCATCCGGTAAAATGATGGAAGTTGTCCCTGGAAGACCATCTGAAACCAAACCTGAGGACCGATGAAGAACCGAACCGCTCTTCTGCTTGCCCTTTTCCTCTGCTCCCTCTTGCTGAAGCTCCTGATTTTTTTCTGGGTCACCGAGCCCATCCTCTTTAGCAAGTATCCCGTCTTCGCCGAGCGTCTAAGCAAAGGCCTCGATCTGGGGGAACGCCTCCTCGACCTGAGCCCTCTTTACCTCTACATCAACCTGCTTTTCCACAAGGTTTACGGAAAAAGCTGGGAAGGGCTGGCCCTTCTTCAAATCTTCCTGGGAAGCCTCAATATCCTCCTTGTCTACCTCATAGGCGAGAAAGTGTTCAGTCGAACGGCTGGTTTTCTCGGGGCACTTCTCCTGCTGCTTTACGGAAATATGACCCTCTTCGAACTGACGCTGGAACCTGAAACCCTGGTTATCTTCCTCAACTCCCTGGTAGTTCTGTCTCTCCTCGAAGCCCGGGAGAGAATCCTCTCCGGTTCTCCCCCCTGGAGATTCTTCATTCCCGGCATCCTTCTCGGGCTGTCGGTGATCACCAAGCCCAATGTTCTTCTCTTCCTGCCCCCGGCCATCCTCTGGATCGGGTGGATGCAGATCAATGGTTCCCTCCGAATGAAAGCTTCCCTCTTCCTCCTTTTGGGGTTCTTGCTGGTGATTTCTACCGTCACCCTGCGGAACTATCTCAAGGTCCAGGATTTCGTCCTGATCACCGCCGACGGAGGAAAGGTATTTTATCACGGTAACGGCCCGGGGGGCACGGGGATGGAGCGGGCCGACCTGACCGACCAGGGTTTCAGGGAAGAAGGGATGGGCGATCCAGACCCGGCCCATGCCCTTTTCCGAAAAGCCGCCCGTTCCATTTCTGGAAAGCCCTTAAAACCCTCGGAGTGTTCCAATTTCTGGTTCCGCCGGACACTGAACTTCATGAGCAGCAGCCCTTTGGCCGCCCTTTCCCTCGTGGGGAAGAAGTTTTTCTACTTCTGGGGGAACTACGAGGTCCACGAGATCGACTCCAACTACAAGTATGATCTCATCCTGCGGCGCTGGCCCCTCGTTCCTTTCGGGGTTCTATCGATCCTGGGGATGGTGGGAATGACACTGGCCCGGAAAAGATTTCGCCAGGCTTTTCTTCTCTACTCCATGGTGGGAGTCTATCTCCTTTCCGTTCTGATCTTTTTCGCCGCCTCCCGCTACCGGGTGCCCGCAGCCCCTTTTCTGGCCCTTTTTGGCGCTTTTGCTCTGAATACTTTTTTCACTCTCTGGAAAGAAAAAAGAAGAATCCTCCTTTTCGGCATCCTTGCCTTTTCTGTTCTTCTCTGGCCCTTGATCAACCTGCCTTTCCGGAATGAGGTTCAGGCCCTCGAGCGGTGGCAAATGGCCACCCGGATTCATTACAGCCTGGGGGGAAATTTCCATTTTCAAAAACGACAATACCGCGAGGCCGTCGAAGAGTATCGCAAGGCCCTGGTCCTCGCTCCCGATTTCGCCCCGGCTTATAATCGGCTGGGGATGTGTCATGCGATTCTGAACGAGATGGAGGAGGCGGAGAAAAATTTCCGAAAGGTCGTAGAACTGGCCCCGGACATGGACCAGGGATATTTGAACTTGGGAATGGTGCATCTTCTAAAGGGCGAGCCGGAAAAAGCGGTTCCCCTTCTGGAGAAAGCCCTTTCCCTGAATCCGGAAAACGCCCGGGCCAGAGAGCAACTGCAGAATCTCCGCCCCCGATCTTCTAAATGAGTCTTCTCTGGAGCCCTTTTCGGGACTTCCCCCAACACGTGCTCGGAATCGTGCAGCAGCCGTCTTTCAGGCTATCCCTTTATTGCCATCGAAAAAAATTGGGAACATGCAGGAGGAGAGTGGCAATCATCCCTCCGGCCAATCCCAGTAAGGCCAACAGGGCCCCTGCTCCATCCCACGGTTTCTTCCACCGGTAGGCTCCCCATATACCGATTCCCATCGAAAGGATTCCGGCCGCGATTAGGGTCCATAACCAAGGTGGAGAGATCATGGGAAAGCCCTTCCTGCTGTTTCCGAAGGCTTGGGATTGTTCTTATCTCCCATTCCTGGCCGGGTTCCTGCCTCAGCCTATTTTGGAGAAACCAGCGCCCCCCGGTTGTCTTTTGGTTGGCCGCGGCGAGCTTTTTCAAAATGGATTTGGCTCTTTGCTTCCTGTCCAGGAATCAGTCCTAAGGCCTGCGCCAACTGGAAGTGAATATCCAAGTCTTCGGGTTTTTCCTTGAGCGCCTCGTAGAAATATTTCGCTGCCCGGAAAGGATCTCCTTTTTTGAGATGGAGCCTTCCCAGTTGATAATGGATGGGAGCCCCTCCGGGCTGGCGGACCCGGATTTTCTCCAGCTGGGCGATGGCCTCATCCGTCTGCCCGCTTTTTTCCAGGGCCATGGCAAGGTTTAGGCGGGCGGCCATATCCCGGGGGTCCTCTTGCACCGCTTCCCGGAAAAGGGCCAAGGCCCGGGAAAAGTCTCCGCGTTTTTGGTATATGACTCCCAGATTGTTGCTCGCCGTCACCCGGTTTTTCTTGTTTCGCTTAGCTTTCTCAAAAGCGGCGATGGCTTGCCCTTCCTCTCCCTTTTTCCAGTAGCTGATTCCCAGGTTGATTTGGGCATCAGGATAATCAGGGTCGCTTTCCAGCGCCCTTTGAAAGAGGGAATGGGCTTCCTCCACCCTGCCCTTGTTCAAAAAAAGAACTCCCAGGTTATTCAGGGCCCCCGGGGATCCGGGCGTGCGGCTGAGAGCCTCTCGGTATAGAGTTTCGGCAAGAGTGATTTGCCCCCGGTCCCGGGCCTCATTTGCCAGGCTCAAGAAGGGGCTGGAAAACCGGGTATTTTGGCGGATCACCTGCGTCCAGAGGGTAAAGGTGTTCTTCCAGTGCGCCGTCTGCTCCTCCGTTAACCATGCGAACCCCACAACGATGAGACCGAAAACGACCGCCCCCGCCCATCGGAGGTCCGGGTTGAACCGATTCAGGATTCGAGGGATCCCCCAGACCAGGAAGAAGGAGAATCCGATGGAGGAGAGATAAAGGTAACGGTCGGCCCTCAGGACCGCCAGAGGAACGATATTCAAGACGGGGAGCAGGGGAATCAGGAAGTAAAGGAGACTGAAGAAAAGAGGCCGGTTTTTCCTGTAGGCGCACATCCCTCCCAGGGTTAAGAGGAAAAGGAGTGAAAGGGAGGCCCACAGCTGATAGTTCCAGATGGATTTCACGATCGGGGTATCATAATGGAAATTCAGGTGCAGGGGCACGAAAAGAGAAAGAAAGTATTCAGCCAACACGTTGGCCATGGTAAGGAAGGTAAAGATGGGATGACCCCCGTGGAACTCGGGGATGATCGTCTGCCGTTGGTAAACGCAGACCGCCAGGACGGAGAAAAAAGCGCTTATGAGGAAGAAGGGAATCTTATCCTTCAGCCATTCCTTCCTGGGACGAGAGGTCCAGCATAAATCATAAAGAAGCAGGAGAAGGGGCAGGACCACGGAAGAGACTTTGGCCAGGACGGAGAGCAGGTAGAAAGCCAGGGAGGCTCCATAAGCTATCCGCCTTTGCCGCCCGTCCAGATATCGCAGATAGGCCAGGAAGGCAAGCAAGAAAAAGAATCCGGAGAGAACATTCTTCCTCTCCGAAATCCAGGCCACCGACTCCACGTTCACCGGGTGAAGAGCAAAGATAAGGCTTCCTGCAAAGGGGAGCCACATTCCTCCGCCCAGAAGACGGCGCAGGAGATAGAAAACCAGGACAGCATTGGCGATGTGAAGGAGGAGGTTGGTAAGACGGTACCCCAGGGGATTGAGGCCCCAGAAATGGAAATCCACGGCATAGGACAAAATCTGCAGGGGGAAATAGTTCCACATGATCACCGAGAAAAATATCCGGGAGATGTTTTCCCAGCTCAGCTCCCGGATCGATTCGTTGTCGGTGATGTAGCCATGGTCGTCGACGTTCAAAAAATCCCCGAAAAGCGAGCGGTAATAAACGGACAGGGTGATCAGGAATAAGAAGAATAGGAGGAGAGACGGGCCCAAAGGAGGGGTGCCGGTGCATCCCTTTTCTCGCTTAACCTTGGAAACAGAAATCTCTTTCATCCCTGCTTTCTGAACCCATCTTCTTTTTTGAAATAGGCTTCCATCGTCCCCTCCCTTTTCATCCATCCCAGCAAGAAAGCCAGAAAAAAACAAGTGGGCATAAGCCCGAGGGATAGGAGGAGGTGAATCGCCATCGCGGGTTCAATCCGCCGTCGATAATCCCCGGCTTGGCTCTTGAGAAGGGTGTATAGGGAGCCTTCCGAAGCGGTCAGCCGGTTCAAAGAGCTTTGAAGCCATCCGTACGGATTCTGCTCCATGGAGAAATGGCTTACCCGGATCAGGCGAAATCCCGCTTGGGCCATAAGCCGTTGCAGCGTGTCCGGGGAAAAAAGATACAGATGGCGCGGGGGGTCCAGATGAAACCATTTCTCCCTGAATATCCTCGCCTGCAGGCTTTCGATGTTGGGCGTCGAGATGGCCACGATTCCCCGATCCTTTAAAACAAGGCGAATTCGCTCTACCACGGTCGATGGTTCCCGGAGATGCTCGATCACATGCCACAGGGTAACCAGGTCCAGCGTCTCTTCTCCAAATTTTCCTTCCTGAATCTCCCCCAGGAAAATCGGAATTCCCGCTTGCCTGGCTCGGCGGGCAGGTTCCTCCGTCAGCTCCGTCCCCTGCACTTCCCACCCCTTCCCCCGGAGAAGCTGCAGAAAGGTTCCCTGCCCGCAGCCGATGTCCAGGGCCCGACCTGACCGAGGCAGGAATTTTTGCAGGCGGGAAACCCTGGTCCGGGCAAAAGCAAACCGCAGGGCTTCAATCCCCCCGGCGAATTTTTGTTCTCCCCTTCCATAATAACTGCGGCCGTAATACCCGAGCAGTTCCTCGGGGCCCGGCTGCGGATCCAGAAAAACCAGCCCGCAAACGGAGCATCGCTGATAATGAAACAGGGACCCCTCGGCCCGGACCGAAAAGTAACGGGTAGACCTCGTAGGGATATGGCATATGGCGCAGATACCCTTTTCCATCGTTCATGCCCTGACCATGCCGATCACCCAGAGGGCATAAAAGAAGAGAATGCATCCTCCCCAGAACAGGGCTTTCCCCTTGGCCAGCCCCCCTCCCCTGCGCAGAAAGGTAAAGATGAACACAAGGGCCGAAAGAACCCACCCGAAGAACCCCACCTCTGTTGCCACCGCCCAGCCGACCTTGGGGGCCCAGTCTTTTTTGAGGGAGGCCAAGTATCGCTCTTTTCTTTGCGCAGGGGTCATTTTTTTTTCTTCATCGGGAATAGGCTCTTGGACCGCCCAGATAGAGGCGATCCGCTCATCGGCCTTTTCGATCCATTCGCTCCGGGGCGTATAGAAGCTCCGCACCCCGTAAAGACTGCTGCGCAAAGCCCAGTAAACCTCCAGGGCGGTTTTGGGATCCCCCTTTTCCTCCAGTTTTCCTCCCATTTCCCATAGCCGGAGGATAGAGCGGTCCACGGACGAACTCCAGGGAGTATACCAGTGGATCGCCCGGTCATAATGGAGGAGGGCTTTTTTGAAATCCCCCTGGCGGAAGGCTTCTTCCCCTTTCCTGAACTCCTCCCCGGAATTGTAGAAAACCTTCCCGTAAAAAAGGGCCAAGCCCAATACTCCCAAAAGGATGCCCCCCAGAACCCAGCGTCCCTTCATATTCAATAATCCCTCTTCTCCTTAGGCATGGATGGAAGTCCCAAACGGGCCCTTTCGGATTTCGGGAAGGATCGATCCTCCCCCCGGCTCAGGCGCTCCCAAAGAACGGAGATGAGCCAGGCCAGGACTTCTCCCCCCAACCACCAAATCCGGGACAGGAGGGCCAGCGCCGCCGCTGCATAAAGGGGGAAGAAGGGCTTCAGAAGAAGAGTCAGAGCCCCTTCCCGAACTCCTAAACCCCCCGGAGTTATGAAACTAAAGAACCCAACCGCCCAAGATAGGGTAAAAGCGCTGATCATCTGCGGAAGGAGGGACAGCTCGACCTCCGTCAGGGAAGCAGCCAGCAGCCAGAAGCTCACTCCCATGCCTACCCAAAAACAGAAAAAGACGGCAAAGGGATAAGTCATGCTCCGGTAGGAAAATCTCAGGGGAACCCAGGGCTTTTTTAAAACCTTTTCGATGATGGAAAGGAAGAGATTGAGAAAATAAGGATGAATGAAGACCATGCAGCCGATCCCGATCAGGACAAACAAACCTTTCTGCCAGTCTCCCCAAAAGGCAGAATGGCCGGGGAAGAAGAGGGAGAAGGTCAGGATCCCCGAAGTTACCACCAGGACCGTTTCCAGGAGCACGGCCAATGAGGCCTGGGTCAGGTTCAGCCCCTCCTGGCGGTAAAAGTGGGCCCGCTCCAGGAGGGCCCACCACCCTCCCGGAAGATACTTGGCCAGGAGGGAAGAGAAAAGAATTTTACTGACTCGGGAATAGGGCAGGCGATGCCCGAGTAAAGCCAAAACCTCCCGTAATCCCCAGGGCAGAAGAAACAGGGATCCGGTAAGCGCGGCAAAAGAGAAAAAGGCAAATCCGGGTTTCAGCCTCCAAGAGTAGGTTCGCAGGGCGGCCCAGTTGGACCAGAGTTCCCGTAACAGGAAACCCAGGATGAGGGCCACCCCGAAAAAGCCCAGCAGGCGGAGTCCGCGAGACGATTTAAGTGCCATTCCCCTCCCATTGACCGAATACTCCCACGGGGATCGGGGAGGTACAGATGTTCCCGAACCCCTCCTCCCGATACCAGGATACGACCTCTTCGGTGGAGTGAAAATTTTGGTAATCCGCCGCCAGCCAGTTGAAAATCATGTGTCCCCGGTCCCGCATTGGGATCCGCCGCTTCTCCACCCCGCTGGCCCTCCACGCCGTGGGAAGGAAGGGAACGGCCAGGAAGGACAGGACCTCAACCCATCCCAGGGGCAGCCGCAGGGTCAACGCCCGAATCGACCGATTGAGAATGAAGAAAAACGGCGGCAGAGGGGGGTAGAGAGTGATGGAAAACCCGCCCCCCGGACGGACCGAGCGGGCCACCCGGCGGAAGGCCTCCCGGGGGTTGGATACATACTGGAAGACCCCTTTGCTGTAGACATAGTCAAAGGTCCGCGGGCGAAGGGGAAGGGTGAAGAGGTTCCCCTGGATGAAGTGGACCCTGGGATTGGTATGCAAGCGTTCCCAGGCCCGGTCCACTCCATCGCTTAATTCCACTCCCACCACCTCAGCCGCTTTCCGGGTGAGGCGGTCGGCGAGCCGGCCGATCCCGGAGCCCACGTCAAGCAGGAGTTTTCCCCGGAGAAAATTCTCCTTCACGCACAACCGACGGAAAAAATCTTCCTCTTCGGCCTCGGGAGAATGGCCGTAGATTTCCTGGCCCGCGTCGACCATCCGCCATTCCCGGTCAAAGGTGGCCTTCACCCCTCCATGGCGCTTCAGCGAATGAAAAAATTCCTCGCCCCCCCCCGGTTCCCGTTTCTCCCTTTTTCCCAGGGTCCGCAGAATCCCCCCGGACACGGCGAATTCATGGCCATCCGGGCAAATCACTATGCCCTCGAGGATTTCTTTCCCGTAACAACGGGCGCAATCTTCCACGGTGATTCCCGAAAACCCTCTTTCTTCTTTCCACAAGCACCGGTCTTGGCAGGGGATGGAGGACGGTTGAAAAGACGGAGCATCCTCTTCCTTCAGGACGCGAAGGGAAAAACTATCCCCGCAAATCGGGCAGGCCAGAAGATCGAAAAGCCTTCTTTTCAAGAATGCTCTCCTTCAGCCTTTTTCGATTTGACCGCCCTTCCCATCTTGTAAATGGCAAAGAAGGGAGGAACCCACCGGGGAAACCAGGAGACTCTTGCCAGGTCGAAAAAAGACTCTGCGGCTTTCAACACTTCGTCGGCGGAATGGTAGTGGTCGGGCGGCTTCTCGTATCCGGCCAGGCGGCGCCCCCAACCATAGAACTCGTTCTCGTTGGGGCAGAGGAAAACCAGCTGCCCTCCCTCGCGCAAGACCCGGCGGATCTCCTCCAGGGGAACCTGTAAGTCTGCAAAGTGTTCCAGAGTGCTCGCCGCAAAGGCCAGGTCAAAGGACCCCTCCCGGAAAGGAAGGCTTCCCCCCTCGGAGCGGGCCAGGGAAACCTTTTCCAGGCGGAAATGCTTGCGAACCCGGTCGGCGGCGGTCACCTGGAGGTCGATCCCCACAGTCAGGAGAAAATGCTCCTCCCAGGTGGGGAACATGACTCCATTGCCGCAGGCAAAATCCAGGACCCGGAGGCTCCTTTTTTGGGAAACCATGGTCAATAGCCGTTCCAGCTTGGCCCAGTTGAGCCATCGGACCCAGCCTGCGGCGTCGAAATAAACCGGAGAGTCGACGTAGCAGCCTTCGCTGAACTTTCTCAGCAGGGCAGGAGGAATCCTCCGGACTCGAAATGGGTTCACCCCGGTTCCTCCCTTAATCGGCGCCCATCGCGGGCGAAGAGGCGGCTTCGGAAAATTCCCATTCGGTTCAAACGGAACTGGACGGAAGTCTTCAGCACCCCCAGTCCATAGATAACACTGCGGCGAAAATTGATGGAAGAGGACTCGGCCGTGTACCGGGTGGGACAGGTTACCTCGCCGATGCGGTATCCAAAGTGGATGATCTGCGCCAGCATCTGGTTATCGAAGACAAAGTCGTTGGAGTTCTCCTCTAGGGGCAGGGCCTCCAGGACCTTCCGGGAAAAGGCTCGGTATCCCGTGTGGTACTCCGATAGCTTGTGGCTCATCAGAAGGTTTTGGACCGCCGTGAGGACCCGGTTGGCCAGATACTTGTACCGCGGCATGCCCCCTTCCAGCGCACCGGTCCCCAAGATGCGCGATCCCAGGACCACATCGAACAACCCGCAGGCGACCAGCCATCCCATGGCCGGCACCAGCTCCGGGGCATACTGGTAGTCGGGATGGACCATGATGACCACGTTGGCCCCCCGCTCCATGGCCGCCCGGTAGCAGGATTTCTGATTCGCTCCATATCCCAAATTTCGTTCGTGGCAGACCACATGAAGGCCGAGGCGCCGGGCAATCTCCACGGTCCGGTCCTGGCTGCAGTCGTCGACCAGGATAACATCGTCCACCACTTGCCGATCCAGGGCTTGGTAGGTCTTCTCCAGGGTTCGGGCGGCATTGTAGGCCGGAAAGACAATGGTGATTTTTTGCCCCAGAATCATCCCGTTCTCGTCTTCACCAGGGTGAAAAATCCCCGGGCCGCCTCCCGGAACTGTTCGTAGGAACGGATGGATTTCAGGAAGCGCCAAAAAACCGCCGGGCGGAGGTAAAAGGATTTAAGGGCCTTTCTCTGCAACGATTTCAGTTCAGCCGCGGATCGGCCCTTGGGCACGTACACCAGTTCGCCTTCAGTCCAGCCCCCGTAGGTCTTGAAATCCGCCCAGCGGGCCGAGCGCAGCGCCCCTTCGGCCCGGGCCAGCTCATAGAGCTTGGTGCCCGGGAAGGGGACGGTGATGGTGAACTGGGACCATTCGGCATTCAGCTTGCGGGCCAAGCGGATTGTCTGCCAGCTCTCTTCCCGGATCTCCGTGGGCAGGCCCAGCATGAAAAATGCCCGGATGGCGATTCCCAGCTTCTTCGTCAGAGCAAAGGTCTTTTCCACCTGATCCAGGGTGATTCCTTTTTCGATGAGGTCGAGAAGACGCTGGGAGCCGCTCTCCACTCCGTAGCTGACCTGCCAGCAGCCGGCATCTTTCATGGCCCGCAGGATCTCTTCATCCACCGTGTCCACCCGGCTCTCACAGGTCCATTGAACTCTTCGGGAAAGGCCGCTCTCCACCAAAGCGCGGCAGAGGTCGAGGATGAAAGAACGGTTGAGGGTGATCGTGTCCGCTTCCAGGTTGATCTCCTTGGCCCCATACTGATCAACCAGAAGGGACATTTCCTGGATGATTCGGGCCGGCGAGTGCGGCCGGAAGGCCCTCCCAAAAGTTCGAAAACAGTAGGCGCAGCGGAAAGGACATCCCCGGGCTACGCTTACGGTGTAACTGTGTTCCGCCTGGGTCCGGCTGCGGGTCATCCGGTAGGCGTCCATAGGAAGGAGGTGGCGGGCCGGCAGGGGAAGCTGATCTAAATTCTTCATGGGGGGGCGCGTGGGATTGACGACGATGTTCCCGTCCTTCCGGAACGCCAATCCCGCCACGGAATCGAGGCTTCTTTTGCCCTCCAATGCCTCTGCCAGCTCTACCGCGGCCATCTCCCCTTCACCGATAACCGCGAAATCCAGCTCCGGAATTTCTTCCAGGGTTTGCTCCGGCAGCACGGTGGGATGGGGGCCCCCCACTATGGTTCGAACTGTGGGAAAACTTTGTCGCGCCCGGCGCAGGACCTCCAGGCTGCGATGGTACATGGGGGTAAGCATGGTCACTCCCACCAGGTCGAACCGGTCCCGCATCACCCAGTTGCCGATTTCTTCGACGCTCATCCGCAACGCCGGGGCATCCGCAATCTTGACCTCCACCCCGGACGCTTCCAGGCTGCCGGCGATGTAGGCCAGGCCCAGGGGTTCGTTGGTGGGGCCGAAGGCCGCCAGGTTTCCGTACCGCTCCTCCGGTAAATAGGGAGGATTCACCAAAAGGACTTTCATTCTTTCATCTCCGCGCCGGGGCGTTTTTCATGATCTTGCGCTTCAGCCAGTTGGCGCAGGCATCTTCCCCCCACTGGAATAGCCAGGAGCCCGGACCCGAAGTCCAGCGGTTGGGGTGAGCCAGCAGATAGACCACGGGAGAGGGCTTTTCCCCCAGGAAACGGATCAATTCCCCCGTAGAGGAAAAGGGACCCGGCGTGCCCGGCCCTTCGGGGGAAAACCGGTCCCGCAGGTTCTCTCCCGAGTTCCAGCGCCTTCCCGTGTCGCTCAGGTAGACGGCCTCGGAAAATCGCCCGAAGGAAAGGTAGGCCTCTCCCAAAAGACCGAAGTCTTCCGGGCAGCAGGTTTCCCAGAGAGAAAGGTTGTTCCAGGGGGAAAACGGCCGGCCGTGCATGGCCGCCGTCCGCACCTCCGCCATTTGCCTCAGTCGGGAGAGTTCATCGCCGAAGATTTTGCGGGCTTTTTCCCGGTCCCCCCCGGCCTTGGAGAGAACCTCGTAGTGATAGCCCACCTCGTGGCCCAGGGCTCTGATCCGGAGCACCACCTCGGCTTTCCCCAGACC